>Ga0207675_100000400_pt1 | contig 41588 bp, 42 predicted proteins | sample KBSSwiS42_FD_184305 | JGI IMG/M metagenome (GOLD analysis project Ga0207675, IMG submission 184305) | Switchgrass rhizosphere microbial communities from Kellogg Biological Station, Michigan, USA - KBS Switchgrass S4-2 (SPAdes) (version 2) | ecosystem: Host-associated > Plants > Roots >...
GAGGGCGCCGTTCGGTGGCATGACGGCGATGTATGCGTTGATGAGTCTGTTCCATGCGCCGGCGTGGATTCGTTTGGTCGATGTGAGGCGAGAGCCCGACGCTCGATAAGAAGCGCTGGGGGCTGTCTCGCTCGGACGCGACCGGCGATCGGGAACGACCGGCATTGGGGACAAACTCGACGTTCCCATGCCGAGGTTGAGCGTCAGCTCTTGTCAGAAGCCGACGTTCAGCGCTTGTACGCGCGGCGTGGCGCTATGACTGAAACTGGGCCGAGAGCGGTCCGGCAGGTCCCAGGGAACGCCCTTGGGTAAGCTGTCATTCGTCGCAGCCCAAGGCGCTCACGATAGAGATAATTTTCATGCCAAACCGCGATCACCACGACACCAAGCTCTGTCGAAAGCTTCTTCTCACACGCTAAGGGGTAGCGAAAAACAATTCCACATATGATTCCGCGCTGACTCCATAATAGCTTGGGTGATCCAGCAGAAAGGACGGAGCGTGTTACCTGATTGCCGCCGAGGGCGGCAGGGGGCCGGACGAGCATCATTCCGAAATCGTCTTCCGCGGCCGCAAGGTCGACGACCCCTACGAGGGTGTGATGCCGGGTTGGGCGCACTGCCGAATCCCACGTTGTCCTTGCGCCCGGCCCGAATTTTTATTAGTGCGGCCCACTTTCATTTTTGATGTAGAATAAGATTCGGGCGGGGGTTTTGATGACTTTGGGTGGGCGCGTGAGTGGCCGGGCCATGATGGTCGCTGTGGCGGCCTTGTGCCTGAGTGCCTGTGGCGATGGTAGTAGCGGAGGATCCCCAATAGTCACCTCGCCGTCGACCCCAACGCCCACGCCTACTCCCACGCCTACTCCCACGCCCACCGCGTCCCTGGCTCCGATTGGTACGCCGCAAGAGGTCGTCCAGTTGATGGCGCCGGGCATCAATTTGGGGAATACGCTCGAATCCCTGAACAACTGGGACCCCACTCCTTTTACGACATCGAAAGAAACATCCTGGGGCAATCCCCCGGCGAACCAGGCGATATTCGATGCCTATGCCGCTGCCGGCTTCAAGAGCGTGCGCATCCCGGTCAGTTGGCTCCAATATACCAATGCCAGCGAAACTATCGCGCCGTTCTGGCTGGCCCGGGTCAAGCAGGTCGTCGACTATGCGCGCAACGCCCATCTCTATGTGATCATCAATATCCACGAAACGGCGTGGTTGATTCCCGACAATGCTCACAAGGCGGATGCTAGCGCCAGGCTGAAGTCATTCTGGACGCAGATTGCTGACTATTTCAAGGATTACGACAATCATCTGCTGTTCGCGGGCACCAACGAAATACACATGCCCGATGTCTACACCGCGCCCTCAGCCGAGAATTGCACCGTGCAGTCGGGCTTCAACCAGACCTTCGTGGACGCGGTGCGCGCCACCGGCGGGAACAACGCCTCGCGCACGCTGGTCGTGCAGCACTACGCCACCGACATCAACATTGGGCTGGACGTATGCCACCAGGCGACACTTCCGACGGACTCCGCCACCAATCGCCTGATGACGGAAATTCACTATTACAGCCCCTTCTCCTTCACTGACTATCTTGGAAATCTAAGCACTTGGCAGTGGGGCGCCATCGCGACCGATCCATCGGCCGTCAACCCATGTTGCAACGAGGCTTATGTCCGTCAGCAACTGGATAGGATGAACGCGGCCTATGTCGCCAAGGGTGTGCCGGTGATCATGGGCGAGTACGGCGTGGGCCCGAAGCTCTCGGGTCCGGGCATGGGCATCCATACCTACACCAATTACTGGAATGGTTACATCACGTACGCGGCCGTCAGGCGGGGCATCGTTCCGATCTACTGGGATTCCGGCAATTCTCAACAGGTGGGCGGGACGATCCTGTTCAATCGGACCACCGGCGCGGTAAACGCAGACTGGCTCAACGCGATCATGAACGGGATGACGACGGACCCAGAGCCAGCGTCGGCCGTCGGCGTGAACGGCGGCTGAACCGTCGGTTTATTGCAATCATCATCTACACGGCCACCCGGGAAGCCGGGTAGGCCGATGGTGGCAGGTGACGGAATCCTTTTTGAACTGTCTTATGTCCATGGTGGCACTGGTCGCGCTGACGACAACCTTGATCTGCGGGGCCCCTTTTTGAGGACTGCCGTTATTGTGCCCAAGCCTTTCTATCACAACCCCGTCGTCGACGGAGGCGCCAATGATTAGGATCGCCGCCATTTCGGCCATCGCTTTCATCTGCGCGGTGCCCCAGGTCGCAGTTGCCGGTGACGCCAGCTTTGACTATTTCCGCTATGTTGGCCGGAGTCAGGAAAGAATAATTCTGGGGCCCGGCCAATACCGCAACCCGATCGTGTCGGGCTACGCGCCGGATCCGAGCATCGTCCGCGTGGGGCCGGACTATTATCTGGTCAATTCCAGCTTCACCAACTTTCCCGGCTTGCCGATCTATCATTCCCGCGATCTGGTGACATGGCGTCAAATCGGCAACGCCATCAGCCGCATCGGCCAGTTCGACTTCGCGGGCCAACAGGTCTCGGGCGGCATCATGGCGCCCGACATCTCCTACCACGACGGCACCTTCTACATCGTCTGCACAAATAGCCGGAATTTCGTGATTACGGCAAAGTCCCCGCGGGGGCCATGGTCGGATCCCGTCTGGTTCGATTTTGCCGGCATTGACCCGTCATTGTTCTGGGAAGATGACGGAAAGGCCTATGTCGTAAACAACGGTCCTCCCGACGGGCCGGCCAGATTTCCCGGGCACCGCGTCCTGTGGCTCCAGGCGTTCGACCCGGTCGCCAAAGCCATGGTCGGGCCGCGCATCCCCTTGGTGGGAGGCGGCGACAATCCGCCGCATCTGTTCTGGCCCGAGGGGCCGCATATCTTCAAGAAGGACGGATGGTATTATTTAATTGCCGCCGAGGGCGGCACGGGACCGGACGAGCATCATTCCGAAATCGTCTTCCGCAGCCGCAAGATCGACGGACCGTATGAGGCATTCAAAGGCAATCCGATCCTAACCCAGGCCGATCTGCCGGCGACGCGACCGCACCCGGTCGAAGCCGCCGGCCATGCAAAGTTCGTTACGACGCCGTCAGGAGACTGGTGGGCGGTCTTTCTGGCCGCGCGCGCCTATGCTCCCGGCTTCTACAATATCGGACGGGAAACCTACCTGTTGCCCGTCAACTGGTCGGCCGACGGATGGCCGACCCTATTGGAACACGGGACAGCGATCCCCTTTGCCGTGGACGGGCCTGCATCGGCAGGCACAACTGAACCCGGCGCGCCTCAAAAGGGCGATTTCACCTACATCGACGACTTCGATGAGAAGCGCCTGGGATTGGGCTGGATGGGCGTCCGGATGCCGGCCAAGACCTTCTTCCATCTCGACCATGGCCGTCTGGTCATGGCGCCGGGACATCCCATCGGAGACATCTCCGCAACGCCGGCCTTCATTGCTCGCAAGCAGGCCCACGCCACGGCAGAGGTATCGACCGCACTGGATTATGAGCCCGGCCGCGATGGCGATCGCGCAGGCCTTGTCGCGCTCCAGAGCGACGACGCCTATCTTTTTCTCGGCGTAGTCAAGGTTCAGGGCAGGCGACGGGTCGCCGTCATGCGCCGTGAAACGGCCGGCGATCCGCAGGCGGGAAGGCTGGTTTCGTCGGCCGTCCTGCCACGCGGTGCGCGCACGGTCCGCCTCAGGCTGAAAATCGACGGTGGAGCGCTCAGCGCGTCGTACGCCTGGGGCCAACAGGGATGGAAGGCCCTGCCGCCTGGCGGAGACGCGACATTCCTCAGCACGAAAAAGGCCGGAGGCTTTGTTGGAACGATCATCGGATTGGCGAATGAGACCAATCCGCCGAACCGCCCCGCCCCCGCTGCATCGCCAAAACCTTAGCGATAGGAGATCTCGGCATCGAAGGGCCGCTGTCTGCAAGCGACCCTCCAAAACCTGCCGTTCCGGAGCGTCCGACATTGAAGCCATACGCACGGGCTTATTCGATGTCCGCTTTCGGAGGATCGGCGCCGGTGCTTCAATGGCCGATATCGGGGCGCAAAGCCGACCGGCTGGTTCGCGCGACCTGAATGGCGGGTTTCAGCAAGAGCTGCCGCGCACATCAGGGATGCTGAATGTCTTGAGCTGGTCGGAAGCTGCCACGGTCGCCCGGAACTGAGATAACGGTGACAACCCATCCAATGTACCGCCCAAGCACATCGTGGCCTGCCACCGCTATCCGACCGCTATCCCAACACGTGCAACACTATCAATCCGCAGCCATTCGACAACGCCCCGCCAAACATGGCTGCCCGACCTACTTGGGCTGGCGAACCGCAATGCCCATGACTTCGAAATGCGCGCCGCCCAGCAAATGATCGACGCCGAGAAACGCCCGGGCGGGCAGGGGGCCTTTGAAATAGCTCTGATAGACGGCGTTGAACCGCGGAAAATAGGATAGATCGGTGCAGAAAACCTGTACCCAGACGACATCGTCCATCGTCATGCCGGCCTTTTCGACCTTGGCCTTGAGCGCGTCGAGTACGAGCTTGGCGCCTGCTTCGGGCGAGGTCGCGGGCTGCCCCGTGGCAGGGTCGGCATCCGTCGCGCCAGAAATGTAGAGTGTGTCGCCTGCGAGGACGGCCGCACTGAATGGCACGCCCGCTCCTGGGGCGAGGTTGACACCCGGCGGTACTCTCCCGGTCGCCGGAAAATGCGTTCTAGTGGATTCTCCGGCGCTCGCGACGGCAGGAAACAGCACCAAGCTACTCAAAAGAAGCGCAAAATATTTCATCTGTAATTCTCCCGGCGAGGCTCCGCGGCGAAGCTATCATGCTTGTCCGTCACAGGCCTAGTGGCGCCGGGAACGATGCATTCAATTGCTTGCGGCACCGTCGGCCGCGACGCCGCGGCGGCATCGACGATGCTTCACCCTGCACCGGCGACCCGCTAGGCATCATCGATGCGCGTTGCGATCATCGGGGCCTATGGGCTGATCGGTTCGTATCTATCGGGCCGATTGGTGGCTGACGGTCATACGGTCGTGGGTATCGGCCGCGACATTGACGCGGCCCGCCGCCGGTTTCCCGCACTCGAGTGGAAGCGCGCGGATATGGCCAGGACTTCGGTGGCGGATTGGGCGAAGCTGCTCACCGGCGTCGACGCGGTGATCAATTGCGCCGGCGCCTTGCAGGACAGCCCCCGCGACGACCTGAGAGCCGTTCATGTCGTCGGGGTGCGTCGCCTGGTCGAGGCTTGCGAAGCACTTGGTCTCCGCCGCCTCGTGCACATCTCTGCGGCCGGAGTCGAGCCGGGGCGGACGACGGCCTTCAATACGACCAAACTCGAGGCCGAGGCCATGATTGCCCAAAGCCGACTGGAATGGATAATCCTGCGTCCCGGTCTCGTATTCGCCCCGGCCGCCTATGGCGGCACAGCCTTGTTGCGCGGACTGGCCGGTTTCCCAGGCGTGAGCCCCGTGGTGTTCGGCGATAGTCTGGTTCAGACGGTCGGCGTCGAGGACCTGGCCGTCGCAGTCGCCCGCTGCCTGTCGCCGGATGCGCCGGCGTGCGTCAGCCTGGATCTTGTCCACCACGACGCGTTGTCGTTGATCGATCTGGTCGGCCGCCTGCGGACTTGGTTGGGCTTGCCGCCCGTGCCGACGATCCGCGTGCCGATCGCCCTGGCCCGCGCGACTGCGACCGCCAGCGATGCGCTGGCGTGGCTGGGCTGGCGCAGTCCGATGCGCACCGCCGCGCTGGAGCAACTGCGGATGGGTGTACGCGGCCGTTCCGAAGATGCGGCGCGACTGGGATGTGCGCCGTCATCCTTCGACGCCGTGCTCGCCGCTGCGCCCTCGGGCGTGCAGGACCGCTGGTTCGCTCGCGCCTATTTCGCCAAGCCTGCCATCCTGATCTGCCTGTTTGCCTTTTGGCTCTTTTCCGGGCTGATCGGACTGACGGTCGGTTCGAAACACGCCGTCGCCATCCTGACTGTGTCCGGCATGCACCCGGCTCTGGCGAACGGAGCGGTGCTCGCCGGCAGCCTGATCGACATCGCGCTGGCACTGCTGCTTGCTTGGAGACCAACCACCGCCCGCGCGCTCCAGGGCATGTTGCTGGTCACGGCGGGCTATCTGATCGGCGGCACCCTGGTGCGCCCCGATCTGTGGCTCGATCCGATGGGGCCGCTGCTCAAGAGCATTCCCGCCGCCTTTTTAGCGCTGGCGGCGCTGGCCACGCTGGACGAACGTTGATGGACCTCTACACGCTGTTCAAGGTCGCGCACGTGGTTGGAGCGATGGTGTTGTTCGGCACTGGGGTGGGCATCGCCTTTTTCATGCTGATGGCCCATCGCACGCGCGATCCGGCGCTGATCGCACACACCGCCGGAATCGTCGTTGTGGCCGATACCGTGTTCACCGCCTCGGCCGTTGTGCTGCAGCCCATCACAGGCGCGACGCTGGCCAGCCTTGCCGGCTATCCGCTGCTGTCGGGATGGATCGGGTTGAGCCTGGTGCTGTATGGCGTAACCGGCCTGTGCTGGCTGCCGGTGGTGTGGATCCAGATCCGGCTGCGGAACCTCGCGATCCAGGCCGTCACCACCGGCGCGCCGTTGCCCGAGCGCTACTTCCGGCTCTTCAACCTGTGGTTCGTGCTCGGCTTTCCCGCTTTTGCCGCAGTGCTGGCTATCGTGTGGCTGATGGTGGTCAAGCCTCCCTTGTGAGGGCTGATCGGAGGTCCAACGGACTTCGCCTTTAGCGTTCCGGCTGGCGCGACGGCGATCGATCGCTCGCGCGCCCGCAGGTTCGCTCCCCTAATTCGGCAGGATAGTGACCACGACGCGCTTATAGCGCGTCAGTGGAGGCTCGCCCTTGTCCGTGACGCAAAGAATGAAGTGAGCGGTTTCGGGCTTGGTGACCTCGGGCGCCTTGAACGTCATGTGGAAAATATTCTCGGCCCCGATCGTGGGGATGGGGGCTTTCAGCGTGCCGGCCTCGGTATAGTTGAACCAGATATAGCTCAGGCTGTCGCCGTCGGGATCGGTCGTGCCTTCCGCGCTCAGCCTGAAGACTTCGCCCGAGTGGACCGTCAGGCGATCAGGGCCCGCGAGGCGGACGAGGGGCGGATGATTGGCCTTTTCGTAAGGCAAGGTCGTCCAGCCGATGCGCGCCGCGAAATCGTTCTGGAAATCGTCGCGCCAACGCCAGAGCGACACGCGCGCGCCCGTAAAGCTCCGCCGGCCCGCCGCCACCGCGCGGCCATATTCGCCGGGCTGGAAGGGCGCGAACGTGTCGGACGCGTTCGTCCAGATCGCTCGCGTCTCCGGCTCGATCGGCACGCCCCCGGTGAAGCCGGTGAGATCGAGATCCTGGATGACAGGTGTGTAGAATTCGAACCTGCCGCCCCAGCCACCCCAATTGGGATGTTCGGCGTCGTTCAGTCCGTTCGGGATCAGGGGCAGGTAAGAGGGCGTGTCGCCTTCCATGCCATAGGCCACGTCGGGATAGGCCGCGCCCAGGGGCCCGTGCCCCTGCTGGATATTGTTGCGCAGCCAGCCATTGCTGATCGTGCGGTTGTCGATGCCGTCGACCACCTCCATCATCGCGCCCCAGGTGGCGTGGCCATAACCGCCGGGGCTGACGACATAGAAAAGATCCGGGAAATTGCGGCGGATCCAGGCGCCGCTGTCGTCCTGGTCGGAAATGGTGGCGACACGGAGCTTTGCCAGCAGGCGGCTCGTCTCGGCCGCGCTATGCGTCGCCTTGAGCGTGAGCAGCGCCTGCGCCAGCGTGTTCGGGCCGCCCCACACCGTCACCCACAAGGGCCGCGGGTCGGGGGATTCGAGCGCGCGGATGATGGCGTTCGAACCGGTCGTGTCCTTGCCGGTGCCGACAGCGGCCATGCCGTACTCCGGCTGTCCGGTCGCGATCAGGCCAAGCATTTTCGCAGCCGCCGGGTACCGCGTATCGTGCTTGAGGAGGTTGGGCTGCACCTTGGCATAGGCATCGAGGATGCGGCGGATGGTTTCGGGGTGAAGCTCGTGCCGCATGTGCGTGGAGGTGGTCGCGACCAGCCCCTCGATATCCACTTCATTCGCGTAGAGCAGGAGCCGGACGAGCGATTGCGCATCGTCCTGATCCGCTTCCATGTCGGTCAGCACGATCATGCGCCGTTTCGGCCCATCGTCGACGAGGTGGGTTGGGGCGGGCGTCGATAGCGTGGCCGCCGTGGCGGGCGCGCCGCCGGCGAAGGCAACGAGCAGGCCCGCGCCCAGGCATGTGAATGCTTTCATTCCTCTCCCCTTTGCGCTGCGATAGGCGCGGCATGGTGCCATTGTCGACGGGCTTGGGCGGCGTTGAGCGCCATCGGCGCGCCGCGACCTTGCGTTGTTGGACCATCGCTCCTACGCAAGGAATATGGAACAAATGCCGAACAAACTGGCCTCGCGAGCGGCCTCTGCCGCGCACGCATCGCGGCGCGTTCGGCGAAGCCAGAATCCTCACGCAACGTCGCGGTCTGCAGCGGGAGCAGCCAGAAACGAATGGCAGCCGTCAATTTGGTCAACTTCGTTGGATTTGCCGGCGCCGCCAACGGTACCGCCATCCGCGAACAAGACATTGAAACACCGGGCAGAAATGACGCCGTCCCGAGCAATCGACTCCTCTATCCCGTTCCCCGCGCTAATTCCCGGCGACCACCCCCATATGCGGCGTCTCGGGCTCCGGTTCCGCCATCGGCTCGAGCTGCCCCTCCCAGCGCGCGACGACGGCGCTCGCCACGGCATTGCCGATCACGTTGGTCGCGGTCCGGCCCATGTCGAGGAAATGGTCGACGGCCAGGACCAGCAGGATCCCCGCTTCGGGGATGTTGAAGTGCGCCAGCGTACCGGTGATCACCACCAGGCTCGCGCGCGGCACGCCGGCGATGCCTTTGCTCGTCACCATCAGGATCAGCAGCATCTCGATCATCGTTCCCCAGTCGAGATGGATGCCATAGGCCTGGGCGATGAAGATCGACGCGAACGTCATGTACATCATCGATCCGTCGAGGTTGAACGAATAGCCGAGCGGCAGCACGAAGCTGGCGATGCGCGGCGGCACGCCGAACCGCTCGAGCGCGTCGAGCGTGCGCGGATAGGCGGCCTCGGACGAAGCGGTCGAAAAGCCGAGCAGGATCGGATCGCGCAGATAGCGGATCAGCGTACCGGTGCGCGGCCCCACGATCAGGAAGCAGGCAGAGAGCAGCACTGCCCACAGCAGGAACAGGCCGAGGTAGAAGCTGCCCATGAAATAGGCGAGGTCGCCGACCACGCCGATGCCCTTGGTCGCGAGCGCGCGTGCGACGGCGCAGAACACCGCGACGGGCGCGAAGTTCATGACATAGCGCGTGAGGGTCAGCATCACCGACACCAGCCCCTCGAGCCCGCGCAGGATCGGCGCGGCCTTGTCGCCCACCGCCGCCATCGCCACGCCGAAGAAGATCGAGAAGATCACCAGCTGCAGGATGTCGCCGGTCGCCATCGCGTCGACCACCGACGTCGGCACGATGTGAGTGAAGAATTTGGCGGCGTCGAAACCTGCACGGTCGACGCCGCTCGATGCCGTGGCGGCGGGCAGCGCCAGGTGCACGCCGGTACCGGGCTGGAGCAGATTGACCAGGATCAGCCCGAGCGTGAGCGAGACCAGGCTCGCGCACACGAACCAGCCGAACGCCTTGAGCCCCACGCGCCCGATCGCACCACCGCTGCCCATATGCGCGATTCCGGTGACGAGCGTCGAGATCACCAGCGGCGCAATGATCATCTTGATCAGGTGGAGGAACATCTGCGTCGGGATGTCGAGCCAATAGGCGACGCGATCAATTCGCGCGGCGCCGGCGTCGCTGCCCGAGAGCGCAGTGTTGATGCCCCAGCCGAGCAGCCCGCCCAGGATCAGCGCCCCGAGAATGAACCATGTCAGCCGTTTGCCCAATGCATGTCCCCTGTCCGTGTGACGGCAGGGAAGGGGATTGCGCGGCGCGGGTCAAGCGCTGTCGTGCATCAGGTCTGGCGCTGGCGACGTGTCGCCGCCGCGCCTTTCGATCGGTCGCGCCCTCTGCCGCCTGCTTGGGAGAGGGCGCGACCGGTTGTGTTCGACTCAGCAGCCGTTGCGATGACGCGTGTTCACCTTGTCGAGGTGACGACCGAGCAGAGCGCCGCCGACGCCGCCGGCGATCGTCCCAAGCGCGTCGCCGCCAATGGCGTTGCCGATGAGTGCACCGCCGACGCCGCCGGCGACAGTGCCGACCGCGCCATTGCCGCCGCTGCACGGGCGGGGGGTGGCGCGATAATAATGAACGCTTCTGCTGTGATGCCGGTGGCGATGGCGCGCGGACGCCTCGGTCGGCATCGCGGTTGGCGCGACAATCATGGCGATCAGCGCAGCCGTTGCAAATTTGCTTTTCATGTCTGTCCTCCTCGTGACGGGCTCGTAACGCCTGACTCGCAAACGCTTCCCGTCTTCGCGCAGTTCCTATGCGCCTGGAGGTGAACCGTGCCGGAACGGGATGTACGGCTAAGGTTCAGGCGGTCGCCTTCAGCTCCCCGCGCCAGCTGCCGCGGAAGCTCCCCTCCCTGCAAGAGTGTCGGGTCGGCCATGCCCCCAGCATGGCCTGAACAGCGCGGGGCGCTGTTCACCCGACACTGGGTTGGGGGTGGGTTGGCGGCAGCCAAGACCCCCGGCCGTATCGACGCGCTCGCGCGCACCCACCCCCAACCCCTCCCTTGCAGGGAGGGGAGTTACGGCCCTTTGTGTTTGGGATGCGACCTTTGTGCTTGGGATACGAACGTACCAAGCGGCCCGGCAGATCGGCCAAGCCCTCGGGCGCTGCGTTCACCCAACCACCCGTCCATCCCCGCGCCAGCTGCGCCGCGCATCGGCACGATCCGCGGCCGCCGGCCGCGTCTTGCCCAGCGCTTCCTCCGCGCTGGCGCGCGTCGCCAGCGCGACCGCATCGTGCGGGCGCCGCTTGAGCGAGCTATCCGCCTCGGCGATCGCCTGCTGCGGATTGCCGTCGGCGAGCAGCGCTGCCGCCAGGTCGCGACGCACCGGATACCACCAGAGCGGGGGATCGGTGTAGCCGTTCAGCGGCTTGTCCTCTTCGATCTTCGCCGCCTTGGCGAAGGCCTTCGCGGCATCGTGGAAACGATTCTGCAGCATCGCCGCGCGGCCTTCGAGCACCAGCCGGCTGACCTTGAGCAGGGCGGGGGCTGTGCCTTCCGTCGGATCGGGCTTGAAGTTCGACGGCAGTGCCTTGGCTTCGCGCAGCACGCCCTCGGCGTCGCCTTTGCGCGCCAGCGCCTCGCCCCGCGCATAATGCCACAGGGCCTGGGTGCCCGGATTGGCGTCGCCCGGATCGGGCAGCGCGAGCATTTCGTCGGAGGGCGTGAACCGCGCCATCGCGACATAGGCCTTGCCGACCAGCAGCTGGCGCCCGTTGTCGAGCTTGGGCGTGCGCCTGGCCATGTCGACCAGTGGCCGCGCGAGCGCGAGGGCGGATTTGGCGTCGCCCGCCATCAGCGCACCGGCGATCCCGAACGAGACATTGTGGCCGTAATAGGCGAGCGTCCAATGGCCGTCGGGCTCGGGAAGCTTGAGCCGTTTGGCGTTCTCCTCGCTGATCTCGACCGCGCGCACGTTGGTGGTACCGGCGTCGGCATAACGGCCGATCCAATAATAGGTGTGCGCGGGCATATGGACGAGATGGCTCGCCGCCGGTGCCAGCGCGGCGAGCTGGTCGGCATAGGGCGTGGCGCGTTCGGGATAACCGGCCAGCTCGGTCGCGTGGATGTAGAAGTGGATTGCCGGCGTATAGTCCGGGTTCCGCTTGAGCACGGTCTCGAGCAGCTCGACCGGGCGCGCCATCTTCGCCGGCTGATAGTCGGATGCGATCATCAGCGCGTCGGCGGCGATCACCGCCAATTCGTCGTCGCCCGGGTTGCCGCGCGCGAGTGCGTCCATCGCCTCGGCGAACGCCTTGTTGCCGCGCTTGGGGTCGGCATAGCGCAGTTTGAGCGCGGCGATCAGCGCGCGTTCGTTCGCCGGCCCGTCCTGGGCGAGCCTCTCGGCAGTCGCAGCGATCTCGGCGAGCTTCTTCCGCTCGCCTTCCTCGATGCCATAGTTGATCGTCGGTCCCGACGACCATGCCTCGCCCCAGGCGCACAACGCGCACGCCGGGTCGAGCCGCCGCGCTTCCTGGAACGCCGCGATCGCCGCCTTGTGCGCGAACGCATGCGCGAGCTGCATGCCATTGTCGAAGAACGCCTGGGCCTGCGGGTTGGCAGTGCGGACCTTGAACCCGCCGCCGCCATAGCCCGGCAACAGCTCCGGATGTGCGCTGGCCTCGATCGGATCGCCGCACCAATGGCTGGCATCGGGCAGCAACGGTGTTGGCACTGGCGGCGCGGCGCCCCACAGCAGCACCATCGGCGCGATCAGCAAGCGGCGCATGGAAAATCCTCCCGTGAGCGGAGCAGGGAAAGCTATTGTCGCGGCGCGGTCAAGGCCCCTAACCATGGACATTCTTTTCGGAGGGTTGCCATGTTCCGCCTCGATCGTCGCGCCGTGCTCGGCGTCGCCGCCGCGCTGCCGCTGCTTTCCTTGGCGCAGCGCGCCCGCGCCGGGGACATCGACACCTCCGGGCTCGCCGACATGACCAAGGCCGCCGCGCCGATCGGCAGGGAAGAGCGGCTGGCGCGAATCGCACGCGCACAGGCGCTGATGGCGGCGAATGGGATCGGTGCCGTGCTGATCGAGCCGGGCTCGTCGCTCGATTATTTCACCGGCGTGCAATGGCATCGCAGCGAACGGCTCACCGCCGCGATCCTGCCCGTGGAGGGTGAGGCATGCATCGTTACGCCGTTCTTCGAGGCACCTTCGGTCCGCGAAACGCTCGGCGTGCCCGCCGAAGTACGCGTGTGGCAGGAGGACATGGACCCGCTCGCCTTGGTTGCCGGCTTCCTCAAGGACCGCAAGCTCGCTGCACGCCCGATCGGCATCGAGGAGACAGTGCGCTATTTCGTGGTCGACGGGCTGCAGCGTGCGCTGCCCGGCGCGAAGCTGGTCTCGGCCAATCCGGTCGTGCGCGGCTGCCGGATGATCAAGACGCCGGCCGAGATCGCGCTGATGCAGCTCGCGACCGACGTCACCATCGCCGCGTATCGCTGGACCTATCCGCGGATCCAGGCCGGCATGGTCTCGGCCGACATCGAGGCGCTGATGGCTGCGGCGACCACGCGGCTCGGCGGGTCGGTCGAGTTCAACCTGATCCTGATCGGCCCCGCCTCGGCCTATCCGCACGGATCGCACCAGGTGCAGCGCGTCGCACCGGGGCAAGTGGTGCTGATGGATTGCGGTTGCACCGTCCACGGCTATCAGTCCGACGTGTCGCGCACCTTCGTGTTCGGCCAGGCGAGCGACGCGCAGCGCAATGTGTGGCGGTCGGTGTGGGAAGGGCAGCGGGTGGCGTTCGGAGCGGCGAAGCTCGGCACGCCGGCGGGGCAGGTCGATGATGCCGTGCGGCGCTATTACGCGTCGCTCGGCTATGGGCCCGATTATCAGCTGCCCGGCCTGTCGCATCGCACGGGCCATGGCATCGGCCTCGACGGGCACGAACCGGTCAATCTGGTGCGCGGCGAACGCACGCCGCTCGCGCCGGGCATGTGCTTTTCGAACGAGCCCGGGCTCTACTTGCCCGGCCGCTTCGGCGTGCGGCTCGAGGATTGTTTCCATATGACCGAGAGCGGGCCGAAATGGTTCTCGACTCCGCCGGTCTCGATCGATCAGCCGATGGGATAGCGATGGCGCACGACTCCGCCCTGATGACCCGAGCGTTCGAACTGGCGCAAAAGTCGTTCGACGAAGGCGGCTGCCCGATCGGCTCCGTGCTCGCCCGCGGATCGGAAGTGCTCGGCGAGGGCCACAACCAGCGTGTGCAGCGCGGTGACCCGATCGCGCACGGCGAGATGGATGCGCTCCGCAACGCCGGGCGCCAGCGCAGCTATGCCGGCACCACGCTCTACACGACGCTGAGCCCGTGCATGATGTGCGCCGGCACCATCGTGCAGTTCAGGATTCCGCACGTCGTGATCGGCGAGAACGTCAATTTCGGCGGCAACGAGGCGTTCCTGCAGGCGCATGGCGTGACCATCGAGGTAGTGAACGACGCGCGTTGCATCGCCCTGATGCGCCGCTTCATCGCCGAGCGGCCAGCGCTGTGGAACGAGGATATCGCGGAGGAGTGATCATCGAACGGCGACCATTCGGTTCGTCGTACGACCCCGTCACCCCGGACTTGTTCCCATAGGCGCTAACTTACCCTCCCCAAAACCGTCATCCCCGCGAAAGCGGGGACCCAGGGTTGCAGAGGACGTCGCATTTGGCCCTGGGAGCATCGGGTTGAGCATGCCCCGCATGCTCAAGGATCATCCGGGGGATGATCCGTCCCGATACTCTTTCGCGGGAATGACGAAGAACGGGTTTGTGCGTAAATCCCTCAAAGTTAGCACCTATGCGACCAAGTCCGGCATGACGGCCAATGTTCAATTGCAACTGCAAACCCTACAGCCGCGGCAGCGTCACGCCCTTCTGCCCCATATATTTGCCCGCGCGGTCGGCGTAGCTGGTCTCGCAGGGCTCGTTTCCCTTGAGGAACAGGAACTGGCACGCGCCTTCGTTGGCGTAGATCTTGGCGGGCAGGGGCGTGGTGTTCGAGAATTCGAGCGTGACATGGCCTTCCCATTCGGGCTCGAGCGGCGTCACGTTCACGATGATTCCGCAGCGCGCATAGGTCGACTTGCCGAGGCAGATCACCAGCACGTCGCGCGGCACCCGGAAATATTCGACCGTCCGCGCCAGTGCGAAGCTGTTCGGCGGGATGACGCAGACATTGGTCTTGCGGTCGACGAAGCTGTTCGAATCGAAGTTCTTGGGATCGACGACCGCGCTGTCGACATTGGTGAAGATCTTGAACTCGTCGGCGACGCGCGCGTCATAGCCATAGGAGGACAGCCCATAGCTGATGCACCCCTCGCGCCGCTGCGCTTCGACGAACGGCTCGATCATGCCGTGGTACTGCGCCTGTTCGCGGATCCAGCGGTCGGAAAGTATCATTCAGGTCCCTTCGTTCTGATTCAGCCGATGCCGAGGTCGCCAGGCCCGAATGCATGCGGCAGCAGGTCCGAGAGGCGGTGCGTCTCGATCGTCTCGCCCTCGGCGCCGCCGCAATAGACGGTCAAGTCGCGCTTGCCCATTTGCGCGGCCTCGTTGAGCACTTGCCGGCAGCGGCCGCATGGGCGGATCGGGTCAGTGCCGTGCGCCGTGCCGTCGGCGTCCATCATCCCGCCGATGACGCCGACCGCGACCACCTCGCGCAGCCGGCCCTGCGCGTTCGCCGTGGCGAGCGCGACGGTCTCGGCGCATAGCGACAGGCCGTAGCTGGCATTCTCGAAATTGGCGCCGGTGACGAGGCTGCCATCGGACAGGAGCAGCGCGGCGCCGACCGCGAAGTTCGAATAGGGGGCATGCGCGTTGGCGGCTGCCGCGCGTGCCGCGGCGATCAGGCGTTCGGCTTCGGTCACGGCGCCTGCACGTCCCAATGCACCGGGCGGTTGAACCCCGCGACGCGGCGGAAGGTCGATGCCTGCCAGATATGCCATGGCCGCGGGAAATAGCTCGGCGCGATGAAGGACTGGACGCCCCACAGGTCGCGCGGGATCGCCGCGCTTACCTGATATTCCTTGTCGAACGAGTGCGTGATCAGCAGCAGCGCCGGCTTGCCGCTGTGCTTCTCGATCGCCTGGAGCAGGCTGCGGACCTCGGTGAGCACGGCATCGCGCGGCGGGCGCGCAGTGCATTCGCGCCGGAACCGCAGTTCGATCGCTGCCGGCAGGGCATCGGGCGTGCGCGGTACCATGCTCACGAACACTTCGGCTTGCTCGCGCGCGAGGCGGCACAGCGAAAAGGCATGCAATGCGCCGTGCTGGATCCCCGCCTTCTGCGTGTCCTCCCAGTTCGCCGCGAACCGAGTGTCGCGCACCGTGCCGTCGACCGCGCGGAGATAGGCGAAATCGACGCCGGCGCCCTTGGCCTGAAGCCAGTTGATCTCGGCCTGCTCGCCCGACACGTCGACGCCCTGGATCGGATAGACTTCCTTCGTCGGTTGCCAGCCAATCGTCAGCAGCCATCCCGCGAGTGCGATCGGCAGGAGGCCGAGCGCCACTGCGGCGAGGAAGCGAAGGGCGCGGTACATCATGCCTTGATGTGCAACACGCAGATCAACGTGAACAGCCTGCGCGCGGTATCGAAATCGAGCGCGATCTTGCCGTCGAGGCATTCCTCGAGCAGCGTCGCCGCTTCATTGTGGATCCCGCGCCGCGCCATGTCGATTGTCTCGATCTGCGCGGGCGACGCGTCGCGCAGCGCACGATAATAGCTGTCGCAGATCGCGAAATAGTCGCGCACGTGCCGGCGAAACCGTGCGAGCCCGAGGATCACCATCTCGAGCACCGAGTTGTCCTCGCGGCGGACGTCGATCACCAGCCGCCCTTCCTCGACTCGCAGATGCACACGATAGGGGCCGGCATAGCCATCGGCGTGCGGGCGCTGTGGCGCGAATCGGTTATTGGCAAGCAGATCGGTGATCGCAATCTGCCGCTCCTGCTCGATCTCGGCCGAACGCCACAGAATCGAATGCTCGTCGAGCGTGACTTCGATGATGCGCGGATCGGCCATTGCCGTGGGGGTAATAGGGCCTGCACCGTCGCCGGGCAACGGCCATGGTCGCCAGTCTATTACCGTTATTCACATGGCAATGTGGTTGCCGCATTGCGTCTATTGCTAGAGAAGCGAATCCCCATGCCCCAACCTGTACGCATCCCGCTGCCGGGCCCCGACGAGGGCGCGACGCTTCCCCAGAATGTGGAAGCCGAAGCGGCGCTGCTCGGCGCGATGATGATCGACAATCGCATCGCTGAAGACGTGATGCAGAAGCTGACGCCCGAGCATTTCTTCGAGCCGGTGCACGGCCGGATCTACGAGGCGATCGAGCGACTGGTGAGCGACAACCGGCTCGCGACTCCCGTGACGCTACGCCCGATGTTCGCGACCGATCCGGCGATGCAGGAGCTCGGCGGACCGACCTATCTCGCGCAGCTGACCGCCAATCCCGCGGGTCTGATCGGCGCGCGGGCGTTCGCCGACCAGATCTATGACCTCGCGCTGCTGCGCGCGCTGGTGACGGTCGGCCGCGGCATGGTCGAAGGCGCGCTCGACACCAGCGAGGACATCAATCCCGCCAAGCAGATCGAGGCGGCCGAACTCAGGCTCTACCAGGTCGCCGAGCAGGGCGGCGGCGACGGATCGGTCAAGACCTTCACGCGCGCCGCGACGCTCGCGGTCAAGCAGGCCGAGCGCGCGATGAACTCGGGCGGCGGCATTTCGGGCGTGACGACCGGCTTGACCGACCTCAACGCGATGACCGGCGGGTTCAACCGTTCGGACCTGCTGATCCTCGCCGGCCGCCCCGGCATGGGCAAGACCTCGCTCGCGACCAATATCGCGTTCAACGCGGCGCAGCGTTGGGCACGCGACATGGAAGCCGGGATTGCCGAGGAAAAGTCGATCGGCTCGCCAGTGGCCTTCTTCAGCCTCGAAATGTCGGCCGACCAGCTGGCGATGCGTATCCTCTCCGAACAGTCCGAGATCGTCTCGGAGAAGATCCGCACCGGCCATCTCAGCCCGGGCGAGTTCCAGAAGTTCGCCCGCGCAGCGGCCGACCTCGAGAGCCTGCCGCTCTATATCGACGACACCGCCGGCCTCACCATCGCCGCGCTGCGCACGCGCGCGCGCCGGATGAAGCGTCAGCACAAGATCGGCATGATCGTGGTCGACTATCTCCAGCTGCTCTCGGGCAGTGGCAAGAGCCAGGGCGACGGCCGCGTGCAGGAGATTTCCGAAATTAGCCGCGGCCTCAAGACGCTCGCCAAGGAGCTGCACGTGCCCGTGCTCGCGCTGTCGCAGCTCAGCCGCGCGGTCGAAAGCCGCGAGGACAAGCGCCCCCAGCTCTCGGACCTGCGCGAATCGGGCTCGATCGAGCAGGACGCCGACATCGTGCTGTTCGTCTATCGCGACGAATATTATCACGACTTCAAGGCGCCCAAGGCCCCCGACGGCAATTCGACGCCCGAAGAGATCGCGCGCTATTCGGCATGGCAGGACGAGCAGCTCAAGATCGCCAACAAGGCGAGCGTGATCGTCGCGAAGCAACGCCACGGCGCGACCGGCATCGTCGACCTGCGGTTCGACCGCCAGTTCACCAAGTTCAGCGATTTGGCCCAGGTCTATTGAGCCGTCACTGGCGCTTGTAGCGCCACCGCTTCGGCTTGGTGCCGTCTGAGAGCGCGATCTCTGCGACGAGCGCGTCGCCTTCGCGCCAGTAGCGGATGCGCTGGGGATAATCGTGCGCGGCGTTCAGGAATGTGGCGGTGTTTGCGCCCGAGGGGATGCGCCGGAAGCGTGTCGCTGCGCCGCCGAGCGAAGCCTCGTAATAGTCGGCGTGCCGCTCGGTCACGATCCTCAGCCTTTCCTGCCCGACCAGCTTGCCCTGCCTGGTGGTGCTCCCGCTGCCTTGCATGCGACCGTCGGCCTCGATGCGCCATTGCTCGCAGGTGTGCGTACCGTCGGGGGCGTCGACGCACCAATGGCCGAGCATCCAGCGCAAGTCGTTCGGTGCAGGAGGAGCGGCCGAGAGCAGGCCCAATGCGATCAGTGCCGATAGCCGCTTCATTCCATGCCCTCCCATTTCCTCTGGCGCATAGCGCAACTGCGCCCGCTGGACTTGAACGCATGCGACAGGGATGATCGCGCGATGGAATATCGCGAGCTGCCGTTGCCCCCGAGTCTCGACGGACAGGTCGCCGCGATCTGGACGATGCGACACAAGGGAGCGGTATCGGATTGGATCGAGCATGTGGCGACGCCCGACGGCTGCGTCGAGGCGATCCTTCGTCTGGCAGGACGCTCGGCCTGGCTGCGCGAACAACCGGTGTGTTTCGCGACCGGGCTCGGCAAGCAGCCGATCCGCTTCGGCTTCAGCGGCGACGCCGAGTTCCTCGCGGTAAAGCTTTGGCCCTGGGCGTGGGAGGCGCTTGGCGGCGCACCATGCCCGAGTTTTGCCAACGACTGGATCCCGCTCGACGAGAGCCATGCGCTGCATCGGCTCCTTTCGTGCGACGCAAATACGCTGGTGGATCGCCTGGAGGCTTCGCTCGCCGGCCGATACGATGTGATCGGCACCGCCCTACTCACGGTGAACAGCGTCGCCCAACTGCGCGCGCGGACCGACCTGGAGGCGAGGGCACTCCAGCGCTGGTTCACGCGCCACATCGGCATGTCTCCGCGTGACTATCTGCGCGTGCTGCGATTCCGCGACACGCTGCGCGCGCTCCCCCAGGACGAGGTGAAGCTCGCCGACGTGGCCGCCGCACGCGGCTATGCCGACCAGGCGCACATGGCGCGCGACTTCCGCGCCATGGCCGGAACTGCGCCGAGGCGCGTGCGCAAGAGGGCGAAAGGCCCATTTCTCTAGCTGTCCGTAACGACCGGAACCATGTCGCGCGGGAGCTATTCCATACTCGGTGTGAAATGCTGTTTGCGTAGGAGCAGCTTATGGAAAACCGTAGCGTCGAACATGTCCCGAGCGACATCGACAGGCCCAATATTTCGACCGAGAACCAGCCCGAAGGCGCGGCACGACGCCCCAGCGATACGCTGGACCGCGAGCCAAAGCGCGATCCAGAGAGCGGTGGCAGTATCCCGGACGATTATGATCCGGAAACCCAGACGCGGATCGGCGAGGAAGACGACACTCGCGCCGGGCGCGAAGGCGCGCTCGAGCGCTGACGGAACAACGCTTGGATCGCCAGCCATCAGATCCCTCGCCAGCCGAACATGGCGACGACTCCCCGCGCGGCGGCCAACCGCCGGAACCGGTAGAGGACCGGCCGAACCTGGGCTCGGTCCGACCCGAGGACTATCCCGAAAAGGACCGGACGGGCGCCGCGCCCGGCGGCAGCTAGCGCAACGTGTACAGATAGGCGGCGATGTCGCGCGCGTCGCGCTCGGACAGGCCCTGTTCGGGCATTGCCGTGCCGGGCGAGACATGTTCGGGCGCGCGAAGCCAGACTATCAGGTTATGGGGGTCGTTGGTCAGACGCCCGCCGACGACCGCGCGGCGTGACAGGCCACGCAGCGAAGGCCCGGCGCGTCCCGTCGCCGTCGGCACGCCCGGAATGATGTGGCATGCGCCGCAACCGTTCCGCGTGATCGCGGACTGGCCGGCATCTGCCTTTCCCTGGGTGATCGTCTCGGCCACGCGCTTGGTCTGCGCCGCCGTCTCGCGATGCTGGATAATGCCCGAGGCCAGCGCCCCGACCACGCCGGCTGCGAGCAATACGCCCACGAATTTGAGGCTAGACGGCATGGCTGGCCTCGTGACTGCGTCCGAGCAGCGCGTGGACGACGATCAGTGCGGCGCCGGCATGCACCATCCCGCCCGGTACCCACATCAGAAGTCCGGCCAATTGCTGGTCTTCGAGCGGCGACAGGCCGAACGGAGCCATGCCCATTGCCGCATAGCGCGCGTACCAGGGGCTCATCGCGAACGCCATCAGCGCGCCCAGCGCGCCCGAGACGAGCGACGTCGCGAACAGGCAGAGCGCAGCGGTTCCGCGCGGCGTCGTGCGGGCGAACATCGCGGTCCAGAACAGCAGTGCCGACACGAGAAAGCTCAGATGCTGCACCGCATGCCACGTCTCATTCGCCAGCGCCCGGTCGAACAGCGACGGTGCGTGCCACAGCCACAAGGCGGCCGCCTGCAGCAAGGTGGCAGGCACCGGAGCGATTGCCGCACGCCACGCCGGCAGCACCGCTCCTCCGGCGCTGCCCAGGCCGCGGCGGGCACTGGCGGGGAAGGCCCAAAGCAGGATCGCCAGCGGGCGCGCCAGCACGAGCAAGGGCGCCGCCGCGAGCATCAGCAGTTCATGCTCGAACATATGCGCCGCAAAGCTTCGCTCGCCGAGCTGGTGGAGCGGCGAAACGAGCGCAAAGGCGAGCACTGCCCAGCCGATCACGAAGAGTAACGCCCGGCGCGACAATTGCGCGGCGCCCGGTCCGGAGCGACGGCGCAGGCGCACCCAGCCCGCAAGGAACAGCGCGAGCGACAGGCCGAGCGGTCCGGTGATCCAGACGTCCCAGGTCCAGCCCGGTGCTTGCGTTGCGACCCCGAGGTCGTGCGCCCGTGCAGGCATAGCCGCAACAAGCGCGACGGCGATGCAGAACGACCGCGTCACACCCATCGCGGCACCCAATAGACCAGCAGGTAGATCGGCAGCCAGGCGAGCACGACGAAGCTCCAATAGTTGGAATCGTCTTCGACATCGGAATATTGGTCGTCGCCGATCTCGTGCGTGAACAGCCAGACCGTCTGGACTCCGGTCTCGCCGAGCTCGGTCGCGATGTGGCTGGTGTGGAGCACCATCAGCATCCACACCACCGAGCCATAGGCATCGTGATCCCAGCGGACATTGAGATGGCCGAGCTCCACTGCCCGCAGCGCGACCAGGCCGATGCCGATCCCGGTCATTGCCAACGCCAGCCAGCGCACAGGCTTTTCGCGCTTGCGCTTCGACTCGCGGAGCAGCCAGAGGTTCGGCGCCTGGCTCGCGACCAATGCGGCCGTGAAGATACTGCTCCATGTCAGGTCCGGCAGTGCGTCGCCGGGCGGCGGCCAAGAAGGACTTCGACCGATCAGGTAGAGATAACAGGCGCCTGCGAGCAGGAACGCCATGCCCTCGATCAGCATGAAGCCGAAATTGCCCCACCATACCACGTGCTTCGCCCCGCTGGCGCTCCCCGGCAGCGCGGACAGGTCGCCGGTGACGCGGACCGGAATCGTGTTCATCCGCTCCTCCGCGCAAAGGGCCCGGCGGTGGCGCGCGGTCGCGTCGGCCAGAACCACAAGGTGAGGGCTGCGCCCACCGGCAGGGCGCCCCACACCAGCGCCCATGGCGTAAAGATGCTGCCGACGAACAACGCGGAGACCGCGAGGCCGGAGACCAGCGGCCAGATCGATGGTCCCACGCTGTGCTGGCGATATTCGGGCTCGGCCTCGACGAGCGACGTCACCAGCACTTCGCGGCTGCCGGTGGCGAGGCCCTCCATCACCGCGAGCCCGTCTTTCGCATCCCACATCGGAGCGAGGCTGGTTTCGACTGGCATCCAGTCGAAATTATGCTGGGGAGGCGGGGAGGGCGCGGCCCATTCGAGCGTCGCGCCGCCCCATGGATCGGGCCCGGCGGGCTTTCCGCGACGCAGGCTGACGAGGGCGTTGACCACGAACACGACACCGCCGAGCACGGCGATCGCGCTGCCAATTGTCGCGACGAGATTGAGTGTTCCCCAACCCAGCTCCGCGGGATAGGTGTACACGCGCCGTGGCATGCCCATCAGACCGAGCAGATGCATCGGAAAGAAGCCGAGGTTGAATCCGCCGGCGATCAGCCAGAACGCGAGCTTGCCCCAGGCTTCGGACATCAGCCGGCCGGTCGCCTTGGGATACCAGAAGCAGAAGGCCCCGAAGAGCGGGAACATCGCGCCGCCGACCAGAACGTAATGAAAGTGCGCGACGATGAAATAGGTGTCGGTCAATTGGAGATCGAGCGGCGCCGCAGCCGCCATTACGCCCGAAAGCCCGCCGACCACGAAGGTCACCAGAAAGGCGACGATCCACAGCAGCGGCGTATCGAAGCGCGGACGCCCGCTCCACAGAGTCGCGATCCAGCAGAAGATCTGAATGCCGGCCGGAAAGGCGATCGCCATGCTCGCGGCAGTGTAGAAGGCGTTGCCGATCCGCGGCAGTCCGACCGCGAACATGTGGTGCACCCAAAGCCCGAACGCGAGGACGCCGATCGCGACCATCGACAGGACCATCGCGCGATATCCGAACATCGGCCGCCGCGCGAACACCTCCACGATGGCAGACACGAAGCCGATGGCGGGGACGAAGATGATGTAGACCTCGGGGTGGCCGAAGAACCAGAACAGGTGCTGGAACAGCAGCACGTCGCCGCCTCCCGCCGGTGCGAAGAAGTGGGTCGCGACCAGCCGGTCCGAGATCAGCATGCTGGTCACCAGCATCACCGACGGGAGCGCGAGGATCGTCATCAGCGAGGCGATCAGCATCGCCCACAAGAACAGCGGCATCCGCGCGAGCGTCATGCCGGGCGGGCGCATCTTGAGGATCGTCGCTACTATGTTGACCGATGCGGCCAGCGCCGCAACCTCGGTGAAGGTGATCATCTGCGCCCAGATGTCGGCGCGGTGCCCCGGCGAATAGGCCGGGCCGGAAAGCGGCGGATATTCGAACCAGCCGAGATCGGGCGTGATATTGAGCGCGTGCGGCACCCACAGCATCAGCACGCCGCCCAGATAGAGCCAGTAGCTGAATGCCGACAGCCGCGGAAAGGCGACGTTACGCTGTCCCAGCATCAGCGGCACCAGCCACAGCGCCATGGCCTCCATCACCGGCACCGAGACGAGGAACAGCATCGTCGAGCCGTGCAGCGAGAAGGCCTCGTTATATTCCTGCGGGTCCATTCGCTGCATGCCGGGCTGGCTTAGCTGCAGCCGCATGTCGAGCGCGAGCATGCCCGCGAGGAACAGCAGCGCGATCGTGCTGCATATGTAGCGCGCGGCGATGCGCTTGTGATCGACGGTTGTGAGAAAGCCCCACAGGCCGGGCGGGTCTGCCCAGGTACGCGTGAGTTCCGCTTTTTGCTCATTGGTCATTTGAGCGTCACCAGGTAGCGCGACACCGCGTCGGCATCGGCGGCGGACAGCGGAATCGCCGGCATCATCGTCCCGGGCTTCAGCGCCTTGGGCTGGGCGATCCACCCCTGGATCGCGCCGCGTGTCAGTGGAAGCGTGCCAGCGGCAAGCGCGTGGCGCGACGCGAGGTGGGTGATGTCCGGGCCGGCGCGTCCCGTCGCGGGGGTGCCGCGCAGACGGTGGCAGGCGGCGCACGGTCCTTGCGTCACCACCTGCGCTCCGCGCGCCAGAACGGGATCGGTCGCGGCGGTAGCGGGTTGCCGCTGGGCTGTCAGCCACGCCGCGAACTGCGCGGGCGAGTCGACATAGACATCGAACGCCATGTGCGCGTGTTGCGACCCGCAGAACTCTGCGCATTGTCCGCGGAACCAGCCCAGGCGCCGCGGCGTGAGCGCGACCTGGTTGATCCGCCCCGGCACCATGTCCATTTTCCCCGCCACATTGGGAACCCAGAAGCTGTGGATCACATCGGCCGAGCCGAGCAGCACAAGCGCCGTTCGGCCCTGCGGCAGGTGCAGTTCGTTGGCGGTCTCGATCCATTGGTGAGTCGCGGGATCGCGATATTCGATCCGCCACCACCATTGATGTCCGGTGACGCGCACTTCGAGCGCCGCCTCGCGCTCCGCACGCGACAGTGCCCAGTCGACGACGTAGCTGCCGCCCGCGAGTATGATCAGCCCGACCGCGACCAGCCCAGCCCAAATCCGCAGTCCGTGGTTCAGTCTGCGGTCTTCCGGCGCGACCTCGGGCGGATCGCGCTCGAGCACATGGCGCGCGCGCCACAGGGTCCAGCCGAGGAATGCGAGGACCAGCGCGTAAGCGATCCCGCACACCCACAGCATCAGCGTCAACAGCGAGAAGAGTTGCGACGCCTGGTCCCCGACGGGATCGAGCGGCGTCTGCGCTCCGCTGCAGGATGTGACCGCGAAGGCCGGTAGTAGAACGCGCCACTTCATCGGATCGGGCCGGACCAATTGCCCGCCTGCGCCTCGCCGACCTGGTCGGTGTCCTGGCGGCGGCGATAGGCCGTATCGAGGGTCGGAAGCTGCTCGACATAGGCGGCGAGCTGCCAGCGCTGCTCGGGGAGAATGCGCGCGCCGAGCGCGCCATGCCCGGCGATCGCCGCGTAGACGCGGTCAGGCGTGCTGCCGTGCCGCCAGCGCCCGTCGCCGAGGTCGAGCGGTTCCTGGGCGCCGTTGCCGTGGCAGTTGCTGCAGCCGTACCATGCAAAATAGCGCCCGCCCTGCGCGACCTGATAGGCATTGTCCTGGAACTGGCGCGTCCGCGGATCCTGGGCACCAACTGGATCGGTTACCGGCTGATCGGCGTCGAGCACACGCTTTTCCTTGCTGCATGCCGCGAGGAGCAGCAGCAAGACGAGCGATGCCGCACGCCCGCCGCGCATCCTATGCGACGATGCGCACCGGCACTGCCTTATAGGCCGGCGTCTTCGATTGCTCGTCATGGTGCGACAACGGCACGAGCGGATTGGCTTCGGGATAATAAGCGCCGAGACATCCGTCGGGGAGCTGGAACGGTGTCACCTCCAAGTCGTCGAGGCGCCGGACGACGCCATCTCCTGCATCGGTTTCGAGCCCGACGCGCTGCCCCTCGACAAGCCCGGCGCGCGCGATCTCCTCAGGGTTCATCAGCAGCACGTCGCGTTTGCCTTCGATCCCGCGCATCCGGTCCGAAAAACCATATATGGTGGTGTTGAACTGGTCGTTCGACCGCAGCGTGATCAATCGATAGCGGCCGGGCGCCTCGTCGAACCCGGCGGCGTCGAGGCCCTTGGGGACAGTGAATACGGCCTTCTTGGCGTCGGTCTTCCACACGCGCTCGCGCGCCGAATTGCCCTTGTAGAACCCGCCGGGCGTGAACACGCGCTCGTTGAACCGGGCGAACTCGTCGGGATAGGTCTCCTCGATCAAGTCGCGCACCTTGGCATAATCGCCTGTCCATTCGTCCCAGCGCAGCTTGGGATTGGGCGCCAGCGTCGCCTTGGCGAGCCCGGCGACGATTGCCAGTTCGGACAGGAGGTGCGGACTCGCGGGCGTATTTCTGCCGAGCGACCCGTGGATGCAGCTGAGGCTATCCTCCATCGTCACGGCCTGCGGCTCACCCGCTTGCAGGTCTTCTTCGGAGCGCCCGAGGCAGGGCAGCAGGTAGGCGACCTGTCCGGTCACGAGATGGCTGCGATTGAGTTTGGTCGCCACGTGCGCGGTGAGCCGAAGCCGGGTCCACGCCTGTTCGACCAGTCCCCGCTCGGGGACAGCGCGCAGGAAGTTGCCGCCAAGTCCGAGGAACGCATGCACTTTGCCGGCGATCGCCGCCTCGCATGCCTCGACGGTGTTCATTCCCTTGTCGCGCGGGGGCTCGAAGCCGAATTGTTCAGCAATCTTGTCGAGCGGTACCAGTTCGGGCTTCTCGGAGATTCCGACGGTACGCTGTCCCTGGACGTTCGAATGGCCGCGCACCGGCGAGATGCCGGTGCCCTCGCGTCCGATGTTGCCCTTGAGCAGCATCAGATTCACCAGCATCGCGACATTGTCGTAGCCGTGTGCATGCTGCGTCAGCCCCATGCCGTAGATGCCGATCGACTTGTCCGCCTCGGCATAGACTTGCGCGGCCGCCTCGATGTCGGCGCGCGCGAGACCCGACTCACGCTCGATCTCGGGCCAGGGCGTGTTCTCGACGAACTGCTTGAACGTGTCGAACCCGACAGTGTGCTGCGCGATGAAGTCGACGTCGAGCACATGGTGCTTGTTCGTCGCCCAGCTCGCTTGCTCCATGGCGAGAACATGTTTGATCATGCCGAGGATCGCGGCGATGTCGCCGCCCGCCCTTAGCTGGTGATATTGGCACGAGATCGGCGTCTTGTCGCCGCTCAGCATTTCGACCGGATTCTGCGGGTTGGTGAATTCGATCAACCCTTTCTCGCGGATCGGGTTGAACGTCACGATCTTGACTCCGCGCTTCACCGCTTCCTGGAGTGGGTGAAGGAAGCGCGGGCTGTTCGATCCGGTGTTCTGGCCAAAGAAGAACAGCGCGTCGCACTGGTGGAAATCTTCCAGCACGCAAGTGCCGACCGGCGCGCCGATCGTCTTCTTGAGTGCGACCGACGTGGTTTCGTGGCACATGTTCGAGCTGTCGGGCAGGTTGTTGTGCCCATAGGCGCGCGCAAATAACGCGTAGAGGTACGACGTCTCCAGGCTCGCCCGACCCGAAGCGTAGAAGACCGCCGACTTGGGATCGATTGCCTTGAGTTCGCGTCCGATCGCTTCGAACGCCTCATCCCATGCGCACGGCACATAGCGGTCGCTCGCATGGTCGTATCGCAACGGATGCGTGAGCCGCCCCTGGTGCTCGAGGTCATGATCGGACCAGCTGCGCAGCTCCTCGACTTTATGCTCGGCGAAGAAGTCGGGGGTGCACCGCCGTGTGGTCAACTCCCACAGCGTCGCCTTGGCACCGTTCTCGCAGAACTCGAGGGGGTGGGGGTGCGCGGGCTTGGTCCACGCGCACGATACGCACATGAACCCCTTGACCTTGTTCTGCCGTCGCAGCGTATCGAGTGCAGCCGGCGTGCTCAGCGCCTCCGCGAACGTTTTCGAGATGCCTTTGAGCGAGCCCCATCCGCCCGCGGGTGCGTCGGAATGCACCGTGTCGTTCCTGTCCGCCATATGACCTCCCGACAACTGCCGAAGCGTGCAACTCGCCAGCGATAATTTGGCTGCACGGTCCGTCGCATGTCCGGTTTAGAGAAATCGTGCGGTGCGGAGGAACCACATAGGTTAGCGAACCAAGTCGACGGAACAGCCGCGCGACTGTGCGGTTTGCGCATCATGGCCACCACGTCCCATCGATGGCCCGCGCGATTATGGCTCGTCCGGCATGGGCAGAGCGCGGGCAATGTTGCGCGCGACGCTGCGCATGACGCCGGGCTCGAGCGGATCGCCATTGCCGCCCGCGATGTCGACGTCCCGCTCTCGCCGCTGGGCGAGCGCCAGGCCGAGGCGCTGGGTCGTTGGTTCGCCGCGGGAAACGGCAACGGTAGACCGGAAGTGATTCTCTGTAGCCCTTATGTCCGCGCCCGCGAAACCGCGCGACGCTTCCGCGACGCCGGCGGCGCCGATCCGGACGAACCCCTCTGCGCCGACGAGCGGCTGCGCGAGAAGGAATTCGGAATCCTCGATGGGCTGACGACGTCGGGCGTCGCCGCGCGCGAGCCGCAGCAGGCCGAATTCCGCCGTCTGCTCGGAAAATTCTATCATCGTCCGCCCGGCGGCGAGAGCTGGTGCGATGTCATCCTGCGACTGCGCGGTGTGCTCGACACCGTCTCGCTGCATTATGGCGGCCGAAACGTGATGATCGTCGCGCATCAGGTGGTGGTGCTGTGCCTCCGCTATGTCATCGAAGGACTCAGCGAGGACGAAATTCTGGCAATCGACCGCGAAGCGGACGTCGCGAATTGCTCGGTGACCGAATATGTCTTCGACCCCGCCATCGGCAAGGATGGCGGGCTCAAGCTGGTGCGATACAATGAAGTCGCTCCGATCGAAGAGGATGCCGCGACGCAGGTGACGCGTGCGCCCGACGCGAATGTGGCGGCCCGCGGATGATCGCGCTCGACGCGACGTGGCTCGCCGCCCATCCGCTCCCACAGCCCGCCGTCGAGACCGACAAGAATGCTCGCGGCCGAGTGCTCGTCGCCGGCGGGTCGATGCAAGTGCCGGGCGCCTTGCGGCTGACCGGCGAAGCCGCGTTGCGTGCCGGTGCTGGAAAGGTTCAACTCGCGACGGTCGAGGAAGCCGCACTTCCGCTTGGGCTTGGGATACCCGAAGTTGCCGTGATCGGCCTTCCGGCGGGAAGGGAGGGCGAGCTTGCAAGCGAGGCGGGCGAGAAGCTCGTGCACTATCTCGACCGATGCGATGCCGTCGTGCTTGGCCCCGGCATGGGCCGTGAGGGCGACGCTGCGGCTATCCTTGGCGCTGTGCTCGAATCGCGGGAGCGAGACTGGTCGCTGGTGATCGACGCAGCGGGACTGGTGGCGGCACCGCAGTGGGCAGAGGCGATCCGCGCTCGCGAGGGGCAAGTCGTCCTGACGCCGCATCCGGGCGAGATGGCAGCGCTGATGCAGTGCAGCGAGGACGATGTACGCGACGCGCCCGAACGGTTCGCCCGCGATGCCGCCGAACACTTCGGCGCGACGATCATCGCGAAGGGCGCCGTGACTTGGGTCGCATCGCCCGACGCGGTACCGCTACGCTACCCTGGCGGCGGGCCGGGGCTCGCGACGGGGGGTTCGGGCGACGTCCTCGCCGGCATCGTCGGCGGCTTGCTGGCGCGGGGTGCGACATCGCGTCTCGCAGCCGCATGGGCCGTCTGGTGTCACGGCGAGGCGGGCCGCCGGCTCGCGGCGCGGATCGGCCCACTGGGCTTTCTCGCGCGCGAATTGCTGATTGAAATCCCGGACCTCCTTCGCGCCAGCCAATAGCTCCTTATCGCTGGCGAGCGCATGCTCCGCGCGGACAAGTCGTGGGGCTTCTCGTTAAATCTCGAGGGAAACTCATGGACTCTCGGTGCGTTGGCCCGACGACCCACTGCAAGTCGGACAAGCGAAGCCATGCCGCGTTTTCACATCCACGTGCACAATTCGATCGGTACCACGCGGGACGAGGAAGGCCAGGAACTGCGCGGGCTGGAAGAGGCCGAGCAAAGGGCTGTCGAGGGCGTTCGCTCGATCCTGAGCGAGGAGCTCCTGCGTGGCTCGTTCGACCTTCCCGGCCATGTCGACATCGCGACTCCCGAGGGTGAGATACTGCGCACGATCCGCTTCCGCGAAATGGTGCGATGCCATCTTGGCGAGGAGGAGGAATGATCGAGCGCCACCTGACGCGGCTACGAATCCGGCACGACATCAGCGAGGAGGAAGAACGCGTCATCCGCGCATCGGTCTCGGAAGTACGCGAATATCCTGCCGGGCAGACGATCATTCGCGCGGGCGAAACGCTGCGATACAGCACACTGCTGCTCGACGGCCTGATATGCCGGTACAAGGATTTGAAGGACGGGCAACGCCAGATCGCCGAGCTCCATGTGCCGGGCGATTTCGCTGATCTCCACAGCTACACGCTCAAGCGACTGGATCACAATATCCTGACGCTCACGCATTGCCGCGTCGCCTTGGTGCCACACGATCGGATCAAGCAAGTCACCACCGAGCACCCGCATTTGGCAGAGGTATACTGGTTCTCGACCAACCTCGACGCCGCGATCCATCGCGAATGGGTGCTGTCGCTGGGTCGGCGCAGCGCCATCTCCCGCATGGCCGCGCTGTTCTGCGAATTGCAGGTCCGCCTCGGGCTGGTCGGCCTGGCGGATGACAAGGGCTTCGCGTTCGGGCTGACGCAAAACGAGCTCGCCGAATGTCTTGGCCTCACCTCGGTCCACGTCAATCGCACGCTCAAGCAGCTTCGCGAACAACGGCTCGTGACCTTTCGGAATGGGCGCGTAGAGATTCACGATCTGGCGGGCCTGCGCGAAGTCGCCGAGTTCGATCCGGCATATCTTTACCTCGATCGCCGACCGCGCTGACTCCGTCGCCGGCGTCTCGAACCCTCGCCGCGCACTTCCGGCTTTTGCCCGCATTCCAGGGAACCCAAACCTAACCGCTTGGTTCGAACCGCGAAAGGAGCTTTCGATGTCCGACCTTGCCGAACCACCCGTCCGCGATGTGGCCGACGCGCACACCGAACAGCCGAGCCTCGCTGGGCGAAAGGCGATCGTCACCGGCGGCACGACCGGCATTGGCCGGGCGATCGCAGTGCTGCTCGCTTCCGAAGGCGCCAAAGTCTTCATCTGCGGCCGGACACCTGAACATCTTGATGACGCGCTCGCTCGCATCCGGGAAGTCGGCGAAGGCGACGGGATCAACGTCGATCTCGCCCGGCGCGAAGACGTTGCGCGATTCTTCGAGGCGGCAGAGACATTTCTCGGCGGGCTCGACATCGCCGTGATCAACGCCGCCGTTCCGGCCGAAGCGCTTGCCGAGACCCGTGAGGACGACACCGACTATCAGATTGCAGTGGACTTCACGTCCTACCTGACGACTGCCCAGGCCGCCGCCGCGCGGATGAAAGCAGGCAGCGATATCGTGCTGATCGGCTCGATGTCGGCCGTATCCCGCAAGGGAGGCAACTCGATCTACGTTGCCGCCAAGTCGGGCATCCAGGGCTTCGCCACTTCCCTCCGCGAGGAACTGGCGGAGCGGGATATCAAGGTCGGGCTGATCGAGCCGGGTTTCACTGGTGCCGACTTCCAATATCCCGACTTCCCGCCCGAGAAGCAGCGCGAGATGATCCATGCGGCCACGATGCTCCGTGCAGAGGACATCGCCGCCGCGGTGCAGTTCATGCTTACTCAGCCACGCCGCACCGCGGTCTCGCTGATGCGCGTCGAGACGCGGCGCAAGCATCCGTGACTGGCTATTCCGTCGATCGGCTGGTGTTCGGGCCTGACGACGTCGATCTCGGCAGGTCGCCGCTGGCCGGACATCTCGACGCCGAGACTTACGTACTCGGCGCGTTCAATCCGGGGCTGACTCGACTGCCGAGCGGCAATCTGTTGATGATGGTGCGCGTTGCCGAGGCGCTGCGGCATCCGATCCGCGACGGCAAGGTCCATGCGATCCGGTGGGACGAGAGTCGGTACCACCTCGACGGCTGGCCTCTCGAGCTCGCAAACACCGCGGATCCGCGCAAATTCCTCCTCCATGGGGGCGGGTGGAAGATCATGGCGCTGACGTCGCTCTCCTGGCTGCTGCCGGTCGAACTTTCGGCCGACGGGCTGGAAGTGCTCGCCGTGCATTACGACCGCGCGATCGCGCCGCAGGGCAGCTGGCAATGCTATGGCGTCGAGGACGCGCGGATTAGCCGGATCGGCGACGAATGGCTGATGACCACTTGTTCCGTGAGTCCCGAGCGGCATTCGACCACGCTCTACACGTCGGACAATGGCCTCGATTGGCGCTTCGACGGGATCGTCCTCGACCACCAGAACAAGGACATGCTGATTTTCGAGGGCAAGGTCGGCAGGCAATATTGGGCGCAGACTCGTCCGCTCGGCGACCTCTATTTCGCCTATCCGCCGGGCGGCGAGTGGCGGGCCGGCCCCTCGATCAATCTCGCCACTTCGCCCGATGCACGCCATTGGCGGCCGCACATCGAGCCGGGCATCCGGCCGCATGCCGGCACGGTTGCGACCGCCCGGATCGGGGGCGGGGCGCCGCCGATCTTGACCGACGCCGGCTGGCTGACGCTGTGGCATGGTGTCGAACCCAAGGAAATCGTCGGCATCTACCGCACCTATTGGTCGCTGCTCGATCGCGACGACCCCGCCACAGTAATCCGAACCGAGCACGCACCGCTGCTCGAGGCCGCGCCCGATCTCACGCGCCCGCTGGAAGACAGGATGTATGTCCGCGACGTCGTGTTCACGACAGGCATCGCCGATGCCGGCGATCATTATGTCGTCGCCTCAGGCGAAGCCGACCTTGCTTGCCGGATCACCCACATTCCCAAGTCGACATTCGGTGTCGCGGCATCCGCCGAACGCCTCGAAATCGCGTGAGAGTCTGTTCGGGAATGCGCCCTCGGGCCGCGGCGTCGCGCGAACTTATCCAGGTTATTCGTTCGGCTGGTCGAATCGACTATTGGCCGGTGCGGGGCGGGCGTTGGAGAACGTCAATGACCGACCATAGCCATCGCGCCTTCCTGCTCCGCCGAGCACGCGAGGAGCGTGATATCGCGAGTTGTTGCGAGGACAATGCCGTCGCACTGACTCATTTCCGCTTCGCCGAGGAATATGAACGGCGCGCGGCTCAGATCGGCGACGAGCCGCAGGCTGGCAATGTCGGAATCTGCGATCCAGCCATGCGTGGAGCGGCGTCGCAGGCGTCGTGACGACTACTCACGACTTACAGCAAACCTATCTAATTCAGATGCTTGGTTTTGGAACCAATGCGTGCCTCGCCGATTAGGCCCGTCGGCGAACCGCTGACCAAGGCTACACTCCCTGTACGCCGGCCGGTGCGGGAACCAATTAATCTGTCGCGCAACTTGACCCGTGACATTCATAGGATCCGTGGCCGATGCCAACACTCGAAAGGACTGCTACGCTCGCGCGCGCGACGCACAGCGAGCGCGGCGTTTCGCAACATGTCTTGACGCTTCGGGACGAACTCGCCACGAGCTCGATGGAAGCTGTCGCGAAGCTCGAACTGGGTGCGCTTGCGATCGACATCCGCAAGGGGCGCGACGCACTTTGGGCAGTCATCCGCCGCGCAGGCTGCGGCGGGCTCGCGCTGCGGCTCGCGCATACGCCTGGCGGATGTGGCGATGTGACCAAGCGCCGTCCCGAACATGGCGAAGCGCTTCGTCTCGATCTCGACAGCGCGATCGGGCGTCATTGCGTCGCGATCCAGCTGTGGCAGGAAGGCGTGCCGATCCTCCGAGTGCGCTCGACGCTCATTCCGTGCGAGAATTTGCTGATCCCGTTCCTGCCGCGCGATCTCTATCCGCTCGACCCTGACGACGATCCCACCGGCTCGCGCGGCGAGGTGGTCGCTGCGCAGCGCGGATTGAACAGCGCCGTGAGCTACTTCCGGATGGAAGGAGATTTTGGCAGCGTCCTTTATTTTCAGAACCTCACTGCGCTCAATCCCTGGTTCGAGGCGACCAAGACCAAGCCCGATGGCGCAGTGGGCGGAGAATGGCCCGAAATCGGTTATCTGCCTCCAACCCCGCCACAGAGCGGGACGCCGCCGACCAATCCGTTGCCCGCAGGTCACGAGACGGTGGTGAGCGACGCATTTCTCGCCTTTCATGAAGCGGGCGATGCCGACGAGCGCGAAGTGGCGCGCCGCTATCTCACCTTGCTGGGCGCGATCTATATGCACATCGACTTGCCCAGGACCGAGTTTCGCGACTGGCCCGGCCGCGCCGAGCGCACATTGGCGGATCTGACACGCGCGCCCGAGGCCAGTGTTCGCGCATATGGGCATCGCTACCTTCATCCCTACACCGCCGCCGAATATCCGGATTCGATGGTCCAGCTTTCCGTGCTCGCGGCGATCCGGGACTATGAGGTGTGGACGGGCTCCAAGGCCCCGGTCGGCGCGGAACTGGCCGCCGGCTTGCGCAAATTCTACGATCCCAAACTCAAGACGCTGCGCCGCTATCTCCCGAACGTCGGCAAAGAGAAGAATAAGAACGCCGTCGACAGTTGGTACCTCTATCACCCGATGCTCAATCTCGGGCGGTTGGCGATCGACGGCGACAAGCAGGCGCTGCGGCTCTTCCGCCAGTCGATCGACTTCGGCATCAAGGCAGCACATCATTTCGCGTACAAGTGGCCGATCCAGTACGATATTGCCGATTTCTCGGTGATCCAGGCTGCGCGCGACGGCGACGGACGCGGCCAGACAGACGTCGGCGGCTTCTATGCCTATGTGATGCTGCAGGCATTCGAACTGACCGACGACTGGCGCTATCTCGACGAAGCGCGCGCTGCGATCGATGCCGCCAAGGGGTTGGGATTCGCGCTCAACTATCAGGCGAATTTGACCGCCTGGGGCGCGGCCGCCTGCCTGCGGCTATGGCGAGTCACGAACGACGGGACCTATCTCCGCCAGAGCTACGTCTATCTCGCGAGCTTCTTCCACAACACCGCCATGTGGGAATCCGAGATCGAGCACGCTAAGCACTATCGCAACTTCCTTGGCGTCACTGCGCTCCACGACGCGCCGTACATGGCACTCTACGAGTGTTTCGACAGCTTCGCCGCGTTCGAACGGCTGCTCAAGGACAGCGGCCCCGATCTCGATCCCGCCGCGCGGCTGCTCGTCACCGAATATTGTCGCTACGCACTCGACCGTGCGTGGTTCTACTATCCCGATGCGCTTCCTCCCGAGGCGATCTCACCCAAGCAGCGGCCGACCAATGGCCATGTCGACCGCAATCTATCGTTCCCGCTGGAGGACCTCTACGTCGATGGTCAGCTCGCCGGTCAGGTTGGTCAGGAGATTTACGGCGCGGGCGCGGCGTTTGTCTTTGCCAGCCGGACATTCCATAATGTCAGGAACGCGCCGTTCCGCATCTTCTGCGACCATTTCCTGCTCGCCAGCGAGCGACCCGCCGATCGCGCGATCACGTTCCAACTGGGCGGCGCCGAGAATTGCGAGGCCGCGCTCAGCCTGGTCCGGATTGGCCGCGCCAAGCTCCCGGAATTTCATGTGTCGACAGCGTCGGGCGATCGCATCCGCCCACGTATCGAAAGCCCCGGGCGCGTGGAATATCACGTGCCTGCGAACGGCCGCATCACCTTGACTTGGTAATAATCGCAATCGTGCTGTCAGAACGCCGGCAGGTTCGGATCGTTGTCGTCCGTGATCGGCGTGTGGATGCCGCACTCGGTCTTGTCCCAGCCGCGCCAACGGCCGGCGCGCGGGTCTTCGCCCGGCTTGACCATGCTCGTGCACGGCGCGCAGCCGATCGAGAGATAGCCTTCGGCTTCCAGCGGATGGCGCGGCAGCGCGTGCGTCTCGAAATAGGCCTCGATGTCGTCCTTGGTCCAGGTCGCGAGCGGATTGAACTTGATACGGCCGAGACTGTCGGTGGTGTCGAGTTCGAAGCGCGGCATTGCGTTGCGCGTCGAGGCCTGGAACGCCTTGCGCCCGGTGATGCTCGCGTCGAACGGCAGCAGCGCGCGCTCGAGCGGGATCACCTTGCGGATCTCGCAGCAGCCGTCGGGATCGTAGGACCAGCGCAGTTCAGTCGCGTCCTTCTTGGCAAGAACGTCGGTATCGGGCGTGACGATGCGCAAATCGTGCAGACCGAGGAAGCGCGCGAGCTCGTCGCGATAGGCGAGCGTCTCGGGGAAATGCTTGCCGGTATCGAGGAAGATCACCGGCACCGTCGGATCGACGCTCGCGACCAGATGCAGCAGTGCCGCGCTTTCGGCACCGAACGACGAGACCAACGCGACATCGCCGAGCATGCGCTCGCCAAGCACGGTGCGCAGCATTTCCTGGGTGTCGACACCGCGGAACATGTTGTTGAGGCGGATCGTGTCCGCTTGAGTGAAATGCGGGCTGAGGTCGAGCCGGTCCACCTCGCGCTCCGTCCGACGCGCGAGTTCAGCCATGCCGCAGCTTCCACACTGGGACGGCCTGATCGGCCGCCGACTGGTAGAAATAGTCGTACCGCTCGAACGCACGTTCGAGCGCATGCGCGTCGATCGGCGCGTCCGGCGCGAAGCTGTCGAAACCGACACGGCGCATGAACAGCATCTGGTCGACCAGCACGTCCCCCGAGGCGCGGAGCTCGCCGGTGTAGCCGGCAGCACGCAAGATGCTTGCCGACGAATAGCCACGGCCGTCGCGGAACCGCGGGAAATCGATTTCGATCAGCGCGAGCCGATCGAGATAGGGCAGCAGCAGCCGCGCGTCCTCGCCGGCTTCGATGCGGACAGCGGTCGCGTTGGTCTGGCCGAGGAATGCCTCGATCGAGACCGCGGGCTCCTCGTGCGGCTCGTCGTCGCGAAAGCGGAGGTTGGTTTCAGCCATAGATCGCTTCCTTGAACGGAGCCATGCCGATGCGGCGGTAGGTATCGAGGAACCGCTCCCCATCGGCGCGCTCACGCATATAGACGTCGGTCGCCTTTTCGATCGCGTCGACCACGCCATCCTCGCTGAAGCCGGGGCCGGTGATCGAGCCAAGGCTGGCGTCCTCGGCACCCGAGCCGCCGAGCAGCAATTGGTAATTCTCGGTGCCCTTACGGTCGACGCCGAGGATGCCGATGTGTCCGGCATGATGGTGGCCGCAGGCGTTGATGCAGCCGCTGATCTTGAGCTTAAGCTCACCGAGTTCGCGCTGGCGGCCGAGGTCGGCGAAACGCGTCGCGATCTTCTGCGCGACTGGGATCGAACGCGCATTGGCGAGGCTGCAATAATCGAGGCCGGGGCAGGCGATGATGTCGCTGATCAGGTCGAGGTTGGGCTCGGCGAGCCCGGCGTCGCGCAGGATCTGCCAGATCGAATAGAGCCGGTCCTTGCGGACGTGCGGCAGCACGATGTTCTGCGCATGCGTGGCGCGCAGTTCGTCGAAGCTGTGTCGCTCGGCGAGATCGGCGATCAGCTCGATCTGCTCGGCGGAAACGTCACCGGGGATGCCGCCGATTGACTTGAGACTGATGTTGACGATCGCATAGCCCGGGGCCTTATGCGCCGCGACATTCTGGTCCAGCCACACCGCGAAATCGGGGTCGCTACGATCGATGCTGTCGCTGAGGCCGGTTTCGAACGGCGGCGGCGCGAAATATTCGGCAATGCGGTCGAGTTCGACTCGCGGCACGTCGGTACCCAACGGCAGAATCTCCTGCCACTCGGCTTCGACCTGGCGCGTGAATTCCTCGGTTCCGAGATCGTGCACCAGGATCTTGATGCGCTGCTTGTGGATATTGTCGCGACGTGCCCAGCGGTTCCACACCCGCAGCGCCGCCGCGCAATAGGAGAAGAGATTGTCCGCGGGCAGGAACGGGCGGATCAGCGGCGCGACGAACGGCGTGCGGCCCATGCCGCCGCCGATATAGACTTCGAAGCCGAGCTCTCCGGCCTCGTTCTTGACCAGCTTGAGCCCGATATCGTGCAACCGGATCGCAGCGCGGTCTTCTTCTGCCGCCGTCACGGCGATCTTGAACTTGCGCGGAAGATAGCTGAACTCGGGATGGAAGGTCGTCGCCTGACGGATCAGCTCGGCCCAGGGGCGCGGATCGCAGATTTCGTCGGCGGCGGCACCGGCATATTGATCCGACGACAGATTGCGGATGCTCTCGCCCGAGGTCTGGATCGCATGCATCTCGACCGTCGCGAGGTCGGCGAGAATGTCAGGCGCCTGCTCGAGCTTGATCCAATTATACTGGATGTTCTGGCGCGTCGTGAAATGGCCGTAGCCGCGATCATATTTCCGCGCGATGTGGCCGAGCATACGCATCTGGCGTCCGCTCATGGTGCCATAGGGGATCGCGACGCGCAGCATATAGGCATGGAGCTGCAGATAGAGCCCGTTCTTGAGCCGAAGCGGCTTGAACTGGTCCTCGGTCAGCGCGCCGGAGATGCGCCGCGCCGTCTGCTCGCGGAACTCGTCGACACGGGCATCGACGATCGACTGGTCGTATTTGTCGTACTGGTACATGTCAGATCACCCAGGTGCCGGCATTGGGATCGGCAGGCTTGCGCGTGAGATCGGGACGCACGGTCGGGCCGAGCGCGCGGATACGGTCCTTGATATGTGCAGGGCGCGGGCCCTCGGGCGTCGCGGTCGCGTCGATCAGATAGGCGGCGTTGACGCGCAGCGCTGCAGTCTCCTGCGCGAGCAGGGTCTCGCCATGATCACCGACATCGACTGCGTCCTCGATATGGCGCGACCAGCCGTCGCCAGTCCACCACGTCACATCCCCGGTCGTCAGATCGTTACCCGTCAACAATTTCACGCAAGCGTCTCCGCAGTCTTTGCCCATTGGGCCAACTTGTCCTCGGCGTCGGCGAGCATCACCACTTCGCCGACCACGATGATCGCCGGGCTCTGTACCATCTCGCGCGACACCATCGGTCCGAGATCGGCGAGCAATGTGCGTAGCGCGCGATGTCCGTCGAGCGTGGCGCGTTCGATGACTGCGACCGGCATGTCGGGTGCGACACCGTCCGCCATCAGCTTGTCGGCAATGTCGGGGCAAGTCGCGACGCCCATATAGATGACGAGCGTGCGGCCCTTGCCGGCAAGACCCGACCAATCCTGGTCCTTCAGGCCCTTGCATTGGCCTGCGACGAAGCTGACTGCGCTCGACCAATCGCGATGGGTGAGCGGCAGCATGGCTTCGGCCGCGGCGCCGAGCGCCGCGGACACGCCCGGAATCACTTCGACGGGCAGCCCCGCGGCGCGCACGGCTTCGACTTCCTCGCCGCCACGCCCGAAGATGAAGGGGTCGCCGCCCTTCAGCCGCACCACGATCGCGCCGGTCTTCACATGCGCGACGATCAGCGCGTTGATCGCTTCCTGCGGCAGCGTGTGGCGATCGCGTTTCTTGGCGACCGAGATCCGGTGCGCCTGCGGCGCGAGATCGAGCACGCGGTCGTCGACCAGCCCGTCATGCACCAGCACATCGGCCAGCTTGAGCGCTTCGATCGCACGCACGGTGAGCAAGCCGGGGTCGCCCGGGCCGGCACCGACCAAAATGACGCGTCCACGCGCCGCAGGATCGAGAAGGGTCACCATGTTGGGGCAGATGGGCGTACCACGGTCCAGGGGCAACCGACGGATGCTTGGGCCAAGACTAGGGAATCTATCGTGCGGCCGCTTTGGCGCGGGTTTCGACAAATTCCAGCGCTCGAAACGTCAGCGGCGCCCATTCGGAGTCTATCGGACCCGCCGCGCGAAGGCGGGCTAACGCATCTTCGACTTGGGCGAAAGCGTCGGCATGGGCCTGATCGCCGCGCGTTATACCCTCGGCAAATCTCGCCGCGCCGGCACGTACCAGCCAGTATGCAGTGGTCCGTTCGATGCAAACAACCACGGCTGTGGTGTCATCCATCGCATATTCGGCGATTGCGAGAGTCGCGGTGCGCCAATACTGCCAAGTGCCATCGGCCTGGTTCTGCTGGGCGAGTGTCAAGGCATTCGACATCGCGTGCTCCTTCCCACGTGCGGGCAGTTGGCGGCGATGGGTTAACGCAAGACGAGTCGGGTGCTCCGTGATGTCCACGATGTCCCCCATTGTGCGGCTCGCGCGGCGGCGCTCGTGAGAGACGTTTCGTAGCTGCTGCTGATCATGCAAAAGACCGGCGGGCGAGGCCCGCCGGTCGTATCGCGATTACTCCTCGCGCTGACCGAACAGCCCCAGCAGCAGCTGGAACAGGTTGACCAGGTTGAGGTACATCGAGAGTGCGCCCATGATGCCCAGCTTGGCGGCGAGTTCGCCGTTACCGCCATAGGCGAAATATTCGCTCTTGAGCCGCTGCGCGTCCCACGCCGTCAGGCCGGTGAACACCAAAATGCCGGCGACCGAGACGATCATCTGCAGCGCACTCGATCCGATCAGCAGGTTGATCAGGCTCACGCCCACGACCGCGAAGAGCCCGACCATGAGGAAGGTCGAGAAGCGCGTCAGATCGGTCTTTGTGGTGTAGCCCCACAGCGTCATGCCGAGGAACAGCGCCGCGGCAGCGAAGAACGCTCCGGCGATGCTGGTCGCGGTGAACACCAGGAAGATACTCGCCATCGATACGCCCATCACGCCGGCAAAGGCGTAAAAGGCGATGCGCGCGGTGCTCGCGCTCATGCGGTGGATGCCGGCACTCAGGAGGAAAACGAAGCCGAGCGGTGCAAGCATCGCAACCCATTTGAGCGGCGTACCAAAGATCGGGCCATAGAGCGCAGGCGTGCTCGCGATCACCGCCGAGACGGCGCCGGTGATCAGCAGCCCGACGCCCATATTGGCGAAGATGCCGAGCATGTAGCGACGCAGCCCTTCGTCGCGTGCCTCGACATAGGAGGCTGTGCGGCTGTTGAAGCTGGTAAGCGGGTCCATTCTGAAACTCCTCAGATCCGTGCCGTACGCATGCGGCGGAGCGCCGATTTGGCGACCACTCGCATCATGTCGGCGTCGGGGAAAAACCGGAAAAGCTTGTCCTTGACCGCGAGTCGCTGCTTCTTGAGCTGCGTCAGGCGAACATGATTGGGAGCGACGCGCGTCCGTTCGCGCCGAATCTCGCGGTTGAGCATCCGGTGCGCGGCGATCAGCCGCTCGATCAACTGGTTCATTACTGCCTCATCGTCCAAAGTTTCGACGATCGAGTGCGCCCGGTACCGGCTCGGGGTTCAGGGTGAAGGGGCCGCCTAACCTGCACCGAGCGCGCTCGATGCGGTCCGACATCACGGGGCTTTGAAAAGCCGCCGCCAGAGGGGCCCGGTCCGCACTGCTAAGGGTAGGAGGTGCGGAGCGCAGATTCAAGAGCCACGCGGCTGCGCAAAGTTTCAGGCGTCGCGCAGTCCGATTCCGATCGATGCGCGCGCCTGGTCGGATTCCGACGACACTACCGGATAGGCGCAATAGTCGGAGGCATAATAGGCGCTCGGGCGATGGTTTCCGGACCAGCCGACGCCTCCGAATGGGGCCGCCGACGATGCGCCGTTGGTCGGGCGGTTCCAATTGACGATTCCGGCGCGGATGTTGGCCCAGAATGCGTCGTAGAGCTGCGGATCCTGGCTGATCAGGCTGGCCGCGAGGCCGTAGCGCGTGTTGTTGGCTTCGATCAGCGCATCTTCGAAGCTCGACGTGCGATAGACCTGGAGGATCGGACCGAACAGTTCGATATCGGGGCGCTCGCGCGCGTCGGTCATGTCGATCAGCCCGGGGGTAAGGAACGGCCGCCCTTCGATCGGGCGCTCCATGTGCCGCAGCGGCCGGCCGCCCATCGTCGACAGCGCCAGGAAACTCTCGGTGAGCATGTCGGCCGTGTCGTTGTCGATCACCGGGCCCATGAACGGTGCAGGATCGGCGTGCGGCTCGCCGATGATCAGGCGGCCG
>Ga0207675_100000401_pt1 | contig 41583 bp, 34 predicted proteins | sample KBSSwiS42_FD_184305 | JGI IMG/M metagenome (GOLD analysis project Ga0207675, IMG submission 184305) | Switchgrass rhizosphere microbial communities from Kellogg Biological Station, Michigan, USA - KBS Switchgrass S4-2 (SPAdes) (version 2) | ecosystem: Host-associated > Plants > Roots >...
CTGGCCACCGCACCGCAGGTGCTGCTGCTCGACGAGCCACTGGCCGGCATGGGCGCGGAAGAGACCGACCGCATGCTCGCGCTGCTGGCCGAACTGAAAAGCGGCCACGCGATCGCGCTGGTCGAGCACGACATGGACGCGGTGTTCCGCATCGCCGACGTCATCACGGTGATGGTCAACGGCGCGGTGCTCGCCAGCGGCCCGCCGCACGCGGTGCGCAGCAACCCCGAGGTGCAGGCGGCCTACCTGGGTGAGGCCGCATGAGCGCTGCCGCTGCACCCGCGCTGATCGAGGCGCGCGATCTGCACGCGTGGTACGACAGCAGCCACGTGCTGCACGGGGTGGCGCTGCGCATCGCGCGCGGCCAGACGGTGGGCCTGCTGGGGCGCAACGGCATGGGCAAGACCACGCTGATCCGCACCCTGCTCGGCCATGTGCGCCAGCGCGCCGGGCAGATCGCGATCGGCGGGCGCGACTGCTCGCACGCGCGCCCGCACGAAGTGGCGCGCGCCGGCGTCGGCTACGTGCCCGAGGGGCGCGGCATCTTCCCGAACCTCACGGTGATGGAGAACCTCACGATGGCCGCGCGTGCGGCGCGCGACGGCCGCAACGACTGGACGCTGGCGCGCGTGTTCGAGACCTTTCCGCGCCTGGCCGAGCGGCAGCGCCACCTCGGCGCGCAGCTGTCGGGCGGCGAACAGCAGATGCTGTCGATCGGGCGCGTGCTGATGACGCACCCCGACCTGATCATTCTCGACGAGGCCACCGAGGGGCTGGCACCGCTGGTGGTGGCCGAGATCTGGCGCGTGATCGCGCGCATCCGCGAGGCTGGCATCGCCACGCTGATCGTCGACCGTGACCACCGCAAGGTGGCTGCGCACGCCGACACCCTGGTGGTGCTGCAGAAAGGCCGCGTGGCCGTGGCCGGGCCAGCCGAGCAACTGCGCGACAGCGCGCAGCTGCACCAGTACCTGGGCGTGTGAGACAGGAGCTTGGCATGTCGACCGTTCGCCTGTTCGATGACCCCGCCGCGCTGGCACCGCCGCGCACCGAGCGCCGCGCGCTGCCGGGCGGCGGCTTCGTGCTGCGCCATCCCGAGCCGCTGCAACCGCACGCACGGTGCATTGGCGACTGGCTCGAGCATTGGGCGCGCACCACGCCCGACGCGCTGTTCCTGGCCGAGCGCAGCGGCGCCGACGACTGGCGGCGCCTCCGCTACGCCGAGGTGCGGCAGCAGGTGGGCGCGATCGCGCAGGCGCTGCTCGACCTCGCGCTGCCGCCGGGTCAGCCGGTGGTGGTGCTGTCGGACAACTCGATCGACCATGCGCTGCTGGCGCTGGCCGCGATGCACGTCGGCGCGCCGGTGTGCACGGTGTCGAGCGCCTACTGCCGGCTCACCAAGGACCCGACCAAGGTCACGGGCATCCTGCAGGCGCTGCGTCCCGCGCTGGTCTACGCCGCCGAACCCGGCGTGTACGGGCCCTTCATCAGCGCGTGGGGCGGCCGCTGCCCGGTGGTGTTCAGCGAGGGCGCCGAGCAGCATGCCGGCGCGCTGCCGTTTGCGCGCCTGCTCGCGACAGCCGAGACACCCGCGGTGATGCGCGCGTTCCACGCGATAGAGCCCGCCACCACCGCCAAGCTGCTGCTGACCAGCGGCTCCACCGGCATGCCGAAGGTGGTGGTCAACACGCACCGCATGCTCACCGCCAACCAGCAGCAGATGACGCAGGTGTGGCCGTTTCTGACGCGCCATCCGCTGCACCTGCTCGACTGGCTGCCCTGGAGCCACACGTTCGGCGCCAACCACAACTTCAACATGGTGCTGTCGCATGGCGGCAGCCTGACGATCGACGACGGCCGCCCGGCGCCCGGCCTGATCGACAGGACCGTGCGCAACCTGCGCGCGGTGAAGCCCAACTTCTTCTTCAATGTGCCGCGCGGCTTCGACATGCTGCTGCCGCACCTGGAGCAGGACGACGCGTTCGCGCGTGACTTCTTCGAGCGGCTGCAGGGCGTGTTCTATGCGGGCGCGGCGCTGCCGCAAAGCCTGTGGGAGCGTCTCGAAGGCGTGGCGCGGCACGTGCGGCCGCGCGATGCGCCGCCGCTGTGGTTCACCTCGTCGTGGGGCGCAACCGAGACCGCCCCCGCGGTCACCAACGTGCACTGGCGCATCGAGCGCGCCGGCTGCATCGGCGCGCCGCTGCCGGGTGTCGAACTCAAATTCGTGCCCAACGGGGGCAAGCTCGAGATGCGCGTGCGCGGGCCCAACCTGTTTGCGGGCTATCGCGATGCGCCCGAGCTCACCGCGCAGGCGTTCGACGACGAGGGCTACTACCGCATCGGTGACGCCGGCCGCCTGGTCGACGAGGCGCATCCGGAGCGCGGCGTGCAGTTCGACGGCCGCGTCGCCGAAGACTTCAAGCTGCTGTCGGGCACCTGGGTTTCGGTGGGTGCGTTGTGCGTGCGGGCCATCAGTGCGCTGTCGCCGCTGGCCGCCGACGTGGTGATCGCGGGCCACGATCGCGAGCAGATCGGCCTGCTGGTGTTCCCGTCCCCGCAAGCGGCCCGGTTGTCGCCCGAAGAGCGCACGCAGCGCCTGCGCGAGGGATTGCTCGACATGAGTCGCAGCGGCGGCGGCTCGTCGCAGACGCCGACGCGCGCGCTGCTGCTCAGCGAGCCCCCGAACGCGGACGCCGGCGAGATCACCGACAAGGGCTATGTCAACCAGCGCCGCGTGTTGGAGCGCCGCGCGGCCGAGGTGCTGGCGCTGTATGCGCCGGTGGCCGATCCGCGCGTGGTGCGCATCTAGCTCAGTTGGTGCGGGCCGGCAGCACCCAGTGCACCGTGGTGCCGGTGCCGGCCACCGTCACGTCGCGCCGCAGCTGCCGATCGGCAAAGTCGCCCACCAGCGTGTAGCGGCCCGCCGGCACGTCCAGCAGCAGCCAGGGACCGGCATCCCGCACGTCGGCCACCACCGAAGCGCCCTGCACCAGTTGCAGCCGGTGGGCCACACGGTATTCGCCACCCTGCCCGCTCAACTCGACGCGCAGCTTGTACCGCGACGCCATGCGCTTGATCGCCGCGGCCTCGTCGCTGTCGGTGCCGCCGTTGATCACGTTGACGCTGCCGTAGTGCTGTGGCGCCGGCGCGCCCGTTGGGTCGGATGCGACCGGACGGTCGTTGAGTGCGTCCGGCGGAATCGCCACGTCGTCGGCCGCCCATGTGCCGAGCGCGGTCGCACAGATGCCGAGCGCTGCGCACCAATGCGCGACGCTGCGCGGGTTGAGGCTTCGTCTGTCGTTCATCGCGTGACTCCTGTCGTGGATGAACATTCAGGCTAGATCGCCGACGGCCTCGGCGCTGTCGGCCGCTGCAGGTGCGCCGCGTCGGACGCCTCCGGCAGCGTACCTGAGCTGTCGGCGCCGTCTGACACGCGCATCCGCCACCCGCCTATTCGGCTGCAAGCGGCTGCCCCTTAGCCTGGATCGAGGATCGGCAGCTCGCCCTTCGCACCACCGCCAAGGACTTCCCCCAATGGACGCCCACACCAACACCTCCGGCGCCGAACCCGGCGCTCTGCAACTCGATCAGGCCGCGCTCGAAGCGGCCAAGCAGCATGCCGATGACGGCGTCGTCACACCGGCCTACGGGCCATGGCGGCAGGATGTGCTGCGCCTGCTGAACGACGCGCTGGCCACCGAGCTCACCTGCGTGCTGCGCTATCGGCGCCACCACTTCACCGCGCAAGGCGTGTCGTCGCCGAAGATCGCCGAGGAGTTCTTGGTGCACGCGAACCAGGAGCTCGAGCACGCCGACCGGTTGGCCGAGCGCATCGTGCAACTCGGGGGCGACCCCGACTTCCGCCCCGAGTCGTTGCCGCGACGCAGCCACTCCGACTACGACGAGGCGCGGAACCTCAACGAGATGATCCGCAGCAACCTGATCGCCGAACGCGTCGCGATCGAGGCCTATCGCCAGATGATCGCGCTGATCGGCGACAAGGATCCGACCACGCGCCGACTGCTGGAGGAGATCCTCGCGGTCGAGGAAGAACACGCCGACGAGTTGCGCGACTGGCTCGGCCAGCGCTGAGTTGCTCTACGGCGCGGCGCTGCGCGCCGGCGCGTAGCGCAGCACGCGCTCAGCCAGCGTCGGCACGTCGAGCGGCTTGACCCAGTAGTCGTCGAAGCCGGCGCCACGTGCCCGCGCGATCTGGTGCGGCATGGCGTCGGCCGACACTGCCACACACGGCAGGTGCGCGAGCGACGGTTGAGCGCGCAGCCGGCGCAGCACTTCATGGCCGTCGATGCCTGGCAGGCTCATGTCGAGCAGCACCAGGTCGGGCCGCCACGACGCCAACAGCTCGAGCCCATGCTCGCCGCTGTCGGCGATGCGCAAGTCGATCTCGCCGGGACGCAACGCGAGCGCTTCGCGCATCAGCAGCGCATTGACCGGGTTGTCTTCGATGCACAGCACGCGCACCGCGGCACCGACCACGGGCTGCGGGGTCGACGCAGTGGGTGCCGCCACCGCCGTGGCCGCACCGGGAGAGGCCAGTGGCAACCGCAGCACCGCCTCGGTGCCGCGCCCCGGCGTCGAGCGCAGCTCGAGCGCACCGTGCATCGCCTCGGCGAGCTGGCGCGAGATCACGAGGCCGAGGCCGTGGCCGGGCACTTCGCTGCGCTGCGCCCCGAGCCGGTTGAACGGTTGGAACAGCTGGTGCTGGCGCTCCGGCGCGATGCCCGGGCCGTCGTCGCGCACCACGATGCGCACCTGCGCGTCGGTCTCGCGCACCGGCTCCAACAGCGGCTCGACGCGACCGCCGGCGCGGTTGTACTTGATCGCGTTGCCGAGCAGGTTGAGCAGCACCTGACGCAGGCGCGTCGCATCGGCCTGCACGCTCAGCCCGCACGGCGCCCACTCGCCGAGCACCACACCAGCCGCTTCGGCCTCCGGGCGCAGCAGCTCGATCAGCGCCTCGATGGTGGCATCAAGCGGCACCGCCGCGAAGCGCAGCGGCACCGAGCCGGCCTCCACCGCCGACAGGTCGAGCAGGTCGTCGATCATCGACAGCAGGTGCGCGCCGGCCGATTGCAGCTGGCGCAATGCCTCGGTGGCCCACGGCGGCAGCTCGCTGGCACGCAGCTGCAGCAGTTGAGCAAAGCCGAGCACCGCGTTCATCGGCGTGCGCAGCTCGTGACTGGCGCGCGACAGCAGGTCGCTCTTGGCACGGCTGGCGCGCTCGGCGGCCTCCTTGTCGCGCAGCGCCTGCGCGCTGCGCTCGCGATCGGTGACGTCGAAGTTGATGCCCACCAGGCGACGGCCCTGCGCGCTGTCGATGCGACTGCCGAGCGACTGGATATGCCTTACCTGGCCATCGGGCCACCTGATGCGACAGTGGTAGTCGATGTGATCGAAGCGGCCGTCGAGCACCGCGCGCGTGGCGTCGCGCACGCGCACGAAGTCGTCGGGGTGAATGGTGCGCGCCCAGGTGCGCTCGTCGATCGGTGCGTCGCCCGGCGGCATGCCGTACAACCGGTACATCTGGTCGTCCCAGCTGATGCGACGGATGTCGGTGTGCCACTCCCACACGCCGGCGCCGATCGCCTGGGTCGTCAGGCGCAGCCGATCGCGCAGTTCGGCGATCGCCTGACGCGCGCGGTGCGCGTCGGTGTTGTCATGCGTGACGCCTGCAATGCCGACCACGCGGCCGTCGCGCCACTGCGGGTGTCCGATCGCGTGCACGTGGCGAGCGTCACCCTGCGGCGTGACGAGATCGAGCTCCACGTCGATGGCGTGCCCGCTGGCCACCGCGGCGTTGAACGCGGCGAGCCAGCGATCGCGCGAGGCGGCGTCGTACAGGCGCACGAAGACGCGCGCGTCGGGTTCGGCCACAGGCTTGAGCCCATGGATCGCGAAGGTTTCGTCTGACCAGTTGACCTTGCCGGCGTCGACGTCGTATTGCCACGCGCCGACGCGGCCGCCGCGCTGCGTGGCCTGGCGCACCAGCTCGCCTTCCATGCGTTCGCGCTCGCGCACCAGGCGCCGTTGCGTCACGTCTTGCAGCACCAGGGCGGCCACCAGCCGTGGGTCGGTCACGTCTTTCGACAGCGCCTGCAGTTCCACGCGCAGCCAGCGGCCGTTGCGCAACGGCAGCTCGAAGGCCGGCAGCGTGCGGCGCGCGATCAACGCCTCGGTCACGCGCACCCAGTCGGCGCCGGCGGCCGCGGTGTCGACCACGTCGGCCAGATTGGCGCCTTGGCGAGCCGGGTCGAGCGCCGGCAGCGTCTGCAGCGCCGCCTCGTTGGCCCATACCACCGACGCATCGCCCGCCAGCACCACGATGCACAGCCGCGAGCGGCGCAGCACGCCGGCCAGCACGGCCTCGAGCGCGCTCGACGCGCCCCGCTCGGCAGGGGGATTGGACATCTGTGGATGGGCCCGGCCCGCGCCGCTCAGCGGCGCCGCAGGGAGGTCAGCCAGTCGTCTGGCGGTGCCTGCTCATCGGGCGCGCGCAGCAGGCACATCATGCGGATGGCCGATTCGCGCTGTTCGTAGTAGCCCGCCAGCACCAGCGTCTGCGCGAAGCCGAGCGCACGGTAGAAGTGCAGCGCGGCACGGTTGCTGGCGCGCAGCTCGAGGTGCACCGACACCATGCCGGCCACGCGCGCCGAGTGCAGCTGCCACTGCATCATCTGGCGCGCCACGCCCTGGCGTTGATGCGACGGCCGTACCGCCAGCAGCATCAGGTGCGCGTGCTCGTCGTCGAACTGCATCACCGCGAAGCCGACGGTGCCGTGGCGGTCGCAGGCCACCAGTGCCGAGGTGTCGCGCCGCGTGATCATGCGGCGCACCCGGTCGGTGCGATAGCGCCAGCCCAACCCCGACTCGATCAGGTCGCGCGACATCTGCGCGATGGTGTCGGCGTCGCTCACATCGGCCAGGCGCAGCGTCACGGCGTCGGTGTTCACGCGCCCATTCTGCCAAAAGCGCCGGCGGTTCATGACCCGCAGCGTAATCGCGCGGCGCGCGCAGCGGCTGCGACAATCGACACGTCTTCATCGAATGCATCACACGTCCGCATGGATCACCCGTTCGACGCCGCCTGCGCACTGACGCGCCTGGGCGAGGGCAGCTACCGCGGCGCTGCGCCCGAGGCCTACTGGAACATGGCGGGGCCCTTCGGCGGCACCACCGCGGCGGTGATGCTGCGCGCCGCGCTGCTCGACCAGCCGGCCGGCATCGAGCCGGTAGCACTGACGGTCAACTACTGCGCCGCCTTGAGCAAAGGGCCGTTCACGATCGAGGCGCGCGTGGTGCGCAGCGGCAGGTCGGTGCGCCACCTGAACGTCGAGATGCAGCAGGGCGACGGCACGGTCGCAACGGCCAGCGCCGTGCTGGCCGCGCGGCGCGACACCTGGTCGCACCAGCCGGCTCAGCGGCCCGACGTGCCGCCGCCCGGAGAGGTGGCGCGGATGCCCACCGACGGCCGGCTGCCCTGGCTGCAGCGCTACGAGTTCCGCTTCGTGCGCGGGCCGTGGCGCCCGCAGACGCAGGCGCATGCCGAGCCGCAGAGCGCACACTCGACGCTGTGGGTCGGCGACTCGCCGCCCCGTGCGCTGGACTTCCTGTCGCTGACCGCGCTGTGCGATGTGTTCTTCGTGCGCGCCTTTCACGTGCGCGGCACGATGGTGCCGGCCGGCACCGTGACGATGACGGTGCACTTCCACGCCAGCGCCGCCGAGGTCGCTGCGCAGGGCACTTCGCCGCTGCTGGGGACCGTCGACGCGCACACCTTCGCGCGCAACTTCGGCGATCAGATCGCGCAGCTGTGGTCCGGCAGCGGGCGGTTGCTGGCCACCACGACGCAGATGACCTGGTTCAAGGAGTGACGCTCGTGCGCGGGCCGCTGTCCAGGCCGCGCCGCACCTCGGCGTAGAGCTCCTCGCTCTGGAACGGCTTGCGCAGCAGCCGCACGCCGGGCACCACGCTGTTCAGCAGCTCGGGCACGGCGTGGCCGCTGACGAACAGGATCGGCAGCGTCGGGTGCGTCAGGCGCAGCTCGTTGGCGACGTCGACGCCGCTCATGCCCGGCAGCAGCAGGTCGAGCAGCACCAGGTCGGGCGGCTGGGTGCGCACCGCGGCCAGCGCCTCGTTGCCGCTGCCCACGCTGTCCACTTGATAGCCGTTGTAGCGCAGCAGCTCCGACAGCGTGCCGCGGATGTCGGGTTCGTCGTCGACCACCAGCACGCGCTCGCCGTGTCCGGTGAGGCTCTCGGGCGCGGCGCGCTGGTCGAGCTGCACCACGTCGCTCGGGTCGCCGGCCGCCAGCCACAGCGTCACCGTGGTACCGGCGCCCTCTTCGCTGCGAATGCGCGCCGCACCCTGCGACAGGCGCGCCAGGTTGGCCACCTGCGGCAGCCCGAGGCCGGTGCCGCGGCCGGCCGGCTTGGTGGTGAAGAACGGATCGAATGCCTTGCCCGCCACGTCGAGGCTCATGCCGGCGCCGGAGTCGCGCACCGCCACCACCACGTAGCTGCCGGGGCCGAGGTCACCGTCGGCTTCCTCGAGCATCTGCTGCGATGCGCTCACCTCGACGGTTCCGCCCTCACTCATCGCGTCGCGCGCATTGATCACCAGGTTGAGCAGCGCCAGCTCGAACTGGTTGGCGTCGGTGCGCGCCACCAGATCGCCGCCGGCCAGAGAGATCTCCAGACGGATCGCGCTGCCCACCGTCTGCTGCAGCCACTCGCGCATGCCCAGCAGCAGCGCGCGCACGTCGACCGCGCCGGTGACCAGCGTGTCGCTGCGCGAGAACGACAGCAGCCGCAAGGTCAGGCGCTTGCCGCGGTCGCCGGCACTGAGCGCCTTGTCGAGCATCGTCACCAGGTCGGCGTCGTTGCTCTTGCGGCGGACCACGTGGATCCAGCCCATCATGGACGCCAGAATGTTGTTGAAGTCGTGCGCGATCGAGCCGGTGAGCTGGCCGACCGCCTCCATCTTTTGCGACTGAACCAGCGCCGCCTCGGCGCGCTCGCGCTGCGCGATCTGCTGGATCAACCGCACATTGGCATCGCGCAGGTCGCGCGTGCGCTCCATGATGCGGCGCTCCAGGCTCTCGTTGAGCTGCCGCGTGCCCTCTTCCGCGGTGTGCAGGCGCAGCAGCGCACGCACGGTGGCCACCAGTTCCTCGGTCTCGATCGGCTCGATCAAGTAGGCGTCGGCGCCGCCCTCGAGGCCGCGCACGCGGTCTTCCGTCGTGATGTAGGTGGCCGACGTTTGCAGCACCATCGTCTTGGGCCAGCGCTGCTTGATGATCTTGCACACCTCGATGCCGTTCATGTCGGGCATGTGGACGTCGAGCACCACCAGCGGCGGACACAGCCGCTCGACGAGCTCCAGCGCCTCGGCGCCGCAGGCGGCTTCGACCACCTCGAAGCCGGCGTGCCGCAGGGAGCGCGTCTTGGCGTAGCGCGCACCCTCGGTGTCGTCGACGTTCAGGATCAACGTGCCCGTGCTCATCGGCGTGCCTCCATCGGGGCGATCGTGGCTTGCAGCAGCGCGGTGAGGCCGTCGCGCGACACGTCGTGCTTGGGGACGATCGCATGCGCGGCAGCCAGCGCGCGCTTCTGGTCGAGACTCAACGCCTGCGACGTGCACACGATCACCGGCGGCACGGAGCCCCCGCTGCGCACCAGCGCATCGAGCATCGCGAAGCCGTCCATGTGCGGCATCTGCAGGTCGAGCACCACCAGGTCGGGGCGCTGCTCGCGCGCCATTGCCAGGCCAGCCTCGCCGTCGTTGGCCTCCACCACGTCGAAGCCGGCGTCCAGCGCGATGTGGCGGATCACGTAGCGGAACGCCTCCTCGTCGTCGACCACCAGCAGCTGCGGCGCGCCGGCCCGGCGGGCGCGGGTGGCGGCGCCGCTGCTGCCGAACTGCACCGGCAGGAACAGCTCGAAGGTCGAGCCGACCCGCGGCTCGCTGCGTCCGGTGACGTCGCCACCCATCAGCTGCGCCAGGCGGCGCGACAGCGGCAGCCCGAGCCCGGTGCCGCCGCGCTGCAGATGGCCCTCGATCTGCGTGAACTCCTCGAAGATCGCCGCCAGGCCGGCAGCGTGGATGCCGATGCCGGTGTCCTCGACGGTGAACACGATGCGCTCGCGCCCGGGCTCGTGGCGCACGCTGACGTGCACGTGGCCACGCTCGGTGAACTTGATCGCGTTGGAGACCAGGTTGCGCAGGATCTGCGCCACCTTCTGCTCGTCGGCCACCATTTCGGGCAGGTCGTCGGGCTCGTCGAAGCTCAACTCGACGGCCGGGTTGACCAGCAGTGGCTTGAGCGCGCCGCGCAGGCTGGCGAACAGGTCGCCGACGCGGAACCGCGTCGGTCGCACGTCGAGCTTGCCGGCCTCGACCTTGGCCAGATCGAGCAGGTCGTTGACCATCTCGAGCAGGCCCTGCGCGGCCTTGCGGATGTAGTCGACCTGCTTGAGCTGCTCCGGGTTCAGCGGGCCGTCGATGCCGTCGATCAGCAGCCGCGACAGCGCGAGGATCGAGTTCAGCGGCGTGCGGAACTCGTGGCTCATGTTCGACACGAAGCGCGACTTCATGTCGCTGGCGCTGCGCAACTGCTCGGCCTTTTCCTCCAGCTCGGAGTACAGCGCCACCACGCCGCGGTTGGTTTCCTCCAGCTCGCGGTTCAGGCGCACCGTCTCGGCCTGACGCTCGTGCAGGTGCGCCAGGCTGTCGATGATCTCGCGGTTCTGCTCGTGCAGCACGGTCAGCGGATCGGCGCGCGCACCCGGCAGGCGGGCACCGATGGCGTCGAGCGCCTGCTGCGTCAGCCGGGCGGCCACGGCCGGCGCAATGCGCTGCGCCATGCGCACCGTGGTGCCGGCCGACGACGAATCGATCTCGAAGTCGTCGACCAGCCGGCGCGCGCTGACCAGGCCCACCCCGCGCGCGCGCGCGAGGTCCGGCTGACCGTCGGGTCTCAAAGCGGTGCTGGCGAAGCCTGGGCCGCGATCGCTGACGCTGATGCGAAACAGCGCGGGCTTGACCGGCGCGTCGACCGCGAAATCGATCTCGCCGCCACCGCCGTGGTAGTAGGCATTGCGCGCGATTTCCGACACCGCGGTGGCGATGCGGGTCTGGGTTTGACGGTCGAAGCCGAGCCATTCGGCCACGCAGCGCGCGCACTGGCGCACCGACACGATGTCGGCGTCGTGCGCGATCGGCAGGCGGGCGAGCAGGCGGCTCACGGCGTTGCCATTCTTGCCACCACCACGGTGGCGTCGTCGCGCGGTCGGGCGAAGTCGCGGTACAGCAGCCCGGCCACCAGCAACGGATGCAGGCGCGTGAACCCGGGGTACGACGCGCCGGTCCAGCCGGTGGCGATGCCGTCGGAATGCATGATCAACAGTCCCTCGCCGAAAGGGTACTCGTAAGCCCGGATCTTGCGCGCGATGTGGCCGGCGATGCCGTTGTGCGACACCATGTGGCGCACCGGCCCGGCCGGGCTCACCAACGAGCCGGCAATGTTGCCCAGCCCGGCGAACGCGACGATGCCGGCGGCCTGCTCGATGCGCGCCAGCGCCACCGCGCCGCCGCGGGTGTGGCGCAACGCCAGGTGGACCGCCTGCACGACCTCGGCCGCTGGCGCCCGATGGCTGCTCTCGAACTGGCGCAGCGCCTCGTTGGCGGCCAGCGCCGCGTCGGCGCCGTGCCCGAGGCCATCGACGACGAACACCGTGCCGCCGTGATCGTCCATGTGTGACGCCCAGCCATCGCCGCAGGCCTCCTCACCCGGCTTGGCGACGCTGAGACCGGCCACCGCGTCGTTCACCGGCGGTGCCCCGGCGCGCACCAGCCGTGCCAGCACGGCGGTGCCGCGGCGAGGCCACGACGCCACGTGAAACGCCTGCGCCAGGCGGCGCACCGCGCCGAGCCCGTTGCCCGGCGTGCCTGCCGACGAGAAGCCGTCGGCCAGGCACCGGTCGACGTCGGCCATGCCGGGGCCGCTGTCGAGCGCGAGCAGGTCGACGTGGTGCTCGCCGTCGCCGATCAGCATGCGGCCGCCGCCGCCGTGCTTGACCAGGTTGGTGGCCAGCTCGGTGGTCACGATCGCCAGCTGACCGGCTTGCAGATCCCCGAAACCGACTGCCGACGCGGCGGCCAGCGCGCGCCGCCGTGCGGAGGCCACGGCGCTGTCGTCCGCGACGGCGACTTCGACCATCATTTCCAGCGCGCGCAGCAGACGCGCGTGCCCTTGCCGACCGTCGATTCGATGCTGAACTCGCTGCACAGGCGGCGCGCCCCACCCAGCCCAAGCCCGAGGCCGTTGCCGGTGGTGAAGCCGTCGCGCAGCGCCAATTCGACGTCGGGGATGCCGGGGCCCTGGTCCTCGAACACCAGGCGCACGCCGCGGCGCGTGCCGTTGATCACCTCGAGGTCGACCACGCCGCCGCCAGCGTAGTCGATGGCGTTGCGCGCCAGCTCGCTGGCCGCCGTCACCACCTTGGTCTGATCGACCAGGCCCAACCCCGATTCGACCGCCAATGCACGCACACGCTGGCGCACGCGGACCACGTCTTCGGGCGAGCGGATGTCGAGGCGCTCAGTCACTGACGTCGTCGGCCTGGGCCGCGCGCGAGCGAGCGATCATCGCCAGGCCGCGATCGACATCGAGCGCGGTCTTCACACCGGTCAGCGACAACCCCAGCTCGACCAGCGTGATCGCCACCGCCGGGCGCATGCCCACCACCACGGTCGCCGCGTCGAGGATGCGCGACACCGCGGCGATGTTGTCGAGCATGCGGCCGATGAAGCTGTCGACGATCTCGAGCGCCGAGATGTCGATCAGCACCCCGCGCGCGCCGGCGGCGACGATGCGCCCGGTGAGGTCCTCTTCCAGCGCGGCGGCCAATTGGTCGTGCATGTCGACCTGGATGGTGACGAGCAGCACGTCACCGATCTTGAGGATGGGGATGCGGTCCACGAGGTGACCCTCAGGCGCCGGCGGCCGGTTCGGTGCGGCGCCTCGTCACGGTGCGCCCCTGGCGTGCCAGCGCCAGCGCAAAGGCGTCGGCCAGCGTGGCCTTGGACACCACCGACAGCTCGACGCCCAGGTGCACCATGGTCTGCGCGATCTGTGGCCGGATGCCGCTGATGATGCAATCGGCGCCCATCAGGCGCGCCGCCGCCACCGTCTTCAGCAGGTGCTGCGCGGTCAGCGTGTCGACGGTGGGCACGCCGGTGATGTCGATGATCGCCATCTCGGCGTTCAGCTGCACGATCGTCTCCAGCAGGTTCTCCATCACCACCTGCGTGCGCGCGCTGTCGAGCGTGCCGATCAGCGGCAGCGCGAGGATGCCGTCCCACAGCTTGATCACAGGCGTCGACAGCTCGGCGATCTCCTGCTGCTGGCGCACGATCAGAGACTCGCGGGTCTTCTGATAGGCCTCGGTGGTGTACAGGCCGAGGCGGTCGAGCAGCAGGCCGATGCTCCAGGTGGCCTCCTGCATGGCCGTCGCGTCGCCGCCGCCGTGCTGCTGCAAGGCGTCGAACAGCGGCTGCTTGAGCGAGAACACGAACAGCGCGGTCTCGCGCGGGCTGAAGCCCTGGGTGGCGCGCGCAGCCGAAATCTCGGCCAGCAGTTCGCGCACGCCGGCGAACTCGGGCGAGTCGATGTCGGTGAGGCCGCTGTTCAACGCCGCACGCAGCCGCCCCAGGAACTCGGCGCACTGCGTCTGCAACTCGCCCTCGCGGATGCGCCCGCTCTGCAGCACCCCGTCGGCCTTCAACCGCTGAAGCCACTGCTGCTGGACCTCGGCGTGGTTGGCGTTGAGCAGCGCTGAAACGACCTGCTTGGCAGGCTTTGCCATGGGACCTCCCAAAGGGTGCAAGACTTTCTCGGTGGCGCGCACCATCCGCGCGTCCGGTGAGGACGCGCCGCCCGCCGTGGCGCCGGGGCAAACCGCGTGCCTTTGCGCTGACTGGACCAACCCAGCCTACCAGCGGAACGCGGGCGCGGCCATCGGATGAAACCGCGGTCTTCGATCGAGGCCCGATCGGTGACCCGAGCGGGCCAACCGCTCAGCGCGCCGCCACGTACTCGATGCCGTTCGCCTCGGAGGTGATGGTGGTGCCGGCCTGGCCGGAGATGATGCGCGACAGGTCGGCCAGCTCGCCGATCGCGGCGCGCTTGCCGGTGGCGCGGGCGAAGCGGCAGGCGGCGTCGACCTTCGGCCCCATCGAGCCCGCGGCGAACGACATCTTCGACAGCGCCTCGGGGGTGGCGCGGCGGATCGCCTTTTGGGTCGGCTTGCCCCAGTCGACGTACACGGCGTCGGCGTCGGTCAGCATCACCAGGTAGTCGGCGCCGAGCTCGCGCGCCAGCAGTTCGGTGGCCAGGTCCTTGTCGATCACGCATTCGATGCCCACCAGCTTGCGATCGGCACCGGCTTCGTAGACGGCCGGGATGCCGCCGCCCCCGGCGGCAATGACGATGGTGTGCTTCTCGAGCAGCCACTTGATCGGCCGCAGCTCGAAGATGCGCTTGGGCTCGGGCGAGGCGACGACGCGGCGCCACTTGTCGCCGTCGGGCTTGACCACCCAGCCCTTCTCGGCGGCCAGCCGATCGGCCTCGTCCTTGGCGTAGACCGGGCCGATGAACTTGGTGGGGTTGTTGAATGCAGGGTCCTTGGCGTCGACCTCGATCATCGTGAGCAGCGTCGCGAACGGCCGCTCGAACGGCATCAGGTTGCCGAGCTCCTGCTCGATCATGTAGCCGATCATCCCTTCGGTCTGCGCGCCGAGCACGTCCAGCGGGTAGGTCTCGACCTTGGTGTAAGCGGCGCCCTGCAGCGCCAGCAGGCCCACCTGCGGGCCGTTGCCGTGGCCCACCACGAGGTCGTGGTCCTTGGCCACGGGCGCCAGCGACTTGGCCGCGATCTGCACGTTGCGGCGCTGGTTCTCGGCGGTCATGGCCTCGCCGCGACGCAGCAGCGCGTTGCCGCCCAGGGCGGTGACGATCAGCATGGTTCAGTTCCTTTCAACAACACGACGCCGCTGCCACACGTACACCGGCATGCCGAGCAGCAGAAGCATCAATCCATAGAGCACGGCCGCCGGGCCGCAGCCATAAATCGTGAACATCGAGAACACGAAGGCGATGACGCCCACCACGCCAACGCGCGGAGTTTTGGGCCCCTGCCCCGCACGGCTGGCAGCCACGAGGCCGACCGCCAGCGCACAGAACGCGTACGGCACCACGGCGGTCATCGTGCTCAAGCTGACCACCAGGTTGTAGAAGGCACGCACCCCCGGCGCGCCCAGTGCCTGCAGGCCCACCATCAGGGTGGCCAGTGCGGCCGAGATCACGATGCCCAGCGCGGGCACGCCGCGCGACGACACGCGCCCGAAGGCGGCCGGGAACACGCGGTCTTGCGCCGCGGCCATCGGCACCTGTCCCATCAGCAGCGTCCAACCGCTGAGCGCGCCGATCGAGGACACGATCACCGCGATCGCCACCACACCCGCGGCCCACTGGCCCCACATCAAGCGCGCCGCGTCGGCGAACGGCGCCACCGACTTGAGCAGCTGCTCGCGCGGCACGACGCCCAGCACGACCACGGTGCCGAGCACGTACAGCGCGGCCGCGATGCCGATGCCGATGATCGTCGAGCGCGGGATCGTGCGCGCCGCATCGCGCACGTCGCCCGCCGGCACGGTGGCCGACTCCAGGCCCAGGTACGCAAACATCGTCAACGGCGCCAGCGCCGCAGCGGCCTGCAGCAGCGGCTCGCCGCTCGGGTTGAACTCCGCCAGATTCTGGCCTTGCACGTAGAACAGCCCGACGAGCGCAATCGCGACGAACGGCACCAGCTTCGAATACGTCGTGATCTCGGCAAACAGGCCGGCTGCCTTGACACCGCGCAGGTTGATCAGCACCACCGCCCAGATGGCACCCAGCGTCAGCGCGAGTGCCATGGGCTTGTTGTTGAACGCCGGCAGCGCATTCATCAGCGAGCCCGCGAACGCGAAGGCGATCGCCGGCAGCGAAGCCCAGATCGAGATCCAGTAGCCCCACGCGACCAGGAAACCGGCGAAATCGCCGTACGCCATGCGCGTGTAGGCATACGGGCCGCCGGTGGCCGGCGCGATCGCCGCCAGCCGCGCGAACGTCAGGCCCAGGCACATCGCGCCGGCGCCCATCACGATCCACATCAGGATCGCCAGCAGGCCGTACGGCGCCACTGCCGACGGCGACAGGTAGTAGCCCGAGCCCACCATGTTGCCCACCACCACGGCGGTGCAGGCGGCCAGGCCAAGGCTCTTGGCACTGCCATTGCTCGCAGCCATCGCGGCCGGTGCTAGGGCCCGCTCACGCTAGTCGCCCAGCGTCGCCACCAGGATCGCCTTGATCGTGTGCAGGCGGTTCTCGGCCTGCTCGAAAGCGACGTTGGCCTCCGACTCGAACACCTCGTTGGTCACTTCGAGCCCGTCGCTGATGCCGTAGTTCTCAGCGATGTCCTTGCCCATCTTGGTTTCGGTGTCGTGAAAGGCCGGCAGGCAGTGCATGAACTTGACCTGCGGGTTGCCGCTGGCCTTCATCAGCGCCTTGTTGACCTGGTACTTCATCAGCAGGCCGATGCGCTCTTTCCAGACCTCCTTGGGCTCGCCCATCGACACCCAGACGTCGGTGTGGATGAAGTCGACGCCGGCCACCGCCTTGGCGGGGTCGTCGGTGATCGTCAGCTTGGCGCCGTACTGCTCTTCGAGGCCGCGCGCGATCTTCACGAACTCGTCGGCCGGCCACAGCTGCTTGGGCCCGCAGATGCGCACGTCCATGCCCATCATGCAGCCGACGATCATCAGCGAGTGGCCCATGTTGTTGCGGGTGTCGCCGAGGAAGGCGTACTTGATCTCGTGGATCGGCTTGTCGCTGTGCTCGCGCATCGTCATCACGTCGGCGATCATCTGCGTCGGGTGGTACTCGTCGGTGAGGCCGTTGAACACCGGCACGCCGGCGTACTTGGCCAGCGTCTCGACGCCGCTCTGGCTGGCACCGCGGTATTCGATGGCGTCGAACATGCGGCCCAGCACGCGCGCCGTGTCCTTGAACGATTCCTTGTGGCCGATCTGCGACCCCGCCGGGTCGAGGTAGGTGACGTTGGCGCCCTGGTCATGGCAGGCCACCTCGAAGGCGCAGCGCGTGCGGGTGGAGGTCTTCTCGAAGATCAGGCAGACCTCCTTGTCCTGCAGGTGGCGCTGCTCGGTGCGTGCGTACTTGGCGCGCTTGAGGTCGCGCGCCAGGTCGAGCAGGTAGCGGAACTCGCGCTGCGTGTAGTCCTGCACCGTGAGCAGCGAGCGATTGCGAAGGTTGAACGCCATGACAACTTCCTTTCGAACGGATGAACGGACTGTGCGCGCCGCTCAGTACGCGGGGTCGCGAGAGATCGGGCAGGTCATGCAGTGGCCGCCGCCGCGACCGCGGCCGAGCTCGGCGCCGCGCACGGTGATGACCTCGACGCCGGCCTTGCGCAGCAAGGTGTTGGTGTAGGTGTTGCGGTCGTAGGCGACCACCACGCCGGGTTCGAGCGCCACCACGTTGTTGCCGTCGTCCCACTGCTCGCGCTGCGCCTGCCACGCGTTGCCACCGGTCTCGACGACGCGCAGGTCCTTCAGGCCCAGGGCATCGCGCACCACGTCGAACAGGTGGCCTTTGTCGACATGCACTTCGATGCCGCCCTTGCCGTCGGGCCGGCAGCTGTAGCAGCGCACCTGGTCGGACACCTCGCGATAGGCGGTGACGAGATCGCGGTCGCAGAAGCTGAACACCGTGTCGAGGTGCATCGCGGCGCGGCTCTTGGGCATCAGGCAGCCGATCACGCGCTCGGCGACCTTCTGCTCGAACAGCTTGGCCGCCACTTGGAACACCGCCTGGCGGGTGGTGCGCTCGCCCATGCCGATCAGCACCGTGCCCTTGCCGATCGGCATCACGTCGCCGCCTTCCAGTGACGACGCGCCGAACGACTCGTCAGAGTCACCCCACCAGATCTTGGTCTTGTCCTTGAAGCGCGGGTGGAACTTGTAGACCGCGCGCTGCAGCAGCGTCTCGGGCTTGCGTGCCGGCCAGAACATCGGGTTGACGGTGACGCCGCCGTAGATCCAGCAGCTCGGATCGCGCTGGAACAGCGTGTTGGGCACCGGCGGCAGCAGGAACTCGGTGCCGCCGTAGGCCTCTTCGAGCATCTTGGACCACTCGCTCTTGGGCACGTCGAGCACCGCGATGCCGCCGATCAGGTGCTCGGCCAGCTTGGGCGCGGGGATCTCTTCCAGCCAAGCGCGCAGCGGCGCCACGCCGAGCCCGACGTCGTTGACGGTGAGCCGCCGATCGAGGACCCAGGCGCGCGCGGCCTTGTCCTGCAGCGTCTCGGCCAGCATCTCGTGCAGGTCGATCACCTCGGTGCCGCGATCGCGCATCTTGAGCACGAAGTCGTGATGGTCGCGCTGTGCCTCCGGCACCCACAGCATGTCGTCGAACAACAGGTCGGCGGCATTGCCTGGGGTGAGGCGTTGGTGAGCCAGCCCGGGCCGGCAGACCATCACCGTGTGGAGTTTTCCGACTTCGCTGTGAACTCCCAGCTTCGGCATGAGTGGCTCCATGCAAGGGTTGAAGGATCGGCGCGGCCGTCAGTCGGGCAGCGCCACGTTCTGGAAGAATTCGAGCACGTTCGCACTCGGCGGCCCGAAGTGACTGGTGTACAGCGGCGCCAGTTCGCCGCCGCGGTACAGCCGACTCAGCGCGCGATCGACGACCAGGCGGAAGGCGTCGTCGTCGCGGCGCAGCGCCAGCGCCACCATGTCGCGTCGAAACAGCCGGTCGAGCACCATCACGTGCGACGATGGGCCCGCCTTTGCCACCGCGGCGAGCAGCACCAGGCGGTCGCCGAAGAAGGCCTGCGCGCTGCCCGAGGAGAGCGCCTGCAGGCCGGCGGCGGTGTCGGTGACCGGCACGACGTCGGCCACGATGCGGCGCTCCCTGAGCGTGCGCGCCAGCTCCTTCTCGAGCTGAAGGCCGGCGACCACCGCCACCACCGCGCGCTGCGCTGGCTGGTCGCTGGAGCCGCGCCAGATTGGACCGGTGGCTTCGCGGCCCGACAGCACGTCGACCAGCCGCACCGGTGCATCGCTGCGCACTGCCACGCCGGTGCCGCTCAACAAGATCGGGATCGAGAAGTCGACCAGCGCGCGGCGCTCGAGCGTCGGCACCAGGCCGCACATCAGGTCGATCTTGCCCTGTTCGACGGCGCGTGCAGGGTCGTCACCCGACACCGCCACAAAGTCCGCCGCCAGCGCCGGGAGTTTCAACTCGCTCTTGACCGCCTCGACCACCTTGTTGCACAGCGCGACGGCGAAGCCGGCCGCCTTGCCGCCATCGCTGTAGGCGAACGGCCGCAGATCGGCGCCATAGCCGATCGTCAGCTTGCCGCTTTCCTTGGCCTTGTCGAGCGTGCCGGCAGCCGACGCGGGCAGCGCAGCGCCCAGGCACAGCAGCGGGACGATCAGCGCGGCACGCAGCCAGGCGCGGCTGCGATGTGGTTTGGTTGGCTGTTGCATGGTTGTTCCTTTCGCGAGCGGGCCGCACGAGGTGTCAGGACGCGCGCGCTGCTGCCGGCGCGGTCGTGAAGCGCGGCGCCAGGAAGCCGTAGATGAGATAACCGAGCGCCATCACCAGCATGCCGCCCATCACGGCATCCTTGCCCGATGCCCACAGCGCGTAGATCGAGTACAGCAGCGCCACCACGGTGACGAAGGTGTTGCGGCGCCACGTTCGCTGGTCGACCCTGGCATCGCGCATCATCACGAACAGCGCCGACAGCGCAATGATGTACGGCAGCACGTTGGTGACCACCGCCAGGTTGACCAGCGCCGAGAACTGCTTGTTCAGATCGGGCGAGATGGTCGACAGCGCCAGCACCGATTGCACGATGCCCATGATGATCATGCCGGCCACCGGCGCGCCCATCGCGTTGGCCTTGCCGAAGATGGCGGGGAACATCTTGGTGTCGGCCGCATCCTTGGCGGTCGTCGCCAGCGTGAACTGCCAGCCCAGCAGCGAGCCGACGCAGGCCATCACCGCCAGCGCCATGACGATCGAGCCGATGGTCGGGTTGAACATCTGCGCGTAGGCCAGGCCGAACGGCCCGGTCGACTCGGCCAGTTCGGCGTTGGGCACGATGCCCTGGATCACCGCGGTCGACAGGATGTAGACCGCCGCCGCGCCGAGCGTGCCGAACATGCAGGCCAGCGGCACGTCGCGCTTGGGGTTCTCCACCGCCGACGCGTTTTGCGACGCCGACTCCATGCCGAGGAAGGCCCACAGCGTGAGCGAGATGCTCGAGCCCATGCCTTCGCCGATGCTGATGCCCTTGGGGTTCCAGGCCGCGGCGAAGACGTCGCTCTTGAACCAGATCCAGCCGGCGATCGCCATGAAGCCGACCGGCAGGATGACGCCCCACACGGTGACCGCGCCGATCTTGCCGGTGAGGCTGGGGCCGCCGAAGTTGGCCACCGTGGTGATCCACAGCAGCGCGATCACGCCGATGCAGGTGGCCACCGGCGTGGCCGTGAGCCCGGGGAAGAAGGCCGCCAGGTAGCCGAGCGCCGAACTGGCCACCGCCACGTTGGCGATCGCCAGCGACAGGAAGTACAGGAAGAAGACCTGGAAGTAGCCGTCCTTGCCGTAGGCGTCTTCGGCGTAGGCGGCCAGGCCGCCGGTGCGCTGGTTGAAGATGCCGGCCTGCGCGAAGCCGTAGGCGATCGCCAGCGAGCCGAGCGCGGTGACGATCCACGACAGCAGCGAGATCGCGCCGACCTTGGCCATGTTGGACGGCAGCATGATGATGCCCGAGCCCATCATGTTGACCATGACGATGAACGTCAGTTGCATGACGTTCATCTTTTTTTTCTGTTCGGCCATGACGGCGTCTCCTTAGCGCTTGTTGCCTGACTCGCGCACCACGTAGGTGTGGAAACGGATGCGCCCGTCCACCTTCTCCTGGTACACGCCCTGCACTTCGTAGTTGAAGCCCGGAAATCGGTTGAACGCCTCCTCGAAGGCGAGAAAGTAGTCCAGCATCGGCTTGGCGCGGTCGTCCCAGCGCTCACCCGGCACCACGATGCCGATGCCCGGCGGATAGATCAGCGCCAGCGTCGCCGCGACGCGGCCCTTGACCTCGGTCATCGGCACGTAGTCGACCTCGTTGGCCACCAGCGCCTCGTAGGCGCTTTCGGGCGACATCGCGAGCTCGGGGAAGCTCGACGCGCGGAAGCACAGGCCCTGCAGCTCCTTGACGCGCCGCTCGCGATAGAAGTGGTGCATCTCGTTGCACACCTGGCGCACCGTGTAGCCGGCGTAGCGCGCCTCCTGCGCCGCATACAGCGTGGGCAGCACCTCGCCCAGCGCGGCATCGCGGTCCCACAGGTTCTTGAACTTCACCAGCTTGGCGATCAGCGTGCTCAACTTGCTTTCATCTTCGGCCGGCGTCATCAGGAACAGGATGCTGTTGAGATCGCACTTTTCCGGGACCACGCGCTCTTCGCGCAGGAAGTTGGCGATCACCGTGGCCGGCACGCCGTAGTCGAGGTACTCGCCGGTCTTGCGGTCGATGCCTGGGGTGATCAGCGCCAGCTTGCAGGGGTCGCCCATCGCGTAGCCGTCGCTGTAGCCCTTGTAGCCATGCCAGGCGGCGCCGGGCTTGAAATTCCAGCACTGCTGCTCGTGCTTGATCACCTCGGTGGGCAAGCTCTCCCACGGCGCGTCGGTCACGTCCTTGGTGAATGGCGAATGGCGGATCGTCACCACGTCGGGCACGAACGGGTCGAAGAACCACTGCTCGGCGGCGCTCGCGCCGCTCTTGCGATAGTGGTTGCCGAACTCGCGCAGCTTCTTGCGGGCCTCGATGCCGATCTCGATGCAGTTGTCCCACATCATCTCGCCGGCTTTGCCTTCGTGGATCTTGGCGTTGACGTCGAGCGAGGCGAACAGCGGATAGAACGGCGAGGTGGACGCCGCCATCATGAACGACTCGTTGAAGCGCTTGTGGCCGATGTGGCGCTGCTGGCCGCGCAGGTGTTCGTCGCGCTTGTGGATCTGCGAGGCCTGCGAGAACCCCGCGCCCTGCTTGTGCACCGACTGCGTGGAGAACAGACCCGGCATCTCGGCGCCGAGGTCCTTCAGCCGCATCGGGCTGTGGTCGTTGAACAGCGGGTGGAAGGCGTTGTAGCCGATCCAGGCCTCGTCCCACAGCACGTAGTCGCACAGGTGGCCGATCTTCTCGAGCACCTTCTTCACGTTGTAGATCGTGCCGTCGTAAGTGGCGAGCTGGATGCAGGCGAGCCGGAACGGCCGCTTGGCCTTGTGTCGCTCCTTGTCCTTGACCAGCGGCAGGCTGCGGATCTGCTCGCGCAGGACGTTCTCGTCCCACGCTTCCCAGTCGACCGCGCCGATCATGCCGAACGCGTTGCGCGCCGTCGGCAGGAAAACGGGGATCGCGCCGGCCTGCACCAGCGCGCCCTGGTGCAGCGACTTGTGGTTGTTGCGATCGAACAGCACCAGGTCGCCGCGCTTCAACACCGCGTTGGCCACCACCTTGTTGGAGGTGCTGGTGCCGTTGAGCACGAAGTACGTGCGGTCGGCACCGAACACCTTGGCCGCGTAGTTCTGCGCTTGTGCGGCGACGCCCTCGTGGATCAACAGGTCGCCCAGGTCGACGTCGGCGTTGCACAGGTCGTTGCGGAAGATGCTCTCGCCGAAGTGCTTGAAGAACAGCTGCCCGGCCGGCGACTTGCTGTAGAACTGGCCGCCCTGGTGGCCCGGGCAATCGAACGCGATGTTGCCTTCGGCGTCATACGTCATCAGGCCGCCGAAGAAAGGCGGCAGCAGCGACATGCCGTAGTTCACCAGGCCGCTCAGCACCTGCTTGGCGTAGAACTCGGGCGACTGCTGGCCGAGGTAGAGGAAGCCGTCGATCTCGCCGACCTGTCCCAGCACCGCCATGTCGGCAATGCGGTGCGAGTCGGCCAGGCCCCACAACGGCGTGCGAAAGCCGATCGCGCGCACCGCGCGCGCCAGCTTGCGCGCCGGCTCGAGCCGCTGGCCGTCGATCAGCGCCACGTAGGCGCCGACGGCGGCGTCTTCCGACACGTCGCGCTCGAAGCTGTCGGTGACTTCCACCTCGTAGTGGTGGGCAGCGAAGCTGTCGAGCAGCTGTTGGATCTGCGGGTTCGTGCGGTCGACGATCGCCACCACCTTCAAGAAGCGGTGGAACGGGATCGGCAGCTGCGCGCCCTTGACCGGATACGGAGTCATGGTGGTGGACCTCCTGGCCGACGAGTCATTCCCTCACGCAATCGAGCAGCCAGCGTTTGTGCCCCGGCTTGTCGTAGTCGAAGCGCAGCCCGTGGATGTCGGCCTCGAAGCCGGGGAAGCGGTCGTCGGTGTCGCGTGCGAACTTCAGGTACTCGATGATCGAGCCGGTCGTGAAGCGCTCGCCGGGCATGATCAGCGGGATGCCCGGCGGATACGGCACCACCATCACTGCGGTGATGCGCGACTTCAATTGTTCGATCGGCACCGGCTCGACCTCGCCGTGCACCAGCCGGTTGTAGGCGTCGGACGGTTTCATCGCCGGCACCGGCAGGTCGGTGTACATCGCGTTCATCGCGCTGGCGGTGTCGTTGTCGCGGTAGCAGGCGTGCAGCGCCTCGCACAGGTCGCGCAGGCCCCAGCCCGCGTAGGCGTGCGCACCGGCGGCCGCCACGCTCGGCAGCGTCTTGGCCAGCGGCGCGTTGCGGCCGTAGTCGGTCTTGAAATCGACCAGCGCGTCGACCATCGTGCTCCACTTGCCGCGCGTGATGCCGAGCGAGAACAGGATGAGGAAGCTGTACAGGCCGGTCTTCTCGACCACCAGGCCGCGCTCCCACAAATACTTGCTCACCACCGCGGCCGGGATGCCGCTCTTGGCCAGCTTGGCGCCCTTGCCCAGGCCCGGTGTCATCAGCGTGACCTTGATCGGGTCGAGCATCACGTAGTCGGCGGCCAGGCTGCCGAAGCCGTGCCACTGCGCCTTGGGGTCGAGCACCCAATCGGCGGTCTTCAGCGGCTTGTCGAGATCCAGGCCATCGGGTTGCCAGACCTTGAACCACCAGTCGGAGCCCTTGAACTGCTTGCCGAGCGATGCCAACGCCTGGCGGAAGTTCATCGCTTCGTCGTGCGTCTCCTGCACGATCGAGCGGCCGGCGGCGCCTTCCATCATCGCCGAGCTGACGTCGAGCGACGCGATGATGCCGTAGTGCGGCGACGTCGAGCCGTGCATCATGAAGGCGTCGTTGAAGCGCGTGGTGTCGATCTTGCGCTTGTCGGACTCCTGGATGTGGATCATCGACGCCTGCGAGAACGCGGCCAGCAGCTTGTGCGTCGAGTGGGTCGCGAACACCAGCGTGTGGTCGGCGCGCGGATGGCCGCGCGGCACGCCCATCGCGTGGCGCCCATCGTAGAACTCGTGGAACGCGGCGTAGGCGTACCAAGCCTCATCGAAGTGCAGCGCGTCGACCTGGTCGGCCACCTGCGCCTTGATCTTCTCGGCGTTGTAGCAGAGCCCGTCGTAGGTGGAATTGGTGACCACCGCGATGCGCACGTTGCCCTTGCTGCCGCGCGCGATCGGACTGGCGGCGATCTTCTTCTTGATCGCCGCCGGCGAGAACTGATCGAGGCCGATCGGCCCGATGATGCCGTGGTCGTTGCGCGCCGGCGTGAAGTAGATCGGCGTGGCGCCGGTCATGATCAGCGAGTGCAGCAGCGACTTGTGGCAGTTGCGGTCGACGATCACCAGGTCGTCGCGCCCGGCCATCGAGTGCCAGACGATCTTGTTGGCGGTGGAGGTGCCGTTGGTCACGAAGTAGGTGTGGTCGGCGCCGAACACCTTGGCCGCATAGGCCTCGGCCGTCTTGATCGGGCCGGTGTGGTCGAGCAGCGAGCCGAGCTCGGGCACCGAGATCGAGAGGTCCGAGCGCAACGTGTTCTCGCCGAAGAACGCGTGCAGCGCATGCCCCACCGGTGACTTGAGAAAGCCGACGCCGCCGGCATGGCCGGGCGTGTGCCACGAGTACGCCGAGCGCTCGGCGTGGCGTGCCAGCGCCTTGAAGAACGGCGGCAGCAGGTTCTCGAGGTAGTCGTCGGCCAGGCGCATGATCTGCCGCGCCAGGAACTCCACCGTGTCCTCGTACAGATAGAGCACGCTGCTGATGTTGCGCAGCACCTCGGTGGCGCCGCGCTGATCGGCGCGGAACACCGCGCTCTCGCCGAGCGCGATGATCGGCAGGCCGGGCGCCCGCTCGTGCACCGACTTCAACTGCTCGACGACGTGCTTGAGCGCACTGGCGTCGGCGCGCGCGCCTTCGGCACCGAACACGATGGCCGCCAGCCCGCGGTGCGCGCCCGCCACGATGCCGGCGTCCTCGCGCGTGTCGACCAGGATCGTCTTCCAGCCGCTGCGCTCGAGCTCGAGCTGAACCTGGCGCAGCCGCACGCCAGCCACCGACTGGGCGGCCACGTCGCGGTGCGCGATCAGGATCGGGAAGCTGGCCTTGAATTGCATCGGTGTCTCCCGGGTGCTGCGGGTTGTCGCGTGCGGCGCGCTAGAACGTCACGCGCGTGGACCATTGCAGCCGGGCGTCGGTGGCGCTCGAGCCATCCTTGGATTCGTTCTTGCCCCAGATGTACTCGGCGCCGGTCATCACGTTCTTGTTCATCTGGTACAGCACGTTGATCGAGCCGTAGCTGCCGCGGCGGAACGCCGTGTTGAACTGGCCGTCGGTGTTGGTCTGCTTGTGCTGGCTCAAGCCGAGCGCGCTGCTCCACTTGTCGGTCCACAGGTGGTTGTAGTAGACCAAGTAGCCCTGCGACTTGACGGTCTCGGCTTGCAGGCTGGCGTTCGGCGCGAGATCGATGCCGCCGTCGTTCATGTAGCTGGCGATCGCCTTGCCGCCCACCACCTGCCAGTTGAGCTGGTCGCGGCCGAGCACCTTCCAGGTGCCGCTCATGTTGATGCCGTAGCCGGTCTTCTCGTTGGCCGGCTCGCCGTCGGCACTGGCGGTGTTGTGGAAGCCCACCTGGCGCAGCATCGTGGCGACACGCACGTGGCCCCAGTCACCCTCGTAGCGGAACGAGCCCACCAGGTCCGGGAAGCGGTTGCGCGGCGCGATGCCGGCCCCGAGCGACGGGTCGACCTGCGTCACCTTGCCGGTGTCGATCACCGAGTTGGGCGCCTCGAGCGACACCGCCAGCGTCATGCCCTGCTGCTTGAACGGCGTGATGCGGAACTGCGGGTTGCGCACGAACACCATGCCGGGCGGTCCCCAGTAGTCGATGGTGTTGGGAAACACGCTGATGTCCATGAAGTTGGAGTCGTACTGGCCGACGCCGTACATGCCCATCTCGGCCCATGCGCGCAGCCAGTGGATGTTGGTGCCGCCGTCGCTGCCGAACAGGTCGAACGCGAGGTCGGTCTTGATCAGCCCGTACTCGGTGGGGATGAAGCCGCGCACACCGAGACTGGACTGCCGGATGCTGAACGTGAACTGGCCGTCCTGGCCGCAGCCGGGGCTGCCCGGACAGAAGATCGGAATCTGCGATGGCCGCAACGTCGCGGCCCATTGCGGATTCATCTTCTTGAAGTCGTAGATCGCATCGGTCATCGCCTGGCCGTAGATCTCGGCGCGCGCCTGGCCTGCATCGGGCGCGCCCGCGTCCGCGGCAGCGCCCGGTGCCACCACCGGTGCGGTCGCAGCGGCGGCGGGGGCTGCCGCCGGCGCGGCGGGCTTGGTCTTCTGCTCTTCGAGCGCCTTCACGCGCGCTTGCAGGTCTTGAATGGTGCGCATCGCTTGGTCGAGCGCCGACTTCAATTCTTCGGTGGTCGACTGGGCGTTTGCAGCGCCGCACACGGCCAACGTGGCCGCCGCGGCAACGGCGAGTTTTCTCATGCTTGTCTCCAGCAGCACAGGTCGCTTCGGTTGCGCCGAATCCGGCCGCGCTTCTTCACACGTGGCGGCGCCGCCAACGTTAGGGGCTGGTGACCTGAAGCTCTTGATCTGGATCAAATGCGTGGCCGCGCGTGATGGGACCTTGGTCCCATGCGCAGTCACGCGCCGGTCATGCGGCGGTTCGTGAAGCTCGCAGAACTCGGGCTTGGCATCGCGCGCGCCCGCAGCCCCCGAGTCGAGTGACGGCAACAAGCCGGCCGGTCGAGAGATTCGTCACGATTCGTCACGCCCCGCCCGGGGTGCGTCCCCGAATCGCTGGATTGGGAGCCGATCACCGGCTGCGCAAAATTCGCGCATGGCACGCAGTCACTATGTGTTCGGCTACGAGGCGGAACCCGCCGACGAGCGACCCACCGACTACGGCACGACCAACTTCGGCCAGTCGGGCTTGGTCGCGCTGTCGACGGCGCCGGCGCCATGGACCGTCAGCCAGCACTCCACGTTCGACACGCCCAGCCGCGTGTTCGAGCGCGTGCAGGCGCATCGCCAGCGCAAGCGCCTGCAGCTGCGCCTGGTCGCGTGGCTGGCCGCGCTGGCGGCAGTGGGCGCCGGTGCCGCGGCCCTGGTGATGCGCTGGTAGCGCGTCAGCGCGCATCGCCCGGCCATCGGCCGGAGGAGTTCAACAGCCTCAGCAGCCGGCGGTGCACTTGCCCGCGCCGTCGAACTCCATCGTCTTGCCCGACAGCGGCACGTGCACCGGCACCTTCACGGCCTTGATGAAGGCCTCGGTCTTGCTGCCCGGACGCACCTTGCCGCTGACCGTGCCGACCTCGTTGGCGTGCGATGCGATCACCGACGCCGGCTTCACGAGGTCGTTGATCACATAGGCCGCCTCGGCCGGGCCGGTGGTGAAGCCGTCGCCGATGTTCATCACCGCGAGCTTGGCGTTGTAATGGTTGCGCACCACCAGCTCCTGGTCGGCGGTGATGCCGGTGTCGCCGGACAGGTAAGCCACCAGGCCGTTGCTGAAACGCACGACGTAGCCGGTGGCCAGCCCCACGTCGCCGGCGATGCCGGCCTCCTTCATGGCCTTGCCGAGGTCGCCGCCGATGTAATCGGGATCCAGCCCGTTGCTGTGCATGGCGGTCACCGTCGCGATGCGGATGCCATTCACGGTCACGCTGCCGCCGAAGCGCGCGAGGATCGAGTTGGCCGGGTCGCCGCCGTTGGCCTTGAGCTTGGCCGCGAAGAACGCGGGCATCTCGCTGCCGGTGACGATCTTCGACTTCTTGGCCAGCGCGATGTTCACCGCACTGGAGTTGGGCAGCGCCGACACCGACAGGTCGGGTTGGGCGCAGCTGCCCGCGTTGGGCTCCTTGTTGTGCACGTTGCCCGCATGGTCGCCGTGCATGTGGCTGACCAGGACGATGTCGATCTTGCCCAGGCGCGGGTCAGCGGCGCCGGCCACGGTGCGCCCCGGGTCGTAGAGCACGCGCGTGCCGTTGGGGTCTTCGAAGATCAGCGCACGGTCCTGCGGACAGAACTCGCCGTCGATGCCGCCGAGCGGCGTGACCTTCACGGTCTGTGCCGTCGCGGAGCTGGCCAGCACCGTGCCGAGCGCGACACCGAGGGCCCACACAGGTGCGATCCAGGTCGAGCGGGTCATGCTGCCTCCAGCCGGTCGTGCCGAGTTAATATCGTATACGTTACACGAAAGAACCCCCGTGCTGCCCTGGATCAATCCCTCATCGGCCGATCGCATGGCCGACATCCGCGACACCTCGCTGGCCCAGCTGGTGCGCGACGACGTGCTGCGCGCGATCACGCGCGGCGAGCTGGAGCCGGGGCAGCGCATCAACGAGCCCGACGTGGCGTCGCGCCTGGGCGTGTCGCGCGTGCCGGTGCGCGAAGCGCTGCGCGAGCTGGCGAGCACCGGGCTGGTGGCCGCGCGCAAGCACGCCGGCGTGTTCGTGCGCGTGCTGGCGCCCAAGGAAGTGGCCGACCTCTACGAGCTGCGCAGCGTGCTCGACGGGCACGCCGGCACGCGCGTGGCGGCGCTGCCCGACAAGCCGCGGCGCGCGCTGGTCAAGGCGCTGCAAGGCTGGCAGGCGCAGATGAAGGCGGGCGCGCAGCGCCACGACGTGCAGGCCTACTACCGCGCCAACCTGGCCTTCCACTGGGCCATCGTCGAGGCGGCGGACAACGAGGCGTTGTCGCAAACCTACCGCGGCATCGTGCAGCTGCTGCACCTGTCACGGCTGAAGAACCTGTCGCGCGACGCCGGCATGCACGCCTCGATGGCCGAACACAGGCACATCGTCAGCGCCATCGCGGCGGGCGACGCCGTGCGCGCGCAGTCGCTGTTGGCCGAGCACGTCACCGCCTCGCACGCGCGCCTGAGCGACCTGCTCGCGGCCGATCCCTCCTGAGGTGAACCGCCCATGACGACCCGCCGCACTGTGCTCAAGTCCACCCCGGCCTGGTGGCTGGCCTCGGCACCCGCCTTTGCGCAGACGTTCCCGAGCAAGCCGATCCGCTACATCGTGCCGGTGGCCGCCGGCGGCGGCAGCGATTTCGTTGGCCGCACGGTGTGCGAGCGCTGGGGCAAAGCGCTCGGCCAGACCTTCGTGGTCGACAACCTCGGCGGTGGCGGCGGCGTGATCGCGGCGCAGACCACCGCCAAGGCGGCGCCCGACGGCTACACGCTGATGCAGGGCTACGTGGCCACGCACGGCACCAGCCCGGCCACGCGCAAGTTGCCGTACGACGCGGTCAAGGACTTCACGCCGATCGGCATGATCGGCGGCACGCCCAACGTGCTGGTGGTCAACACGCAGCTGCCGGTCAACGACCTGAAGGGCTTCATCGACTACCTGAAGAAGAACCCCGGCAAAGCGAGCTACGGCTCGGCCGGCAACGGCTCGCTGACGCAATTGGTGATGGAGCTGTTCAAGCAGCAGTCGGGCACCTTCATGCTGCACGTGCCCTACCGCGGCATCGCACCGGCGTTCACCGATCTGCTGGGCGGCCAGACGCAGGCCATGTTCCCCGGCCTGGCCGCGGCGCTGCCGCACATCCGCTCGGGCCGCGTGAGGCCGCTGGCCATCACCGGCCAGGCGCGACAACCCACTGTGAAAGAAGTGCCGACGCTGATCGAATCGGGCTTCAAGGGTTTCGATGCGGTGCAGTGGTACGGCGTGGTCGGGCCCGCCGGCCTGCCGGGGCCGATCGTCAAGCACTTGAACGAGACGTTGAACGCCACCGTATCGGCACCCGACATGAAGGAGAAGCTGTCGTCCGAGGCGGTGGACCCGATGCCGATGGGCTCCGAGCAGTTCGCCAAGTACATCCAGGACGAGGTGGTGCGCTGGAGCGCGCTCGCCAAGGAACGCAAGATCCAACTCGAAGAATGACCCCGCGAGACTGAAAGCCCCGCATGGCCCGCAACACCCAGGTCCACGCCGACACCAACGCCCCGCCGATCACGCGCACGCTCGCACGTTTCGTCGCCACCCATCGCTCGCGCGGCTGGAGCGACGCAGTCGATCACGAGGGGCACCGCACCTTCCTCAACTGGGTGGGCTGCGCGGTCGGCGCGGCGACGCACGACGCGATGCGCGCCGCGCTGGCCGGCGTGCAGATGCTGCAGCCGGCGCCGCAGGCCACCGTGCTGGGCCGCCGCGAGCGCGTCGACATGGCCGGGGCGGCGCTGCTCAACGGCATCAGCTCGCACACGTTCGACTTCGACGACACGCACCTGAAGACGATCATCCACCCGGCCGGCCCGGTGGCCTCGGCAGCGCTCGCGCTGGCCGAGCACCTCGGCGCGAGCGGCCGCGCGCTGATCGACGCGCTGGTGCTCGGCATCGATGTGTCGTGCCGCATCGGCAACGTGATCTATCCCGAGCACTACGACCGCGGCTGGCACATCACCGGCTCCACCGGCACGCTCGGTGCAGCCGCCGCATGCGCCCGGTTGCTCGGGCTCGACGAGGAGCACACCGCGATGGCCCTGGGCATCGCGGCGTCGCAACCGGTGGGCCTGCGCGAGCAGTTCGGCACCATGACCAAGCCGTTCCACCCCGGCGGCGCGGCGCGCGCCGGGCTGCTGTCGGCCTTGCTGGCCAAGCATGGCTTCACCGCCAGCGCGCGCGCGCTCGAGGCGCCGCGTGGCTACGCGCAGGTGGTGTCGACCAAGACCGCCTGGCACGAAGCCACCGACGAGCTCGGTGAGCGCTTCGAGATCTCGTTCAACACCTACAAGCCGTTTGCCTGCGGCATCGTGATCCACCCGAGCATCGACGCCTGCGTGCAGCTGCGCCAACAGGGCGTCCAGCCCGACGACGTCGCGCGCATCGAACTCAAGGTGCATTCGCTGGTGCTCGAGCTCACCGGCAAGAAGGAGCCGGACGACGGGCTGGCGGCCAAGTTCAGCGTCTACCACGGCTGCGCGGTGGGGCTGATGTTCGGCCGCGCCGCCGAAGCCGAGTACGACGATGCGATCGTCACGCGCGACGACGTGGTCGCGCTGCGCCGCAAGGTGGTGGCCACCATCGACGATGCGATCGACGAGGCGTCGGCCGACGTCACGGCGGTGCTGCGCGACGGGCGCCGCGTGCACGTGTTCGTCGAGCACGCAATCGGCTCGCTGCAGCGGCCGATGAGCGATGCGGCACTCGAGGCCAAGTTCACCACGCAGGCCGAGCCGATCCTCGGGGCGGCGCGCAGCGCGCAGCTGGTCGCGGCGTGCCGGCAGCTCGGCGCGCTCGACGACGTGCGCGCGCTGACGGCGCTGGCCACGCCCGAGCGCTGAGTCGGCGATGCGCCCCGCGCACCGCGCGCGCGATCCGATGCACGCACATTCGATCAAGGAGCGCCTCATGACAGGGCCCAGCGCAGCATGCCGAGCACTCCGTGCGTCGCGAGCGGTCTCGTTCGCGCTGCTCGGCACGCTGGCGGCCCTCGCGCCAAGCGCCGGCGCACGGGCCGAGGTGGTGCGCTTCGAGGTGCTGGAGAGCGCACCGGCGTTCGAGGGCCGCGCGTTCGGAAACGTCGGGCCGTATGTCAGAGTGACGGCGCGCGCCACCATCGCGGTGGATCCCACCGATCCCCGCAACGCCGTGATCGCCGACCTCGACCGCGCGCCGCGCAACGCGGCTGGGCGTGTCGAGGCGACCGCCGACGTGGTGCTGTTGCGTCCGGCCGACCCGGCGCGCGGCAACGGCACGCTGCTGGTCGACGTGCCCAACCGGGGCCGCAAGCTGGCACCTCAGTTGTTCGACGACGCGGCCCAGCCCGGCGCCAACAACGCCGACAAGGCGGCCGATGCAGGGCTCGGTTTCCTGCACGGCGAGGGCTACACGATGGCCTGGATCGGCTGGCAGGCCGACATCCCATCGCAGCCGGGACAGCTCGCGCTGAATGCGCCGCTGCTGCGCGGCGTCAGCGGCGCGGCACGCGACGAGTTCGTGTTCGACCACACGCGCTCGCCGGCCGCCGCGACGCTGGCGTGGCCGATCGCCGACCCTGCGACGCTGGCGGTGACGGTGCGCGCGAAATGGGATGCGCCGCGCGAGAAGCCGGCGGGCCTCGCGATCCGCGCCACCGGCGCGCAAACCGTCGAGATCACGCGGCCGGCCAGCGGCTTCGACGCGGCGGCGTTGTACGAAGTGACCTACGTCGCGCGCGACCCGGCGCTGCTCGGGCTCGGCTTCGCGGCCACGCGCGACGTGGTGTCGTTCCTGCGCCGCGACGCGAGCGCGGCCAATCCGCTGGCCAGCAACGGTCGACCCACCGTGCAGCGCTCGATCGGCTTCGGCGTCTCGCAGTCGGGCCGCTTCCTGCGCGACTTTCTCTACCTCGGCTTCAACGAAGACCTGGCCGGCGGCCTGGTGTTCGAGGGCCTGATGCCGCACGTGGCGGGCGCGCGCCGCATGGCCACCAACGTGCGCTTCGGGCAGCCCGGGCGCAATGCGCGCCACCCGCAAGACCCGGCCTGGCAGGCCGACCTGTTTCCGTTCACCTACGCCACGCTGCTCGACCCGCTGAGCGGCCGGCGCGACGGGCTGATGCTGCGCTGTCGGCTCAACGCCACCTGCCCGCGCGTGATCCAGACCGACAGCGAGCACGAGTGGTGGGCATCGCGCGCGTCGCTGCTGGTGACCGACCTCGCGGGCAACCACCTCGAGCTGCCGCCCGACGTGCGCGCCTACATGATTGCCGGCACGCCGCACTTCGCCGAAGCCGCCGACGTGATGCGCAGTGCGTTGACGATGGCGCTGCCGGTCAACCCGATGCATGCCGGCCCGCCGATGCGCGCCCTGCTGAGCGCGATGCAGGCGTGGCTCACCGCCGGCATCGAGCCGCCGCCGAGCCGCGTGCCGATGCGTGCGCACGGCACGTTGGTGAGCGCGCCGCAGGCCCTGGCGCACGACATCCCGGCGCTGCACTACACCGGCATCCACACCGGTGCGGCGTTCACCGACCCGAGCGTGTTCCCACCCAAGGTGCTTGGCCAGTATCCGGTGTTCGTGCCGCGTGCCGATGCGGACGGCATCGCAATCGCCGGCATCCGCATGCTGCCGCTGGCGGTGCCGCGCGCCACCTACACCGGATGGAACCCGCGCGCCGACGGCTTCGGCGCCGGCGCGCTGTTTCCGCTGCAAGGCGCCGTGGTGCCGTTTGCCGCCACGCGCAGCGAGCGCGAGGCCGCGCGCGATCCGCGCGCTTCGCTGGTGGAGCGCTACGCCGACGATGCGGCCTACCTGCAGGCGGTGCGCGCGGCGGCCGCGCAGATGGTGGCCGAGCGCTTGCTGTTGCCGCAGGACGCCCAACGCGCGCTGGAGCTCGCGGGGCAGGACCGGCTGTCGAAGCTGCGCTGAACGAGCGGGACGCCCAGGGGCTGAGGCGATCAGCGGACAGACAACCCATGGAGCGTGAGGGCCGAACCAGGCCCGGCGCCACGGTTGCACCGACTGCCGCACGGTGGCGTGCACGCTTTCTTGAATCAACGTGTCTCGCGGGTCGCCGAGCTCAGTGCTTTGCTTGCGGCACTCACGCACAAGTGGCTCAGAGCAATCGGCATCGGGGACGATGCGCTGTTGCTCCACATTGCCGGCCGCGCCGAAAGGCCAACCGACGTTCAGGGCCGACGGTCGAGCGCCGTGTGAGATAAAGGCAGATGTTGCGCAGACGAGTTGTGCTCGGCTCCTCCTTGTGGTGCCCTCGACCACCCCGCTGAGCACATTCGCGCAGTCTCGCGCCTCGCCACAGCGCATCGGCATGCTCTCTGGCGGAGAGCTGCAGAGCAATCCGAACTGGGATGCGTTCTACGCGAGCATGAGCGGCCTCGGCTATGTCGAAGGACGCGATGTGATCTACGAGCGGCGAGCGGCAAGGGGGGCGCCCGAACGCCTTCCGCAACTGGCCCGCGAACTGGTCGCGACGAAACCGCGCCTGATCGTGACCACCGGTGGGGGTGAAGTGCTTGCGGCGCGACAGGCGACGAGCACCATCCCCATCGTCATGATCTTCGGCACCGACCCGGTCGGCACTGGGGTGGCGGTCTCACTGGCTCGTCCAGGCGGCAATGTCACGGGCCTGACGCGCAGCATCCCCGGCTTCAGCGAGAAGAGCCTGCAACTGCTCAGCCAGGCATTGCCGGCGGCCACACGCATCGGCGTGCTCGAGAATTCTTCGTCGTTGAGCTACTCGTCCTATCGGAGCGAGCTTGATCGCGGTGCGGCCAAGCTGGGCCTCGCGTTGATGCCTTCGGCAAACGCCAGAAGACCGGAAGAATTGCAACCCGCATTCCTCAAACTGGAGCAGCAGAGGCCGCAAGCCCTCTACGTGCACAACGACGTGTTGTTCTTCGTTCAGCGGGCACGGGTGATCGACTTTGTCGCGCGTGCCCAGATACCGACAATGTACGGTTTCACGGAAGACGTGGAGGCCGGCGGTTTGATGGCCTTCGCCGTCGAGCTGCGCGAGCTGTACGTACGCGCTCCCACCTTCATCGACAAGATACTCAGAGGTGCAAGGCCCGCAGATATTCCGATCGAGCAGCCGACGCGCGTCGGCCTGTGGATCAACTTGAAGACAGCGCGAACGCTCAAGTTGACGATTCCGCGCGCGCTGCTGCTGCAAGCGGAAAGGGTTCTCGAATAGCCAGATCGCTTGGGGTCTCCCAAAGCCGGTGGGCAGCGAGGCGTGCACGTGACACCAGGTCTCAACGCTTCGGGCCGCGAATTCGATCAGGAAGAAAGGCCAACTCGACCGCCGCTTGGCCCTGGCATTGATCGAACGGGCGCGCAGCAAGGTCGAGGTGGGTCTGCCGCTCGATGCCCAGGGTCAAAGGGCGTGGGCAAAGACGTCACGCGGCAGATGCGCGACGCCGCAGCAACGCGCGTTTCTTTCACAACGGATCAACCCATGCGCATCGAACTCATCCACGTCATGCTGGCCATTGCCGTGGGGCTCGGGGCGACCCTCATCATGGATTCGTGGGCTCTCCTCCTCAAGCGCGCCTTCAACACCCCGTTGCCTGACTATTGCCTGGTGGGTCGTTGGCTGCGCTACATGCCTGAGGGTCTCTTTCGGCACGACAGCATTGCCGCAGCGCCAAAGAGGACGGCTGAATGCACTGTAGGCTGGATCGCGCACTACGCCATCGGTGTCATCTACGCGCTGTCACTCGTGTTCTTGGCAACTCCTCGGTGGCTACTGGAGCCCACGCTTCTGCCAGCGATGCTCCTGGCCCTTGCCACTGTCGCAGTGCCATTCTTTGTCATGCAGCCAGCGTTCGGGCTGGGCGCTGCGGCCTCGAAGACGACCAACCCTTCTCAAGCGAGGCTCCGCAGCCTCATGAATCACGCTGTGTTCGGGCTCGGCTTATACATGTCAGCACGGGCTACCAGCTTTGTTTTCAAGGCTTGTGCCTAACCCTTCACTTCGGTAGACCTGCCACGGCGGGCTGCACCAGCCGCTGCAGGCGGCTGAGCTCAGATGTTAGGCGGCACAACCGAGGCATCGCACCATGGCGTGACCGTCGAGCCTGCCTCGTTCCGTTCGATCGGCTTGCCGAGGGGGCTCAAACGTTGCACCTGAAATGCGCGGCCCCCTGATCAGGCGCCGGTTGCACGCAGCCCGACAGGTATGCTGCGGCCCTTTGCGTTCCGGGCTGACTGATGAGATCAATCCTTTCAGCGTTCGCTTCTGTGCTCGTTATCGCTTGCGCTGCCGAGCCAACCCCTCCCACGGACCCGCCAGATCAGACCTCCGGCGACATGGTCTGCACCCGGGAGTACCCCACCGGCTCGACCATTCCGATGACCAAGTGCCGGTCCCCCGACCAGATCACCAGAGAGCGCCGGGTAGGGCAAGAGACCATTCGGCGCAACACGACGGGCACGGCAGCGACGAAGCCGGGTGGCGGTTCGAACTAGCCGACCCGCCGGGCGCTGGCGAACCCACTTGAATCGCTTTGCGCATGTTGTCGCCGCTGCCGGCCACCTGACGGCAATGCCAGCGCCCTCGCGCCGCCTCTTTCTGACGTGATCGGCGAAGCTCTTCGGCGAGTAGCGCCAGCGATCGCCCGGCCCGTCGTTGGTCGCGGTAGCCGTGGCTCGCGCCGCGCGGGCCCTTCAAAGAAAAAGCCACCGCTGATGCGGTGGCTTGGGACTCGTTGGCGGAGTGGACGGGACTCGAACCCGCGACCCCCGGCGTGACAGGCCGGTATTCTAACCGACTGAACTACCACTCCGCGGTGCTCAGCGAGCCGCGCAGTATAGCAGAGCAGGTCGCGCGTTCAGTCGTCGGACGCGGCGTCGTCCGCCGCGTCGCGCCCACTGGCCACCTTCACGAGCAGCTCGATCAGCATCGCGCGCTCGGCGCGGCTCAGTCGCCGCAGCAGCCCCTGCTCCATCGTCTTGGCGGCGGCCTGCGCGCGGCGTGCCAGCGCCTGGCCTTCGGTGGACAGCACGATCAGCTGCGAGCGCCGATCAGCCGGGTTGCGCTCGCGACGCAGCCAGTGCTTGGCCTGCATGCGGTCGATCAGCATCGTCAGGTTCGGTGCCGACAGCCTCAGCGTGCGCGCCAGCAGCTTGGCCACGGTGGCGCCGTTGGCCAGCAGCAGCATCAGCAGCGAGAACTCGGCCTTGCGCAGGCTGAACGGTGTGCCGACGTGGCGCTCGAACACCGCCACCGTCGCGATGTTGGCCAGCGTGATGTGAAAGCCCAGCACGTCGCGCAGCACGCCGAAGTCGAGCACGCCATCGGCGCGCGGTGGTGCATCGCCCATGTCGGCGGGGTGTGCGCCCATCGACGCCCGCTCGTTCATGCGGCGCGCGCCCCGAGGTAGGTGTCGATCACGCGGGGGTCGCGCGCCAATTCGGCCGCCGGCCCCTGCAATGCGAGCGCACCGGTCTCGAGCACGTAGCCGAAGTCGGACACTTCGAGCGCGGCACGCGCGTTCTGCTCGATCAGGAGGATCGACGTGCCGCTCTCGCGCAGCCGCTCGATGGTGCGGAACACCTCGCGCACGACCAGCGGCGCCAGCCCCAGGCTCGGTTCGTCGAGCATCAGCAGCTTGGGCTCGGCCATCAGCGCACGGCCCACCGCCAGCATCTGCCGCTCGCCGCCCGACAGCGTGCCGGCGAGCTGGGTGCTGCGCTCGCGCAGGCGCGGGAACAGCGTGTACACCTTGTCGATCGTCGCGCGCCAGCCGGCCACGCCGCGCCGCATCTGGCGGTAGCCGCCGAGCACCAGGTTGTCCTCCACCGACATCGAGCCGAACAGCTCGCGCCGCTCGGGCACCAGCGCCATGCCACGCATCACGCGGTCTTCCAGCGGCATGCCCGCGAGCGACTCGCCATCGAACACGATGCGGCCGCGCGCGTGCAGCAGGCCCATCAGCGAATTGAGCAGCGTCGACTTGCCCGCGCCGTTGGGTCCGATCACGCTGACCACGCCGCCGCGCGGCACGCGCAGCGCGATGCCGGCCAGCACTTCGGCCTTGCCATAGCCGGCATGCAGGTCGCTGACATCGAGCAGCAGGTCGGTGGGTGCAGCCATCTCAATGCTCGGTGCCGAGGTAAGCGGCGCGCACCGCGGGACTGGCCTGTACTTCGGCCGGCGTGCCTTCGAGCAATTTGGTGCCGAACTCCATCACGACGATGCGATCGGTCAGGCCCATCACGAAATCCATGTCGTGCTCGACCAGCAGGATGCTGATGCCCTCGCCCTTGAGTTGGCGCAGCACCGCGGCCAGGGCCTGTTTCTCCTGCAGGCGCAGGCCGGCGGCCGGCTCGTCGAGCAGCAGCAACACCGGGTCGGTGCACAACGCGCGCGCGATCTCGAGCAGCCGCTGCGGCCCGAGCGGCAGGTTGCCGGCCAGCTCGTGCAGCTGCGCGCCCATGCCGATGCGCTCGAGCTGTCGCTGAGCCTCCGCGAAGAATCGGCGCTCCTCGTCGCGGTCGGTGCGCAGCATCGCGCTCAACACGCCGCGCCGGCCGCGCTGGTGCGCACCGAGCGCCACGTTCTCGAGCACCGTCATCTCGGGCAGCAGCTTGACGTGCTGGAAGGTGCGCGACACGCCGAGGCGCGCGATCGCGCGCGCCGGCAGCCCGGCGATCGTGTGGCCGGCGAACGTGGCCGACCCGCGCGTCAGCGCCAGCGTGCCGGTGAGCAGATTGAAGGTGGTCGACTTGCCGGCGCCGTTGGGGCCGATCAGGCCCACGATCTCGCCCGCGCGCAGCTCGAAGCTCACGTCGTTGACCGCCACCAACCCGCCGAACTCCTTGCGCACCGACTGCACCTGCAGCAGCACGTCGCCCGCCTGCGGGCGCCCGCGCTCGGGCAGGCGCGCAGCGTGTGCCCAGTCGATCACGCGGCGCGCCAGCGGCAACCAGCGCTCGAGCAGGCGACTGACGGCCGGCCACAGGCCGTCGGGTGCGTACTTCAGCACCAGCACGATCAGCACGCCGAACACGATCACCTCGTAGTTGCCATTGGTGCCGGTGAGCAGCGGCAGCCACTCCTGCAGTTTGTCTTCGATCAGCTTGACGGCACCGGCGCCCACGAACGCGCCCCCAACCTGGCCGACGCCACCGAGCACCGCCATGAACAGGTACTCGATGCCGCGGTTCAGGCCGAACGGCGTGGGGTTCACGGCGCGCTGGTAGTGCGCGAACAGCCAGCCCGAGATCGCCGCCAGCACCGCGGCGCAGACGAAGATCACCACCTTGTAGCGATAGGTCGAGATGCCCATCGCCTCGGCCATCGCGGCACCGCCCTTGAGCGCGCGGATCGCGCGCCCGGGGCGCGAATCGAGCAGGCGCTGCGTCGCCAGCGCGGCCAGCAGCGCGACCGCCCAGATCAGCAGGTACATCCGGCGGCCATCGTGCAGGCTGATGCCGAACAGGTGCAGCGCCGGGATGCCGAGCAAGCCGTCGTAGCGGCCGAGCCCTTCGACGTTGGCCATCGTGTAGCTGAGCGACAGCCCCCACGCGATGGTGGCCAGCGGCAGGTAGTGGCCCGACATGCGCAGCGTCAATGCCGCCAGCACCAGCGCGATCGCCACCGTGATCACCACGCCCGCCAGCAGCCCGAGCCACGGCGACAGCGCGAACTGCGTGGTCAGCACGGCAGTGCTGTAGGCGCCGACACCGACGAACGCGGCCTGGCCGAACGACGTCAGGCCGCCGACGCCGGTGAGCAGCACCAGCCCGAGCGCGACGATCGAATACAGCCCGATCAGGTTGAGCTGCGTGATCCAGAACTCGGGCACCGGCAGCAGCGGCAGCACGAGCACCAGCAGCGCGATCGCGATCGTCAGCAGGCGGCGCGGCGCCAGCTTCACGCTCATTCCTCCTCGCGGTGCGGATCGCGCAGCGAGCGCCACAGTAGCACCGGCAGGATGGTGGTGAACACGATCACTTCCTTGAACGCACTGGCGCTGAACGACGCGAACGATTCGATGATGCCGACGCCGAGCGCGCCGACGGCCGCCAACGGGTAGCTGGCCAGCCCGGCAAACACAGCGGCCACGAAGCCTTTGAGTCCGATCAGAAAACCCGAGTCGTAATACACGCTGGTCGACGGGCCGATCAGCAGGCCCGACAACGCGCCCATGAAGGCGGCCATCGTGAACGACAGGCGGCCCGCGGTGGCCGGGCTGATGCCCATCAGCCGCGCCCCGGTGCGGTTGACCGCGGTGGCGCGCAGCGCCTTGCCGCGCAGCGTGCGCTCGAAGAACAGCCACAGCAGCACGATCAGCGCCGCCGAGCTGCCGAAGATGATGATCGACTGGCCGGTCAGCGTCAGCGGGCCGAGGCTGAAGCGCGCGTCCCAGAACGGCGGGTTGCGAAACGCTTCGGCGCCGAAGAACAGCAGCCCGAGGCCGGTGAGCGCGAAGTGCACTCCCACCGAGACGATCAGCAGCACCAGCACCGACGCATCGGCCAGGCGCTGGTAGGCCAGGCGGTACACCAGCGGTCCGAGCGGCGTGACGATCGCCAGCGTCAGCAGCAGCTGCGCGAGCATCGGCCAGCTGCGGGGGTGACTGAGCACGCACAGCACGACCAGCGCCGTCGGCAGCGCGAGCGTGGTCAGCGCCTCGCGCCATGCGCGCCGCGGCTGCCCGAGCCGCCACGTGCGCGTGGCATCGATCGCGGCGGCGATCAGCGCGATCAGCGCGAGCAGCCACAGCGTGCCGGGCAAGTCACCGTAGCGCTGCCACAGCGAGCCCACCGGGTTGCCCTGCTGCAGCATCGCGAACGTCAGCGCCCCGAAGGCCACGAACTCACCCTGCGGGATGAAGATCACGCGGGTCACCGCAAACAGCAGCACGGTGGCCAGCGCGAGCAGCGCGTAGATGGCGCCGTTGCCGACGCCATCGAGCGTGAGGATGGCGGCGATCGTCGGGTCCATGCGTCGGCTCAGCGCGAAGGGGTGGAGGTCGGCGCCGGCGCAGCGTGACGCCGCGCCGGCACGACTCGGGTCACATCGCCGACGGTTCGATCTTCCAGTCGCCGTTGACCACCTTCAGCATCACTGGCGTCTCGGTGGTGAAGCCCCAGTGGTTGTCCTTGCTGTAGGTGAGAACGCCGTGGCACAGCACGGTGCGCCCCATGTTCTCGATGGCATCGCGCAGGGCGGCGCGGAACTCCGGCGTGCCGGGCTTGGCCTTCGCCTTGGCCACCGGGATCACCTTCTCCAGCACGATGATCGCGTCGTACGCGTGGCCGGCAAACTGGTTGCGCGAGCCTGCGCCGTAGGCCTTCTCGTACTTGTTGACGAAGTCCTGCGCCACCTTCTTCGAAGGATGGGCGTCGGGCAGCTGCTCGGGCACCAGCGCCGGACCGCTGACGACGAACGCGCCTTCGACGTCCTTGCCGCCGATGCGCATCAGGTCGCGCGTGGCGGCCGCGTGGGTCTGGTAGATCTTGCCTTTGTAGCCGCGCTCGATGAGGCCCTTGTGCGGCATCGCGGCGCCGGAACCCGAGGCCACCACCAGGATGGCGTCCGGGTTGGCCT
>Ga0207675_100000402_pt1 | contig 41562 bp, 37 predicted proteins | sample KBSSwiS42_FD_184305 | JGI IMG/M metagenome (GOLD analysis project Ga0207675, IMG submission 184305) | Switchgrass rhizosphere microbial communities from Kellogg Biological Station, Michigan, USA - KBS Switchgrass S4-2 (SPAdes) (version 2) | ecosystem: Host-associated > Plants > Roots >...
CGATGCGCAATCGTCACACCGCGCCCCAGCAACGAAGGCACGCCAACTCTTGCGTGTCAGCCTAATGCCACAGTTCGCACAAAAATTTGAGCGACTCATCGTGGGAGTCTCGAGAAGGTAGGCGAATTATATTTGGAGTGCCCCGGCAAAGCGAAGCGGCGACGGCGCTTTGGATGCCAGGGGGAAGAAGAGGCGTTTTATCCAAAGCGGTGTCTCCCGACAAATCGGGATTGCCGATGCACTTCAAATCGCGTCCGCGCTTTTTAGCAGGTTGCAAACTCCACCGGGCGCATTGGATACTGCAAGGCCTTGGCGAACTCAAACTCGTTCAGACTCAACTAATGTTGGTGCTGCCGCATCGAAATCTCGTGAAAACCACTGCGAAATTGCTATTTCCGGCAATTGCATTTTTTGTTTTCTTGAATGCGTCCAGTGTGTGTGCTCAGGATGATGTCCTCCGCACCGAAACTTCGCTCGTTCAGTTGAATGTCGGTGTCGTCGATCGTCAGGGACAGGCCGTCATCACGCTGTCGCAGAACGATTTCGTCGTGTACGAAGACAACGTGCGCCGCCCGATCGTTGCGTTCGAGCCGACGCAGGCGCCTTTCAGCCTTGTCATGCTGTTGGACATGTCCGGGTCGACAGTGAATTTTCGGCAACAGATCCAGCAAGCGGCCCTCAGATTTCTGGATGCGCTTGGTCCTGATGACCGCGTGGCCGTGGTCGATTTCAACGGCAAAGGCGTGCACCAATTAATTGGCTTCACCAGCGATCGTCGTAAGACCGCATACGCAATTACTCTGGCGACCGGGTCAGGCGACACGCCACTGTACGATGGATTGAAAGACTCATTGCGAAAGTTGGCGGGAGAAGGGAAGCGCCGGAAAGCTATTGTCGTATTGACCGACGGTCTCGACACCGAAGTCCGCAAGAGCGATCGCGCAACGGTTGCCAGAGTTTCGGATGCCGAGGTGCCGACCGCGATTAAGCCGGAAACGAATTCCGCTTTGACTGCGGTGTTGACGGACGCCGATCGTCAGGGTGTGACGATTTTTCCACTGGCTTTGCCATCAGGCGATCCGAAACATTTGCCACTTCCTGATCCACTAATCCTTGCGCAATACGCGGCGGCGCGTACCAGGATGCAAATGTTGGCTGATCGTACTGGCGGGTGGGTGGCTGAAATTCGGCGGCTCGACCAGTTGTCGGGGTTGTATGTCCAGGTGGCGGCGAGTCTGCGAACTCTCTACAGCATTGCCTATCAGCCTCCGACGCAGACGGCGAAAGATGGCAAGTGGCGGACGATTCGTGTCGAGGTTAGTCGTGGAGATCTGACCGCGAAGACAAAGACCGGTTATTACGCGCGCTGACCAGCGGTTTCAGCTTTCAAGTTTCGAGTTTCAAGTTCAAGCGAGGTTGTCCAAACTTGAAACCTGAAACTCGAAACTTTAAACTGTCCTCACTTCTTTCCTGCACCCGTAGCTCAGTTGGATAGAGCGTTGGTCTACGAAACCAAAGGTCGCATGTTCGAATCATGCCGGGTGCACCATAATCTTATAAATTCGTCGTCGTTGAGCGCTGGTTCGGAATTCCGCAAATCGTTATTTCGAGCATGAAAAAAGAGGGATGCCGTGCTCGCCCCCGATACGGCGTCCCTCTTTACACGGCTGCCCCCCACGCGGGCCTCCGCGACCTTGTATGAACTTGAAAAACCCGTCTTAGTCCGAACGCAGATCGTGTGCGGACGCCTGAATCTCCTTCAGGTCAAAAGTAAGTGCGCTTTCGGATCAGAGGAGACGACTTGATCCGATCTGCTGGCCCGTATGTTGGTGTCGTGGCTGTCAGGGTCCGAACGCGACGAGCGACGCAGATGGCAGAGTATCCGCTCGCGCAAAATGCGGCGCAATCAGGTAAAACCACGAGGGGCACGTAGGGAAAACCTGAGAGTCGTCACGATCAGCCCGGATCGTCGTTCAAAATCGGGACGATTCCTCAACTACTATCATTAGACGTTGATGAGACCGGCCTTTATCGCAAAGCGAACCAAACCTGCGACATCATGAATGCTCAGTCTTTCGGTGAGCTGTGAACGATGGGATTCGACGGTTTTGACGCTAATCTCCAATGCGCGAGCAATTTCTTTCGTGCTTTGACCCTCGGCAATACGAACCAGAATCTCGCGCTGGCGAGGCGTCAAGCGATCGAGTAGCTCGCGCTGTTTGTCATCATTCAGGACAACGCGTGCGGCTGTTTGCTGCGGAGTTTGCGCAGAGACGTACGTCTTGCCCTGCATAACCATTTCAATTGCATCTTTGAGTTCCGCGGCCGCGGCGCTCTTCGGAATGAAGCCGGCAGCGCCAAAGTGTAAAGCCTGAACCGCGTACTCACGAGCCTCGTGCATGGTGAGAATGATGACTCGCACGCCGGCAAAGCGCGAGGTAATCCTTTGCAGAACTTCGAGCCCATTCATGTCTGGCATCGTAATATCGAGTAAGACGATGTGCGGATTCAGCCGTTCGATACTTCGCAGAGCCTCAGCGCCATTGCCGGCTTCGCCGACCACATCGACCGCTTCGATCATTTCGATTAAGGCACGAATTCCCGCCCGCACCAGCGCATGATCGTCTACCAAAAGCACACGGATTCGCTCCGCATGAACGTCATGTTGCGGGGTCGCCGATTTGGCAGAGTCCGGATGATTTGAAGAAACGCCGGCTGGCTGTGCTTGAGCGTTACTCATTGAATACGGGAAATTCATGGGGAAAGAGCCTTCCTGTGCGCGGCAAAATACTCCACAAGTTCCGGGCGAGCAATCGGGAAAAACCTTGTAATTAGCGCGAGCGAGGCGTTGGTACGAGTAACATGATCTTCGTTCCCTTGCCTACTTCTGAATTGATCGTCAGTTTCCCGCCGACAGCGAGAGCTCGCTCTTTCATTCCCCGCAGTCCCAGCGCGGTTGCTAATCCGGCGCTCAAATGGTCTTTGACGACGAAGCCAACACCGTCGTCGGCGATCGTCATTTTAAGCGCGCCGTTTTGCTTCTCGATATTTACATCAATTCGGCTGGCACGGGAATAACGCGCGGCATTAGTTAACGCTTCCTGGACAATGCGGAAGCATGCCGTCTCAATCGGTCTGCCAATGTTTATGGTTCTTGGTAGATCACCAGAAACGACGGCCGCTATGCCGGTACGCTCTGCGTACCGCGATGTGTACCAACTGAGTGCCGCCGACAAACCCAAATCGTCCAGCATCGATGGTCGCAACTCTAACGATAGTTCTCGCACACGACGCAGCGCATCATCGATCACTTCGATACTCTCACGGATACGGGGCTGGCCGATTTCATTCACCGCGCCCGAGCGTTGCATCCATTGCAAATTGATCGTAATCGCTGTCAGTGCCTGACCGATTTCATCGTGCAGCTCCCGCGCGATATTTTCACGTTCAGCTTCCTGCGCATGCACTAATCGTCGCGAATAGTGTTGCAGGGCCCGTTGGGCCATCTTGCGTTCAGTCATGTCGCGCACGGTTCCCTGGACGCCGATCGGATCGCCGTCGCGGTAAATCATGCGGCTGCTGACTTCGACTGATTTGCGACTGCCATCTTTGCAAATGATCTTTGCTTCGTAGGTTGTCTCCACCGGGATGTCCAATTTGCGACAGAAGTTTTCGCGCGCGGTCTTCAGGTAGTTGGGAACGATAAAGTTTGAGTAATGCTTTCCCAGAATTTCCGTGCGGGAAAAACCCGACAGTTCTTCCGCGGCGCGGTTGACCGAAATGTAACGACCGCCCATGTCGTGCACGTAAACGGCGTCGCGGGAGTTTTCAAACAGTTCGCGATAGCGTTCTTCGCTTTCCAGGAGCGCTTGCTCTGAGTGCTTACGTTCGGTGATGTCGCGTACGGTGCCTTCATAGTACTGGGTGGCTCCGTTTTCGTCGCGTACGGCGCGCGCATTCACCGAGGCCCATATTTTCCCGCCGTCTTTCCGCGCGAGTTCAAATTCAAACGCGATGACAAATCCGTCTGCTTCCAGCATTCGTTTGAATTCCTCGCGCCGTCGCGGGTCAACATAAGCATCGCGGGTAATATCAGTTCGCTCGGCAATTAGTGCCTCCGGCGAGTCAAAACCGTGCATCCGCGCCAAGGCCGGGTTCGCAACCAGGTACCGGCCATCAGGTGTCGATTGAAAGATTCCTTCGCCGGCATTTTGGAAGATCTCGTGATATTTCTGTTCCGCCAGCAGGCGCGCTTCTTCCGCTCTCAAGCTTTCGGTAATGTCCTGGCAGGCCCCGAACATCCGTTGCGGTTTTCCGTTCTCGTCAGTTATGAGGCGGCCATGCGAAGTGATGGTCCTGATTTCACCATCCGGCCGTAGTACTCGCCGCTGTGTGCTAAACGCCTGTCCATCCTGCAGACACTGCATCACGCCGAGCGCGGTGGCGTCGCGATCCTCGGGATGCACGCGCGCGAGATACGCTCCGTATGTAGGCGTAAAACTCTTCAGGTCTTCGCCAAAAATCGCATAAAGTTCGTCAGACCATGTCAGGTCATCTGATTCGACGTCCCAACTCCAGCTGCCAACGTGCGCAAGTCGTTGCGCTTCGGCCATCTGATGGTCGCTTTCCCTTAACGCGTCTTCAATCTGTTTTCGTTCCGCCAGCTCTTTTTGCGCGAGCGAATATAATCGAGCATTCTCGAGAGCAATCGACGCCAACTGCGCGAACTTCACGAGGATCTCGACCTCGCGGTCACCGAATTTCCTGCCCTCGGCCGTGCTCTCGAGACCCAAAACCCCCACCACATGATCGCCTGACTTCAGCGGCACCGCGGCCACTGCTCGCAATCGTTCATACCCCGGCAAAGCCAATCGATGTTGCCACGTGCTGTAGTCGTCAAGCACCAGCGGTTCTTTGGTTTGCCAGATGCGGCCGGCCATACCCTGGCCCGCTTCGATCGTGTTGCCGACATAATTCTTCGCGTCGCCCGTGGCAACTTGCACGCTTAATCTGTTTGCTTCTTCGTCCATCAGATAGACGTAGCCACTTGTGACGCCGACCAACGCACAAGCCCGTTCCACCAGGTCGTGGAGCAATTCATCGAGGTTCAGCCGGTTAATAAGTCCGAGCGCTGTCTGGTGGAGCGAATCAAGGTAAGCCTTTTGCGTGGCGAGATCCGCTTGCGCGCGTTTCGCTTCGGTTCGGTCACGCAGAATGATTGCGATGCGATCGACTCCGTTTGGACCTTCAATCGGAAAATGCGAGATCGTGACGTCGCGCTCTCCGATTTCCGGATAATCCATTTTCCAATCAAACGTTACTGTCTTGCCGGCGAAACATTCATCGAGCCTTTGCTTCACGACATTATCGAAAGTTTCAGCGCCGATAATTTCTCGAACTGTATGGCCGATTATTTGATCCAGGGTGCGATTGCGGTACTTCAACAGTGCCCGATTAGCAATGACGTACCGGTAATCGCGATCGACTACGGCGATTAGATCTTCGAGTCCTTCGACCAGCTTCTCGTACTCGCGCAGTTGTGGTTGATCGCGCTCGCGAGCGCCCGCATCAAGTTGCATCGCCAGAGCAGCAGCGTGTGATTTCGATTCCGGAGCCGATTGCTTCATCTCGCAGTTCCAAGCTCGACAATGTTTGTCAACGAAAACCAGCAACGGCAAGCGGCGGGGCGATTGTCAGCTTGGGTTGGGCGGTTCGCGAATGTGAGGTGTGGTTGCTTCGACAGACGCTTCAATCCGTAGGAGACGTCCTAAACACCTCGATGTCGCGGGGATTGTAGTTCTCTTGCGCAAACGCTGCAACCAAATGTTTGTGCCGAATGCCAAAGGCGTCTTTGCTCCCGGTGTGTTGACATGAGCGCAAGCGACGGCAATTATGGCGTTTACACGTTTTCTGACGAATGAAACTGGCGCAGTTCAAAACCAGGAATTCCGACAAGCAACGACTCGGCTTGTTGCTTGGCGACGTTGTTTGCGACGTCGCAGAGCTGGCACGCGCTCATCAATCGACCGGCGCTTCAGTAGCGGAGTGGCTGCTCAATGTCGACAGCACGTTGGAAGTAATTCGTCGCGGTCCCGAGGCCGTCGCGCAATTGGATCCGCTGTTCGCTCGTCAGCCGGGAAGTCAGCGGTCGGCCATCGTGGCGCATCGTGCTGACGAAATCGATTATTTGCCGGCGGTCTATCCCAGCAAGATTCTCGCGATTGGCAGAAACTACGCCGATCACGCACTTGAAGGCGGAGGCGAGCCGCCGAAAGCGCCTCTAATTTTTGCGAAACTCGCTAACGCCCTGAGCGCGCACGATGCGCCAATTGTGTTGCCTACGGTTAGCGAGACCATTGATTGGGAAGCCGAACTCGCCGTGGTCATTGGTCGACACACTAAAGCAGTGGCCGAAGCTGATGCGCTCGATTACGTTTTCGGGTACACAATGATGAACGACGTGACTGCGCGCGATCTGCAACGTAAAGACGGCCAGTGGACGCGCGGCAAAGGGCTCGACACATTTGCGCCGTTGGGCCCGTTCATCACTACCCGAGATGAAATTCGCGATGTTCAGAACCTTAATGTCGAAGGTCTCTACAATGGCGAAGTAACCCAAACGTCAAACACGAGCAAAATGATCTTCAGCATCGCTCACTTGATCTCATACATCTCTCAGGGAATCACGCTCGAGCCGGGTGATGTCATTGCGAGCGGAACGCCGGAAGGAGTGGGGTTCTTCCGCGATCCGCCGGTGCTCTTGAAGCCGGGAGATGTGTGCGAAGTGCGCGTTGAGAAACTCGGCTCGCTTCGAAATCCGGTGGTTGCTCCGCAATGAGTTTTCGTTCCGGCTACGTCGCGCTCGTCGGTCGCCCGAACGCGGGAAAATCAACGCTGCTCAATCGTCTGGTGGGCGAAAAGATCGCCGCCGTCTCAAACAAGCCGCAAACCACTCGTTTCAAAATCCTTGGCATCGTAAACCAGCCGCAAGGTCAGATTGTGCTTGTCGACACGCCGGGCGTGCACAAGCCTGGTTACGAACTGAACCGGCGCATGATGTCCGCGGTGCACGATGCGTTACTGGGGGTCGATGTCATCTGCCTGATCCGCGATGCTTCCGTGTCGACAGGCAACGGTGATCGATTCGTGCTTGAACTGGTGAAGCAATCGGACAAACCGTCGCTGTTACTCTTGAATAAGACCGATAGGCTCGCTGACAAATCGAAGCTCTTGCCGTTAATTGAATCGTATCAGAGCGAACACGACTGGAAAGCGATCGTTCCGATTTCTGCGTTGAAAGGCGACCAGATCGAGCAGCTACTGCGCGAGATGCTTAATAATCTGCCGGAAGCCGAGCCAATCTTCTCACCCGACGAATTCACCGATCAGCCAATGCGCGTACTGGTCGCCGAGACCGTGCGCGAAAAGATTCTCGAATCGACTGGCGAAGAGATTCCTTATGTGACCGCAGTCGTGACGGAGCGTTGGGAAGAAGTGCGCGACGATTTCACGCGCATTTACTGCGCGATCTTTGTCGAACGCGAATCGCAGAAGAAAATCATCATCGGCCGAGGCGCCCAGCGGCTGAAACAGATTGGCATGCGGGCGCGTAGTGAGATTGAAAAGATGCTCGGGCACCGGTGTCACCTCGAGTTGTTTGTGAAAGTCGAAGAGGACTGGCGGGACCAGCAACATTTGCTGGATGAGATGGGGATCGCGCGATGAGCCGCAAATGGCAGGTGATCGACGCCTCGGTAAGTGACGACGCTCGCGAAGCGGTCGCGTACGGTTTGATGGAAGCAGGGGCGCTTGGGACAGAGACAATTGAAGGTGCAAACGGAAGTGCACGCGTGCTCGGTTACTTCGAGACTTCGCTGCAGCTCACCGCTGTTGGAGCAACCGTACGAAAAGCGCTGGACATTTATGGCTTCAGTGAAGGGGTGCTCGGAGAACTGACGGCCCGCGAACTACCCGACCAGGACTGGCTATCTGAATGGAAGAAGCACTGGCAGCCGGTTGACGTTGGCCGCCTTGTCATTGCGCCATCGTGGTTTCTGTCAGAACCCTCGGGTTCTGACAAGATTGTTATTCGCATCGATCCTGGAATGGCGTTCGGAACCGGGACGCACGAAACCACCCGTCTCTGCTTGAAGGCTATCGACAAATATTTTGGCGGCGGAAGTTTTCTCGACGTCGGCACCGGCACGGGAATTCTCGCGATCGCTGCAGCCAAGATTGCGCTGGATGCTCGCATCATCGCGTGTGATACAGACGCCGACGCAATCCGTATTGCTCATGAAAACGCAACTCTAAACGGCGTCGAAGAGCGCATCGATTTCCGCGTGGGCAGTGTCTCTGAAGAAATACCTTCGGCTGATTTCGTCTGTGCGAATCTGACTGCGCCGGTCATCATTGATTTGTTGCCGACACTGCTCGGAGCAACGTGTGGACGATTGGTGTTGTCCGGAATTCTCGATTCGCAGTTCGAAATGGTGAACCGACAGCTGATGCAGTTAGCAGCCTCGGCCAACGAAGTCATGCAAGACGGTGAATGGATCGCTGTGGTGATCTGATGGCGCTGCGCAGATTTTATGCACCAAAAATCGCGTTTGCCACAGACGGCAATACAGTGGCCCTCGGCGCCGACGAGGCGCGTCACGCCCTTGACGTTCTGCGTCTCGGTTTGGGCGATGAGCTATTTGTCTTCGACGGCGAAGGTAATGAATACCGCTGCGCGATCGCAGAGCTGACGTCGCGTTCGGCAACACTCAACGTTCTGGAACAAGTAAAACCGGCCAGTCCTGAATCGCCGCTTCACCTTACCCTCGCGGTGGCGTTGCTGAAGGGTGAGAAGTTCGATCTGGTGGTGCAGAAGGCGACGGAATTGGGTGTTATGCGACTTGCGCCGCTAATCACCGCGCGCGCGGACGTGCGGATTCGCGAACCTGGCGATGCGCGCAAAAAAGCTGACCGTTGGGCCCGGATCGCTTTCGAATCAGCGAAGCAATGTGGACGCGCGCAATTGATGCTGGTCGATCCGCCCATGAACCTGGACGAGTTCTTTCGGTCAATCACGGATGTGCAAATGAAACTCACGTACACGGCGAGAGATGGAGATCCCCACGCCGACCTTGCCAGGATGGACCTGAAAGCCGCGCGTATCGCCGCGATGGTTGGACCGGAAGGAGGTTGGACAGATGGTGAACTCAAACAGGCGAGCGCGAATGGCGGCAAACTTGTCACTTTGGGCGGCCGCATTCTTCGAGCCGAAACGGCAGCTATTGCCGTTGCGACTTTGCTACAACACCGTTTCGGCGATCTAAAGTGATTCCGGCTTCGCTGATATATCGCGCGGAACTCAAGGCCTTTCCTAATCGTTTACCGCAGTGACGAACTGAAAATCATGTCATCAATCGACGTAGCCATCATCATCAAAGCGCGCAGCGATCTCGCGCACAGGTTGGGCGTGGACGAAAGCGAAATCGGCGAAGGTCAGGTCGAGCAGACGGACTTTCCGGACGCCTCTCTTGGCGCGCCGGTTGAAGATGAGATGAGCGCCCAGGTAATCACGCCGGGCTGGCGGATTCGTCTGAAAGCCGGCGGCGATACTTACGAATATCGCGCAACCGCGCGGCAGTTGCGTTTGGTAAACTTCAAGGGCCGCAATTATCGCGTGTAGGCGGCGGGCACAAGCATCATGTCACGTAATCTTTGGTTTAATCTTTCCATCGCCCTCGCTTTGATTCTGATCGCCGCATTTGCGGGCCGACTGCACAAGTGGGATTGGCATCGGTCGTCGCAGCATACGTCGCAAACTTCACGAGAGCGCGAGCAAACCACAACTGATCCCGGCAGCGACGAATCTGATTCGTCGAAGACTGAAATCCTGGTGCGCTTCCGTCCGAACGTCACTCGGGATGCAATCGAGAACCTTACTTCACGGCTGAATGACGAAGTCGAAGATCGCATCGAAGCCGTCGATGGCCTCGATGTCATCGAAGACGAGGACAATCGCAGCGCGGACGAAGTGGTTGCGCAATATCGCGCGCTTTCCGAAGTCGAGTACGCCGAAGCGAACAGCGAGATCAAACTCGATCACGAAGGCGCCGGCAAACACGTGCATGCGAACGATGAACTCTTTTACAAGCAGTGGGGACTTTTTAATCACGGACAGGACGGCGGAAAATCAGGCGCGGACATCAGCGCGATGCAGGCCTGGGCGGTGACCAAAGGCAGTGATCAAGTCGTGGTCGCTGTGCTCGACAGCGGCGTTGACTACACGCATCCCGATTTGGCCGGCAATATTTGGACGCGGCCCGAAATCATCAAACAATACGAGGACGAAGACCTCACCGAAGGTGCGATCGATGATGTGCACGGCTTCAATGTGGTGGAAGACAATGGTGATCCGATGGATGACAACGGCCACGGCACCCACTGCGCCGGTATCATCGGCGCCGAAGGCGGAAATGAAGTCGGAATTTCCGGCGTCAACTGGACAGTAAAGATTATGCCGCTGCGGTTCATGGATTCGGACGGCGCGGGCACGACGAAGGACGCGATCGAGGCGATCAACTACGTCATCAATCGCAAGCGTGCCGGCGTCAACGTGCGGGTGATTTCCGCGAGCTGGGGCTCGACGATCAAATCGCGTGCGATGGAAGATGTGATTCGGAAAGCGGGTGACGAAGGAATTCTGTTCGTCGCTGCCGCGGGCAATGACCATTCTGACAACGACGCGAAACCGCACTACCCGGCGAGCTATGACCTCAATAACGTCATCAGCGTCGCGGCCCTCGATCGGAACGACGAGTTGACTTCATTTTCAAATTGGGGCGCAACGAGCGTGGACGTCGCCGCGCCTGGTCAGCAAATCGTCAGCACCTGGCTCAATCATGGTTTTGAAGAGAGGCAAGGGACTTCAATGGCAACGCCCTTCGTAGCTGGGGTCGCCGCGTTAATTCTGTCGACCAATACCGCTATTTCCATCGATGACTTGCGCACCCGACTGCTGATTTCAGTGGATGCCGTGCCGGCGCTAAAAGGCAAGGTCGCGACCGGCGGACGGATCAATGCGGCGAAGGCGGTTGCCTCTCAATAGCAGTGGAAATCGGGTATTTTCACACCGCCTAAAATCAGGTTTTTTCTTCGAACTAAACTCACAAAAAAGCCGCTCCTTGCGCCTGCGCCGTCCTCTGTGTGATGATTGGGCCAATGAATGTCACCATTCACACCCTGGGATTAACGAGGAGCCGATAAGAGTGAAGGCGGAGTTAGCGCAATTAATCGCACTGCAAAAGACTGATACCAATATAAGAACACTACAAACGGAAATCGAGAGCATTCCCGAAAGGCGCGCCGAGATCGAAAGAGAGTTCGATCAGCGCGCCTTTGAAATTCGTGGCCTCGAACAGAAGCGGGATACGGCCTTTCATGAGCGCGCACGGCTCGAGAAAGAGATCTTTGAACAGAAGCAAAAGGCCGAACGCGCCGACCGGAATCTGATGGCGGCAAAAAAACCTGACGAATACACCGCCGCGATTCGGGAAGCTGATGCCGCACGCAAACAGATTTCGGCGTTTGAGACGCAGGTGCTCGAACAGATGGAAGCGTTCGAATCGGCCGAAAAGGAATTGGGAGAACGTGCCCCGGAAGTCGAGAAATTACGCGAAGACATGAACGCCCGCTTTGTTCAGTTCGATGAGCAAGTGACGCGTCAGCAAAAAGAACTCGAAGAAGCGCGAATGGAACGCGAGCGGTTGATGAAGGACTTACCGAAACCAATGGCGACCCTTTTCAATCGCATCAGCGCGCGCATTCGCGACGGCATCGCAGTGGCGGAAGCTCGCAACGGGGCATGTACCGCTTGTTTCATGGCATTGCGGCCGCAAATAATGGCGGACGTGCGGCGCGGCACCGAGGTAATCACCTGCGACAACTGCAACCGCATTCTCTATTACGAACCTGCGAATGCGGCGCAGCCGGCAACGGTTTCGTGAGGTGGCACGCGCATCCTGCGCGTGTTATCAGGGGCGAGACGCCGGTGCCACCTCTCAATCGAACGGGTAAACGATTGACATCCTGGAATCGCGTCGAGTAAAAATCCTGCCAAATCAACGGGAGCAATCATGGCGGAAGAAACAACGCAACAAGTTAAGAGCGGAAGGACCTTTGATAGCGCTTACGGCTTTTCATTCAGTATTGCAGTAGGGCTGGTTCTGTTTATCGCAGGTTTGGTGATCAGTCTTACCTTAAGTAATGGCACCAGCATCGGCCTAATCTTCGGTGTCCCGCTCCTCTTTGCCGGTTTGATCATCCCGGTCTTCATGATGCGCGATCTCTTCAAGACGAACGAGATCAACGCACCGTGCCCGAACTGCGGCGCGCCCATCCGAACTTCAGACGCGACCCTGCGACTGAAATGCACGGGCTGTCAGAGTGTGATTGATGTGCGAGAGAAAGAGTTGATCGTCGCGCAGCACATTACGTCGTAGCAATCGGCAACCACCCGCGCGAGGAGTAGTCGCTAATCGTCAGCGCAAACATTATCCCCAGCCAAAACAGCGCTGAACCAATCACCAGCCACACCAGACGGCCGCTATAACGCACGTGCATGAAATAGAGCACGACGAATGTCGCTTTGATCGTCGCGATCGTCAGCGCCACGACCGCATTGAGCGGTCCGGGAAAATCTCGGAACGCCGCCAGCACAGTCAGCAGGGTGCCGACCAGAAGTATGAGAAATATACCGACGTAGACTCGCGGATAAACTATGTGTTCGCTCATAAGGCTGAATACGAAAACGTTTTTTGTGCTTTGGTCTTTGTACTTTGTGCGCAATTCATAGTTGAATGTTCACACTAGCAATCGAAGAACCAGGGACAAAGTACAAAGCACAGCAGTTGCTACATGTGTCCTTCCAAATGCCGCCCCAGCAGATACAGCAGCGGAAATAGAAAAATCCACACGATATCCACGAAGTGCCAATACAGGCCCGTAATTTCTACCGGCGAGTGATACTCCGGGCTGAATCGGCCGCGCCACGCCAGAATCAGAATTGTGATCAGAATGCCGGCGCCGATGATCATGTGCAGCGCGTGCATACCGGTCATCGCGAAATAAATCCAGTAGAACATCTCGACGTTGTGAACATTTGCGCCTTCAGGCAAATGCAATTTGTGCGGATCGGTATCGCCATGCTGCGCTACCACCGGATTGAACGGATTGCTGGGAATCAAATGGCCGGGAATCAAGTGGTCGTCATATTTCGCTTTGTATTCGACGGCCTTGATGCCGAGAAATGTCAGACCCAACACCAGGGTCAAAATCAGAAAAATGATTGAGTTGCGCCGCTTGCCGACCTGCGTGCTGAAGACCGCCATCGCCATCGTGAAGCTGCTGACAATCAGCACTATCGTGTTTACCGCGCCGAGTTTGATGTCGAGGTGATTGCTGGCTGCGGCGAAAGCTTCCCCATACTTGTAGCGAAACAGCGTGTACGCCAGAAACATGCCACCGAAGAACATTATTTCGGTGACGAGAAATACCCACATACCGAGCGTACCCGCTTCGCGCTGCTGCTCCATGTTCGCGAAATGGTGCTGCAGCGACGGATGCGCGGAGTGTTCGTGAGTTGTTGCTAATCCCTCAGCCATAATAGGAAATTGAAAATTAGAAATTGAAAATTGAAAACTTCAAATTGTTCGAACGCCGTCGGAACTTCCGGCGCAAACTACAACGCTCTGCCTGGGTTTGCTCGGTGGATTTTCAATTTCTATTTTTCAATTTTCAGTTTTCAATGACTTCTCTTAACAGGCCAGCGCTCAAGCTCTCGGCACAATCAAGCTTGCGCCGGCGCTTGTTTCTCAAACTTGCCAACTACTTCTTTCGTTTCCGGCGGCGCGAATTCGTACGGTTCAGAAGTCACAATCGGCGTTTCTAAAAAGTTCTCAGTCGGTGGCGGCGAAGGCGTCTGCCATTCAAGGCCGGGCAGGTGCCACGGATTTGATTCGGCAATTCGTCCATAACGCAAAGACCACGCGAGATAAATCAATGGAATCAGCAACCCGACTCCCAGGATCGATGCACCCGCCGTCGATAACACGTGGAGTACTTGCCACGAAACCATGTCCACCGGATACGTGTGATAGCGCCGCGGCATGCCCATGTAGCCGAGCACGAATTGTGGCGAAAACGTCAGATTGAATCCGACGAACACGACCAGGGCCGAGAATCGGCCCCAGCCCTCTGGGTACATCCGGCCCGAAATCTTGGGCCACCAGTAATGCAGTCCCCCGAGGTACGCGAGCAAAGTGCCGCCTACCATGATGTAGTGAAAGTGCGCCACGATGAAGTACGTGTCGCTCAGATGTACGTCGGTCGCGAGCGATGCGAGAAACAGGCCCGTCATCCCGCCGATCGTGAACAGGCCGATAAACCCCAAGCCGTAAAGCATGGGCGTGTCGTATGAGATCGATCCTTTGTACAGCGTCGCCGTCCAGTTGAAGACCTTGATGGCTGATGGAATCGCCACGGCAAAACTCAGGAACGAAAAGATCATTCCGGCGTAAACCGACTGGCTCGCGACAAACAAATGGTGTCCCCAAACCAGGAAACCGAAAACGGCGATTGCCAGACTCGAGAAGGCGACGAACTTGTATCCGAAAATGTTCTTGCGCGAGAAGTTCGCGATCAGTTCGCTCACGACGCCCATCGCCGGCAACACCATGATGTAAACGGCCGGATGGGAATAAAACCAGAACAAGTGCTGGAAGAGAACCGGATCGCCTCCCGCCGCGGGATCGAATATGCCGATGTGTGCAAGCCGCTCGAATGCCAGCAGCAGCACCGTAATCGCGATGACCGGCGTGCCGAGAATCATGATCAAGCTGGTGGCGTAGTGCGACCAGATGAAGAGCGGCAAACGGTACCAGGTCATGCCGGGCGCGCGCATCGTGTGGATCGTCACGATGAAATTCAGGCCCGTGAGGATCGAAGAGAATCCGGTAATAAAAATGCCGACGCCGGTTGTCAGGACGTACGAATTTGAAAACGTAGTGCTGTATGGCGTGTAGAAAGTCCAGCCCGTATCCACCCCACCCGCGAGCAGCGCGTAGATCGTAATGATTCCGCCGAGCATGTAGATGTACCAGCTCAACAAATTAATCTTGGGGAATGCCAGGTCCTTCGCGCCGATCATCATCGGCACCAGAAAGTTACCGAGCGTCGCGGGAATCGACGGAATCAAAAAGAAGAACACCATGATGATTCCGTGCTGGGTGAAGATCTTGTTGTAAGTGCTGGATTGCGTGAGGTCGCCTTGCGGTGTCAGCAGCTCGAGCCTGATCGCCATCGCATACAGGCTGCCAATGAAGAAAAAGAAACTGATGCCGCCCATGTAAAGCAGCGCGATGCGCTTGTGATCTTTTGTCAGCAGCCACGACTTGAGGCCGTATTCGGCGTTCAAGTAATTCGTGCGTGGCGGTGGTATCGTGAATTCTTCCATGAAATTAGATCAAATTCGTCATTGTTGCCGTACCGGATTCGCGCTTTGCGGCGTCCCCGTCGCGGGCGGTTTTGCCGTCGTGGTTTCCGGCTTGGGCGTCGAGAGCGACTTAATGTACGCGACTAATCCCAGCAACTGCTCTTCAGTTAATTGTCCCTGGAACGACGGCATGATCGGTCCAAATCCCGTCACGATCTTTGCCTGCGGGTTGATGATCGATTCGCGCAGGTAACCTTCGTCCGCCTTCACCGCCGGGCCATTACTAAGCACAACGTTACTGCCGTACACGCCGACCAGCGCGGGTCCGCGCCCGCCTTCGGCGTTCGCGCCGTGACATGACACGCAACCGAGCGACTCAAACATCGCCTGGCCTGCGGCGGCCGGCGACATCTGGTTTGCATTGCCGCTCAACCAATTGTCGAAATCCTTCGGCTCCATCACTTCAACGTAGCCGCGCATGCCCGAGTGATTCATGCCGCAATACTCGGCGCAGAAAAAATGATAACGGCCGGGCTTGGTCGCTTCGAACCATTCACTTGTGTACTTGCCGGGCACCACGTCCATCTTGATGCGAAACGCCGGGATGAAGACGTCGTGGATCACGTCTTCCGTCGTCATGATCAATTTGACCTTGCGGCCGACGGGCACGTGCAGTTCGTTGATTTCGCGCTGGCCGGTGGGATGCTGGAACTTCCACATCCATTGTTTGCCGACGACGTAAACCTCAAGCGCGTTTTGCGGCGGCCGGTACTGCGCGAAATAGACCTTGGCGCCCCAGACGAAGATGCTCATGGCAATGACCAGCGGAATTACCGACCAGAGCGTTTCGAGTTTGTGAGAGCCTTCGATCGGCCGTGGGATTTCGAACGCATTCCGGCGACGATAACGAATGACAAAGAAGATGATGACAAGCGAAATCAGTGTGACGAAGAAAACCGTCACGCCCGAGACGTAAAAGTAGACTGCGTCAACGTCGCCGGAAATTGTCGACGCGCTCTCTGGAATGAATGGAAACCAGGATTGCATTACTTGAATCGACTGTTGAATCTGAAATCTTGAATCTTAAATTGTTCGTACCTGTCGTCTTTTGGGCCCGTCGCACCGCTCCGGTTCTTGACACGCTCGCCCTCACGGTCGGGCTTCTGACACTTTCGTGTTGGCGTACGGCCAGCGCTTTCGCAAAACCAGCAGCATGCCGACAATCAAGCCAACTGTGATCACGCCCGCGACTTTCATGATGTTCATGACGACCGCGCCGTACTTTCCCGTCGCCGGATCGTAGTGATAGCAATAGAGCATCAGCGTATCGACCGGACTCCCAATCTTGTTTTCCGAAGCTTCAACCAGTCCGAGTCGCACATCGCGCGGCGGATACTCGATGCCGTAAAAGTAACGCGCGAGCTTTCCCTCAGGGGTCAGCAGCATGATGCCGCTCGCGTGCGCGAATTGGTTCGTTTTCTCGTCCCATTTGTAATGAAAGCCTGCGGCGTCCGTCACCCGCTTAATGTTCGCTTCATCGCCGGTCAAAAAATGCCACCCCGCGTCCGCGCCCGGCCGGTTGTAAGCTTTCACGTACGTCTGTTTCTTTGTCGCCGCCAGCTCCGGTGTCTCTCGCGAATTGAAACTGATCGCAATGACTTCGAATTGCTCACCGGCATTGAATGAGACCTGTCGCAGCGATCCGAGCACCCCATTCAGAATCTGGTTGCAGAGCATCGGGCACGAGTAGTAAACGAGCGCGAGAACGACGGGCTTGCCTTTCGCGACATCGCCGAGCCGCACTTGCTGGCCGTGCTCATCTTTAAAAACCGCATCGAGCGGCACCTGTTCGCTGAGTCGCTGTTCGATTCCGACGGTTTTTAGCACTGCCGGCAGTCCCGTCGAGACCGAACCTGTTTCCGTGCGCGCACCGTACAGAGGCGAACTCGGCATTGGAACGCCGGGCTGCGCTTGCGCAGTGAGCAGTGAGCAGTGAGCAGTGAGCAGCAATAGCAGGACGCGGAGACGGGGAGACGCGGCGACGCGGAGAGAACCGCGCAGCATTTGCACGCCCATCTTCAATTCTCCGCGTCTCCCCATCTCCTTGTCTCCGTGTCTCTTCATTGCTTCCTGCTTTCTGCCGTCTGCGGTCTGCCGACTGCCTCCTTCTTCGCAGTCAGCTGCCGCAACGCCTCCTCCTTCGCCTGCTCGATGGGCATCCCGAATCGCTGACCGTTCGCGTCAGTAGGTCCGTGCTCCAGTACGTGATTCCACTGTTCACGGAGCGCGTGGATTTCCCACATCGGGTCCTTCGGCGGCACGAATCCGCCTTGTTGCTTTGGCTGCTCATGCTCTTCAGGCTTTGCGCGCTCGAGATTTGCCGCGAATCCCGGAGCACCCTGTAGTCGCGGTTCAGGCGGCAAACGCTCTTCGCCACTCATCGCGATCGGCGAGCGATGAGTCTCCTGTTCCTGCGTACTCGCAGTCCTTTGAAACAGCACGAACAATCCCCAAAGCGCAATATGCGTCCCAATCGTCAGAATCAGCAGCCCGACGATGAATTTGGCGATGCCGCTGATTTGCACGTCGCTCTGCTCGTGCGTCACATCGATGTTCTTGATGTGCGACGTGTCCGGCGTCTCGGTAACGTGCGTCTTCTGTTTCTCCTGACCCATTTTTTTCGCTAAGAGCTAAGAGCTAAGAGCTAAGAGCTAAGTGATTGCGCCTTGCGCTTTGCCCTTTGCTGTCTAATGTCCGTGTACTACCGCCACCGCCTCTTCCAGTTGCGGATCGTTGATCGGCAGCAGCGGCCGTTTCTGCAACTGCCACGTGAACGTCCCCAGCCACAATCCACCGATCGCGATGGGTGCGACATAGTCCATCCAGTTAAAAACAAAATCTCCACGGCTGTATGTCGGTTCAATCAGCCAAATTACATCGATGATGCGCATCACCAAAATCAGCGCCGCTAACATTGCGAGTCTCTGCGCGTTCTTCTTGGTCGCGCGCGAAAGCAACATCAGGAACGGAAACGCGAACTGGAAAATCACCACGGCCAACGCGATCGCGCCCCAGCCGCCGTGTTTGCGCGCGACATACCACGTCGTCTCTTCCGGCAAATTGCCCGACCATATCAGCAAGTATTGCGAGAACGCGAAGTAAGTCCACAACATCACCAGGGTGAGCGTCAGGTTTCCCCAGTCATGCGAATGCCGCGGCTGAACGACTGCGTTCATCGGCTCGCGCGCTGACAACCAGTTCATGATCAGAATTGTGAACGCAAGCGCGCTCAACGCCCACGACGCCACGAAAATCAATCCATAGATCGTTGAGTACCATGACGGATCGAGCGACATCACCCAATCGATGGCCGCGAATGTGATGCAGATAATCGTCACCACCAGGCCGGGGCCGCTGATCATCTGCATGCGTTTGCGCACCTCTCGCGAGGCCGCGCGATCCTGTTGCAGTGACAACCAATTCAACGCCATCGCCAACGCCGACCAAATCGCGAAATACACAAACGCGCGCAAGATGAAAAACGACGGATTCAGGAATGATGTCTTCTTCTGCAATGCCGGCGTGCTGTTCATCACCGCCGCATCAGTCCACGGATAAATGTGCTGCAGTCCAATCGCGACCGGAATGAAAAGCAGCAGCAGCAACGGGAATGTACGCGTCGAGGCTTCGAGCACGCGCCGGATTACCAATCCCCAGGCGCCTCCCGTCAGATGTTGCAGCATCAGCAATGCCAGACTTCCCACCGTGATTCCAGTCCAGAATACAAATCCGACGAGATAGCCGTGAAAGAAATGTCCGGGACTGAGCACAGCGCCAAGGATAAGCGCGAGCGTAAACAGCAACCCAACTGCGAACGCGACGTTGCGCGTGCGAGTAATGTCTGCCGGAGGTGTGTAACCGCGAATCATTTTGGAGCGCGGGCATCCTTGCCCGCATTTTCTTGTGTTTCCCTAGGTCCCGAATCTGCACTCTTGCTAACGGTGGGGTTTCCGCCCGCTTTCATCTGACTCAATTGCAATGCGCGAATGTATGCCGCGATGCGCCAGCGATCATCCACCGGTACTTGCGAGGCGTAACTCGGCATGGCGCCCCAGCCGTTCGTCATCACGTCGAAGAAATGGCCGACGGGCGCGTTTTGCAGACGTTCCTGGTGGTAACTCGCTGGCGAAGGCTTGTTGAAACCGCGTCGCGCGACGATGCCATCGCCGTAGCCGGTCATTCCGTGACAGACAGAACAGTAAATGTTGAAGCGCTCCTGCCCGCGATCGAGATCGTTTTTCGTGATCTGCATCGGAATCGAATCGACGTCATCCGCAAAGGCGGTTGCTGAGTTTCCCGTCTGCTGCGAATTCTGCCTTTGCGCATGCTGCTCGGTGTTGAAGTCGCTCGCGTTCAACTTCTTGCCGAAGAAAAACTCGCGATTGTCTCGCAGGTAACCACGCGGCACCGTCCCTTCAACCAAGGGCCGCGAGCCGGTGCCGTCTTTGAAAAACGTGTTCTCGCGATACGTGATCGCTTTCGGTTGGTCCTGCATGTCGCGGCGGCAACCAGAAAGCAGAAAGCAGTGAGCAGTGAGCAGTAAAAAAACAGACGCGGAGACGCGGAGACGCGGAGACACGGAGATTTTTTCGCCGCGTCCGCGTGTCCCCGTGTCCCCGTGTCCGTTTTCTCTAAAGCTCAACATCCACAACTTCCATCGGTTCTAAAGTCTTCAAGAACCGTACTGCCTCATCGCGATTGAACTTGGGATCTTTCGCTTCGATTACCAAAAAGAAACTGTCGCGCGTCGCCAGGGCGAAACTCGGCGCGTTGAAAACCGGGTGATACGGCTGCGGCAGCTTGTTCAGTGCCAGCATGCCGAACACGGCGGCAAAAGCGGCCGCCAGGACGGTGCATTCAAACGTGATCGGAATAAACGCGGGCCAGCTATTGAACGGTTTCCCGCCGACGATGATTGGATAGTCGATCACTTCCATCCAGTACTGCATGAAAAATCCACCCAGCGCGCCGAGGATGCCTCCGGCGAGCACGATCAGCGGAAGCGTGGTGCGCTTGAACCCGATGGCTTCATCCAAAGCTTCAATCGGAAACGGCGAGTAGCCGTTGATTTGCCGATAACCGGCTTCGTACGTTTCGCGCGCCGCCGCGACTAAGTGGCTCGGACTGTCGAACTGCGCCATCACGCCGTAGAGTTTTGGTTTCGCTTCTTTCACGACATTTCAACCACGAAGACACAAAGACACTAAGACAAGAAAATCAAAAAAGTGGTCTGATGATTCGCGTCCCATCCCTTCTTTGTGGCTTTGTGCCTTCGTGGTAAATCTCTTACGTCTCCTCGACTTCCGCCTCGGGAAGGATCGTCCGCATCTCAAAAATCGAAATCATCGGCAGGAACCGGATAAACAGAAACACCAGGCTCAGGAAGAATCCGATCGTGCCGATGAACATTGCCCAATCCCAAACCGTTCCGCGATAAAAACCCCACGACGAAGGAAGAAAGTCGCGATGCAAACTTGTCACGACGATCACAAATCTTTCGAGCCACATGCCGATGCTCACCACAAACGAAATCAACCACAGGATCAGCAAGTTCGAGCGCAGCTTCTTGATCCACAGCAGTTGTGGCGTGATGCCATTGCACAAAATCAGCGCCCAGTAGTAATAGGCGTAGGGGCCGTGCATGCGGTTCCAAATCATGAAGTGCTCATATTCGTTGCCGCTGTACCATCCGAAGAACGCTTCTATCATGTAGCCGTACACCACGATTAGACCGGTCGCCAACATGACCTTGGCCATGTTGTGCATGTGTCGCATGGTGATGAAACTTTCCAGGCCGTAAATCTTTCGCAGAGGAATCGTCAGCAACAAAACCATCGCGAAGCCTGCATAAATTGCGCCCGCGACGAAGTAAGGCGGAAAGATCGTGGCGTGCCAACCCGGAATGATGCTGGCGGCAAAGTCGAAACTGACGATGGTGTGCACGGAAAGCACGAGAGGTGTTGCGAGTCCTGCAAGTAGCAGGTAAGCCATTTCGTAGCGATGCCAGTGGCGCGCTGAGCCGCGCCAGCCCATTGCTAACATGCCGTAAATTATCGCGAACGTTTTGTTCTTGGCGCGGTCGCGCAGGGTGGCAAAGTCCGGAATCAATCCGATGAACCAGAACAACGCCGACACTGTCGCATACGTCGATACGGCGAACACGTCCCACATCAGGGGGCTGCGAAACTGCGGCCAGATTCCCATCGTGTTCGGGTATGGGAACAGCCAGTACGCAAGCCACGGCCGGCCGAGGTGGAAGATCGGATACATGCCGGCTTGCGCGACTGCGAACAAAGTCATCGCCTCTGCGAAGCGGTTGATCGAGGTGCGCCACTTCTGTCGCAGCAATAACAGAATCGCAGAAATCAAAGTTCCGGCGTGGCCAATGCCAATCCACCACACGAAGTTGATGATCGCGAAGCCCCAGCCAACCGGTTGATTGACGCCCCATAACCCGATGCCGCGGAAAACCAGATTAGTAATCGTGAGCAGTAGCAGTTGAAACAGCGCAAACGAAATCGCAAAGCCAATGAACCAGCCAATCGGCGTCTTGCGCTGCAGAACGATGGCGCTGATCTTGTCGGTCACCGAGCCGAACGTCAGCTCAGTACCGACCACGGGATGCGTCCCGTGAATAGAGGTGTGTTGGTCGCGTCGTTCGTCCATTAGTTTAGAAAAACGATCTTGGAACTTTGGTCTTGGTACTTTGTTCGCCGTCCGAGGTTGAATAACTCAACTGTGAAACCGCTCAACTACGAAGTACAAAGACCAAAGCACCTTAGAAAAACGATCTTTGAACTTTGGCCTTTGAACTTGTCCGCAGTTGAATCACTCAACTTCGAAGCCGCCCAACTACGAAGTACAAAGAACCAAACACCAAGTACAAAATGAATTTCAACCCTCTATCTCCGGGTTCGGGTTTCTCAGCGCCGACAAATAAGTAGTTCTTGGCCGCGTGTTCAATTCGCCCAACAACGAATAGTCGCGCTCGAGCGCTTTCAGTTTTGAAACCTTACTGTTCGGATCGTTGATGTTACCGAACACAATCGCTTCAGTCGGGCAGACGGACTGGCAAGCCGTAACGATCTCGCCGTCACGCACGGGGCGCCCTTCAAGCTCTGATTGAATCTTGGCCGCCTGAATCCGTTGCACGCAGTAAGTGCATTTCTCCATTACGCCGCGGCTACGCACCGACACGTCGGGATTGCGCATCAACTGATAAGTCGGCGTGTCCCAGTCATTGAACAGAAGGAAATTGAACCGTCGCACTTTGTAGGGGCAGTTGTTCGAACAGTAACGCGTGCCGACGCAGCGGTTGTAGACCATGTCGTTCAGGCCTTCTGCGCTGTGGGCAGTCGCGTGCACCGGACACACCGGTTCGCACGGCGCGTTTTCGCAGTGCATGCACGGCACCGGCTGGAAGTAAGGCCCTTCCGGTTTCTGCTCGTCACCTTTGAAATAGGCATCGACGCGAATCCAGTGCATTGACCGGCCACGCGTTACCTGTTCCTTGCCGACGATCGGAATGTTGTTCTCAGCCTGACAGGCGATCATGCAGGCATTGCAGCCAACGCAACTGTTCAAATCGATCGACATGCCCCACGCGTAACCGTTGCCCTGATTCTTGTAATCAAAATCCTGATACAGCGAGAGTTCGTGGGTCTCTTTGTGCTGCTCCTCGCGTTCGCCCTGCAGCTTGTCTTTCTCTTTCAAGTATTCGTCGACCGGGGTTTCGCGCAAAATGTCGCGGCCCAACATGTCGAACTGAAGCTGCGTCGTAGCGATCGCGTATCGCTGACCGTTCTTGTTAATCCAGGCGCCGGACGCCGACCATAGCGCGTCCGAACGACGAATATCGTAAGCATTGAAGCCGAGGCCACTGCCGAGGCGTCCGCCTAACGGACGTCCGTACCCGAGGTGAATGGTGATGACGTCGTCCGGCGTTCCCGGCAGGATCCACACCGGCACTGATTTCGCAATGGACTTATCGCCGAGACCAAGAGTCGCCATGTCGACGTACCCTTTTTTACCAACTTTCTCTTCTTCGTAGTTCGGCGGCAGGCAACCGATCTTCTTCGCCGTGTTGGGACTGACGAGTGCGACGTTGTCCCATGTGATCTTGGTTAAAGGCTTCGGCAACTCCTGCAACCAGCCATTGTTCGCGAACCGGCCGTCGTAGATCGATGGGTCGGGGCGAAAGACAACCTCGTAAGTGTTGGGTGTGGGGGATTGGGTGTTGGGTGTAGAAAGCGCACTCGCCCAATCCGATTTTGGCGCGACGGTTTTTGTCGGGAGCGCCGTGTTGGGAATGAAGCCATCATGCAGCCACTTGCGCCACTGGTCCTCGAAATCTGATGGTGCGGCGGTCGCAGTTGTTTGAGTCGAAGCGCCCGTTGTCGGAGCGGGCGCTGATGGAGCGCCCGCATCCCCCGGGGTCCCCGGCGCGGCAACCGCGCTAGGGTGGGCGTTCGGGCGGGTCGCCGGCATCCCGCCTGCGTTTTGATTTCCAGTTGAGCCTTGGCCCCGCTCACTACCGTTCGCGGTTCTGTAACTCGTTGTCCCGGCACCTGACCCCTGAGCCCTGACACCCGCAGTTCTCCAATATTCTTTCACAATCTCGTACGGCTTCTTATCGTAGTTATCCGAAAACAGCGCGAGCATTTCGTGCGCGGTCTTGCCATCGTAAAGCGGCGCGATCAGTGGCTGCACGATCGTCACGGTGCCGTCATAAGCACGCGTATCGCTCCAAGACTCAAGATAATGCGCCGCGGGAATGTGCCACTGACAGATGTCCGAAGTTTCGTTGTTGTAGAGGCTCAGGTGCGCGCGCAGCTTAACTTTACTCAAGCGGCTGAGATCGAGCCGGAGATCAATCGGCGTGTTGTAAGCCGGATTGCCGCCAATGATGATGAGCGTTTCAACTTTGCCGGCGTCGATGTCCGCGATGAGTTCGCGGAGTGATTGCGTTTGATCGACTGAGCTGGCTTCGAGTGGATCCGAATAGAAGACGGTCTTGCCGACGTTGCCGAGTGCGTCGTTCATCGCGTGAGCGAGCGCGTGAACAACCGGCGAAGCCGAGCGGCCCGCAATGACGAGTGAGGATGCTTTGTGCTGTTGAAGGTCTCGAGCCACCGCGCCGGCGTCGAATGTTGCGGCGGCCGAAGGAGCGCTGACCTTCGCGCCGACAAAGCTAGCCAGCACTTGAACAGTCTGGACCGACTCACTCGGCTTCACAGCGAACCGATGATCCGCATTCGCTCCCGTAATCGTCGGTGTGCTTTCAATCATGTACAGCCGGCTCATCGTGGCACGCGCATCCTGCGCGTGATTCACGGGCGAGACGCCCGTGCCACTTTCAGCGCCTTCACGACGCTTGGCCGCATACTCGCGAGCGTATCGAAGGTTTCCGGGCCAGCCGTTCAAAAAATCTGCGCCGAGCGAGAGGATCCGGTCGGCCTTGCTGAAGTCGTAAGTCGTATGCACGTCCTGACCGAAAGCCAACATGGCGCCCGCGCGCGCATTGTCACGATTGACAGGTTCGTACTGATGCCACTTCGCTTCGGGAAAGTCTGTGAGGATTTGCTTCATCTGTGACGCAAGCGTCGGCGAGGTGATGGTTTCCGTGAGAAAGCGCAGGCCGGCGCCTTTCTGAACTCTGAGGCCTCGGTTTTGATCTTCTATTAACCCGCGTATCTCGGCGACGAATGCCATCCAGGGCCGCGTCTCACTGCGATAGGATGGCGCTTGCGAACGATCGGGATCGTAAAGCGTGAGGATTGAGGCTTGCGAAAAAATGTCGGTAGCAGTTGCGCCACCGGTGCTGGGGTGATCAGGATTACCTTCAATCTTTGTCGGCCGGCCTTCGTTGCTGCGCACCAAAATGGGCGTCGCCATACTGCCGAGTGTGAAAGCAGATGCGAACCAAAGACCGCGCCCGGGAACTTCCTCTTCAGGTTGCTTGATGTAAGGAATGATTTTTTCTGGCGGTTGAATGACGCAGCCGCTCAAACCTGCAAGCGCGAGCGACGCCCCCATGATCTTCAAGAAAGCGCGACGCTCGATCGGATCGTTCCACTCTTCAACTGCTTCAGGGTATTCGCGGCGCACGAACTCTTCGAACACAGGCGAGTCCGCGAGTTCTTCGAGACTGCGCCAGTATTCCTTCGGCGTCTGCTTCTCTTCCGCGCCGAGTATCCGATCGCGCAGAAGCTTGAAGTTGATGTGACGATCGTTAGTCATTAACTAGAGCCGGCAAGATGCCGGCGTACCGCACGCACGGATGCGTGCGCGCCTATCGATGACAAGTCGAACAGCTTGTCAAAACAGTCTGTCCACTCGCCGTATTAGTCTGAATCTTGTACTCCTTCACCAAATCCATTCCGCGTTGCTTCTGATTTGCCGGCGGCTTCCAACTCATGTCGAACACTTCTTCCTTTTTGCGCACGTAATTCTCCGGATGTCGATGACAATCCAGGCACCACTCCATCTGCAATGACTGTGTCTGATACACGACCGGCATCTGATCTATCTGTCCGTGACACGTCGAGCAGCCGACGCCTTTATTCACATGAATCGAATGGTTGAAGTACGCGAAGTCCGGCAAGTCATGTACCCGTACCCACTCGAGAGGCTTTCCAGTCTTGTAACTCGTGCGCACCGGGTCAAGATAAGGGCTGTCAGCCCAAATCTGTTTGTGGCAACTCATGCAAATAGCCGTTGAAGGAATTCCCGCCGACGCAGAAGTTTCCACGGTCGTATGACAGTAACGGCAATCGACGCCGTCATCGCCAACGTGATGCTTGTGACTGAATTGAATCGGTTGCTGCCGCTCGATGTAGGCGCCTGTGTTCCAGCCGGAGCGGTTGATTTCGGCGGCGACGAACAGGGCGGCGATCAGAATGAATATCGCGCCGAAGATCGTGGCCCGTGCGAGATAATTTGTGCTGTGACGGAAAATCTGTGGCATCGCCGCAGAATTGTCGTGTTCCGTTTGACGACGGACTAGTCCGCCATCACAGTTAGTGGCGGGTCAATCGCCGCCCCTAAACCTCTCGATTCAATTTGTTGAATTGCTAAGTTCGGTTACTTTATCGAGAAGCAGAGATTTTTTCAAACGATACTGAATAAATGTTAGGATGCGCCGTCACAAATGTTTGTCGGACACTATGCCTTGGGCCTTGCGGCGAAGCGACTCGCGCCGCGCACCTCACTCGGTGCGTTGATTGCCGCACCGATCTTGCTCGATCTCCTTTGGCCGATATTTCTGCTCGTCGGCTGGGAGTATGTTTCGATCGAGCCCAATCCGAATCCCTTTCTGCGCCTGCAGTTTGACTCGTATCCGATTTCGCACGGACTGGTCGCAGTGATCGGATGGGCGACGCTGTTTGCTTCGATTTATTTCGGCGTCGCGCGGTATTTGATTGGCGCAATCACAATTTGGTTCGGTGTCGTAAGCCACTGGATTCTGGATTACATCGTGCACCGGCCGGACTTGCCGCTGTACGCGGGAAGTAGTCGGTATCTCGGCCTCGGGCTGTGGAATCGCCCCAGGATTACGATCGCTGTTGAGTTGATAATGCTTGCGGCGGGCGTCTTTGTTTACCTGGGTGTGACTAAAGCGAAGAACGCAATTGGAAGTTTTGCGTTCTGGTTTTTCGTGCTGGCACTGCTGGGACTTTATGCCGCCGTGGCATTCGCTCCGCCACCTTCGAGCGTCAAGAAGCTGGCGATTGGAACGATGTTTAGTTGGCTGTTCGTCGCGTGGGCCTGGTGGCTGGACCGCAACCGAGAGCCGAACACCGATGATGGTGTGCCTAGACGATCGTCCGCCGCCTCGTCACCAAATTGATCAGCGCGACAAACAGCGCGGCGCCGATAATCGACCAGATGATCGGAAAGTTCATGCCGCCCACGGGAATCGAAATCAGTTCCGGCAGCCCAAGTTTTCCCGCAATCCAACTTCCCAATAACGCGCCAATAAATCCGAGGGCAATTGACACGAGACAACCGCCATGTGAATACCCGCCGATGGCTTGTCCGATTGCACCGCACACACCGGCAATCAATAACAGCACCAGAAACTGTATGAGCATTAGAGTTCCTCCAGAGCGTGAATCCTACTCCAACTCGTGATTTTCCGCTCGTTAACTGTGCAAATCGCCCGGTAAGACCATTTCGTTTGCTGCGCAAGAAAAGTTCTTCCCAAACGAGCGCGGCGATCGATATAATCCCGAAAGCAGGACGCCATCATGGCAACCCGCAAACGCCCCTCGGCCACTAAAGCCTTAGCGCTTTACCGTCGTTCACTAGTCGCCCGACCATCGACAGGGCGCCTCACGAGAATTCGCTGGTGTGCGTAGATTAAGACAAGGAGTTTCAAAATATTATGTCGAAGCTTGTACTCTCGCTCGTGATGATCGCCGCGACGTTCTCCGTCGGTTTGGCACAAAATCAAAATGAGAATCCAAATGATCCGCCAAGCCGCGGGGTGGCTCCCAAGACCGAAAACGGCATTGGTCGCGCTGACGTTCGCGTTGTTGATGAACACGGAAATCCTGTAACCAACGCGCTCGTGAAATTGGAATCGAACCGGACGGACGGTTTCTTCTGCGAAAGCTGGGACAACACCGATGCGCGTGGTATCACGGTGCTGCCGCCGATTCACATGGGCACGCTGAAGCTGATCGTGAAAGCGAAAGGTTTCCACAAGCAGGAGATTGAGGTTCCTGCCAGCAACCTGGGTGATCCGGTGCGGGTAACATTACGTAGCAAATAATCAACTAACAAATTAATTTTCCAAATCCACGCGGGGCGCGAGTTCTTCTCAGCTTCCGCGTGGATTTTGCTTTTTCACTGCCAGCAGTTTGAAGCGCGAGTTTTCGCCTGCTAAACTACCCGTTTTCCTGAGAGCGTAAATCGCTGTCTAATACGTCTATGAGTTCGAAAACTGCTTTTGAGACATTCCTAAAGCAACAGAACGAAGAGGCCTGGTCGGCCGCGCTGGCCACGTTGCTGCGGTCAATCCATGAAGTGGATCGCAACGCGACGCAAATCTGGTTCGCGTTCTATCCGCTATCACTGTTTCGCGCGCTTGAAGCCGCCCAAGATCGCGAGAAGCTCGTGCACGAACTGCTTTTGCAGGGCGGCTATGAGCTGAAAGCTCAAATCGACACGTCACATCATTTTTTGTATGGCCACCGGTTCTGGCCGCAGGTGAAGCGCGCGGTGGAGGAGTATGCGAGTGAGGGGGAAGGGGGTCGGGGGTTGGGTGTAGAAGCTTCATCGGAAAAAGATTTACAACACTCTTCACCCGACAACCTACACCCTGTCTCAGGAAAACTGGCCGACCAGATTCTCGCCGTGGCGGGACGCGTCGCCCGTGAACTCAAGAAAGATGAATCGCTACTGGTGGGTATTACAGCCGTTGCGTTCATGACGGTGCAGCAAGTCGGGCTGGAGGAATTCACAGCAGCGCCGGGCAAGGTCGCGCTTGACCGTAAGAATGCGAAGAAGTCTCCCGGACAGATTTTGCGCGAGCGCGCAAGGGACGACAGTCAGGGCCTGTTTGGCTTTTTGAAAACTGTCAACAAGCAGTGGACGGTCATCTGGGACGAAAGTGACGTCCGCGCGAAATTCAAGCTGCGCGAAGGCCAGGACCTGGCATGGGGCGCCGCTGAAGATCGGACGCGGGACTGGCGTGAGATAGATCCTCGTCGCATCGAAGGCCCAATTCCAGTTGAATGCCGGTCGGCGTCATGTGGTACGTGTTGGGTTGGCGTACTCGGCGGAGCTGAGAAACTTTCTGACGTCGCGGCACGCGAAGGCAAGAAGATCAAAGAATTCGGCTACATCGAGACCGCTGAACCAAAACCGCTGATTCGTCTCGCGTGTCAGGCAAAGGCACAAGGCGCCGTCTCAATCGTGATTCCGCCGTGGAACGGGCAATTTGGGAAATATCTCAACGAGTTGAAAACAAAAGACAGTGCGCGCACGGAAGATTCGGCGGAGGCGGATGCGCAAGAAGCCGCGCGTGAAGTTACGAACTAAGTTTCTCTTTTCCGGCACCCAACTGTAGGTCTATTATCGAAACTGTGGAGTGCCGATGAAAAAGATTTCCAAACTTGTGATCGCCTGCGCGGTCATTCTCGTCGCAAATTTCAACTCACCACAGGCGCAATCGAACCCAGAAAACCTGTTCAATCCGCCGAAATGGATTTTTGGTGAATGGATCAATCGCGCGAGCACGAAGGCTGAGAATATCGAGAGAATCGTTTTTTCTAAGAGCGAAATCGAAATTGTGCAGGCGCTGGCCGACATCGGGACGCCGTTCAGCCGCAAATACAGGAAATACCAGGTAAACGAGACTGCAGAGGGCGAGGTTTATCGCGTCACAATTTCGAAAGGAAAAGACGAGCTGATTTACGAATTCAAGCTCTGTCCGAAGGACCAGTGCTTTATCACTACCGGTGACGCGCTCAGCTATTCGATTACGAAAAACAAAAAAGTAGTGCGCGAGCACTCGACCGAGCTGAACAACGTGCTCATTAGGAGCGCCCATTCCTAATTAAAGGCTTAGAACTACAGGCTGGTGGCCGATAATTCCAAATCGCTGATTAAGAGCGCGGCCGCTTCCCCTTTACTGCTGGTTCTCGGCGCCGCGATCCTTTGGAGTACCGGCGGCCTCTTCATCAAAGCAACTCACCTCAGTCCCTTCGAAGTTTCATTCGGCCGTTCGTTTCTCGCTACCATCACGATTGTCATCTTCACACGCAACGAAGGCTTTGGACTAAATCGTATCAGCGCGATTACTTCCGTGTTGTACTCCGCGCTCCTAATTCTGTTTGTCGTGGCCACAAAAATGACGACTGCGGCCAACGCGATTTTCTTGCAATATACGGCGCCTGTTTACGTTCTGATTCTTGAGCCGATCTTTTACAAAGAGAAGTTTCGCGGGCGCGATTTTGTGACCGTTGCAGCTTGTCTCGCGGGAATGTCGCTCTTTTTTGTCGGCAAGCTGAGGCCGCAGGACGTGAGCGGCAATTTGTTTGCGCTCGCGTCAGGCGTTTGTTTCGCGTTGTTCTTCTTGCTGCTGCGGCACTCCAAAGCACGGCAGGTCAATCGCGCCGCATCGGCGATTTACGGCAATCTGATCGTGGTTGTGCTGTGCGCGCCGGCATTTTTTGGCGCGGCCAGACGCGGGATCAGCCCCGAGGATTACGCGCGTCTTGCCTATCTCGGCATCGTCCAAATTGGTTTTGCATATCTGCTGTTCACGCTCGCGATGGCGCGCGGGCTGCGTTCGCTTGACGCCGGAATCATCGGCTACGTCGAACCCGTGCTGAATCCGATCTGGGTTTTCCTCTTTCTCGGCGAACGGCCGTCCGGCTGGGCGATTATCGGCGGCGTGATCATCATCTCTTCAGTAATCGTGCACATGCTGTTTGAGTCCAAATCGAAGCGCACAAAAATGGGACTGACGAGTTAGCGGCGCACGACTAATCTGCATCAGAAGAATTACCAAAGGACACCCACAATGATGCAATACATTTTTCGTTCTATGTTCTGTTTCGCGTTGGTCGCGGCAACATCGGGCATCGCGTTGGCGCAGCAAGCGGACGCACCGGACGCACCGCTGTTTCCTGTCGCCGGCGAGGCAACCACTACCTATATCGATCGCAGCGGCAAAGTAGTGCTCACGGTGCCCTATTCAGGCGGGGGAAGATTTTCAGATGGGTTAGCACGTGTGAACGTTGATCGCCAGCTCGGCTACATCGATCGCACCGGCAAGTTGGTAATCGGACCGCTGCCGTATGAAGGCCGCAATTTCTCAAATGGCCTGGCGCAAATAGAAGCCCTGGAACGCTGCACAACCGCCGAGTCGAAACAGAAATATGGGTTCATCGACCGAAATGGGAGCGTTGTCATTCCGGTCACGCTCACCCGACCGTGCAACTCCTGGGGTGACCAGTTCTACTTCAGAAATGAAGGGCTCGCGCTTACAAATATTGGTGACAAGTGGGGCTTCATCGACAAGACCGGCAAGGTCGTCATGCAATTTGATGAAGCGGGACAATTCTCAGAAGGCTTGGCGGCGGCGAAAGTCAACGGCAAGTTCGGCTATATCGACACGACGGGCAGATTCTTGATTGCTCCGTCGTACGAGCAGGCAGCGCCGTTTTCCGATGGATTGGCGATGGTGCGTTTGCATGGGCTGTACGGATTCATCGACAAGGCGGGCCAACTTGTCATTCCCGCGAAATACAAAGAAGCCGTCAGCTTTAGTGAGGGGTTGGCCGCTGTTCTCTTTAATCCAGACAAGTGGGAGTGGGCATTTATCGACCGCGCCGGCAAAGAAGTCATTTCCCCTCGTGTAAATGCCGGAACAAACTTTTCAAACGGTCTCGCGAAAATCATGGTCGATTTCGAAGAAGGCTTCATCGACAAGACCGGTAAGGTCGTCATCGAGCCGGAGTTTTCGCGCGCCGAAGATTTTCAGGAAGGCTTGGCCTGGGTGAGCAATTCAGAAACGGGACGACAATCTTACATCGACACGACCGGGAAGATCGTCTACGACTTTCCCGTTCGTCTCGGGCCGCCGCCCGATCCAAATAATCCTTTCGTTAAGATCAACACTTCGACCGATGTTGAATGGCTGGAACGTATTGCGTCGTCACCGCAAGCCGCCGCCGAATTACGACCCGGCGGAGGCCTTGCGAATCACGCAAAGGATTTGAGCACCACGGCGTACGTACGGCTGGGCGTGATTGGCTCGGCTGAAAGTCTGGCCGCGATCAAACGCATCGAAGATCACGCCCGCAAGATTGTTCCTGTGCCGCCGCGTTCCACGGCCGGCGATTTTATTCATCCGGGTTGGCACTTTTCGGATTCGGAACTCAGTCCGCTTGCACAAGTCACCGGCACAAACGGAGTAACTTATGCGCTGATCGTCAGTTCATTGATGGGCGATCTCGATCTGTTCTTGATGATGACGCGCACGCCGGAAGACGCGTCATCATGGTCGCGGCCATTGCTCGTGCCGAACAAGCTTTATCGCGGAATCAAGGACGCGAAACTGGTGATGAATTCTGCTGACCAGCTTTTGTTTACTTTTATTCAGGAGGCGCCTCCGCCGCGCGGAGTAATGGAAGGGACTTTTGATCCGGGCCCGAAAGCGCCCGGAGCCGGACCGCAGCAGTGGATGCTTTCCATCAAAGAAATTCAGAAGGATTCAGATGGCGACGGTTGGACGGATATCGAAGAGCAACGGCTCGGCCTTAATCCGCATAACAAAGACACGGACGGCGACGGTCTTGCTGACGGTGAAGATGTTTGCCCGAACTTCTCTTTGCGTGAGGAAGATCAAAACGACGAAGAAAACAAAATGTTTCAGAAAGCGATCTTCGTAACGTGGGGCTTGAGTGGTTCGCGTCATCTGCTGCTCGTTGGACCTGAGGTCAAGCGCGTGCACATCTGGGGTTACGCCGGACCAGTAATCTACGGCCCGGACGTGAAGAGCTGGAGCAAGGACCACCAATACGGCGCCGTCTATGCGAGTTGGCGAATCAGGAAGCGCCGTGCTGACGGTGACGTAATCGTTGAGATTGTTGATTACGAGGGGCCTTTGGCAGCAGGCGGCCAGGATGTACGCTTGCGAAAGGTCGGCAACGAATGGGTCGTGATTAGCCGGCGCGCTACCTGGGTCAGTTAACGCTGTTCAGAGTGTGATGGGTGAAACTTTCATGCACGGATCTCCTAAACGAAACTTCTTGAAACCACAGCTTCGGTTCCGAAGCATGATCTTTGTCACTCTGCTGCTCAGTCTCTTTTGCACTGACAAAGTAGCAGCGCAAAAGCACACGCATGGCGGTCACGACCTAGGTGTCGTCAATTTTCCGGTGAGCTGTTCGCCGCAGGCGCAGTCAGCCTTCAATTACGCAGTGGCGCTGTTGCATCACATGACGTATCCGCAGGCGCGCGCGGCATTCCAACACATCGAACAGATCGATTCACGTTGCGCAATGGCGTACTGGGGCGAGGCGATGACTCTGTTTCAACCGTTGTGGCCGACGCGACCTGGACCGGCCGCGTTGGCACAAGGCTGGGCGGCGGTGGAAAGAGCAAAGGAACTCCAACCGCCGACTGAGCGTGAACGACTTTTCATTGCGGCGGGCGAAGCTTTCTTTCTCGATCCTGCTTCGAAGGACTATTGGCTGCGGATTCGCCGGTGGGAGGAAGCGATGCAAAAGGTCTACGCCGCATTCCCTGACGACCCCGAAGCAGGTGCTTTCTACGCGCTCGCGCACCTCGCCACGACCCCTGCTGACAAAATCACCAGAGAGAATGCCGATCGTGCCGCCGAAATCCTCATGAAAATCTATCGGAAGAATCCGAATCATCCGGGGGCGATGCACTACCTGGTGCACGCCAACGATGTGCCCGGGCGCGAGCGCGAGCTGATGGAAATCACGCGTAAGTACGATCGCGTTGCGCCCGACAATCCGCACGCGCTGCACATGCCGACCCACATCTACACGCGTATCGGCGATTGGAACGGCGTCATCAGCGGAAATTTGCGTGCGGCAAACGCCGCGCTGCGTTATCCGGCAGGTGACCACGGACAGTTTGTTTGGGACGAGTTCTGTCACGCGATTGAATATTTGATTTATGCGTATTTGCAAAAAAGCGACAATCGCGCAGCCGCAGCCCAGCTGGAACGGTTACGCTCGACGCCACGACTTGAGCCGAGTTTCAAGACTGCCTTTCATCTGATGTCTACACAAGCACGTTACGCGTTGGAGCGTCACGCGTGGAAGGAAGCGGTGGCGCTGGTTCCGCGTCAACCCGCAACTCTCGATTGGGATCGGTTCACGTGGCCGGAAGCGGTGATCCGATTCGCGCGAGGGTTAGGTGCGGCCCATCTTGGCGACCTCACGCAAGCGAAAGCTGAAGCGGACCGAATAAATCAACTCGAATTAACTACTGTGCAGATGCACGAAGATTTGTTTGCGCGAAACATTCGCGTGCTTCGCCTTGAACTGGAGGCGTGGATCGCTCATGCGGAAGGAAAGAAAGAGACGAGCCGCGAGCTAATGCGCGAGGCCGCCGATCTCGAAGAGTCAACGCCGAAGGCGCCAGTTACACCGGGACCGACGCTGCCGGCGGAGGAGTTGCTGGGCGACCTGCTGATGGCACAGAAGCAGCCGGCGAAGGCGCTCGTCGCTTATCAGCGTTCGCTTGAACTTTATCCGAAGCGTCGCAACAGCATCCTCGGCGCCGCGCGCGCGGCGGCGATGGCGAATTCGCCGCTCGCCGGGCGTTAAGGTTTACTGCTTCTTCATCCAATACATCACGTACATCTTGTACTGCGAATTCGTGCCCGAAGAGACATCGATAAAACGTGGTGAGATAAACTGCGCGTGTGGCTCGAAGTTAAGAGCGCTGCGCAAGTGGTGCTGCACCTGGCCGCCGCTCACTGTTGTCTTGTAAGTTTTGATTGGCTGTCCATTAGCTTTGACGACGACGGCAATCTCGCCGTTTAGTTTTGTGAGATCAGCGAGGGTCAGCCAATGGTTGCGCGGCAGCGTTGGCACGCTGATCTGCCGGTGCCGAGTGAACTGCCAATCCGAGACGGTCGGAACTACCGGATCAGTGCGCGACGCGATCTCCTTTCCGTTCGCTATTAAATGAAGCGTGACCCGCGCGCCCTTGGCTCCGCCGGGAATCTCGCGCAAGCTCATCCACCAATTAAAAGTGACCTCGCCGTTCGGATCGTCAGGTACCACGGTGAAATAAGCTATATCGCTCCACGGCCCATCGCGCACAAATGTCTTCTTGGGATTGAATGGATCCGTGCTGTTTTCTTCTTTCAGAGAGAACGGCATCGAGCTTACTGTCTGGCCGTCAACGATGACCGACATGATGAAGTTGCCCGACTTCCCGACGCGGACAATGCCAGGATTGCCGCTCTCAGGACGGAAGCGCCCGAACGCCGGAAACTCCATCGCCTCGTATCGCAGCGGCAGCGTATCGACCATGGCGCCTGCCTGATCGGTAATCACGAATTTTGCATCTCCGATGTTCGCCGATGGGAAGACGACCTGGAGATCTTCCACCATGAATCCGCCACTCGCCTCGTAGTAACGCATGTTCAGCAGCGATTGGAGCTCGATGGCCGGTTTGTAGGTTTGGCTGGATGCCGCCGTTGCGGAAACTAACACCAGCGTGAGAGTGACAAAGAGACGTCGAGACATTTGTGAGTCCTCCCTGAGTGGGCGGGAATTATCGTGCCGGCGGCGAAACTACGCAAGCCTCACACGCCAGTGCGATTGTTCAATTGCGCGGGCAACGGCTTGTCCACTTTCGGACGTGCCGGCAGGTTAGCCACCGCCCACAGCGTCAGGTAAACGGTGCGGGCTACCTTTTCCATTTTGTCGTAGTCGATCTTTTGCGGTTCATCACCGGGGCGGTGGTAGTCTTCGTGCACGCCGTCGAAAAAGAAAATGATCGGGATGCCTTTGCGCGCGTAGTTGTAATGGTCGCTGCGGAAAAAGAACCGATTAGGATCAGCCGGATCATCGTACTTGGTGTCGTAAGTCAGATTCAGAAATGATTTGTTGACTTGCTGCGCGAGATTGCCGAGTTCGGTACTCATCATCGTTGAGCCAATCACATAGATCGCATTCGGTCCGGTGAGATCTTTGTTACGCGCGTTGGTGTCGCCGTCTTTTTTGCTGCGGCCGATCATATCGATGTTCAGTTGCGTCACGATTTTGTCTAACGGAATGGTGGGATAGTCGGTGAAGTAACGCGAACCCCACAGTCCTTTCTCTTCGCCGCAGTGCCAGACAAACAAGACTGAACGCTTTGGTTTTTGCCGGGCGTGCGAGATCGCCTCGGCCATGCCCAGCAATGCGGTCGTGCCGGAACCGTCGTCATCCGCGCCGTTGCAAATTTGATCGGCCTGACCGGGCGCGCAAATGCCGACGTGATCATAATGCGCGCCGACGGCGACGTATTCATTCTTCAGAACCGGATCGCCGCCTTCCCAAACGGCGACGACGTTTTGCGTCATTGGACGCTCAGCTTTGATAGCGATCGTTACGGCCACTCGCTTTGAAGAATTCAACTCGAACGCCGGAACTGTTTCGCCTGCTTCGTTCTTACTGACAAGCGTCGAGGCATCGAACTTCTCGCCCTCGAACAAAACGTTCGCCATCTTCATCGACATCGTTACCGCGGAAACTGGCGGCGTGTTTGGTTGCGTGGTGAACTTTTCGACGGTAGAGCGTGCTGGCTGCAAGACGCGCGCGCGCAGCTGCTCCCAATTTTGCGCAGTCTGCGAATCGGGAATCACGAGGATGCCTTTCGCCCCATGTTGCTGTGCGTAAATCGCCGGACTGCTCCAGTCAACGCCTTGCGTGCCCGCCAAATCTGTACGCGTGAGGCCGCGCGGTAATCCTGGAAACGGCGCGCCGAGGACGACCATGATTTTGTCTTTGACGTCGACGCCTTCGTACGGATTCAGGTTTTTCGACTTGATTACCCAGCCATTCCCGACATACACGAGCGGACCTGAAATCGTCCCCGCGACCGTGTTCGGCAGGAAGTCGTCGGCGAACGAGAACTTCTGGCCGTTAATCTCGGCAGTAGTCCGGGAGGCGTCGAGGGCATCTCGTTTCAGCGCAATTTTCTGAAAGAAAGTGCCGTCGTCCCCCGCCGGTTTGAAGCCCCAACGGTTGAGGTTCATCGCGATGAATTTTGCCGTCGTGTCGAGCCCGCGCGAAGGCGTGTCGCGACCTTCCATTTCGTCGGAGGCGATGAACGTCAGATAGTTGCGCAGTTGCGCGGCGGTGATTGCATCGACACCGCGCGCGGCGAGAAGCGTCGCATTCTTTGTCGCCGCGGGACGCGCCGCGCGACGCTGCGCGAGTGTCGTCGGAAGCGCGACAGACGAAATCAGAGCGAGTATTAGTAAATGGATGATTCGTTTGTTTCTCATGTCTGACGGATTTGTTCTGAGTCCCGGAGGGACGAAATGTTTGTAGAAAACGAGTCGATATCATGCAGTAGCTCCGTCAGGAGCGCAATGTAAAATCATTATGCTCCTGACGGAGCTAATCTAATTGACGGCGAAGATACTATAAATATCTCGCTCCTACCGGAGCGAAGAGTCTTACGCGTGCTGCACCGCACCGACCAGTTTCGTCAGCGAGTCTTTCGCGTCGCCGTAGAGCATACCCGTCACCGGCTTGAAGAATAGAGGGTTTTCGAGGCCGGAAAAACCTTTGCCCTGACCGCGCTTGAGGACGATCACTGACTTCGCGCGATCGACTTCGATGATCGGCATGCCGGCGATGGGACTGCCCGGGTTGTCGCGCGCGTCCGGATTCACCACGTCGTTCGCGCCAATGACGACCGCGACGTCGGTACTGGTGAGTTCAGGGTTGATCTGTTCGAGTTCATAGAGCTGGGAGTAAGGAACGTTTGCTTCGGCAAGCAACACGTTCATGTGGCCAGGCATGCGACCGGCCACGGGATGGATTCCATATTTGACGGTCACGCCTTTCTCTTCAAGGACATTTGCCAGTTCGCGCACCGCATGCTGTGCTTGCGCCGTCGCTAAACCATAACCGGGAACGAACACAACCTTGCTGGCGTATGCGAGCTGCACCGCCACGTCGTCGAGACCGACTTCGCGCATCGTGCCTTCCTCGCCAGCACCCGCCGTGGCTGTTGCGGCGCTCCCGAACGCGCCGAACAGAACGTTGTTAATCGAACGATTCATTGCACGGCACATCAGGATCGACAGAATGAATCCGGAGAATCCGTCGAGCGTTCCCGCGATGATCAGAACGTTGTTGCCGAGTACGAAGCCGGTGGCCGCTGACGCGAGACCTGCATAAGAATTCAAAAGCGACATCACCACTGGCATGTCCGCCGATCCAATCGGCATCACCAGCAACACACCGAAAACAAACGCGAGCGCCAGCATGACATAGAATGGAATCACTGCGGTGGGCACAAAGATGAGATAGATGAATAGTCCGATCGTCACCGCCAGCAGCGTCATGTTGAAGATGTTCTGGCCGCGATAGACGAGCGGCTTGCCGGGGACAATTCCCTGCAACTTGCCGAAAGCGATCAAGCTGCCGGTCGTCGTGAGTGCGCCCAGCATGACCTCGAACCCCATCGCGCCCATCTTCACGTGATCGAGATCGGCAATGGGTTTGAAGCCGTGCGTGTAGCTGTAGTATTCGGCAATGCCGACCAACGCCGCCGCGAATGCGCCGAACGCGTGGGACAAAGCGGTTCGTTGCGGCATCGCAGTCATGGGCACCCACACGCCCATGGCTGCTCCAAGTAGTCCGCCAATTAACAGCCCCACGATGATCCAGGTGTAGCTGACGATCTCGAAGTGCATGAGCGTGCCGATGATGGCGAGCGCCATGCCGATTTCGGCGAGGTGCATGCCGCGCTTCGCAGTCTCGGGGTGACTCAAGCCCTTGAGACCGAAGATGAATAGAATCGAGGCGAGCAGATAACTAAACTCGATGAAGTAGGTTTGCCAGTGCATGAAAGAAAGGTCTTTGTGCTTTGGTCTTTGTACTTTGCTGTCGCGCCAGTAAGCGCTTTTCGATTTCACGGGGAACTTTGGCCAGACATCAAAGACCAAAGTTCAAAGCACAAAGAACAGCTCTTATTTCTTCCTTTTGAACATCCTCAACATCCGATCGGTCAGCGCGAATCCGCCGACCACATTCGAAGTCGAACAAACAACGGCGACGAAACCAAGAATCGTCGCGACCGTGCTGTGGCCCGATCCTGCGATCACAATCGAGCCAACGAGGGAGATGCCTGAAATCGCATTAGTCGCTGACATCAAAGGCGTGTGCAGAAGCGGCGGGACGCGTGAAATCACCTGGTACCCCAGGAACGCGGCCAGCGCGAAGACATAAAGCGCCGCGATGATCGCCGTGCCGGACATGGATCCCGTGCCTTCAAACAAGAGCATTGAAATTATTTTCAGAGTCATCGTTGCTCCTGATTACCTTGCGTTTCTTTGCGTCTTTGACGGGAGCGCAAGCGTCCTCGCTTGCACAATCGGCAAAGCAACCGAGACGGTTGCGCTCCAGTCGGGAAAACTAAGCAATTCCCATCGCTGCGGCGACGCGTTGATTCATCCACTTGCCTTCGTGCGTCACGCAAGACGGACCGACCACGTCGTCGTTCATGTCGATGTGCAGGTCGCCCTCTTTGATCAGCAGACTCAGAAACGCCGTCACGTTGCGTGAATAGAGTTGGCTCGCATGCACCGGCACAGTCGCTGGCAAGTTTGTCGGCGCCATGATCGTCACGCCGTTTCGGTCGACGATCTCGTCCGCCTTGCTCAACGTGACGTTGCCACCCGTCGCGCCCGCCAGATCGATTACGACCGAGCCGCGCTTCATTCCATTCACCGCGGTCTCGTCCATCAGGACGGGCGCGCGGCGACCGGGAACCTGGGCCGTAGTGATGATGACGTCTGCGGACTTCGCTTGTTCGGCGATCAAGTCGCGGCCGCGCTTCAGGGCCTCTTCGGAAAGCTCGACGGCGTAGCCGCCTTTGTCCTCGGTCTGAATCCCGCCCAGATCGACCTCGAGAAACTTCGCCCCGAGCGAACGCACCTGTTCACCAGCCGCGGCGCGCACGTCGTAAGCCTCGACCACTGCACCCAACCGCCGGGCGGTCGCGATCGCTTGCAATCCCGCGACCCCTGCGCCCAGCACAAGCACGCGCGCCGGCGGAACCGTGCCCGCGGCCGTCATCAACAGGGGAAACATACGCGGGATGTGATCGGCCCCCATCAAAGCGGCTTTGTACCCCGCGACCGTGGCCATTGACGACAATGCGTCCATCGCCTGCGCGCGCGTAATGCGCGGAACCAGCTCCATCGAAAATGTCGTGAGTCCGTTTTCCAGCGCTGGGACTAACCTGGCCGGTTCATCGAGCGGGCGCAGAAACCCGAGTACAACCGCGCCTTTCTTCATCGATTGGAAAACTTCGTCGGCAGGCCGGCTGACGCAGACCAGCACGTCCGCATCGGCGAGAAGCGCCTTCGGATCTTTTACAATTGCTGCGCCGGCGTTGGTGAAGTCATCGTCGGTGCGCGCCGCGCCGAGACCTGCGCCGCTTTCGACAGACACGGATGCTTTGGCGGCAACAAGCTTCTGAATCGAATCGGGCATGAGCGCTACGCGCGCTTCGCCTGAAGACGTTTCGTTCAGCACCGCAATGTTCATTTAAGGCTAGTCAGGATTTCAGTATCAGAAGCCCGCGCGTAAGCAAGGGCGCGAATTGTTAACTAGCCCTCCCTGACGGTCGGGCTTCTGACACCTACATCGAAGGAGTCAGATTGCGAAGGCGGAGTATAACATGTAGGGCTGCCAGGAAAGTGTGACTTGGCGCACAATCCAGGGATCTAATTCAGTCCATAGGATGAGCAAACCATGACACGTCGAAGGATTACGTTTGAGACTGTGAAGGAGCTTGCGCTCGCGCTGCCACATGTTGAGGCAGGTACGATGTATGGAGCGCCCGCCTTAAAGCTCAACGGCAAGTTGCTGGCTTGCGTCCCGATCCATAAGTCCGCCGAACCGGAATCGCTGGCCGTCAGCATCGATTTCGATCAACGTGACGGCCTGCTCGCTGATGCTCCCGAAACCTATTACGTAGCGCCACACTACATCAATTATCCGTGCGTCCTCGTGCGTTTGCGGCGGATTCAGCCCGAAGCATTGAAGGAATTGCTCGACGCTTCGTGGCAGTTTGTTAATAAGAGCTCACGAAAGCGCAGCGGTGGACGACGATCGCGTTGAACTTGCCGCCTCGTTCCGGCAACTCTATAATCCCAACTTCGCGGCGCATTGGTGTAGTTGGTTAACACGCTGCCCTCTCAAGGCAGAGATCACGGGTTCGAGTCCCGTATGCGCTGCCAAAAATCAGTAGGCAGTAAGCAGAAGGCAGTAAGCAGTAAAAACAAT
>Ga0207675_100000403_pt1 | contig 41503 bp, 46 predicted proteins | sample KBSSwiS42_FD_184305 | JGI IMG/M metagenome (GOLD analysis project Ga0207675, IMG submission 184305) | Switchgrass rhizosphere microbial communities from Kellogg Biological Station, Michigan, USA - KBS Switchgrass S4-2 (SPAdes) (version 2) | ecosystem: Host-associated > Plants > Roots >...
CTATCTCGATCAGCGCGACGAGGACGAGCGGTTCATAGACACAGTCGGTCGTCTTGGCATTGCGCCGTTCAAGTCGGGCGTCTATGGCGCCCCGCTGCGCGCGCAGCGCGAAGGAGTTGCCGCCGATGTCTGAGATCATCCTGCGCGATAGTCTCGTCGCGGACGACTGGCAACTCCTTCGCCCCCTCGCCGGCGATCCGGTATCGGTGCCCGCCGGCCGTGTCATTGTTCCATTGGCCGTTTGGCTTGACCGGCAAGCCGAATTGGCTGCCCGCGGCGAGGTCGGTGTCTGGCTCACCATGACGGACGATCCGGCGACACTCGCCCCATCGCTGCCTTTGCTGTCGGTAGTGGCGGTGGATTTTCCCAAGTTCACCGACGGGCGCGGCTATTCCATTGCCTATTTGCTGCGCTCCCGATTCGGCTACCGGGGGCAATTGCGTGCCATCGGCGACGTTCTGCCCGATCAGTTGTTCTACATGAAGCGCGTCGGATTCGACGCATTTGCCGTGCGTGCGGACAAGGATCTACGGCAGGCCTTGCGCGCCCTGCAACCGTTTACTGATGCATATCAGGGCTCGTGGGATAACGCGGTGCCCGCCTTTCGCCGCCACACGCGCGACTGGCCCCGGGCGACCAAGGCCTGAGCAATGAGCACCAAGCTGAAGCCAAAGCCAAAGCCATTGTCCGTGGCCCTCGAAGCGGGTTATCCCGCCGATATGTTGCTATCGCGGCTCAGACAGATCACAGGAGATTTCACGAACGTCGCGTTTGCGAGCAGTCTTGGCGCGGAGGACATGGTCGTCACGGATGCCATCCTCAGTAGCGGTCTGCCGATCGCAATTTTCACGCTCGATACCGGTCGCCTGCCACGCGATACGCTGGCCCTGCTGGATCGCATGCATGATCGCTATCGTCCTCACCAGATCGAAGTTTATCGACCGGATGCCGGTGAAGTCGCAGGCTACGTTGCCGAGCATGGTGAGAATGCATTCTATGAAAGCGTCGATCTGCGCAAGACCTGCTGCCACATCCGCAAGGTGAAGCCGCTCAAGCGCGCCCTGGCAGGCCGCGACGCTTGGGTGACCGGTCTGCGGCGCGCACAGTCAGCCGCGCGTACGGAGGTTCCGCTGCGTGAGTTCGACGCCGTCCACGGCCTGGTGAAATTCAACCCGCTGGCGGACTGGAGCGAGGAACAAGTCTGGACCTATATCCGCGACCGCGACGTGCCGTACAACGCGCTGCACGACCGCGGTTACCCCTCGATCGGTTGCGACCCGTGTACGCGAGCGATCCGTCCGGGCGAGGATATTCGCGCCGGACGCTGGTGGTGGGAATCGAGGGACAACAAGGAATGCGGCATCCATATGACACCGCCGGCGCATCCCGACGGAGAAACGACATCGTGAACGCGGCATTGCAGATTGACTCAACGCGCATCAATCATCTCGACTGGCTCGAGTCCGAGGCCATCCACATTCTGCGCGAGGTGGCGGCGGAATGCAGCGATCCGGCATTGCTGTTTTCCGGCGGCAAGGATTCGATCGTGATGCTGCGTCTCGCCGAAAAAGCGTTTCGTCCAGCCAGGTTTCCTTTCCCGCTTTTGCACATCGATACGGGGCACAACTTTCCAGAGGTGATCGCTTTCCGCGACGCCCGGGTCGCCGAATTGGGCGAGCGCCTGGTGATCGGACACATGGACGATTCGATCCGCAAGGGTCGGGTACGATTGAGGTCGCAGGGCGAGAGCCGGAATGTCCATCAATCGGTCACATTGCTCGACACCATCGCCGAATACGGATTCGACGCCTGCATTGGGGGCGCGCGCCGCGACGAGGAAAAGGCGCGCGCGAAGGAACGCATTTTTTCTTTCCGCGACGAGTTCGGGCAATGGGACCCGAAGAACCAGCGCCCCGAGTTGTGGAGCCTCTACAACACTCGCGTGCAAAAGGGAGAGAACATCCGCGTGTTTCCGATCAGCAACTGGACCGAACTCGACGTCTGGCAGTACATCGACCGGGAAAAGCTGGCCGTGCCTTCCATTTATTACGCGCATCTGCGTGAAGTCGTGCGGCGGCCCGGCGGATTGTTGCCGGTCTCGGAACTGGTGAGACCCAGGGACGGTGAACGTGTCGAGAAGATGTCGGTACGGTTTCGCACTGTCGGCGACATGACCTGCACCTGCCCCGTGGAATCCACGGCCGCGAATGCCGGGGAAATCGTCGTCGAAACGGCCACGACGCGGATAACCGAGCGTGGTGCCACCAGGATGGACGACCAGACGTCGGAAGCGTCCATGGAGCTGCGCAAAAAAGAAGGATATTTTTGAAGTTCTCACCGCAGAGGCGCAGAGGCGAAGAGAAAATCCGAGGAGGAATACGAAGGATGAATGGAAATTCGTCGCATAGAGATAGCGCGGTACATGGCATGGGCAATGTCCATGGGTTTATTTCCGAATTGTTTCTCTGTGTACCCTCGGCACCTTCGCGCCTCTGCGATGAGACCTTGATTTAGGTAATCAAATGTCAGCAATAGAAGCATTGTCTCCCGTCGATACCGGCATGCTGCGCTTCACCAGCGCGGGCAGCGTCGACGACGGCAAGAGCACCCTGATCGGACGGCTGCTATACGACACCAAGGCGATATTCGAGGACCAGCTCTCATCCATCGAAAAGTCCACGCAGCGCCGTGGCCAAACCGGCATCGACCTTTCGCTGCTGACCGACGGCCTGCTGGCGGAACGCGAACAGGGCATTACCATCGACGTGGCTTACCGCTATTTCGCCACTCCGTCGCGCAAATTCATCATTGCCGATACGCCCGGACACGAGCAGTACACGCGCAATATGGTGACCGGGGCTTCGACGGCGGATCTGGCGATCGTGCTGGTCGATGCACGCAAGGGTTTGCTGACGCAGTCGCGCCGTCATGCCTACATCGCCAGCCTGTTGCGCATTCCGCATGTGGTGCTCGCGGTCAACAAGATGGACCTAGTGGATTATTCCGAGCAAGTGTTCGACGGCATCCGCCAGGCTTTCGAGGGTTTCGTCCGCGACCTCGATTTCCATCGCGTCGATGCCCTGCCAATGTCGGCTCTGCACGGAGATATGGTTGTCGGACGAGGGGACAATCTGGGCTGGTATCACGGGCGGACACTGCTCGAAATCCTCGAGGGCGCCGAAGTCGCCCGTTCCGCCGTCCACTCCAACCTGTTTTTTCCGGTTCAACTTGTGTCGCGGCCCGGCGATAGCGGCATGCAGGATGCACGTGGCTATGCGGGACGCATCGAGTCGGGGCGGATTGCCGTGGGAGATCCCATCACCGTATTGCCTTCCGGACAGACCTCTCGCGTGCGCTCGATCCGGACGTTCAACGGCGAACTGGATCAAGCACAGGCTCCGCAATCGGTCACGGTGGTACTCGAAGACCAGCTCGACGTCTCTCGTGGTGAGGTCCTGGCGGCGAGCGGGTCCTTGCCGTCCGTGGCGCGCGAATTCGAGGCGACGCTGTGCTGGCTGGCAACTGAACCGTTGAATCGCAGCCGCCGCTATTTGATCAAGCAGGGAACGCGCGTGGTCAAGGCTTTGTTCGACTCTCCAAGATACAAGATGAACGTCAACTCCATGGACAAGGAGCCGGCGGACACCTTCGCGCTGAACGAAATCGGCCGCATCACGGTTAAGACCGCACATCCGCTCGCTTTCGAGCCCTACCGTCGAAATCGCGCTGCGGGCAGCTTCATCGTCATCGACGAGGCCAGCAACAATACTGTGGCTGCGGGGTTAATAGAATAATTCCGTGCAAACCAAACATGAACAGCATGAAGAGAAAGACTACTCACCTGCCGGCGTTCGCCTGATGGGAAAGGTCTACCTGATCGGTGCCGGACCCGGTGCCGCGGACCTGATTACATTGCGCGGCGCTGAACTGCTTCGTCGAGCAGAAATCGTTTTTCATGATGCCCTTGTGCAACGTGAAATGCTTGCATTCGCGTCTGGCGCGAAGCTGGTGGCGGTTGGCAAGCGCTGCAGTCAGATATCGACGGATCAGCGCTTCATCAACCGCACCCTTGTCGAAGCCGCATCCCGGTACGAACTCGTGGTCCGGCTCAAGGGCGGAGATCCGATGCTATTCGGCCGGGCACAAGAAGAAATCGATGCGTTGGACGCCGCTGGCGTGCCTTATGAGGTCGTTCCCGGGGTGACATCGGCGCTGGCGGCGAGTGCCGAAGTGGGCATCTCTCTTACGCAGCGCGGGGCCAGCCGTAGCGTCGTATTTGCGACACCGCGGATAGGTGACGGCGAGAACGCCAGTGCCTGGGCGCCAGCGGTCGTGGCGGCCGACACGGCCGTTCTCTATATGGCAGTGGGCAGGGCTGCGGATATTGCCGGTATCCTGGAAACACACGGTATGGCGGCCAGTACACCCGTCGTCATCGTGGAAAATGCGTCGCTCCGGAAATCGCGTCGCCTGTGCACGACCCTGCACGGCCTGCAGAATGGCGCAGCGCATGGAATCAGTGGCCCGGCGCTGATGTTGGTGGGCGATATTTACGGCAAAAAAGCCCGGGCCCTCATAGGGGAAGAGTCGGTGATTTACGACGAATTGCGGGCTGCAGCGCGTAGCTAGCGGGCACTCGTTCAGTCAAGGATGCCGGCCAAGGCCGGCTTTTTCTGGCCTTCATTATTCTAAATAGTGCTTACCAAAGTAATTTATATTATTATTATTTATAATAAATACGCGGTAGTTTTCCGTTCCGTCTCTATTTCGCTACTGCCTTCGTCGGGACCGGCGCCAATCAAGGAGCAAGCCGCGACGGGGTCGACTGGGCTGTTAAGTGAATAGGTGAAAAGGGACGGCTAAAAAAACGCACATGGCCGAGTCAGGCGCAGAGATGGTCAAAAACATGGAAAACGAAAAACGGCTTGCCACAGACATCGAGCGGGAGGTCCTGCGGGCCATTGCACGCATCGAATACGGATCGATCGAACTTGTGATCCATGACGGCAAAGTCGTGCAGATCGAGTGCAGGGAAAAGATTCGCCTGGGGCGCGGTGAAGCGGACGGGAACAATGCCGTGCGGGCATTGCGCTAGGGGAACCATTCACAGCCAACCAGGCAACTGGAGGCGGCGTAGAAAAACCAAGAATCTGGCAATCGACCGGAACTCCGGAGAGAGCAGCAACTTTCAAGGGAGTTCCTCGATATGCATTCGTTCCGCCAAAGGATCGTGGCCGGTGCTTTGGCTGCGGTTCTTGTGGCGCCGTCTTTCTTCGCAGCCGCGGAGGAGGACGTAGCGCAACTCAAACAGCAGTTGGACGAACTGGATCAGAAAATACGCGTGTTACAGCGACAGCAGGAATTGGACAAGGAGGCCGCGACGGCGCGTGCAAAAGAAACGCCGACGATTTCCAGCGGGAAAGACGGCTTCTGGATCCGGTCCGCGGACAACGCCTATCAGCTCAGGATCGGTGGGGTAGTGCAGGCCGACAGCCGCTGGTACCAGGACCTCAGCGTGCCGCCCGGCAGCACGACGAACAGCTTTGTGATGCGCAAGGTGCGGCCGGTGCTGGAGGGAACGGTCGGCGACTTGATCGGATTCCGGCTGATGCCGGACTTCGGCAACGGCACCACAGTGCTGCAGGACGCTTACCTCGAACTGCGCCTGGACAAGGCTTTCAATGTTCGCGCCGGGAAGTTCAAGGGGCCGATCGGCCTTGAACGCCTGCAACAGGATTCCGAGACCGAATTCGTCGAGCGCGGTCTGCCGTCCAACCTGGTGCCAAACCGCGATACCGGGATTCAACTCGGCGGCCGTGTGCTGGCGGATACGCTGTCCTATCAGATCGGGGTCTTCAACGGCGTGCCGGACGACAGCACAACGGATGGCGATTTTAACGACCAGAAGGACGTGATGGGCCGGATATTTGCGGAGCCGTTCCGCAGCGGCGACAGCTGGCTGAGGGGGCTGGGCATCGGTATTGCGTACAGCAAGGGCGTGCAGCAGGGTCTGGCAACGACCGGGAACTCGAACCTCGCAAGCTACAAGACCGTCGGCCAGTTGAACTTCTTCACCTTCAGCAACGGTGCGTTCGCCGACGGCGAGCGCACCAAGGTCTCCCCACAGTTCTATTACTACGGGGGGCCGTTCGGCATGCTCGGCGAATATGTCGACTCGAATCAGAAGGTCTCTCGCGCCACCAACCGCCAGCAGGATTTCGACAGCCGAGCCTGGCAGGTGAACGTCTTCTGGGTGATAACCGGGGAAGACGCGTCGTTCCACAACCCGAGTCCGCGCAACACGTACTCGCTCAGAGGACCGGGGATCGGCGCGGTTGAGCTAGTGGCCCGGTATGGCGTGCAAACGATCAAGGACTCCGCATTCGCCGGAACTACCGCGACGCGTCTCGCCGATCCGAACGCATCTGCCCGCGAAGCACGCGACGCGGGCATCGGGGTGAACTGGTACTTCAGCCGCAACTTCAAAATCCAGGTTAACTACGACCAGACCGAGTTCGAAGGCGGTGCCGCCGGCGGTGAGGACCAGCCAACCGAGAAGGCGATCTTCTCCCGATTCCAGGTGGCTTTCTGAGGCAAAGCACATGACATTCCTGAAACACGTAATCGCAATTTCGCTCTCGGCTGCAATCCTGGCGCTGCCGGCGCGGGCCTCGCACGCTGCGGCCATTGAACTGCTCAACGTCTCCTACGATCCGACGCGCGAACTCTATCAGGAGTTCAACGCCGCATTCGCCAAGCAATGGGAAGCGAAAACCGGGAACAAGGTCACCATCAAGCAATCCCATGGCGGGTCGGGCAAGCAGGCGCGCACGGTGATCGATGGCCTCACCGCGGACGTCGTCACGCTTGCGCTGGCCTACGACATCGACGAAATCGCCGCCAGGGCGAAACTGCTTCCGGCCGACTGGCAAAAGCGTTTACCGCACAACAGCTCGCCTTATACGTCCACCATCGTCTTCCTCGTGCGCAAAGGCAATCCCAAGCGCATCAAGGATTGGGATGACGTTGCCAGGCCCGGCATATCGGTGGTCACGCCGAACCCGAAAACCTCCGGTGGTGCTCGCTGGAACTATCTGGCGGCGTGGGGCTACGCGCTGAAGAATTACGGCAACGACGATGCCAAGGCCAGGGAGTTCGTCGCGAAAATATACAAGAACGTTCCCGTGCTCGATTCCGGCGCGCGCGGTTCGACGACCACGTTCGTCGAGCGCGGCATCGGCGACGTCTTGCTGGCCTGGGAAAACGAAGCCTTCCTCGCGGCAAAGGAACTGGGACCGGAAAAAGTCGACATCGTCGTGCCGTCGATCAGCATCCTGGCCGAACCTCCCGTGACTATTGTCGACAAGTTTGCCGACAAGCATGGCACGCGAAAGGTCGCGCAGGCCTACCTAGATTACCTGTACAGCGAAGAAGGGCAGGATATCGCCGGGCGCAATTTCTACAGGCCGACGGATGCAAAGGTTGCGGCGAAGTACGCGACGCAGTTCCCGAAGGTCAACCTGTTCAGGATCGACGAAGTATTCGGCGGCTGGCAGAAGGCGCAGCAAACCCATTTTGCCGACGGCGGCATGTTCGACCAGATTTACCAGAAGTAGACGGCCAGACGGATTGCGGAGACGGACATGACAGCGCTGATCGTCGGCGGGAATTACGTGGGGAACCTGAAGCGTGAAATCATCACGCTTGGCCACGCGGTTGTCGAGAACTGGAGCGGGCGCAAATCGGGATCCGCCCGGCGTCCGGTCCCGGACTATGCACGGATCATCATGGTGTTGTGTGACTACCTGAACTACAGCCTGGCTATCGGACTAAACCGGCAGCCGCGTCGCTGGCCGGCAGGTTTTCTTGGCGAGCCGACGATTGCGATCGAATCGATATCGCACCGTGCCCAAGAGCAATGCAACCATCCGGGCTACGCATGGTAGTGCAGTTCAGGCGGCACAGCGTCCTGCCTGGCTTCAATCTGGCGCTCGGGTTCACACTGCTCTATCTGAGCCTGATCGTGCTGATCCCTTTGTCGGCTGCATTCGTCAAGACCGCGGCGCTGTCCTGGCCGGCGTTCTGGGCAACAGTGACTACGCCTCGCGTGGTGGCGTCCTACCGGCTGACATTCGGCGCATCATTTGCCGCGGCACTGCTCAATGCGATCTTCGGATTGCTGGTGGCCTGGGTGCTGGTGCGCTATCGCTTTCCCGGCAAGAAAGTCATCGATGCGCTGGTCGATCTGCCATTTGCCCTGCCGACCGCTGTGGCCGGCATCGCACTGACCGCGCTCTATGCGGGCAACGGCTGGATTGGCCGCTGGCTCGAGCCTTTTGGCATCAAGGTCGCCTTCACCCCGCTCGGTGTTTTCGTTGCCCTGACTTTCATCGGGCTGCCGTTCGTGGTGCGCACCGTTCAGCCGGTGCTGGAGGACGTGGAAGCGGAGTTGGAGGAAGCGGCGGCGACGCTGGGCGCATCCAGGCTGCAGACGTTCACGCGGGTGATTTTCCCGACGATATTGCCCGCGCTCGTGACGGGTTTCGCGCTGGCCTTTGCACGCGCAGTGGGTGAGTACGGGTCCGTGATATTCATCGCCGGCAACATGCCGATGATCTCCGAAATTACGCCTCTTTTGATCATCACCAAGCTGGAACAATACGACTATGCCGGCGCAACGGCGCTCGCGGTTGTCATGCTGGTCATCTCCTTCGTGCTGCTGTTGGTCATCAACGGCCTGCAATTGTGGAGCCGCCGGCGCGGAGAATTACGGTGAGGGCAAAGCAATGAGTTCAGTTGCACTTCCTCTCAATGTCGTCGGGAGCAGTGCGCGCGCGAGGCAGGAACCGCCATGGGTACGCTGGACGCTTATCGGACTCGCGCTGGCGTTCCTGACGCTGTTCCTGTTCGTGCCGCTGATTTCCGTGTTCTACGAAGCGCTGAGAAAAGGCGTCGGGGTCTATTTTGCTTCCATCGTCGAGCCGGATGCGCTGTCCGCGATCAAGCTGACAATGATCGCGGCGGCCATCGCCGTTCCGCTCAACGTCGTGTTCGGCGTCGCCGCGGCCTGGGCGATCGCCAAGTTCGAATTCCGCGGCAAGAATCTGTTGACCACGCTGATCGATCTGCCGTTCTCGGTTTCGCCGGTAGTCTCGGGTCTGATCTATGTGCTGATCTTCGGATTGCAGGGTTGGCTCGGGCCGTGGCTTGCCGAACACGACATCCAAATAATCTTTGCGGTTCCGGGCATCGTGCTGGCTACGATTTTCGTGACTTTCCCTTTCGTCGCCCGCGAGCTGATCCCCTTAATGCAGGCGCAGGGCAGCGAAGAGGAGGAAGCGGCTGCCGTGCTGGGGGCCGGCGGCTGGCAGATTTTTTCTCGCGTGACGCTGCCGAACATCAAGTGGGGATTGCTCTACGGCGCGATTCTCTGCAACGCGCGCGCCATGGGCGAGTTCGGCGCCGTGTCTGTGGTTTCGGGACATATCCGGGGCAGCACCAACACCATGCCGCTGCACGTCGAAATTCTCTACAACGAATACAACTTTGCAGCCGCGTTCGCGGTGGCTTCCCTGCTGGCATTGCTGGCAGTGGTAACGCTGGTACTGAAGAGCGTCGTCGGGGCAAGGGCTGCGACGGACGGGGAGCTGGATCATGACCATTGAAGTGCGCAATCTTTCCAAGCAGTTCGGTACTTTTTCCGCACTGCGCGACGTGAGTCTCGAGGTGCGCAACGGCGAACTGCTGGCGCTGCTCGGGCCCTCCGGTTCCGGCAAGACCACGCTGCTGCGAGTCATAGCGGGGCTCGAAGTGCCAGATACCGGCCAGGTCCTGTTTCAGGGTGAGGATTCGACCGAACAGCATGTGCGCGATCGGCGCGTGGGATTCGTGTTCCAGCACTATGCGTTGTTCCGGCACATGACGATTTTCGAAAATGTGGCATTCGGACTGCGCGTGCGTCCGAGGAAGGTTCGTCCGCAGGAAGGCGAAATCCGGGAACGCGTGTTGAAACTGCTCAAGCTGGTGCAGTTGGACTGGCTCGCCGACCGTTACCCGCATCAACTCTCCGGCGGCCAGCGCCAGCGAATTGCTTTGGCGCGCGCCCTTGCCGTCGAGCCGAAAGTTCTCTTGCTTGACGAACCGTTCGGCGCACTGGATGCGAAGGTACGCAAAGAGTTGCGCAGCTGGCTGCGCCGGCTGCACGACGACATGCACATCACCAGCGTCTTCGTGACGCACGACCAGGAAGAGGCGTTGGAAGTCGCCGATCGCGTGGTGGTCATGAACGAGGGGCGCATCGAACAGATCGGCACGCCGGACGAAGTGTACGATCATCCGGCCGGGCCGTTCGTCTACGAGTTTCTCGGGCATGTGAACCTGTTCCATGGCCGTCTGCATCGCGGCCGGGCGCTGATCGGCGACATCGAACTCGACGCGCCGGAACATGCCGAGGCCGAGCAGCAGCCCGCCGTTGCCTACGTCCGCCCGCACGACATCGAGATTGAACGTGTATCCAATGGGGAAGCCGCGCTTGCTGTGCGCATCGCGCACGTGCTGGCGGTGGGGCCAGTGGTGCGGGTTGAGCTCGTGCGTGAAGGCAGCGAACACATCGTTCCGATCCAGGCCGAAATCAGCAGGGAGCGCTTCCGTGAATTGAAGCTCGTGGCTGGCGAGCGGGTATTCATGCGGCCCCGACGCTTCGACCTGTTTCCCAGTCAGCTACACTAGGGAGGATGCGACTTCGTTCGATTTCCGCGTGACCCCGCCGCTTGCTTCGGCGATGATTCTGTTCGCGCATGGCGCCCGCGATCCCAGCTGGGCTGAGCCGTTCCGCCGGATCGTCGCTCGCCTGGGCGAGAAGCAGGCCGGCATCCGAGTCGAACTCGCCTTTCTGGAATGCATGACGCCCACTCTCGAATCCGCCATTGCTGGATTGGCGGCCGAGGGCATCCGGCACATCACGGTCATTCCCCTGTTCCTGGCGCAAGGCGGCCATCTAAAGAAGGATTTGCCCAGGCTGCTCGACGACATTCGCGTGAATCACCGCGCGGTGCGGATCGATGTGACCCCAGCCATCGGCGATTCAGAAGATCTCACGAATGCGATAGCCGACTGGGCGCTGGCCCAGCATTTTTCAAGGGTCGGCTGACTTCGGAGCGTCGCACGCGTGCTAAATCGCGCTCCGCCGAGCCGAAAGCCGCTAGAATCCGGGCTTTTGGTCGGTCGGACATGCGAGTATTCCGCGGCATCCCGGCGCGGGCGGACGTTCCCATCGCGCTTACCATCGGCAACTTCGACGGCGTCCATCTCGGGCACCGGGCAATGATCGCGCGCCTGGCGGAAATGGCACGCCCGCCCGCCTTGCCAGTCGCGGTCATGACCTTCGAGCCGCAGCCGCAGGAATTTTTCGCGCCCGATCAGGCGCCGGCGCGATTGACGTCGCTGCACGAAAAATTGACCATCCTGCGCGACTGCGGCATCGACCGGGCGTACGTGTGTCGTTTCGACTATGCATTCGCACAGCTGTCCGCAAGCGAATTCATCGCCCGGATATTGAAGGACGGCCTGGCGGTACGGCGGCTGCTGGTCGGGGATGATTTCCGTTTTGGTGCGCGGCGCTCGGGAGATTTCAGCCTCCTCAAGTCGCGTGCTCCCACGTCCGGATTCCAGGTTGAAGCAATGACGAGCGTGGTGGTGGCTGGCGAGCGTGTTTCCAGCACCGTAATCCGTACCCGGCTGGAGCAGGGCGACTTTAGCGGGGCTGGGCAATTGCTCGGACGGCCTTATGCGATTACCGGCCGGGTCGTGGACGGCGACAAGCTCGGCGCAAAGATAGGCTATCCCACGGCGAACGTGCAATTGAAGCGGGCCAAGGCGCCGCTGTCGGGGATATTTGTCGTAGAGGTGGACGGGCTGGGCAACCGGGCGATGCCGGGCGTGGCAAGCCTCGGAGTACGGCCGACAGTCAAGGAACGGGGCAGTCCGACGCTGGAAGTGCATCTGTTCGATTTCAACGCGAGCCTGTACGGTAGGCGCATCGCAGTGCGCTTCCTGAAAAAGCTGCGCGACGAACAAAAGTTCGCCGACATCGATGGCTTGGTGGCGCAGATGGATAGGGATGCGGCCGCTGCGCGGGATTACTTCTTCACCGCAGAGGCGCAGAGGCGCAGAGAGGGCGCGGAGGAAAGGCGCCAATGAATGTTGACGAGTTCGAGCAACTGACGGGAGAAATAATCGGTGCAGCAATAGAGGTGCACCGCGTGCTCGGCCCCGGTCTCCTGGAATCGGCGTACGAGGAGTGTCTTGCATGGGAATTGACTCATAAGGGGCTGAGGGTTACGCGGCAGACCTGCATTCCAGTGCGCTACAAAGATTTGACGATCGGCGAGGGATATCGAGTCGACATGTTAATAAACGATGCGGTTATATTGGAGTTGAAATGCATAGATGCTTTCCAGCCAATTCATACGGCACAAGTACTTACGTACCTCAAAATGACCGATCTAAAACTTGGCTTGCTGCTCAATTTCAAGGTCGACGTCATGCGCAACGGCATCAAGCGAGTCGTCAACAACCTATAGAATTTCTCTGCGTTTCCTCCGCGCCTCTGCGCCTCTGCGGTGAAAAGGTTTTGAATGGCCGACTATAAAACCACACTGAACCTTCCAGACACGCCCTTTCCGATGCGAGGCGATCTCGCCAAACGCGAACCTGGGTGGGTGCGGCAATGGCAGGAGGGAAAGCTGTACGAGCGAATCCGTGAAGTATCACGGGGACGGCCGAAGTTCGTTCTTCACGATGGCCCGCCCTATGCGAACGGCGACATCCACATCGGTCACGCCGTCAATAAAATCCTGAAGGACATCGTCGTCAAATCGAAAGTGCTTGCCGGTTTCGATGCGCCGTATGTGCCGGGTTGGGATTGTCACGGTCTGCCAATCGAGTTGCAGATCGAAAAAACCCATGGCAGAAATATTCCCGCCGCGCAGTTCCGCAAACTCTGCCGCGAGTACGCAGCCGAGCAGATCGAGCGGCAGAAGGCGGGATTCATCCGGCTGGGCGTTCTCGGGGACTGGCAAAATCCATATCGCACGATGGATTTCAGGACCGAGGCCGATACGATCCGCGCCCTGAACACGATCCGGCGCCGGGGATATCTCTACCAGGGCGCGAAGCCGGTGCACTGGTGTCTCGACTGCAGGTCGGCGCTCGCCGAATCCGAAGTGGAGTACGAAAGTCGCACCTCGCCGGCCATCGATGTCGCTTTCAGAGTGCATGACAACAGCGCACTGGCGAAGTTGCTGCGGTTCACCCACATTTACGAGCCCGTGTTCGCCGTTATCTGGACGACGACGCCGTGGACATTGCCGGCCAATCAGGCCGTGTCAGTGAATCCTGAGTTCGACTACGTGATGGTGCATTTCTCCGCGGGATTCCTGATTCTGGCCAAGGAACTCGCGGCGAAATGCGTGGAGGCCTATCAGCTCAAGGAGTACGAGTTCGTCGCTGAATTCAAGGGTGCCGGCATAGAGAATTTGCTACTCGAGCATCCTTTTTACGACCGCAACGTGCCCGTCGTCCTTGGCGAGCATGTGACGCTCGATTCCGGCACGGGCCTGGTCCATACGGCGCCTGCTCACGGCGTGGAGGACTTCGCGGTAGGTCTGCGCTACCAACTGCCATTGGATAACCCGGTCGATGTGGACGGCCGGTTCTTCCAGAAAATTCCTCTGGTCGGCGGACTGACCGTATGGCAGGCGAACGACGTCGTGATCGAGGCCCTCAAGGAACATCAGCGGCTGCTGCGCATCGAAAGCTACCAGCACAGCTACCCCCATTGCTGGCGCCATAAATCGCCTCTGATTTTTCGCGCTACCCGCCAGTGGTTCATCGGCATGGAAGCCGGCACCAAACGCACGTTGCGCGAAATCGCCAAAGCGGCGGTGGACGCGACCGCATTCTTTCCTGCCGCGGGCCGGGCGCGACTCGAATCCAATGTCAGCAACCGGCCGGATTGGTGCGTGTCGCGACAGCGCAACTGGGGCACGCCCATCGCCTTTTTTGTCCACAACGAAACCGGCGAACTGCATCCGCACACGGAGGAATTGCTGGAGCAGGTGGCGCAGCGCGTGGAGAAGGAAGGCATCGAGGCGTGGTTCGCGCTGGAGGCCGCGGAGTTGCTTGGCGGCGATGCCGGATCGTATAGGAAAGTATCCGATACCCTCGACGTCTGGTTCGATTCAGGCACGACGCATGTGAGCGTGCTCGAGCGGCGCGCGGAGCTGACCAAACCAGCGGATCTTTATCTCGAAGGCTCGGACCAGCACCGTGGCTGGTTCGATGCCTCGCTCGTGACCGGTTGCGCGATCGACGGCCGCGCCCCGTTCAATGGAGTCCTTACGCACGGTTTCGCGGTCGACGGCCAGGGCCGCAAGATGTCGAAATCGCTTGGCAACGTGATCGCGCCGCAAAAGGTAATGGACACCCTGGGGGCGGAGATCCTGCGGCTGTGGGTGGCGGCGACCGACTACACCGGGGAACTGGCTTTATCGGACGAGATTCTCAAGCGCGTGGTGGAAAGCTATCGGCGCATCCGCAACACGATGCGCTTCCTTCTGGCAAACCTGGACGACTTCGACCAGAAGGCGCACGAACTGCCGGTATCCGAATGGGTCGAGATCGACCGCTATGCGCTGCAAATGGCCGAGCGGCTGCAACGCCAGGTTCTCAAGGATTACGAAGAGTTCGCGTTTCACTTGGTCGTGCAGAAGCTGCAGGCCTTCTGTTCCGAGGATCTGGGAGGCTTCTACCTGGACATTCTCAAGGACCGGCTTTACACGGCAGCCAAGGATTCCGTGGCGCGGCGCTCGGCGCAAAGCGCGCTTTACCACATCACGCACAGTCTGTTGCGCCTGATGGCGCCGGTCTTGTCGTTCACCGCGGATGAAGCATGGCGAACATTCACGCGCAACGAAAGCGACAGCGTTTTGCTGCACACCTGGCATCAGTTCCCGGATGCCGGAGGTGATTTGTGCGAGCATTGGGACGAGATCCGCGCGGCGCGCTCCGAAGTGCAAAAGGAAATCGAGGCATTGCGGGCTGCAGGGAAGATCGGTTCCTAGCTGCAGGCCGAGGTGGAGGTGCATGCGGCGAGTCACCGGTTCGAACTGCTGAAGTCCCTGGGCGACGATCTGCGCTTCGTGTTGATTACATCCCAGGCAAAAGTCGTACAGGGTGGTCACGGCATCGTGGTCGTGCCCAGTCAACACCCTAAGTGCGAGCGCTGCTGGCACTACCGCGCCGATGTCGGAGCCGATCCCGCCCACGCGGACATCTGCGGCCGCTGCCTGGAAAACCTGTACGGTTCGGGGGAGCACCGCGTCCATGCTTAGGCTGCGCATCTGGTTCGGCTTCAGCGCTGTAATCGTCGTGCTCGACCAGATCACGAAAATCGTCATACAGCGAGCGTTGTCCCCCGGGCAATCCATCGACGTATTGCCGCCCGTGTTGTCCCTGGTACTGGCGTATAACTCCGGTGCCGCCTTCAGTTTTCTCGCATCGGGGTCCGGTTGGCAGCGATACTTCTTCGTGGCAATCGCGTTGGTTGCCTCCGCGCTCATCATTTACATGATGAGCAAGCATCGATCCGATCGTTTCCTTTGCTTTTCGCTGGCGTTGGTGCTGGGCGGCGCCATAGGCAATCTGATCGACCGCGTCTGCTATGGTGCGGTAGTGGATTTCGTCCTGGTGCGCTGGCCGGGCGGCCCCCGCCTGCTCGATCCCTGGCCGGCATTCAACCTTGCGGACTCGTGCATAACGATCGGTGCCGTGCTGCTGATCTGGGATAGTTTCCGGCGCTCCCGTGTCAAAACCTAGCTGAACGCGGAGACCTGGATGCCGAACTGGATGAAAATGATCGAAGCGAAAATCGCGCTGGCAAAACGCGGAGCGAGGCCGTCGAAGGCGGGCGACAATCCCCGCATCCCCCCGGGGCAAAAGCAGGTCCATGACTTTCCCATCCTCGATCTGGGACTGGCACCCGAGGTTTCGCCTTCGAGCTGGAATTTGCGCGTGTTCGGGCTGATCGAACAAGAGTCCGACTACGGCTGGAAAACGTTCAACACATTGCCGCAGATCGAACTGACCACCGACTTTCATTGTGTAACGCGCTGGACGCAGCTCGACATGAACTGGCGCGGGGTGCCTGCGCGGGAAATCGTCATGCGCGCCCGTCCCCTGGAGCACGCCGGGTTCGTTACCCTGCATAGCGCGGACGAATACACCACCAATTTACCGCTGGAGGCACTGCTCGACGACGACGTGATTCTGGCGCACAGCGTATTCGGCAAGCCACTACCGCCCGAGCACGGCGGACCGGTGCGGCTGGTCGTGCCCAAACGCTATGCGTGGAAGAGCGCGAAATGGCTGACCGGAATCGAATTTCACGAAGAGGACCGGCCCGGATTCTGGGAAGTGCGCGGCTATCACAACGAGGCGGATCCGTGGAAGGAAGAGCGCTTTTCCCACGGCAGCCTGTAGTGCGCAAACCCCGGCGTATAATGCCGCCCTTGTCAATTTTGTTGAACTCATGGAAGTCCTGCTAGCCAACCCCCGCGGCTTCTGCGCGGGTGTAGACCGTGCCATCGAAATCGTGGAACGCGCGCTGAAGCTGCATGGCGCGCCCATTTATGTGCGCCATGAAGTCGTGCACAACAGATACGTTGTGGACGACCTGCGCGCCAAGGGGGCCGTGTTCGTGGAGGATCTTGCCGAGATACCGGAAGGTGCCACGGTGGTCTTCAGCGCGCACGGCGTGTCACAGAGCGTGCGCCGAGATGCCGCCGCACGAAACCTCAAGGTGTTCGATGCCACCTGTCCGCTGGTCACCAAAGTGCACGTCGAAGTAGCCAAGATGCACGAGGGCGAACGCGAAATAGTGATGATCGGTCATGCCGGGCACCCGGAAGTCGAAGGCACCATGGGACAGGTGCGCAGCGGAATGTACCTGGTGGAATCCATCGAGGATGTCGAACGGCTCCAGGTCAAGGATCCAGACAATCTCGCGTTCGTGACTCAAACCACGCTCTCGGTGGACGACGCGCGCTCCATAACGGAAGCGCTTATGCGCCGCTATCCTTCCATAGTAGGACCGAAAAAAACCGATATTTGCTATGCCACCCAGAACCGCCAGGACGCGGTCAAGGAACTGGCAAGGCAGAGCGATGTGTTGATCGTCGTCGGCTCGCCCAACAGTTCGAATTCCAACCGCCTGCGTGAAGTGGCCTCCAATCTGGGCGTGCCGGCCTACATGCTGGATGACGCCGCCGATTTGAAATCCGAATGGGTTGCTGGAAAAAATGTGGTGGGCGTGACCGCCGGCGCATCCGCGCCGGAAGTGCTGGTCCACGCCGTGATCGCCCGCCTCAAGGAGCTCGGGGCGAGCTCGGTGAAAGAACTGGACGGGATTGCGGAACGGGTGACATTTCCCCTGCCCAAGACACTCGCGAGATAGTTTCCAAAAAAAGCGGCTCGCTTTTCGCGAGCCGCTTTCTTGCTGCTTTGCCGCTGCTTAGTGCAACTCGCGCCAGGAACTCCTGCGCCCCGTCGCGCTGGGCGTGTTGATCTGGGGCGCCGACGTATCGATCGTGTTGTCGTCCTTGATCAAAATCCCGACTATGCGGTCATCGCTCGTTTCGACGGGCGTGAAACCCACGATCAACCCGTTCCCGCGCACTCCCGAATATCCTCCGGCGATAACAGCTCCCCCGGTCTTGTAGTCCAGATAATTCGACCACGAATAGCCGCTGGGCTCGCACACGCTGGGTGTGGGAACGTTGGTACTCACGATGAGCGTGCCCAATATGAGCTGCATATCGATGTTGACCCGCTCGCCGCTGTCCGGGAAATCGATTCTAAAGCCGTTTTTCGTCGTCAGGTCCACGGCATTGCCTGTCAACGTGCGCACCCCCACAACCGATGGGCTGTTCGTGAGTGTCTGAACGACCATCGTCCCGCCACGTGCGTCGATGGGTGCGGCCGGTGCTACCCCACTGGTCGCGTCCTTGATGCCGTAGACCGACTGTTGCTGGGGGGGCGATGTCGCGACGTCGGTATTGCCGAGATAGCGCCCGGTTCCCACGTAAACCATCGACACGCCGCTGACGTCAGCCATTTCGACTTTTGTCGTGACCGGCTGGGCCACGCCCGAGGAATCCGTAACATAGCCAACGGCGTACGCAGTGCCTGTGTCCAGGTTGAAGCGCCACAGATGGCCTTGCAGGTCGCCGCCGTAAATTCTCAGCGTGGTGTTGTCGACCTCGCCGTCGTCGACCCAGGCGTTGATCTTTGCCAGACCGAGCGGCGTGGTAGTGCTGCCGGTAGAGGCATTGCCCGGGGCCAAAGACTGGGCACCGATCGCCTGGGAGGCATTCGCGGCCTGGATTTTCTTCAGGATCACCCCGGTCATCGGATCCAGCACGTAGACATAGCCTTTTCCGTCTCCGGGACTGACGTTGTTGTAACCGGAAGTCACGACGACGACCCATGTGCCGCTTGCCAGCTTGGTCATGATCGGGTTGCCAAAGGTCAGGCCAAGGTCGCAATCGTCCTTGTCCGTACCAAGCAGCGTTGAGCTCGGGCAGCTACCCGCGGGCCTCACGGTGAACTCCCAGAGTCCGATGGGCGCAGCAGGATCCGTTACATCGAGCGCATAGTAGCCTCTTCCGCCAGAGTTCAGACCCGCGACCAGAATGGTTTTCCATTTTGCGGCGGCCGGATCGTAGACGTCCGCGACAGACGGCGATCCATCCGCGTAAAACTGATGGACGTAGTTCTTGTCCGCCAGGTGATAGAGCTGCGGCAGCAGCATATTGGGAACATAGGCCCAGCGTTCGTCGAGGGTGGCGCCGTCGAACGCGTGCAACATGCCGTCGTTGGCGGCGACGTACACGGTCGGTGCGCGGGGGCCGCTGAAGATGGCACCGCAGCCCGTACCGCCGGTGTTGACGCAGTCCATGAAGTTGGCTCCGGCCGGCGAAGAATAGCCGGCGTCAACGAAGCTGGCCTGAGCCGCCTTCACATATACCGGCGCGCCGTCGACGATGTCGCCCAGAACATGCGATCTGTCGCGGTAGTACGTCAGATTGTTGGTCTGGTCACCGCGCAGGAAGTTGACGAGGTTCGCCCCGGCCGCATTGCCTTGATCGGTGGCATTGAGTCCGGACCACTGACTGAGTGGCGCGGTTCCCGTGCCGATCCAAGGCGCGGAGAAATAGGTTTTTTCGGTCGCGCTGAGATTGGCCCAGGTGAAGTCCTCCAGCTTGTTGGGCGCGGTGGAATCGTAATGCACGATCTTGCGGTTATTGCCGCCCGGGACGGTCGCAGCCGCGAGTACGTCGAGCTTCGGCTGGGCCTTCAGCGTCCCACCGAGAGCGGGCAGGGCGCTGACGACGCCGGTATCCGGATCGACAGTGCGGGCTTCCAGGTCTCCATCCCAGAACCCGGTCTGGTAGTTGGCGACGTAAGCATAGAAATTGTCGCCTTGCACCGGTTTCAGATTGCTGGTTGCGGCGGCGGAGGAGGACCCGAACGAGGCTTTAATGCTGATCAGGGCTTTTGTCAGGCCGTCCACAAGTGAGGATGGATCCCTGGCACTGAAGTACCTGCCGCGCCCGTTCACCGCTGTGTGCCACAAATCGTCCACCGCAGTTTGCGTGTCTGCAACCGGCTGCGGCCAGTTCAGCGAGCCGTTCTTGATCGCAAGGAAATCCCCGGTCGCCTTGTCGCGATAACCCGGGTCGAACGTCAGCGTACCGTCCACACCCAGACCGACAGTGAAGGTGTTCATATGCTGCCAGTTCGCAAGGTCGTTCTGATTGTCGGTGTTGGGCTGCGTGGGGACGTCGTTGAGGGTGCCCACGTCCGACTGGACCCCTGCGACAGCGGCCCCGAGCGAACCCGGCGCGCGCAGGTCGGTGTAGTAGTAATACTGGGCGACGTCAGCCAGGGTATCGGCATAGCCCACCGCAACGGAGACCGACGAAACGTTGTTGGTCGTGGTCGGATTCGGCGATATGGTGAAGTCCGCGGACGTGATCGTCGCGCCTACTGAAGTGGACGTCGTCGCGCCGGTCACGGAAGTCGACGGGCCAGGTGTCGGCGCCGCTGACGCGTTCGTCGTGTTCGAGATAACGCTGCTGCTGTTGGTCGTCGCCGCCGCCACGGGGGCGCCCGTAACTGAGAGGGGTACATTGTTTACGACCGTACTCGCCGCAACCTTCGCAGTATTGGAACACGCGGTCACGACCGAATGGGTGGGTGTGGTTGTCGAATACGTCGGCGAACCCGTACCCACCACAGTCTTGACGTAGGTCCACACGCGCTGTTTGAGTGCAGTCTGCCCGCCTGAGCATCCGCATGCGCTCTGACTGTTGAGGCCGTTTAGCGCAGCAGAGTAAGTTGTGTTGGCGCTGCCAGTGCAGACATTTTGTGCAGTTTCGGTAACGGTGGTCTTCGTGGTGAGATCCGTACAACTTCCTACCGTGACGGGGGCATTGTAAGTGACGGAACCAAACGTCGGCGAGCCGACGGTAGACCCCACCGTTATCACTGTCCTGTCGTAGGTGGATGTTCGCTGCCATAGTTGTGCCCGGTTTGCAGCGCACGTACCAGTGGCTTGCGTGCCTGCGGTTGCGCCGATGACGGGGCCGGAACCCGAGTCGCTGATACCGCCGAAGGTGCTGGCTGCATTGGCGGTAAGCGTTTGTTGTTGTACGACGGTAATGCGCGTTACGACGGTGTTGGTCAGCGCGACACAGCTACCGTAGCTGAATGAGTAGGTCGCGCCCAGAACCGGCGCGGCGGCCGAACCACCCGTGGTGACCACGGTGCTCGTAGCGTTCGTAGTGCGGGTGATGAGTTGGGCAAAATTCGCCCCGCAGGTACCGTTCGTGTTCCTGCCAGCACTGATGCCATTGACCGTGGCAAATGTGGTGGCGGCGTTGCCCTGGACTGTCTGTTGATCGGTCATCGTCGTCGGGGTCACAGCGGTCGTCACGACCGCGTTACAGGCGGTGATGTCGCTATAAACTGTGGCACTCGAAGGCGTACTGCTCTGAAAGACGCCGTCGATCGTGACCACCGTGGTAATCGCCGAGGATTTCTGCTGCTTGACGCGTTTGAAGTTCGTAGCACATCCGCAATTCGTGGCTCCGAACGCGCTGTTGGCTGCGCCACCCGAACAAACCTGTTGGGTAAAGGTGTCGTTAGTTGTCGTCGTGGTCGTCTTAAGTGGACCGTCGAGCATCGGGCGCGGTGCTGCCACGGGGTCGGAATCCTGATGGCCGATCGCGCTTCCGTCGAGTTGCTGGCCGGCATTGCCGTTCCAGTAACCGTCGGTCGACATGATCGTGAAGTTTTTCTGGCAGGAGTACTGCACCGGATCGTCGCTCATGCCGTTGTTGATGCCGCTGGTCACGTGGGCGTAATAGCGGCCGACCCGGGACAGGCCTTCGCGAAGCGGCGTCGACGAGCCCGGATCCTGCGCGTAGAACTTGGTGTACCACAGATCTTTTTGTCCGCCTGCGCCGGCCGTGAAATCCGCGATCGGCAGGAAGTGAGAAGCGGCAACCGGGCTGCCGGGACTAATTGTGATCATGCCGACGCGAAACGTGTCGGTGACGCTCTTGAATGCCAGTCCCGTCGCGGTTTTCATCATTTGCAGGCGGGTCCGGTAGTAGGCATACCAGTTGGCGAAGTTGGTCATCTCTTCTGCGTAGGTGCAGGTGCTTGCCGCAGCGCAATCCGTGCGGCCCGCGGCGCGCGGGTATGTGGTGGTAGCGGGCACGATTTGCGTGCGGGTGAAGCCGTTGTTGCCGGCGGGACCGTATTTTGGGTACTGGTAGGTCGCGGTTTTCTTCGCCTGGCAGGTGCCGCTGCCGAAGCCTCCAATGCCGGTGTTGCGGCTGCTACACCACGTGAGGCTGCTAAGCGTGTAGTAATAAGGCGGGTTCGTGCCTGCGACAGTGAAACGCTGGTTATAGGTGGAGTTCGGATAGGTCCATACGCCCCCCTGGATTGGCTGCTTGCACTGCCCGGAAAACGGCGGCGATCGATCCGAGGTGGAGGGCGAGTTCGTGTTGCACCAGACCGTGTCCGGGAAATTGACCGTCAGATCCGTAGTTCCCGTGAATTGAATGCCATAAGCATCGTTCTTGACCGCGGTCCAGAGGGTAATCGGGGCAACGGCGCTGCCATTGTTGTAACTGGGATAATTTGTTCCGTCGAATTTGACGGCCGGCGTGTAGGTAACAGACGGATCGTAGTAAATGCCGTTCGACAGCGCAGCGGTGCGCGCGGGATCGCTTTTGTCAGTGCATTTGTCCAAAGTGGTCCCTGTGCTCTTGCACAGATTTTCGTCGTTCGGGGCAACTCCCCCTCCCAGCGCATCCGGCATGAAGTCCCAGTCCATGCTGCCCGATGAATCCAGCAGGAACATCAAATTGGGTTTCACGATAGAAGCCCCGGACTTGGACAGCGGCGAACTGGCAATGTCGGTCAATGCGGCGCCGGCCGTATTCATTGCGAGTCCGATCGCTACGATCAATGCCGCTCTGGCCAGGATCGTGTTCTTCGGGAAATTGCGCTTCATGATTGCTCCTAAGGTGCAATGATGGATCTGGAAATAAATCAGTAGACGAACGCCTGCAGATAACTGACGGTGAATTTCGGTCCTTCGATTTTCGCCGTGATCCGATAGAACGCCAGCGAATTGACTTTCGGCCGCCTGTTTCCGTAACCGGGCAAGCCCTTGCTCGTGCCCACCGAAGAATTGGCTACCTTGGCGCAATTCGTCGCGTTGATCGATTTATCGGATTCGTTGCACATGCGATGGGCAACGTAGCGGATGGTATTGTTTTGGACGGTGTCAGTTCCGACAAGCTGACTGCTGCCCGCCCAGTCGAATTTGCTGGGGTCGAAGGTCGGGTCCCAGTTGGCAAAATAGCCAAGCGCGGGTTGGTTTGTTTCAAGCTGGCCCGGCGTCTTCGCCGCAATCCAGGTGCGTGCCGCCTCGATTGCGGCGTCTCCCGCACTCGTAGCCGCGTTCTTGAATGCCAGGTTTCCGGCAATCAGGTTATTGGTATCGACCGAGCGCATCATCCCGAGTCCGGCCAGCGTCATTGCCACCAGCACGATGAGCGCGATGAACAGCACAACGCCTCGCTGCGTGTTGCGCGGCGCGCGCATCCGGACATTTTTCGCTCTAGCAGATCTCATGGTCAGTTGCTCCAGATCATGTTGCGCAAAGGCACCACGGTTTCGTAAACGCGGTAGCGGTAGTGATGCCAGTCATTTTCGGTCGCGCTGGCCCCGCCGGTGAGATTGGTCATGGTGAAACAAACGGGAGTCGCGCCGTTGTGCCAATAAAGCATTGGGGGCTTGGTATCCGAAGGGGTTCCCGTGACGACGCAGTCGGGTGTGACGGCGGTCTTTTCGAATTTCGCGCTGCGCGCCAACAGCGCTATACGAACTGCGCGCACCTGCAACCATTGCGTGGCGTCGGCGGGCAGCGTGGTATTCCAGGTGTCCACCACGTTATCGCCATCGGTATCCTTGCCGTACAAGGCTTTCAGCTGCACGATTCCGTCACCGATGTCCGCCGTGGGCGCCGCAACGTAGGGAATCACCGTGTTGGTTTGTAGCTTGTCGTTGGCGACCTGAAAAGTCACCATGCTGGGCGAGCGGCCCAGGGTGTACAGCAGCGCGTTGGCCGAATAAGTGACTCCTGAGCCGCCTCCCTTGTTGTACGAAGACGTAACTGTGACCGGGTTGTTGGCGGTATCCACGTAGCTATAGGAAGTGGCAACGGCATGCTTGATGGTGTTGATGGCGGCTGCATCGAACCCGGTTATCTCGGCGAGGGAGCAATTTAGCCCCGCTTCGCTAGCGACAACGAGGTCGCCCGCCAGAAAGCCCGCCGCATTCTTCAGCGGAAAATCCGCGCCGGTCGCCGCGCCGGCAACAAACTTGGAGCCTTCAACAACGGTCGGGGAACTGCCGGCGATCACCGTGATACTGTCCGGCGCGCCCGCGGCGCCCGCGGTAATGACCAGGGGGGCCATGAGAATGGTGAAATCGCCCCGGTTGGTGTTGTAGGCGAGCGTGTTGCAACCCAGCATGTTGTTGTTGTTCGAGACCATGCCGAACCCGGCGCTGCGTATCGAATTTTCCAGGGTAAACATGGCGAGATTGCCGTTGACCTGGGCATCGCTCGTGCCTGTCGTCGTACGCTTCCTCTCCTCGGAAGTCGCATACACCTGCATGATCACGATCATGCCGATCATGCCAATGAGCACCGCTGCCAGAATCTCTGGCAGGCTCATGCCGAGCATGAACTGCCGGCCAGGACGCTTGCTGTTCGAGCGCTTATCCATTGTTGGCCTCAATTGATGAAAGCCGTCATCACGAACTGGTGAACGGTGGGGTCAGTCGGACTGCTCCACCGAAGTGTCACTGTGGTTTGTGACCCTACAGACGCGGCCGGCACGGACGTCCAGGTCGGCGCAGCAACCGCCACGATGGGTGGATAGGTGGCGGCATTTGGCAGCGCTTCGTTGACCTGGGCCATCCACGTCGTCAACGCGGCAGGCACGGTGCCGCTTCCCGGATACGCATAGTTTGCCAATGCTGCACGGTCCAACCACATTTGGCCCACCAGCTGACCGGCAAGATTGCTGGCCTCAGCGCGTTCGCGCGCGTCGGTGGCAAACCTGATGCTCATCGCCTGCAGGCCGACCATCGCCAGAATGCCGAGCGAGAAAATCAGGATGCCGATCAGAGCCTCCAGCAGCATTACGCCTGACTGGGCATTGCGGAACGGGCGTCTTGAAGTCGTCTTCATGCGATATCTCCTGTTAGCACGCGCGCGAGTCGCCGGCCGTCGTGATCTTGGGGTCACACATCTTGACCTGCCCGCCAACAGCCACGGTTACATTGAGGCAACGCATGGGGCCGCCGACCGCGGCACAGGTGCCGCCTGCGGGATTGGTGACCTGAATGGTTGCAAGCGCTCCAAGATTGGTGGCTCCCAATCCGCTGAAACTGATTGCTGGGTTGGCCGTCGTGATCAACGCGTTGGGGGTACCTTCCGCGGCGCTTCGCGACTGCACCGCGGCAACCTCTCCCGTTATCAGATTGGGAGTGTCGATGGTCACGGCCCAGCTCGAATCGGGTCCAGGCATCGTAAATGTGACCGATTTATTGCGCTGAACGGCGTTCGCGCGCGCCAACTGCAGCCCGTTGAAAATGGATTCGGCGGCGTTGCGAATCTGAAGGTTTTGCATCCAGGCGCTGAAGCTCGGCACGCCCAACGCCAGCAGGACGCCAATCAATACGAACCCGATCAGCAACTCGATAAGTGTCATGCCGGCGGAAAATCGCATACGCATTAGCAGCTCCCGTTCTTTCGGACGATCCAGCAGCTGGCGTTGCCGGTCCACCCTTTGGCTGCAGCGGGTCCGGCGGCGGTAGATGTCCTTGCGTTGTTCTGATCGATGGTGAACGACAATCCTTCGACATCCGACCCGGCGTTGCCGCTGACGGTCCACGTATAAGTGGTGGCTGTGGAAGCCGACAGAGCAGGCGCGCTAAAGTATCTGGCGGACACCGTGGGGCTGGGTGCACCGATATATGTCCTGTTGTCCTGGTACCACTGCTCCGCCTGCACGCGCGCTGAAAGAAGGTTCGAGTAAGCCTCAGTCAGTTTGCCGCGCATAACGTACTGGTTATAGGCAGGCAGGGCGATCGCGGCGAGAATCCCCACAATGGCTACTGTGATCAATAGTTCAATCAGCGTGAATCCGCCAGACTTGTTCATGCGTTCGTTCCTCCTGTTTGGTGATCTGAAGACTACGCATCCCGAATGCGACATGCCATCGGTGTCCGACGAGAGGTCGGATTGGCGGAATGAACGGGCGGTCCGGCACTAGCCATCCGGGCTCGATGGCATTATGGTTAACGTCAAAATTTGTCAGTCCTGAACGATTTTGCGCCGTTACCTGAAAATATCGTTCAACCTCGTCTGGATATCTGATTAGAGGCAATGGCAAGAACAGCGCTTATGGGATTGCGCCGGCCGCTCGTACCGGAGGGCCGACTGGGCTTGGCTCTCCTGGCATCTGCGTTACTGCATTCACTGACGTTGCTGACTCTGTCAAACCACGTTGTACGCGGCGGAGTGTTCACCCGGCCAATATTTGCGCCTCTGAGCGTTCGCATCGAGCATTTGCCCGCGTCGCCCGCGGCAAAGCCGATTGCGATCAATCGAAAGAAAGCTATGCTTCATCTCAAGGCCAGCAGCAGCGTATCGGAGGCGCCTGCTCCTCCTGCGCAAAGCGAGACGTTACTGCCCGAACCCGGCGTATCGCTATCCGAGATGCTGAATTTGCAGTCGATCCCCGCGCGTGCAAGCAGCCCATTGCTGGCGGGCGGCGAATATCGGCTGGCTTCGGAAGTCAGCGAAAAACCTCAATTGCTGCGGATGAGAATGCCCAAGTATCCGGGACCTGCGCGCGAACAAAAAATAGCGGGCTGGGTCACCGTATTGCTGTTCGTGGATGAAGAAGGGAAGGTGGTCGACACAGCGGCGCTCCGGGCGAGCGAGGTATTCAGCGAATTCGAAAAGGAGATCGCGGAGAGCTTGCGCGACTCCACCTTTACGCCGGGAAGACTCGATGGCCGTCCGGTGAAAACACAGGTTTTCATCAAGGTGCAGTTCGATCCGCGGGCGATCTCCGAGTCCGACGAGGCACCAGCCCCGGCATCGGAGAAAATGCGCGACAAACGCTGAGGGCATGATCCTGCATGTTATTACGTGCTCGAATCATCAACTGCACGGCACGAAGGGCTCTGCGCGGTTAGACAGACATCGATAACCTACCTATAATCGATCTATGGAAGCAAAGCAGTACACACGGGACAACCTGGCGGAAAATCTTCGCGCTCACGGGATCAATCCAACCCACCAGCGCATCGAGATAGCGCACGCCTTGTTTTCCCGCTGCGAACATCTTTCGGCCGATCAGATCATGGCCATCGTCAACGAGCGCCATTCCGAGACTTCCAAGGCAACGGTGTACAACACGCTCAATCTTTTCCTGGAAAAAAAACTGATCCGCGAGGTGATCGTGAACCCCAACAAGGTTTTTTACGATCCCAATACGTCCCCGCATTACCACATGTATGACGTCGAATCGGGCGAATTGACCGACATCGACGCTGCCGATATACGCATTTCCGGAATGCCCGCGCTGCCTCGCGGCATGGTCACCGAGGGCATGGACATCGTCATTCGCGTCCGGCCTGCCGACCCCACGCAGTAGCCCTTCGCTCAACGCCCCGTGAACTTGGCCGGGCGTTTCTCCTTGAACGCCGTCACTCCCTCGCGAAAATCTTCGCTCGCCGCCGCCTCGCGTTGCAGGTCGCGTTCCAGGTCGAGCTGCTGTGCGAAGGTATTATTGGGGGAGGCGTAGATCGCGCGTTTCGTCAGGCCCAGCGCCCGGGTCGCCTGGCCTGCAAGCCGCCTTGCGAGGGCATTCGCCTCGTTTCCTAGTTGCCCGTCCTCGACGCATCTCCAGATCAGTCCCCACTGCTCCGCTTGTACCGCGCTGACGTTCTCTGCAAGCATCGCGGCCGCCATCGCGCGCGCAGTGCCGACCAGGCGCGGCAGTGTGTAGGTGCCGCCAGCATCCGGGATGAGGCCGATACGGCTGAAGGCCTGGATAAAGCTTGCCGACTTTGCGGCGATGACGATGTCGCACGCAAGTGCCAGGTTGCAACCTGCGCCGGCGGCGACGCCGTTGACGGCGCAGAGGACCGGATACGGCAGTGCGCGCAATTGCTTCAGCAGCGGGTTGTAGTTCTTCTCCAGTGAACTGCCCACATCCGGCGCTTCCTGGCCGTCGCCCATCATGCGCTCGGAAAGATCCTGGCCAGCACAGAATCCGCGGCCGGCACCGGTGATCATCAGCACACGCACACTGTGATCGGCCTGGATGATCTGCATGGCCTGCTTCAGCTCCGCATGCATTTCGCCGGTGAATGAATTCAGTTTGTCCGGACGGTTCAGGGTGATCGTCGCAATTCCCTCGGCGATATCCAATAAAATGGCATTGAATTTCACTGGCGTTTTCCTCTTCGTCTTCGCCCGCGGTTGCGGTGCGTCGGCGGATTATAAAACTCACCCGGAAGGACAGGTCATGGCCTACGAAAATATCATCGTCGAAATTCGCGGCAAGGTCGGGCTGATCACGCTGAACCGACCCAAAGCACTGAACGCCCTTTCGCCCGAGTTGATGTGCGAAGTCGCTGCCGCGCTAGATGCCTTCGAGGGGGACGACAACATAGGGTGCATGGTATTGAGCGGCAGCGACAAGGCGTTTGCTGCCGGCGCCGACATCAAGGCCATGAAGGCCAAGACCTATATGGATGTCTACAAGGAAGATTTCATCACTGCGCAGTGGGAGCGTCTCGCGCGCTGTCGCAAGCCGGTGATCGCGGCAGTGGCGGGTTACGCCCTGGGCGGCGGCTGCGAATTGGCCATGATGTGCGATTTCATCATCGCGGCGGACAACGCAAGGTTCGGTCAGCCGGAGATCGATCTGGGCATCATTCCCGGTGCCGGCGGCACACAACGGTTGCCGCGCTTCGTCGGAAAATCCAAGGCCATGGAAATGGTGCTGCTCGGCCAGGCGCGCATGATGGACGCGGCCGAAGCCGAGCGCGTCGGCCTTGTCAGCAGGATTGTGCCGCTGGCGCAGTTGATGGAGGAGGCGTTGAGAGCTGCGGACCGGATTTGCGAACTATCCCTGCCTGTGGTCATGATGGCCAAGGAATCGGTCAATCGCGCCTTCGAGACCACTCTCGCCGAAGGTGTGCGCTTCGAGCGGCGCCTGTTTCACTCCGGATTTGCCGTCGAGGACCAGAAGGAGGGCATGGCGGCATTCGCCGAAAAGCGCAAACCGGTATTCAAGAACCGTTAAACGCGCATTTCAGCGCAAAGGCGCGAAACCTATGCGCTTTCCGTGGGACGAGAGGTTGTTAGGCGCAACGCCCCGCCTTATAATGCGCGCCCACGCCGCTGTAGCTCAGTTGGTAGAGCAGCGCATTCGTAATGCGAAGGTCGCCAGTTCGACTCCGGCCAGCGGCACCACTCGAATGCACTCGCGAGGCCGGTTCGATCCCACGCGAGCATTCATCCATAGCTCGGGACGGGCGGTGAACAAACGGGTTTTGCTGTTGCTTCTGGCTGCACCGTGCCTTGCATTTGCCGAAGATGATGGCGACGAGTTGCTTGGCCTGATGCAAAGGCCGGCGACAAGCGAGGTTGCGCTCGCGCACATCGACGATGTCAGGTCGCGGTGGGATGGCAGTCTGTTCTGCATTGCCAAGAGCAATCCGGATGCGCCAGAAGATTCCCGGGCTGCTGCGTTCGTCGCCGTGAAGACTTACCTTGAAAACCATCCGGCCGAGCGCTATCGCCCGCGTCGCTATCTCATCATCCAGGGACTGCGCGAGGCCTATCCCTGTGCGCCGCGATAGCGTCGCCATAGATTGCAAAGATTGCCACCGCCGCGGTTGTCCCTATATGCATGCGCCGCGAGCAGCGAGCTTGTACTGTTAGCGGTATACCATCACCGGAATCTTGGTGTGAGTCAGCACCCGTGCCGTTTCGCTGCCCAGCAACATGGCCGTAAGGCCGCGACGGCCATGCGACGCCATGAAGATCAGATCGCAGCCTCTGGCGGCAGCGGCCTCGATGATGCCTTCCCAGGGATGGTCGTTCGTCACCAACAGGGATTCGCAGGCGACGCCGGCATCGCGCGCAAGGTTTGCGAGGGCTTCGACCAGGCGTTCTCCGCGCACTCTGGCATCGCGCTCGAACTGTTCAGCGAGAACATCGCTGGGCCCAGCTTCCGTGTAGATCAGGTAGGAGGTCGCGGGGATTGCGTGAAAGGCCACCACGGAGGCGCCCGCAAACTTGGCGAATTCGATGCCTTTCTGCGCGGCGGAATCGCATAGTGCCGAGCCGTCTGTGGGCAGCAGGATTTTCCGGTACATGTCGACACTCCTTCCGCAGGATACGTACCCTATTTACAGATCGTCGTCGGGCGTTATGATTGATTATCGCGCCGCCGAAATCAATTGGAAACAAAATAACAACAATGAAAATAGCTGATCTGCATATCCATGTCCTGAAAAGTCCTCTGGCCGAACCGTTCGCATTTTCGCAAGGCTGGGTTAAACAACGCTGCGCAACCTTGCTGGAAATCGTCACGGACCAGGGGCTCACCGGCTGGGGCGAGGCTTTCGCTCAGGGACTCGAGCCGCCGGAGATCGCGGCGGCGGCGATCGACAAGGCGCTGAAACCTTTGCTCATCGGCGCCGACCCCCTCGATATCGAAGTCCTCTGGCATCGCATGTATCACATGACTCGCGACTACGGGCGCAAGGGCTCCGTAATGTCCGCCATCAGCGCCGTCGATATCGCTCTGTGGGACATAGCCGGGAAATTTCATGAGTTGCCGGTCTACAAATTGCTGGGCGGGGCTTTTCGCACGCGCGTGCAGCCCTATGCAACCGGCTTCTATCGCGTCAAGGGACAAGGCGAAGCGACGCGGCTCGGTGAAGAAGCGCTTCGCCATTTCGAGGCGGGGTTCTCCCTGATGAAGGTGAAGCTTGGCTATGGCGTCGATGACGATGTTTCCTGCATGAAGGAAATCGGCCGGGCCATACAGGGCAAATCAATCACCCTGATGGTCGACACCAATCATGCATACGGACGTGCCGAGGCGCTGAAGCTTGGACGAGCCCTGGACGAATTCAATCTGCGCTGGTACGAAGAGCCAGTCGTACCCGAAGATGTTCAGGGATACGTAGAGATGCGGCAGAAATTGTCGATGCCGATCGCCGGCGGCGAGAACGAACACTCGCTGTATGGTTTCCGTGAATTTCTGGGCGCGGGCGCCGTCGACGTCGCACAGCCCGACCTGGGATCCTGCGGGGGCCTGTCGGCGGGACGCCATATCGTGGCGCTTGCGCAATCGCATGGCGTGCAGGTCAATCCGCACGTGTGGGGGTCCGCGATCGCGCAAGCTGCGTCATTGCAGTTCATCGCAGCATTGCCTGTTGCGCATCATTCTCTGTTCGCGCAGGAGCCGGTCCTCGAATACGACCGTTCCTCGCATCCGTTTCGCCAGTACCTGGTCAAGCGTCCCATTGAGCTAACCGGTGGATGGGTGGAGATTCCATCGAGACCGGGCCTGGGTGTGGATGTCGATCGCACTGTGGTAGACAAATTTTCAGTCTGAGCGCCTCTTGGAGTCAGGACAGAGGCAGAGGCTATAATCGCGCTCAAGCGGCCGTGTCCCGGTTCCAACTACAACATCTGATCGGAGGTGGATATGAAAGATGAGCCGGTAATGCAAACGCGGCGCAGGCTGCTTGCAGCCGCGGTGGCGTGCGCGGGTGCTGCATTGACCCCCGCCCTCGCCGAACAGAAGCCGGGTTTGCGCATTCGGTCGCGGGAAGAAGTCGGATATCGCGATGAACCCTACCTCGGCCGCACGTGCTCCCGTTGTGTGCTCTACCAGGGTGACGGCAAGTGCGTGATCCTGAGCGAGCTGGTGAATCCGAACGGATGGTGCACGCAATGGGTGCCCAACACCATGGGATAGCACTCGAAGGGCGAGGGGCACTCGTGAGCGCCCGCGCCTGAAAATTTTTCACTGCGAAGCGATGAACCCGGAACGCTCCTTCGAACGCATAACCAGGCCTGATCTAAAGAAGCTCGCGCGCATTGCCCGGGACGAGCGCGCGGATTTTTTCGAGCGCCATCGGGAATGGGCGCTGCTTTATCGCAAGCGTCTGGTATGCGCCGCGCTGTGCAAGGACGCGGCCCTGCACTTCGTCAACGGTTCCAGCGGAGTCGATATTTTCGATGTCTGGAGTTTCTACGCGGAGCATGCCGAAGCGCCGTTTCCGTTCCAGCAGCTGGCCAAGGCCGATTTGGGAAAATCCAAGTTTGGCCGCGATGCGGCAAATCCCGATGCATACGAGGGCCGGCGCATCGAACTCAGGGGACGCTCCCTCGACTGCAAGGCCGGTGCTGATCCAATCGAAGTTTTACAGCGATATCTGCGATCTGGAGAAACGCCCTCAGCCCGAGAGCTGCGGGACAAGGCGGTGGTGTTGATCGAGCCGGAAATCTTCCTCGGATACGTGGTCTGGCCGTCGCTGGCCATGCCGAGCGGTTGACTTCCATTGGGCATTGGAAAAGTAACGCGGCCCCGAACGCGGAACTGTTTGTTCCGCACTCGAGGCCGGCGTCTTTTCTTATAAACCAGCCGGCGAAGTGGGCAGGTCGTGCCTTCTGCGCCGGTTGGTTACTCCTCCCCCGGCTGTTTGGCCAAGGTCTCCCCTCGCGTCAGACCGGTGTCCCGGTCCGGTATTTTTATGTTACGGCGCAGCACCACCTGAAACTGGTGGTTTTACCTCGGCAGATAGACGCCGAGGTGTTCAACGCCGAATTTCTGCGCAAACATGCTAACGGAAAATCGCACAGTGGCGCGCAGACTAACTGCCCGCGGGTGGCAGAGTCAATCTTGCACTGCGTCACTTTGACTCTGCGGCCGTTAAAGGAACTTGAAGACCGCGGGATCGCGCGATCGAAATGGAATGGAGCAAGGGAATTGGCGGCTAGAGGAAAGAAAGGGACAAGCCGAACTGGCAGAGGAAGGAATGGCCGAATCATGCCGCCGCGACGACCCAAATGAAAAGCGGCGCATCGTCCTTCGATGCGCCGCTGTTTCTATTGCGTTTTCGACCTAGTGATCGCTCACAAAGCCTTGCTCGCTGCTTAGCTACGGCCGAATTCGATGACGTCCTTGCCCGCTGTCACGGCAACCTTGGTATCGCCTTTGGTCGAATCCCGGCCCGAATCGGCAACATTGCCCGATTGCGTCGCTACGGCACCGACGATCTTCACGTTTGCGACGCCGGCGCGGCCATAAACATTGGCGACGTTGTCGATTTGGTAGGTACCAACACCGGTTTCAGCAAAGGCGCCAGTGGTGGCGAGCGCGAAGCCTGCCGCGAGGATGAGTTTGGTTGTGTTCATGATGATTGCTCTCCAATTAAGAATAACTGATCGCAGTACTGCGAGGCCCGTCAATCCTTGGCGGGGTGGCGAAAGCCCTTTCGCCTGTCGCATGGAGACTATTAGATGCTTTTGCGGCGCCGCACAATAGGCCTCATGTGCCTATATGTTCTATTCCAAAAAAGAATGAAACGGAGAGGCAAGGAAATGGAAAAGGCCATAACCAGCAGAGCAAGGCCATCAAATCGAAGGGCTGGAAAGGGTACTAAAGCACTGAACCTTTTGATTAAGTGCTCTAGCCCCTTGTCTCTCGCCCCTCACCCCTCTGGCCGAAGATCGGTACCAACGGGGTCCCGGAAGCGCGGGGCCCTCGTCCCTCGCCCCTCGTCCCTCGCCCCTCGCCTTGCGACCATTCCCGACATTTCGGACCGATGTCGTACCGCGTGTAGATTCGTTCCGCGGACAGTACCAGGGTTGCTAGCGCGCTCCTTTGCCACCGAACCCCCCCAGCAGGAGCGGGTAATCGTGGTGATACTGGACAGCAACGCGGGTCGCTTCCGGCCACACCCGACTCTTCGCCAGGCACCTCCGGTGGTGTGGTCGATTCCGAACTCGTCAGTTTCGTCCGTCGTGATTGGATTCCCGGTATCCATGTGGCTCACCTTCATGAAATTCGGGTACCTCGGGAATTTGCTCAGCATCAGAGAGTGCCGCAGCCGCAAAACAGGGCGAACGTGTAGATTTCGTCACGGTGCATTCTTCCTATGGCTGCAAAAGCAGGACCTATATCGCGGTATCGGCATTTGAGAAACAAACCTTGAGCACTCCGAATCGGCGCGCCAAGCGGCATAATGCAGACAACACGCATCGAAGGTGTCGCCATATGGAGTCATCGGCTCACCTGCAAATTTCCTTACGACGAACGCGAATGCGAGGCAAACTCCGGATTCATGACGATCAACTCGCTCAATCAATGCCATCGAATTGAAGGATTTCCGGTAAGCAGCGAAAGCGAAACGTTCTGGCGCGCAGCAGGACTGGCGAACATCCTGCCCGCACTCGCACTGGTTTTATTGCTCCTGATTCCAGTCCTCGCGTGTGCCGCGGTAGAGCGTCCCGGAACCCACGAAACAATTATTGCCGGCGATTATTTCGGCGCGAATGCATCCCCCGCGAGTATGGTTGAGGGCGACGCTTTCATCGCCGGCGTGCATGTCGATTTGAAGCAACCCGTCAATGGTGATGCGCTACTCATCGGTAGAAGCGTATCGGTATCCGATCGCATCGGCGGCGATGTCTATGCGAGCGGCGGCAGCATATTTCTGGATGCTTCGGTCGTGGGCAATGCCCGCCTTGCTGGCGGCAATGTCGAGATCACCAGACGAGGCCAGATTTCCGGCAAGACGACTCTCGTGGGTGCTCGCGTGACGATGCTCGGAAAAGCCGGCCGCCAGCTTGCCGTGTTCGGCGAAGATGTCGTGCTCGACGGAGAAGTCGCGGGGAACGTGACCATCGCATCGCGCACATTGTCCATCGGGCCGAACGCGCGCGTGTCGGGCAAGCTCACCTATCGCGGATCGCTCCCGGCACAAGTCGATCCGGCGGCAGCCATTACGGGTGGCATCAATTACCTCGGGTTCGATTTCGAGGACGAAACCTATCGGGCGGTCGCACGAGTGATAGCGTGGATCGGAGCGATTGCATTTACGGTCGGACTATTTCTGATCGGGACGCTGACGATTGTAATGGCGCCGCAATCGACAGCGCACATGAGCAGGCTCGGACGCCGCCGGCCCATAGCCTCTATCTCGCTTGGCTTGCTCACGCTGCTGTTAATGCCTGTCACCGCAGTACTGCTCATGCTGACTCTGGTCGGCATTCCTCTCGCGTTCATGCTGCTTCTTATTTGGCCGATGATTCTGATTTTCGGTTATCTGGCGGGCGTCATGGCGGTGAGCGACGCGATAGCGGGGCCAAGTGCCGATGCCAAAGGGCGGCGCATCTTTTTGCTCGCCATGGGCCTGGGAGTAATGCTGCTTTTCGCGCGCGTCCCGTTCGCCGGCTGGATCATCGGCGTGATGCTCCTGATCATGGGCATCGGCGCGATGGCGTTGAATGCAATGGGCGCAACGGTGCCGGTCAAAGTGAGCAAGGACAAGCGTGCCGTGCCCGTCGGCCGAAGTCCCGAAACGATCGCGCGCCAGGAACCAACGTTGCGCATCTAGGTTGACACAGAGGAAAAACAGAGGAGAGATGCAAGTAACCGCCAGAGAAATATTCGCGTGCGCGGCTTTGCTGCTGCCAACCCTTATCGCCGGCTGCGCAATGCCAAAGAAATCAGGCGAACCGCCGGCTGAGAAGAACATGAGCCGCATAGTCGAACTCGCGGACGGCACGACTTGCGTGGAACCTGCCGGCCTTGCAGAGAGCCGCCAAAAATCCGGCGCAGTCGAGCTCAAGAGCCTGCTCGAGTCGGATGTTAAAGCCGATGATGCGCTGGCAAAGGCCAAGACGCTCAAACTCAACCCCGATGAAGCCGAGGCCGTGTACTTCGATTCCTGCCGCGCGTATGCGAACGGTGAAATCCCGAAGGCCGCGTTCGAGAACGGCAGGACCGTGTACTTTGGCCTGCGGCAACAATTCGTCGCGCAGAGTGTGAAGCAATGGCGGGACAAGAAGGAAGGCATTGCCGATGGCGGCAAACTTTGCCTGGTCAGCCTTCCCGATACCGATCCCGAGCATCGCAGCTTTACGCGCGTTGTGCCTACCGATAGCACGGTCAACGACTGTGCTCAGATGGCTCTCGCCAATGGCAGCGACCAGATTCTGCTCGGCTGCACCAAAGGACGCTGGGAGAATACGTGGGCGAAAAATCCAATCACCGTGGCCCCGGCCGGCAAAAAAACAAGGCAGCTGACCGCCAAAGGCACCGTCCACGCGCCCGATCCCGATTGCGGATGGAACTAGCGATCCGTCGCGCGGGGCGCACATCACTTGGTGATTTTGTACCCCTTTGGAGGTACGAACAACGAGTCGTGCAGTCGCTGCATCTTGTGAGTTTTTACCTCTGAAGTGAAGGTGAAAAGCGGCTTGGAACCGACGTCTTTCATGGTCTCGTCCATGGAGCAGGCTTCGCCAGCAACGGTCCATTTCACATTGATCAGAATGGGATGCCCCTTTACCTTGTCGATCTTGCGGGCGCCTGCTATCAAATTCGCTCGTTCCGTTGGACTGACGCGCGAAGCCAGGTAGCTGCTCATCATTCTGCCGACCTCTGCCGGCACGATTGCTGGGGGGTCGCCCTCGGCGTCGATGCCCAGAATCTTCTCGCGCGCCCGGGAATAGGTCCTTTCGATCGCCATCGCCTCGGTCAGGTCCGGCGTGGCCGCGGTTGTCCACACATCGATGGTGATCGTACTGATGGATCTGCGCGATGCATTGTCCCGCAATGTGACCTGCCACTTGACGTCGTATTGGTCGGTGTCGAAGCCGTTGATGTTTCGCTTGCGCCCGGTGGGCTCCGCCTCGAGCATCGAACTCGCGATCTTGAGCCTGCAAGCCGTGCCGCGGCCCTGGTCGTCGTCCGCCGATTTTTTTGTCGGCGGCTTTCCCGCAACGCCGGGGCAAGATTTCAACGAACACTCCACGACTTTTTTGCCCTTGGGGTCGACGAGCCACGCCAGTTTGCGGTCCACGCGCTCGATGCGTACTCCCGGATTGCCGTCGAGCCAGCGGGCAACCACGCCGGTACTGCCGAGGCTGATTTCCTCGCGCTGCATGCTCGAGCGCGTATAGCTCAAGGTCGTGCTCTCGAAGGCGGGGAAGTCCGGTGTCCCCGCGTTGACCGTGTGCACTTCAAGCACCGCGGTGGGATTGATGGGCGTCATATCGGGATCCTTTGGCGCAAGTGCGGAACAGGCCGATAGAAGAAGGATCGCCGATGCGATGAGGGTTCTACAGCAAAACATGTTACTGCGCTCCGTATCAGGCAGAAGGTGTACAAGCCAAACAGTTTACCCGGGCTTCGACGATCTGCGCTTTCAGTCAATCATCAATACAATAGCGGGGGAGTCGTTGACACACCGCCCTTCCCGTTGAAGGGGTATAGAAAAAAATATGGCGCAAGTCATGTCTTAACCTGGAGGAATCATGTTCAGCTTGATCAAGACCCTTACCGATTTCCTGTTTCTTCGCGCCAGCGCCTCCGGCTCCGGTGCCCAGGAAACCAGCGGCACCATCACCGTTGATGAGGCACTCAAAGCAGAGGATGCGCGCTTCAAGGCGCAAATGAGCGGCGACGGCGCGGCCATGAATAAATTGTTTGGTGACGACCTGGTCTACATCCACTCCAGTACGGTGGTGGATACCAAGAAGAGTTTCATCGAGTCCATCACATCGGGCAACGTCAAGTACCGCTCGATGAATCGCGGCGAATCGAAAGTGCGCACCTATGGCGGCATCGCCATCGTGAGTGGAAGTGCCAAGTTCGAAGTCACCGTAAAAGGCGAAAACCGCACCCTCGACCTGTTGTATCACGCCATATGGGCGAAGCGCGCGGCCGGCGCGCAGTTCGTGTCCTGGCAGGCGACTAAAAAGGGCTGATTCCGGGTTGCAACGCGTCGCGCGCCCCCTCCGCACGGGCTTTCTCGTACATGTTTCGAAACCCGTAGAACGTCCGAACGCATTGCAACGGTAGCCAGCATTGCGTGGTGCGTGCTTCAGACGAAAGCAACCGGTGCGGGGCGGAACGCCTTCCCACGCACTCGGCACTCGGCATTCAGCGCGCATCGCCCAACATTGCTGCCCGATTTTTGGCACTATGTCCCTCGCGCCCGCCCGCCAGGGCGAGCCGCAGCTGCTTGGGCATTGGAATAAATGGAAACCGAACCGGATCCCGAGAGAGACATCGCCAGCCGGCTGCTGGCGGCGCTGCAACAGGATGAATTCGTCCTGTTTGCGCAAAGCATCGTGCCGCTGCATGCGCAGCGTGACGCCGGTCTGTTTCAGGAAATCTACGTGCGCTTCCGCGAGGAGGACGCCAAGCTGCTTCCACCAGGCACGTTTTTTCCGGTGCTCCAGGAATGCCACATGCTTCCCTATCTCGACCGCTGGGTCGTCAACCGGCTGGCCAGGTGGGTGCGCAGCGGCCTGAAATTAAAACCGGGCTGGAAAGTTCCCCATTGCAACATCAATCTGTCGGATGAGACGTTGGCCGATCTGAAATTCGCGGACTACGTGCTCAAGTACGTCGACGATTCCTATCTGGCGGGCGGGATACTTGGCTTCGACATTTCCTCCGACAGCGCCATAGCCAATCGGGAGTTGTTGCTGCGTCTGATCGCGCAACTGCGTCCCTTCGGCTGTAATTTCACTGTTGCCGGTTTCGATGGCAGCGAGGCGATACTGTCGAAACTCGAGGCGTTCGAACCGGACTTCATCAAAATCAGCGCCATCAGCATCGATCCGGCCAAGGTGAGCGAGATCAATCGCATGTGCCACGGAGTGGGCGCGAAAACGATTGCGGAACACATCGAAAACCCGCGGGTTCTGGAACATCTGCGCAAATGCAAGATTGACTTCGGCCAGGGGTTCGCGGTCGCGCCGGTCGAAGCGTTATAGGGGAAGCAGATGAGTGATGGATAGCAAGCGATGAAGGATGCGAAGGCGTTGCCGACCTTCGCTTTGCCTTCACCTTCGCTCCATCTCGCATTGCCCAAACCATGCCACTCAAATTCTTTTCCGGGCGCCGTTCCCGTCGTGTGTCGCTGGTGGGTGGCTGGTGGATCAACGTGCGCTTTTTCTGGCATACGCGCAACAAGGGTCCCTGGGTCGTCGCATTTATTCTGCTGGCGTTTGTCTCGGCACTCGCGGCTCTGGCCCATTTGCTCGACACATTTCGCGCCGAGAGACGGGAATTGACATGTCTCGCGCTCAACGTTTACTACGAAGCGCGCGGCGAACCCCTCACTGGAATGCGTGCGGTGGCAGAGGTCACCATGAACCGGGTGGCATCGCATCGCCATCCCGATACGGTTTGCGAAGTGGTGTATGAAAAAAGGTGGGACCGGCTGCGCAAACGCTATGTCGGCGCATTCTCCTGGACGGAGTTCGATATCGTCCCGCATCCGGAGGGCGCGCAATGGCGGCAAGCACGCGACGCCGCCGAAGCGGTTTATTTCCGGCGGCTCCCGCCGGCGCTTGATGGCGCACTTCACTATCACGCCAATTACATCAAGCCGAGTTGGGCGAAAGACCAGAAGCCCATCGCCAGGATCGGCGGTCACATTTTTTATAAGTGAACACCGCAGCCCTTGCCATGAGCGGGTTGCCGGGACGGCAGAGGGCAGGGATGTTTGCAGGAAAGGCTGGGGCCGCCATCCTCGGTGTAATACGGCCTTTACCTTACGCAAAGGTCTGCCGTTACCTTGTTTACAAAATTCCCCCGTGCTTTTTTCCCGCGTCGGTCGTATCGTAGTTTGATGAGCTACAAGACCATCATCGTTCATCTCGATTGCGGCAAGCGCCGCAGCGAACGGCTTGATCTGGCAGTACGATTTGCCGAGGAATTCGATTCTCACCTGATCGGTATGTTTGCGCTGGACTTGTATGTCGGGATGCCAACGGCCGCCGACGCCGGCTCGATCCTGGTCGAGGCGGAATTGCAGCGCCGGGAAGCGTGCATGAGCGAGGCGGAGAGTGAATTCGCCATCAAGACCGCCCGGCGCGCAGCGAAAGCCGAATGGCGCAGCAGCGAAGAAGATGCCGCAAGAGAAGTCGCCTTTGCTGCGCGCTTCGCGGATCTCGTCATCATCGGCCAGACCCACCCGAATACCTTCCCGCAGGATGCAATTTCGGCTTCCTTCGCGGCGGACGTGGTGCTGACAGCCGGGAAACCTGTGCTCCTTGTGCCCTACGCAGGCCACTTCGTGGGTATCGGCAAACGCACCATGGTGGCGTGGAACGCTGCACGCGAAGCCGGACGTGCATTGACCGATTCGCTCCCGGTGCTGGAGCGATCGGGGGTCGTGGAGGTAGTGTCGTTCGGCGAAAGTGCTGACCGGGGCGATCCCGATGAGAAGGCGCGCGCGGCGGTGAAGACCTACTTGCAAGACCATGGAGTCAATGCCACGGTAACGCGCTACGCCGCCGATAACCTGAGCCCCGGAGAACTCATCCTGTCGCATGCCTGCGACGACGCTGCGGACTGCATCGTCATGGGCGCATTTGGTCATTCACGTCAAAACGAAACCCTGCTCGGAGGCGCGACCAAAACGGTGATGAATTCCATGACCGTCCCCGTGATCATGTCCCGCTGAGAGAATCGCTGCTGTCGGGTCGCGACAGCGGCTGCGGTGACTTTGCAACGATCTTTCCCGTTGCTTCACGTATTCTGTTCCGGCCGGCCGGACGCGGCGACCAATTCACGCGGCCGGGCGCCCGCCCATGCTGGAACCATCTCCTGCTAAAATCCGCGCCCGGTTGTATCGAATCAACGAAAGGAAATCATGAAACTTTTCTACTCTCCCGGTGCCTGCTCGATGGCGCCACATATTGTTTCCCGCGAGGCCGGGATCAATCTCGACCTGGTCAAGGTCGATATTCCCAACAAGAAAACCCAAGGCGGCGATGATTACTGGAAGGTCAACTTCAAGGGGTATGTTCCAGCGCTGCAGCTCGACAACGGCGAGGTGCTCACCGAAGTCGGCGTGATCTGCCAGTACTTGGCGGACCAGAAGCCCGAATCCGGGCTCGCGCCCAAAGCCGGCACGATGGAGCGCTACCGGTTGATGGAATGGCTCAATTTCGTGGCCGCGGAAATGCACAAGCAGTTGGGTGCGCTGTTCAACCCGAAATACACCCCGGAAATGCGCGAAGTCCAGCTGGGTGTCATTGGACGCCGCTTGAAGCCGCTGGAGGAAAAGCTGGCAGGCAAGCAATACCTCATGGGCGAGAAGTTCTCGGCCGCGGATGCTTATGCCTTCACCATACTTAACTGGTGCAAAGGCCTGAAGATCGACCTCTCGCCCTGGCCGAACATCAAGGCGTACTACGAGCGCGTCGGCAAGCGCCCCAAGATTCAGGAAACGATGAAGGCGGAAGGATTAATGTAAAAACGTAACGGCCGTGGCGATGGTAAGGCCGTTACGGCTGCCTGATAGAACGATCAGACTGTAGCGAGTCTATAGCGCTGTAACCAGCGCCGTGTCTATCCGCCCCAGGGCGGCTTCTCCCTCTCATTCCGATGTCCAGGCAGCCCGCTTTGGCAACTGGATTGCCTGCGCGGAAGAACTCCCAAACAACGCTTTTGCTCTGGCAGAATCGTGCCGATCCTGCGAGTCTGCTTACTGGCAC
>Ga0207675_100000407_pt1 | contig 41288 bp, 35 predicted proteins | sample KBSSwiS42_FD_184305 | JGI IMG/M metagenome (GOLD analysis project Ga0207675, IMG submission 184305) | Switchgrass rhizosphere microbial communities from Kellogg Biological Station, Michigan, USA - KBS Switchgrass S4-2 (SPAdes) (version 2) | ecosystem: Host-associated > Plants > Roots >...
GTCGGAGCAGATCTCGACCGCGGGCAAGGAGGCATCGGGAACGGGAAACATGAAATTCCAGATGAACGGCGCGCTCACCATCGGCACACTCGATGGTGCCAACATCGAGATCCGCGCTGGAGATCGGTCCGGAGAATTTTTTCCTGTTCGGGCTCACGACGCCGGAGGTGGCCCGGCTATGGGCGGGCAGCTACCGGCCGCAAACACGATACGAGGAGGACGCCGAGTTGCGCGAAGTCATCGACCTGATCCGCGCCGGTTTCTTCTCGCGCGGCGACACGGAGCTGTTCAAACCACTGGTCGACAACCTGTTGCTGCACGATCCCTATCTTGTACTCGCGGACTTCAGGTCTTACGTCGATTGCCAGCAGGAGGTGGGACGCGCTTATGCAGACCGCGGCCTTTGGTCGCGCATGTCGATCCTGAATACGGCGCGCTGCGGAAAATTCTCGTCCGATCGCACCATCCGCGAGTACAGCGAGGAGATCTGGCATGTCAAACCGGTGCCGATCAAGCTGCTGTCTCGCGACGACGTCAAGGGCAAATTCCTGCAGTAGTGCCAGTTATCTACGGCCGTCTCAATCTCACCACGAAGACACGAAGGACACGAAGAATCACGAAGAAAAACTAGATGCGGAGAGAATTCGCGTCTTCCCGAGTATCGTCGCATCTGCATGTTTCGCTGATGCCGTCATTGCCTGTTTTCAATCTCCCGTTTCTTTTTTTGCACTTCTTCGTGCCACTTCGTGTTCTTCGTGTCTTCGTGGTGAGATGTAATTTCTAGGGTTTAATCAGGTCGGAAGCGGCGAAGGCCTCGCGCAGCTTCGCCATGCCGAATCCGGACTTCTTCGCTGCGTCGAGGATGACTTTTTCGCGACGTGCCATCAGGTCGATCGCGGCGGGCATTTTGTCGAGCGCTTCGCGCGGAATCACGATGGCGCCGTGCAGATCGGCATGCACGATGTCGCCGTCCGACACGGCCATGCCGAGCACTTCAACCTGGCCGCCGAAATCCACGACCTGAACCCAGGCGTGGCTCGGCGACAACATCGCGGCAAGACATTGGAACTTTGGATGCATCATGGAGAGGTCCCGCATCGAGCCGTTGGTCACCGCGCCGACGCAGCCAAGTCCCCAGTGCACGTTAGTATTGACCTCTCCCCAGAATGCGCCGACGCCGCACTGCTCATCGATGTCCTGGACCACCGCGATCGTTGGCTGCTCCGGCAGCGCCAGATGTTCGTAGTAGGCAAGCTGGTTTTTGCGCCGCACGGCGGGATCGTAGGGCGTCGAACAGCGGATTCTCACCGTCTTCGCGTAGCCGACGATCGGCGGCAGTTTCGGCGATGCCGCGATCAACGTTTGGCGTGTAAAGCCGGTGATCGAACGCCGGCCTTGAGCGATTTCCAGGGCGTTGGCGATCGTGGGCGTGTCGACCTTTTGCAATTCGAGAAACAATTCGCGATGGTTCATGACATTCTCTGAAGGTTGGAGGAGGGCCGGTGCAGGTATTGCAGTGTATCGCCGGCGCTGAAAATCTGCTTGCGGGGCAGTTCATGGTGCCGCGAAGCAGCCGGCTGCAACGCAACCGCGATCGCGAAACTGGAAGCTATCCTCTGCCGCCCGTTGTACACTGCGCCAGCAATTCAGGTCCGGGCGATCACCCAATGATGCGAGCCGCCCACCGGTGGACTTGCGCCGCCGGATGAAGATGATCTCGTGATGGAGGACAGACGGCTATGCTGCTGACCCACAACTCCCTGATCGACCAGTTGCTGATTCCCGCACTGTATGCATTCTTTCTGGTTGCCGGTATTGCAGGTATCGTGCTTGGAGTGGCCTTGATCATCATGCGTGGCAGGGTCGTTCATGTGCTTGGCCCGATGAATCGCTGGGTATCGGGACGCAAGACCCTGGATCCGCTGGAAGCCGTACATCGTATCGAGCCGACCGTATACAAGTACCGCCGCTGGTTCAGCGCGGTCTTCATCGTTGGAGCGGCGTTATCGCTGATCATCTTGTTCGCCCGCCTCAGCGTCGCCGGTGTCATTTCCCTGCTCGGCGCGAACAGTTTTTCGCCCGTTGCTGCCTGGCTGGTGTCGAGCCTGGGCTGGATGCTGCTGGCCGGGAGTGTATTGGCGATTGCGGTCGGCGTCATCCTGGGTTTCTTTCCGCAATACCTTGCGTCGCTCGAAGCCTGCGCCAATCGTTGGTACGCTTCGAACCGGGTTGGCAAAGGCGCCGACGAGATGGTCTTCACGTTCGATCGATGGATCGAATCCTCGCCTCGCGTTGCCGGATGGATCATTGCTACTGCCGCGCTGGCCCTCACCGTCAATTCCGCGTTCGTAATGCTCGCGCATCGTTAGCCCGGGTACTTGGACAGGTCAGTAGGACCGTGGCAGGCCCAGCACTTTCTCGGCGATATAGCAAAGGATGAGTTGCGGGCTAACCGGCGCGAGACGCGGAATCAACGCTTCGCGCAGATAGCGTTCGATATGGTATTCCTTCGCGTAACCCATGCCGCCATGCGTCAGCAAGGCCTGTTCGCAGGCGCGGTAACAAGCCTCCGCCGCGAGATACTTGGCAGCATTCGATTCCGCGCCGCAGGCTTCGCCGCGGTCGTACAGCGCGGCCGCCTTGAACACCATGAGATTCGCCGCCTCCAGTTCCATCCAGCAATGCGCCAGCGGATGCTGAATGGCCTGGTTCTGTCCGATCGGCCGGTCGAACACGACGCGTTCCTTTGCATAAGCCACTCCGCAGCGCAACGCGGCTCGTCCCAAGCCAATTGCTTCTGCGGCGATGAGGATGCGCTCGGGGTTCAGTCCATGCAGGATGCAATCGAAGCCCTTGCCTTCTTCGCCAATGCGATCCGCCGCCGCGACCGGGAGGTCCTCGATGAACAGCAGGTTCGAATCCACTGACTTGCGCCCCATCTTGTCGATCTCGCGGGCCTCGACGAAACGCCGGTCGAGTGCCGTGTAGAACAGCGACAAGCCGTCGGTTGCTTTGTCACCGGACTCTGCGGTGCGCGCCAGAATCAGCATTTTTTCCGCAACCTGCGCCGTGGAGATCCAGATCTTGCGCCCGCGCAAGATGTATCTGTCCCCGTCGCGGCGCGCGGTCGTTGCGATTTTCGCGGTATTGAGGCCGGCGTCCGGCTCGGTCACGGCAAAACAGGCTTTATGTTCGCCGCGGATCAACGGCGGCAGCCAGCGGGATTTCTGTTCTTCGGTGCCGAACACGACCACCGGGTTCAACCCGAAGATGTTCATATGCACGGCGGATGCGCCGGAGAAGCCGGCGCCGGACTCACTGATGGCCTGCATCATCAAAGCCGCTTCCGTGATGCCAAGCCCGGCACCACCGTATTCGGTGGGCATCGCAATTCCGAGCCACCCTGCATGCGCCACTGCGCGATAGAAGTCTTCTGGGTATCCGCCGTGTCGATCGCGCTCGAGCCAGTATTGCGCGTCGAATTTTTCACACAGCTTGGCGATTCCGTTTTGTATCGCCAGTTGCTCGGGAGAGAAAGAAAAATCCATTGAATTGAGAGGACTCTTAAAGCGAAAGGCTCATCACGAAGCAACTGCGTTTAAAGTCAAACTTCCTGTTGGCTTTTCCACGGTTGGTTCGACTTGAGCATGGCGTTGAGGATGATGAGCATTTTGCGCATACAAGCCGTGATGGCCACGTAATGATGTTTACCCGCGTCGATCAGTCGCTCGTAGAGCGCTCGTATCACCGCATTGCAACGAATGGCGGGCATATACAGGGCCGCACGCACGATGCTGCGTCCACCGCCGATATGACGTTGGCCGCGTTTGTGGCCCGAGTCACGCGCAAAGGGTGCCAGGCCCGCCAGCGCGCCGATTTGCTTGCTGGTCAGGCTACCCAATTCCGGAAGGCTAATGAGCAGGCTCTTCGCAGTACGCTCGCCGATGCCGACGAAGCTTTTGAGCAGATTGACCCGCGACTGATCAATGGGGGTGGATTTGAGCCACTGGTCGATCTCCTCGTCCAGTGCCGCAAGGCGCTTTTCCAGGAAAGCGATGGTGGCGCTGATGTCCTTGCGTACCTTGGCGGCACGCGCAGTCGACAACCGGTTCTTCTCCGCCACCAGCATGCCCATGAGCTGGGCGCGGCGCGCGAGCAACTCGCCAGCCACCTGACACTGCTCGCTGGGAAGGGCTCGCACCGGCGGCTTGATGGCTTCAGCAAACCGCGCGAGCATCTGCGCGTCGATCGCATCGGTCTTGGCCAACTGACCGGTGGCTTTGGCAAAGTCGCGTACCTGGCGCGGATTGACCACCGCCGCACTGAGTCCCGCGCTGGCAAGCTTGGTGGCAGCCAAGCGCCAGAACACGTTGGTGGCCTCCATCACCACCAGAACCGATCCGGTCAAACCCGACAGACGCTCGCTCAACTCGGCGCAACCCGTCGCATCATTGGCAACGCGCCACGCCTGTCCCTCGGGCAACACGTGAACATCCAGGTGGTCCTTCGAGACGTCGATTCCTACAAAAACACTAAATTGACTCATGGCTTCACTCGATCCTATCTTGCAATAATTCGGGCTCGGGCCCAGGCAACTGCTCGGATTCACGCAAAGCAGGAGGCGGCGACCAGGCTTCGTGACGATTTATACCAAGACACGATCGATCTACCGCTTCCCCGTCCTCAAACCACTACGCTCGAGAACAAACACAACGTACACCAACAAAACGAACATACAAGACACAAAGGACACGAAGTGGCACGAAGAAGTGCAAGAGCAGGACATAAGTAGTTCGGCGGTGACGAACCCACTGGCGGGTAATTTTCAACTTCAACGACGGCAATCTTGCAACGATATTTAAGACAGTTTATTCCTTTGCTTATCGTCGTGTCCCTTCGTGTCCTTCATGCCTTCGTGGTGAGACCTAATCTTTAGAAAGATTCCTTGAAAGGCCGCAGGTCGATTTCCTGCGTCCAGGCAGTGCGGGTCTGGCGATGGATCTGCCAGTAGGTCTCGGCGATCGCGTCGACGCCCAACAGACCATCCTCGCCTCGTTCCTGGATGACTTCCGGGCGATTGCGTCGCAGGCGGTCGCCGTTGATGCCTCCGTCGATCACTACGTGCGCGACGTGGATGCCCTGGGGGCCGAACTCGCGCGCCATGCTCTGCGCAAGCATGCGCAGGCCTGCTTTTGCCGCCGCAAAATGCGCAAACCCGGGTTTGCCGCGCAGGCTGCCTGAGGCGCCGGTGAACAATATCGTCCCTCGGCCCAGCGGCACGAGCCGGCGCGCCGCCTCCCGCCCGACGAGGAACCCGCCGAAGCACCCGATGCGCCAGAATTCTTCGAACATGTCCGCCGACAGCCCGCGAAAATCCAGCTTGCGATTGTTGCCTGCGTTATAGGCAACGAGATCGAGCGCATCCAGCCCCGCACGGGGAGTCATGGCGAGATCGAACAGACGGATCACGTCTTGCTCCCGCGTCGCGTCGGTCGGCACTGCTTCGGCACTGCCGCCTTTCGAGGCGATGGTACGGACGACTTGTTCGATCTTGTCGGCGCTGCGACCGGCGACGAGGACGTGGTGGCCCCCTTCGGCGAAACGGCGGCACAGCGCCGCGCCAAGACCAAGCTCGGCACCGACTCCGACAACGATTGCGACTGGCTTGTCGATCATGGCCTCACCTGCGAAAGATCCGAGTTAGCGCGGCGAAATCGCGCCGCCGTGCGGGCGGAACCATGCGCCTGCCGCAATGGCCGACGTGATGACAATGCCGTAAACGACCAAAGCCAACGTTAGTGCCCCGAAAAGCCAGTTCATGGAGCCGGTTAAACGCAGCACGAGCCATCCGCCGCCAATCGCGACAATCAGCCGGACAAAACTGCCGATCAGTGGCCAGAGCAACCGGCCCGCGCCCTGCGAGGCGAAATAGAGGGAGAGGCCGAGCCCGAAGAAACCAAAAGTCGGACCGACTATGCGCAGATAGGCTTCCCCGGCTTCCAGCATTCCCGGTTCATGGCCGAACAATCCCAGCCACGCATGCGGCCAAATGGCGGCAATCAGACCGATCGTCTCGGTTAGCATGAAAGCAACCGCCCCGCCGGTCAGTGCAATGCGCAGCGCTCGTGCGCGCTGTCCCGCGCCAATGTTGGTGCCGACCAGTGCGACCAGGGGTGCGCCGAGGCCGAACACAAGCGGGATGAGCAGATACTCGAGGCGTGCTGCCGTCCCGTAGCCTGCGACTGCCTCCGGTCCGCTGGCTGCACCGACCAATGCCGTGGTCAGTGCGAAAATGAGCGTCGTCTGCAATGTGTTGACGGAACCGATCGCGCCCACGCGCAGGATGTCGCTGAAAAATATCTTGCGCAGGGGCGCGACGATCGGCCGCACGACGCAGCGGCCGGACCAGATGTACCAGGCCATGCCGGCGATGGTCAGCGCGGTTGTCAGCAAGACTGCAACCGCGCCACCGGCCATGCCCAGCGCGGGAAGCGGGCCCAGGCCGAAAATCAATAGCGGAGAAAGGGGAATCAGCAATATCACGCCCCCACAGATCGCGACCGAGGGCACCAACATGTTGCCGGTGCCGCGCAGCACGCTCGCCAATGCATTCATCAGCCACACCAGAACCGCACCCGCGAAAATTGCGTTGGAGTAATCGAGTGCGGCCTGAAGCGACGCCCCTTCGCCTCCCATGGCACGATAAAGTTGTGGCCCGAAGACGATGAACAGAACGCTGAAAACGAGCCCCAGCGCAACGTTGATGATGATGGCGTGCATCACCAGCGCCTCGGCATCGTCGCGCCGCCCGGAACCGAGCGCACGCGCGATGGCCGACGAGATACCGCCGCCCACCGCGCCGGCCGACAACATCTGCATCATCATGAAGCCGGGAAAAACCAGCGCCATGCCGGCGAGGGCATCGATCCCCAACCGCGAAACGAACCACGTTTCGATGAGGCCCGTCGCCGCTTGCGCGACCATCACCAGAATGTTCGGCCAGGCCATGCGCAACAGTGTCGGAACAATGCGCCCTTCGAGCAGCATTCGGGTACGCGGATTGAGAAGCGTACGCTCGACGTCGATGGCAAGTGCCGCGGTAATCGGGGCATTCATGAGCGATTTCTTGGTTTGCGTACGCGGTGGCGCTCGAATGGCGACAGAGGACGATCGGTGGCGCGCGCAAGACCCCATGCGCTCGATTCGAGCTTGCGCCGGGTGCCTTCGACGGCTGCGGGTCCTGGGGCCACCACGTATTCGGGCAACGTCAGCGGCCGGCCCGTCCTTCGATCGACCATTACCGGATCCGCGGGCGCGCCGGTCTTGGCATGAACCAACAATACGCTCGCGCCTTCGGGGGCAAAATGCTTGTTGCCCCAGGCCTGCATCGCCACGATGACAGGCTGAAAATCGCGCCCACGCTCCGTCAGTACATATTCATAACGCGGCGGGCGTTCGCTGTAGCTGCGCTTCTCCAGCACGCCCGCCTTGACCAGCGCGGCCAGGCGGCGCGTGAGCATGTTGGGCGCGATGCCGAGGCTTTCCTCGAACTGGTCAAAGCGCGTGAGGCCGTGCAAGGCGTCGCGAATGATGAGCATGCTCCACCATTCGCCCACCCTTTCCAGACTGCGCGCGACGGGGCATTGCATTTTTCCGAGACTCTTGTGTTTCATGGGCGCATCATAAGCCAGTCACTTTCATTATGCAAGTTACTGGCGTCGCGGAGTGGGGGAGAAGTCCATGGAGTAAACTGCAAACGGATAGGCCCCGTTAGAAAGCTGACGACCCATGGCGAAACTCACCGATTTTCTCGATATCGAACTGCCCATCATTCAGGCGCCGATGGCCGGCGCACAAGCCAGTGCGATGGCCATCGCGGTGTCGAACGCTGGTGGCCTGGGTTCACTGCCGTGCGCCATGCTCACTGCGGAGGGTTTGCGCAAGGAACTGGAAGCGATGAGGACGCAGACGGGCAAGCCGTTCAACGTCAACTTCTTCTGTCATGCGGCGCCAGTGGTGGATAGCGGACGCGAATCCGCGTGGCGTGCTGCATTGGCACCTTATTACAGGCAATACGGGATAGATCCCGCAGCCATCCCGGCCGGGCCCGGACGCGCCCCGTTCAGCGCAGAGTTCGCCGATGTGCTCGAGCAGTTCCAGCCGGCGGTCGTGAGCTTTCATTTCGGTTTGCCGCCCGCGGATTTGATGAAGCGGGTGAAGACGTGGCGCTCCAAAGTGTTCTGCTCCGCGACGACTGTCGAAGAAGCGCTTTGGCTCGAAGCGCACGGCGTCGACGCCGTCATCGCGCAGGGCGTTGAGGCAGGCGGGCATCGCGGCATTTTCCTGTCGGATGATTTGAGCACTCAGGTCGGTACGTTCGCGCTGTTGCCCCAGGTCGTTCGCGCCGTGAAATTGCCGGTAATCGCGGCCGGCGGCATCGCGAGCGCCGATGGAGTAGCTGCCGCGCTCGCCCTGGGGGCGGCCGGCGTGCAGATCGGCACGGCCTATCTGTTGTGTCCGGAAGCCACCATCACCGCGATCCATCGCAAGGCGCTGAAGAGCGACTCCGCACGTCACACCGCCCTGACGAATTTGTTCACCGGCAGGCCTGCGCGCGGCATCGTCAACAAGGTCATGAGAGAACTCGGCCCTGTCAGTAGCCTTCCGCCTGCATTTCCCCTCGCGACGTCGGCGATTGTTCCGCTGCGCGCGAAGGCCGAGGCCGCGGGTTCAGGCGATTTCTCTCCTTTGTGGTCCGGCCAGAACGCGACGGGGTGCAGGGAAATTCCCGCCGGTCAGCTTACGCGGGAACTGGCCGCCGGCCTTTGATCGTTTGGGCTACGAGTGCGTTACACGGCCCCATGGCAAAAAAGCAAAGTGCAGGAATTCTTCTCTATCGCATGCGCGATGGAAGCCCGGAGGTCTTTCTGGTGCACCCCGGCGGTCCCTTTTGGGCAGGGAAGGATGCCGGTGCCTGGTCGATTCCGAAAGGCGAATTCGAAGGTGGCGACGATCCGCTGGAAGCTGCCAAGCGGGAATTCCTCGAGGAAACCGGCTCGCCCATCGACGGAACGTTTGCAGCTCTCGCCCCGCTGAAGCAACGCAGTGGAAAAGTCGTGCACGCCTTTGCAGTGCAGGGCGACCTCGATGCTGCATCCATTGGAAGCAACACCTTTTCGATGGAATGGCCGCCGCATTCGGGCAAGCAGCAGGAATTTCCAGAAGTCGATAAAGGGGAATGGTTTACGATTAACGCCGCACGGGAAAAACTGCTCGAAGGCCAGCGCGGCTTTCTCGACGAACTCGAAGTACTGCTATCTGGAGATAGGCCAACTCTCACCGGCGGTGAGGGCTAAGCCTTGGACCTCGTGTGTCGTAAAAATTCTAACAGCAACTCGCTGACTTTTCCCGGTTGCTCCTGCTGAACCCAGTGCCCCGCGCCTTCGACCAGGTGGCACCCGAGCATGTTCGTGACCGCGTGCTTCTGCATCGCGATCATGTCTCCACCGGGACGCTGGTAGATTCCCCAGTCGCTTTTTCCGGCAATGAAGCATGACGGAACATCGATCGTGCGGCCGGAGAACAGCTGCAATTCGGTGGAATTGGCGCCGGTGGTATTGCATCGATACCACTGCAAGCCGCCCTGATATCCGTTGCGACCGTACTCCTCGGCATAAAGCGCAAGCTCGCTATCGGGCAGCCACTTGTTTGCCGCGATCTCGGACGCCGACGGCATTTCCTTCGCCACCGTTTCAGCCATGTTCTCGTCCAGGTCCATGATGTAGTAAGTCGGCATTTTTTCAAGCTCGCCCGCCGTCCACGACTTCAAGGGAAATGGCTGGTTCTGCTTCCAGTCCGCGCTCTTGTGGTGATAGTAGGCCCGCATGAAAGCGTGCACGCCTTGCCGGCATTTCCACATGTCATCGTTGGCCGGCCGCGTCGAGTAGTACCACTGGTAATGCTTGCGGGGGCGTTTCAGCGCGGCGAGGTCTTCGTGAATGCTGTCGCGCGCTTTCTGGGATCCGTCGCTATCCGTGTTGAACGGCAGTTGGGGCGCACCGCCAAACGGCGCGCTCATCATGGCCACGGAGCGGAATACGTCCGGCCGTATCAACGAGCACCAGGCCGCGACGTGGGAGCCGGCGTCGTGGCCGAATAAGCCGTCCACGGTGCGGCAGCCCAGCGCCGAAACCAGCGCCAGCGTGTCGCGCACCAGGTTGAGCATACGGAACGACGCGACATTGCCATCGAAGTTGCCGTCCCACCCCGTGGTGCGCCCGTATCCACGCTGGTCGGGGGCAACGACGTGATAACCCGCGGCAGCGAGCGGCAACATCACCTTCCTCCAGCTGTAGGCGAGTTCGGGAAAGCCGTGCAGGAGCAGGACGAGAGGCTTACCGTTGCTTCCGGTGCCCGCTTCGAATCCTGCTTCCAGGATGTGCATCTTGAGGCCATTGACGTCCCTGACAAAACGCGAACGAATGCCGGACGGCAGAATGCTTTGGGGAAGAGCCGCTATCTCGTTCATCTCTATCCATTTACGCGCTGCAGAAGCGCTTTGCTGAAAAGGCAGACCATAGCAAAAAACGACAAGAAGAGAGCGGCGCGGCAGAAAGTCACAAAAGTGAGGCACCCTTGCGCATGGCTCATTTTCTTCTTTTCTTTTTGAGGAAGGCCATTCGCAGCGACTGATATTTCCGAGTATGGACATTCGATGACAATCCTCGGCACAGAGTCTTGTGCTGATGATTCGTCACGGTCAATTGACGGTTTTCCGCCACTTCAATCTTTCCCCGTTGGCAAGAGGGCGCATCCGAGTGCCGCGGATACGCCCATTTTTCGACATTCCCATGCTGGCATGGCCATTGCGATATGAGGGGTGCGCCGGGGACAACCGAAGAGCAGGGGAGGCTGGGTGTGACTTACATCCGGCACCGGAAAACCCCGTGCGCACCCCGCTGTGAGCTGTCATTTTCGGCAGCGGGCGCGAAAGTCGGACCATTGCGCGAACAAAACGACTGCGTTCTGAAATCTAGCGGTCACGCGCAGTAGTCATAAAAAAACAATGAAAAGTATAGATAGTTCTACTTTGCAAACCGGTGCACGGGTAGGACGCTGGTTAAGGGAGAATCACTTGAAGGGCCGTAATATTCTCGGGTGGGAGAAGGGGGAGCCCCTTTCAGACACAAAGCCGGGTGGAGAGTCCACTCGATGATTGCCCTTTTCCGGCACTACGTTCCACAGCGACTCATAGCTCTCGCGCTGGTGGAAACTTTGGTCTTGCTGATCGCGGCCTACATCGGGATTTCGCTGCAGCCCGCAGCAACTGGCGCGGAGATCTCGGCTGCAACACAAGCAATACCGACGCAGGCAGCGGCTTTCGCACTAGTGATGCTCGTCGTTATGTCGAGCATGGGACTCTACCAGGCGGAGCTGCCGAACAATTCCCCGTCCACGGGAAGGCGTCAGATCGCCGCCTTCGTGCTGGGCTTCCTGTTTACAGCGCTGCTGGCATACCTGATGCCTTCCTCGCTTTTTCCAAGGCCCTTCGCGTTAGGTGCTACGGGAATACTGGTCGCGCTATTGGGAACCTTGTTTGTCCGGGCAGCGTTTCATAAATGGACCAAGCTCGGCGTGTTCAAGTCGCGCGTCCTGGTCCTGGGGACGGGCTCCCGCGTGATGAAACTTGCAGAGTCCGCCCCGCGCAATCCGAATCATCATGTCGTCGGCTATATCGCGCCCGAAAACGCCACGCACTACATCCCATTGCCGCAAATCCTGCCCATGGGAGCGGGCGAATCAATCGCTTCCATCGTCGAAAAACATTCGATCGACCAGATCGTGGTCGCCGTCAGGGACCGGCGGGGAGGCGGGTTTCCGGTGCAGCAGTTGCTCGAGTGCAGAATGAAGGGGGTCAAGGTCATCGAGCTGCCCACTTTTTTCGAGCGGGAGTACCGGCAAGTGTTGCTCGAATCACTCAACCCGAGCTGGATGGTTCTTGGCGATGGGTTCCGTCAGGGGTATTTCAGCAATGCGGCGAAGCGCCTGTTCGACTTGATAGTGAGCGGGGCGCTGCTTTTGCTCACCTTGCCCATCATGCTCGTCGCGGCGCTGTGCATTTACCTGGAAAGCGGCGGGCCGGTACTGTTCCGGCAAGAGCGCGTCGGCCAGGGCGGGCGCAATTTCACGCTCATCAAATTTCGCAGCATGAGAACCGACGCCGAAAGCAGCGGGAAGCCGCAGTGGGCGAAAACCAACGACGACCGCACCACTCGGGTCGGGCGCTTCATCCGCAAGGTGCGCATCGATGAACTGCCGCAGATCTTTAACGTCTTCCGGGGGGAGATGAGCTTCGTGGGCCCGCGCCCGGAACGGCCGTTCTTCGTCGACCAACTCGTCACGCAGATTCCCTTTTACGCGCTGCGTCACAGCGCCAAGCCGGGGATCACGGGCTGGGCGCAGGTGCGCTACTCCTACGGCGCCTCGATCGACGATGCCATCGAAAAGCTCCAGTACGACCTTTACTACGTAAAGAATCATTCCCTGTTCCTCGACATCATGATCCTGCTCTCCACCGTGGAAGTGGTGTTGTGGGGGAAGGGGGCCAGGTGAAAGACTTGTCCGAGGAAAAAATCAAAGTGCTGGCGGAAAAAAACGGCTGGTCTGTCATGCGTGCAGAAGGGTATCTCGACGGGGAGACCTGTCGCCGGCTGGGCAACACGCCTTCCAGGTATGTCCAGGTCGGAATTGACGAATACTCTGCGGGGTTTCGGGCCAGTTACTACGAGCGCCAAGACGTTGCTTCACCATCGGACCCCGCTGGCCTTGCTCGCGGTACGCCGGTGATGAGGAAGGCCTGAGAGTTCTGTCGTCCCGCCAATGCCGCGATGACATCACGCTTGGCGTTGGAGCGTAGTGGAACTGAAGGTGCGGCGAAGAGTGTGTTGGAAGTGACGTAGCAACTTCCTCCAAGTCGTGTGATCGCGGCAGGTGCTACGATCGGGGCAGCATGACGGCACACGGCTTCACTTTTTTCGACACCTCCATCGGACGTTGCGGCATCGCCTGGAGCGAGCGCGGCATCGTGGCCGTGCAGCTTCCGGAATCTCGCGAAGCTGACACCCGCGCCCGCTTGCTGAAGAACCATCCCGAAGCTGCGCAGAGCGTGCCGCCACCGGAAATCCAGCGTGCGCTGGACGGCATCGTTTCCCTGATGGCCGGCGAAGAATCAGACCTTTCCATCGCGGTGCTCGACATGGGGCACGTGCCGCCCTTTCATCGCAAAGTGTACGAAGCGGCCCGAGCCGTGCCGCCGGGCGCGACGCTTTCCTACGGCGAGATTGCGAAGCAGATAGGCGCGGCGAGTTCCGCACGCGCGGTCGGACAGGCGCTCGGCCGAAATCCGTTTGCAATCGTTGTTCCCTGCCATCGCGTGCTCGCGGCCGATGGAAGGATCGGTGGTTTCTCGGCCAACGGCGGCGTGGCGACCAAGCTGCGCATGCTGTCGATCGAAGCCGCGCGGGCAAGCGGACAGGGCGCGTTGTTCGAGGGCGATGGCGTATTCGGTTTCGATCCGGAGGTCGCGGTCGCGCACCTGCGCGACGCCGATCCGGTTCTGGCAAAGCTTATCGACGAGATCGGGCCGTTCCGCATGCGGCTTCGCGGCGCGCGCAGCATATTTGTGGCGCTCGCGGAGGCAATCGTTTACCAGCAACTGAACGGCAAGGCCGCCGCGTCCATCTTCGCGCGCGTTTGCAGCCTGTTTCCCGTGGCGCAGGGACTGAATGCCGAACAGATCCTGCGCATGTCGGATGCGAAGCTGCGTGCGGCCGGGCTCTCCACCAACAAGCTGCTGTCGATTCGCGATCTCGCGCGCAAGGCTGTCGACGGCGCTATTCCGACCCTGGCCGAAGCACATCGCATGGACGATGAGGAACTGATCGAGCGGCTCACGCAGGTGCGCGGCATCGGCCGCTGGACCGTGGAAATGCTGCTCATCTCCCGCTTGGGTCGCCCAGACGTTTGGCCAGTGGACGACTATGGCATTCGCGCCGGCTTCGCCGCGCTCCATCGCAAGCGCAAATTCCCCGCGCCCAAGGATCTGATCAAACCCGGCGTAAAGTGGAAACCGTATCGCTCCGTGGCGAGCTGGTACCTCTGGCGTGCCGCCGATCTTGCAAAGAGCAAGACCTAAGTCCCCGAACATTAATTCTCATCACGAAGACACGAAGGACACGAAGAACCACGAAGAAAAGCAAAATCGAATAAGGTTGTTGTCCTCAGAAGTAACGTCGGTACTCGCGAACATTGATCGACTACCCGTGCCCCAACCCTAATTCGCCCAAGGGCCAGTTTTTGTTCTTCTTCGTGTTTCTTCGTGATCTTCGTGTCTTCGTGATGCGCACTCGTTGGAGTGGTCCATCAATCTTCGCGGCGCCGCAGGAAGAACTCACCGCGTATATTCCAGTTCCCGCCATCGTCGGCCGACTCCCGGTTGATCCAGTGAAACGAAGCCGGCGTGATGTCGGTGAACATCCACTGCACGCGCTTGCCGTGGTCGGCGAGATATTCCTGCACGATGTCGTCGCCCATCCTCCGGCCGGTCATGCGGTTGTTGGCCTGCTTTACAGGATCGATCCAGGTGATGTGCCAGAGATCGTTCTGCGGGTCGTAGACGCGAAACGTGGAACCGTGCATCAACAGGCGTTCGCCATCTTTTCGGCCGGTGCGTGATGGAGCGATCCAGACGTCCTGGATGGCGCGGCCCTCCAGCACCCAGCCGAAATGCACTTCGGCGGTCGTTTCGTGGCGAGAGCCGTCCGCACCGAGGTATTTCAGCACCCCTTCCCATGACCCCACGAACTGCCCGTACAGCATCATTTGCGCTGTGCGGTCAGGCGCCGGGCCCTCGGCGCGCAAGGTATCAAGAAAGGGATCCTCCATGACTCCTGTCCTCCAGGCCAATATTTCCATTTCGGGGCGCCATCTTGCGGCAGCAACGAAAATCAAACTTGGACAATATTGCGAATGCCTCGGCGAAATACTCGATTGCCCGGCGGGTTGTGCAAACGTAAACTCTTCCAATCATGTTGAACAGAACAGAGTTGAGAAGCGGCTCCGTGTCGGTCATCGACTACCGGTGCACTACAGGCCCCGCCGAGAAGCCTTTTATCGAGGTCCATGACAGCTTCTCCTTGTCCTACGTGCGCAAGGGCAGCTTCGGCTATCGGACTCGGGGACAATCCTTTGAACTGGTGGCCGGCTCGGTTTTGGTCGGCAAAGCCGGCGACGAGTTCGTCTGCACTCACGACAACCATAGTTGTGGCGACGAATGCCTGGCCTTTCATCTGGCGCCGGAAGCGGTGGATGCCCTGGGCTTGCGCGCCAGCGCCTGGCTTAGCCGCGGTCTGCCGCCGCTGGCGGAACTGGTCGTCATCGGTGAATTGGCCCAGACCGCGGCACAAGGCAGGAGCGACATTGGATTGGACGAACTCGGCTGGCTGTTCCCCGCCCGCTTCGTGGAAGTCGCCTCCGGACAAAAGCAGCCGGTAGCGCATGCGGATTCCCGTCATCGCCGCCGCGCGGTGGAGGTAGCGCTGTGGCTGGATGCGCATTCTCACGAGCCCGTGGATCTCGAAGGCACGGCGAGACAGGCGGGCTTGAGCCCTTTTCATTTCCTGCGCCTGTTTGCCAGGGTGATTGGCGTGACGCCGCACCAGTATCTGGTGCGCTCGCGTTTGCGCCGTGCGGCACGGCTGCTGTCAGATGATGCGCCCTCGATCACCAATGTAGCTCTCGACGTAGGCTTCGCCGACCTTTCCAACTTCGTCCGTACTTTCCGGCGCGCCGCCGGCGTCTCGCCCCGCGACTTTCGCAAGGCGGCGAAGGGCCAACGCAAGATTTTCCAAGAACGGCTGGAGCGTCTTCACTTAACCTGATCTCCCCACTACAGAGGAGATCGTTATGTACGACCATATCGGATTGAAAGTGAAGGACCTGGAAGCCGCCGTGCGCTTCTACACCGCTGCGCTCGAATCACTTGGCCATGTTCTGGGCTCAAAGGACAAGACCTACGCCGGGATCGGGCCGAAAGACGCACCGGGACTTTGGCTGTACGCCGGAGGAAAATCTTCCGGATCCGGCATGCACATCGCATTCCGGGCGCCCAATCGCGCGGCGGTGGACCGCTTTCATCAAGCCGGACTCAAAGCCGGCGGCCGCGACAACGGCAAGCCCGGATTACGCGAGGACTACAGCCCCACCTATTACGCTGCATTCCTCCTCGACCCCGACGGCAATAACGTGGAAGCAGTGTTGCTGAAATAGCGTCGCGACCCCGGCGGGATCGGCGGTCCGGTTCCCCCGTCGGGTGCGCAGTGTTGGGTGGAACTCACTCTGTCGTTCCCGGACTAACGTCCATGACCGTGCGACCAGTGTCGAATGCACCCGGTGGGCAGGGTCTCCATTTTTTGACGGATATGGAGGAAGGACATGCCAGCAATATCCCAGGCACAAGAGGTCCGGGGCAAGACGATGCACTGGACATGGACCGAGGGTCCCACCAAGGGCGCGACGCATGAACACGTGTTCCACGATGATGGCACCGTAGAGTGGCGCGCGGTCGGTGGGGAGCGGCAAAAGCAGGATGGCGCGTCGAAAGACGGTGGAAGAAATGCAAAAAAGGAGCATCCGGAATATGCAGCGATGAAGGCGGCCGACGGAGTCGTTGCGGTCTCCTACCAATCGCCTGAATCGGGATATACCCTGACCGTAGTACTGAATTTCAACGATCACAGGATGGTGGGTTTCGCCTCGGGCGCCAAGGATTGGTACCCTGTCAAAGGTACCTTCAAAATCGTCAATTGAGGTGGAGGGGGTCGGCTGGCACTCGTATTTGGGTGATCAATGTGGTTTGCCGTACAGACACCAGCCGGATTCGGCCGCACGCTGAAGAGGTCCCTAATTAGGCTTTCTTCAGCTTTCCGCTGTGGCAGTAACGTATGAAATTTGAGTATGGCGCGGCTCACGTGCTATTCGAAAGAAGGGTCGTCGAGCTTGCTTTGGCGCAACATGTGCAATGCGTGCTGGGGTTGCACATCGCCTACCCTTTTCTCTTCAAGGCCAACACGCAAAGAGCCCGCGCTGTGAGGGCTGCACTTTTGCCCGATATCGCATCGCAGCTTGCTTCGCTGGACGTTTTCGATGCGCGCGGAAACGATCCCATTACCGATGTCGGTGTTTACCGCTACCGCTTCACCCAGGACGCCGCGTTGAGCCTGGACGAGATCGCGCAAGGCAGCGCCGAGCATCTTGTCTGCCTGGATGGCATGTGCAATCCGAGACTCACCATCCGTGCTCTGACAGTGTCGGGATTGGACGCGCGGCGGATCAGTTTTTCCGCCCAGCGCTGGAACGGGAAGATCGGAGTGGAACAACTCGAGATCCTCGAACCCGGAACTCAATCCGTGTGGTCCGTGCAGATCGCGTACGCGAAGGGTTTGCCCATGCATCCGTTGGCAGCCTTCGCGCTGGTCCGCGCTCGCTCCAACGCCAGGAAATTCCTGGCTTCGATACGAATGTCGGCCGAACAGCCGGAAAAAGAAAATCAGGCAATGGGTAATGAGTAATGGGTAATGGGAAAATAAAAGGCACGAAACACCACGCGCTTCACGCATCGCTCATCACTCATCACCGCTCTTAGCTCGAAATCCGCTACCAGACCTGCTCGGTCAATTTCTTGCGCCCCTGAGCCAACGTGCAGGCCATCAGTGCGGCAAGGACGGGGGGGTGCCACCTGAGTACCGCAGCTGATTGACCTTGCTTCCTTTGCCGATCGCGCGACGGTACACTCGTCGCCGCTTTGATCCCCATTCTGACCTCCATGTGGAATTTGCTTAAACGCTGGCTAAGCAGTCTTGCCTCCCATGCGAGCAGGTTTGCTCTTCGTCTGGTCGGCCGGCCGTTGGGGCGATGGGTAGAGGGCAGTTACACCGAGTCGCATCACAGGTTGCTCTACTTTCTGATGCCGCAGTCGAAGCGTCACTACTATGTCTATTTGCCCAGAAGGTATTCAGTAACGAGAGCATCGCCGCTGTTGGTCATGCTTCATGGCTGCAAGCAGGATGCCGTCCTGTTTTCCAGCGGCACGCGCATGAACGGCCTCGCCGACGAAGAGGGGTTTCTGGTCTTGTATCCGGAACAAAGGCGGCTGTCCAACGCCCATCGCTGCTGGAACTGGTTCGATTCCTCTGCGCAACGCGCTGGCGGCGAAGCCGCCCTGATCGCCGGTATGGTTCGCGAAGTGACCCGCAATCATGCCGTCGACCCAGACCGCGTTTACATTGCTGGACTATCTGCCGGCGGTGCGATGGCGAGCATCATGGCAACGTGCTACGGAGATATTTTCGCGGCCTGCGCGGTGCATTCCGGGTTGATGTACGGGGCGGCCGGATCGGTCTCCGAGGCGGTGCGTGCCATGAAGCAGGGTTCGCGGGTCTCTCCGGCCGATGCTGCGCGGCAAGCCGTGGCGCAGAAGGAATTCGCCTTCGTCCCCGTCATGGTGATTCATGGCGCAGCGGACAGTGTCGTCAATCCAGCGAATGCGGATCAGCTGATCGAACAAGTCAAGGCTATCTCGATGCTTGCGGACAGTGCGAGCGCAGCGGTGACCGAATCCACGCGCACAGAGACCGGAGGTGGCCGTTACGGATACGAATTGCGTGACTACCACCGCGGCGACATGCTCCTCCTGCGCAAGGTGTTGGTGGAGGGGTTGGACCACGCCTGGAGCGGAGGCAATGGCGAGCATCCTTTCAATGACCCGAAAGGTCCCGATGCCACCCGGATGATCTGGGAATTCCTTTCTGGCTTTCAGCGGGCCGGACACAAGGCTGCAACCGCCGCAGTAACGGATTGACGTTCCGGATACTCGCGTTCAGTGCAAAGCAGCCTTTGAGTTGACTAGTACACTTATCGCCTTCAACCTGAAGCAACAATATCCGGGATCAAGCGTCATTTCGCAGATCCTGGTTGCAATCGACTGCCGGGGACGGGTGACCATGGTCATGTACTTGGACGAGGCGGACGTACGCGCCGCGCTCAACTGGGAGGACTTGATCCTTGCAATGGAAAACGCCCTGACCGACTTTTCGGCGGGTCGCGTGATGCAACCCGTTCGGAACTGGCTCACCATCGAAGAAGGAAACAGATATTGGGGCATGATGCCGGCAGTCTCGGAACGTGCCATGGGTCTCAAACTCGTGAGCTTCTACCCGCGCAATGCCGGCACGGACGTTCCGACGGTCATGGCCATGGTGGTGCTCGTGCGACCGGAAACCGGTGAGCCGCTCGCGGTGATGGATGGCCGCACGATTACTGCAATGCGCACCGCCGCGGTTTCTGCCGCAGTCACCAAACGCCTGGCTTTACCGGACAGCCGTGTTCTCGCATTGCTGGGCAGTGGCATTGAGGCTGCGTCGCACCTCGAGGCGCTTGCCCGCGTGCGCAAATTTGAAGACGTGAGGGTCTGGAGCAGAACGCGGGACCATGCGGAAGCTTTCGCTGCCCGGTATGGAGCCAAAGCCATGGATGCGGAGTCTGCCGTGCGCGGTGCAGACGTGATTGTCACCGCCACGCCCGCCCGTGAGCCTATTCTCAAGGGCGCCTGGCTGAAGCCCGGAGCGCACGTGAATGCCATAGGGGCGCCCATGCCGACTTGGCGCGAACTGGATGATCAGGCCATGGGCAATCGGGTCGTCGTGGATTCGCGCGAGGCCGTGCGGAAAGAATCGGGGGATGTGATCCTGTCCAACGCACAGATCTACGCAGAAGTCGGAGAACTTTTTGCGGGATCCAAGGCGATTCCCGTTTCTGAAACGACAGTATTCAAGTCGGTCGGTATCGCAATCGAGGACGTTGCTACGGCGAAGCTGGTTTTCGATGCGACGCTGCGCAGGCGCAACGCGGGACATTGACCCTGTTGCCGGAACTCGTGCGCCGAGCGCCAAAGCATTCGGGCGCACGTTCCTGGCATCGACGGTTTCGAACAGGCTCCCCCCATGACAGGCCTCGCGTGACTCGGTCTGATGCCGAGTCCAGCTCGTTATTTCAGACTGTCTGAGGGGAAATCTGCCGCCTATGGCATAGGGCGTGCTTGTGCGTAGGCATAGTTGTTTCCAGCACGCACGCTGACATGCTTCACCGTATTTCAAATTCGATCGGCAGGGCGATCGCGCGCTATCTAAGCGCGCCAGTCGCCAATTACCGGCCGTTAACAACGTCGCCGCCCAAACTGCTCGCGTCCACGTTACGACCGGGAGACGTGTTGCTGGTCGAAGGCAATACCCGGGTCAGCAACGCGATCAAGTATCTGACCCAATCCACGTGGTCGCATGCGGCTCTGTATGTCGGCGCGATCCCGAATGCATCCACTGACGACGAAGGAAACCTTGGCCTGGTCGAGGTGGACATGGTCAACGGCGTCACAGCGGTGCCGCTTAGCACGTACGCGGCGTTTCACACACGGATCTGCCGCCCTGAAGCGCTTACCTCCGAAGACGCCAATCGTGTTGTGCAGTACGCCATGGCCCGCCTTGGCCAGACATACGATCTGAAAAACCTGATCGATCTCGCGCGTTATCTGTTGCCCACGATTCCGATACCCAGGCGCTGGCGCCGGCGGATGATGTCGCTTGGCAGCGGCGACCCCACAAAAGCGATCTGTTCGACTTTGATCGCCCAGGCATTTCAGTCGGTTGGCTATCCGATCCTTCCCGACATGATCAGGCGGCGCGATGATCCCGGTGCGGACGACCACAACCGGGAACTCCTGACCATTCGCCACTACAGCCTCTATGCGCCCCGCGACTTTGACATCTCCCCCTATTTTCAGGTCGTCAAGCCCTCGATCGAGCACGGCGTAGCCTATCGCAGCACCGAGCCAAAAGCCGCGCGCATCGCGAGCACCGAACGGTCGCATTCGTCCACGGGGACTCCGATCTCTGTCGAATCGAACTTGACGCCAGAACCCATGATTCGTTGACCAGGACGATTGGACCGGAGCCTCACGCGGGAGAATTCCGCGCCTCCGCTGGTTGAATCCAGATCGGGAAAGTCAGAGCCGATCTTCGGATTGACGTGAACCCCGACCCCGCCCGGAAGCCGCGGCACCCGCTGTAGCGGCAACAATGGCAGTGCTCAATTCCGTCGAATGCTGACACGGGGCGGCAGCCATTTCTTCATCTGCCGCGCCCTGCAATCGGCGCGAGCGTTCCAACCACCATATTCCAGCTTCAGCCGGGTGCGAGGTAGGTCTGCCGCAACACCTTTTCTATGAACGCGCGCGCATCTTCGCGAACGAAAACTTCGCCTTCCGCAAGCCGGTCGGCATACTCGAAAAATGGCAGGAACAACTGTCCCTGATCCACCGGCTTGCGCAACCGGAAGCGGCCATCGCGCTGGACCAGCCGCTTCCACGCGGCCCGGACTTCGCCCCAGAACGGCTCCGTCTTGTCGAAATAGTCTTTGCCCGGCGCGAAATCGTAGTCCCTGATCCGCTCATACCGCGCCACGCCGTATTCGCGCGCAAGGAAAGGCGTCGTCGCGCGGGGTTTGCCGCTTTGGTCGAGCGCCAGCTTCAGGTTGTTTTCCTCCTGCAACCATCCAGTCGGGGTGATGGTATGGCGATTCGTCCCCACCAGAACCTGGTAGTCGTCGCGCACACTCCATTCGCGCCGCGGCAACGGCCGCCAGGTTTCATCGCTGATCCAGGACGAGAAACTGTCGCCGTGTTGCCAGCGCCCCTGCGCCGAATAACGCGGAGAGTCGTCGACTTGATACACCGATTGGACCCACGCACCGCGGCGCAGATCGGCAGGAATTGTCCTGGCAACCCAGGTGTTCGCGCCGCGATAGGTCAGCGCGTTTTCCGCTTCGTAGCGCCATTCCTGCCGCCAGTGGCGCGTGACGAAGGGTTCGCTTTTGGTGTTGTCTTCCTGCAGCACTCGCATGACCAGCACATGCTGTAATGCAATGAAGTCGACATTGTCTTCGCTTACGAAAACGTATTCGGTTCCCCAGCTCTGGTAGGGCGCATCCGGTTTCAGAGCCGGATCGAATCTCGCGACTTCGAGGAAGTCGAAACTTACGCGATAGGGCCCCGCCATGGCGAGGATCGCGCGGCGGTCGCGCTCAAAATCGCTGAGACCCGCCTCGTGCAAACTTGACCATGACTGGGCCACATCAGTGTCCAGCGTGACCGGCACGCCGCGCGTACTTGCGCCGCGCGGTTTGAGCGCACCCTCTCCGAGCGGCCACGCAAACGTATAGCGGCCGTTTCCGGCCGCCTCTGGCGAGCCGGGTTCATAAGCGTGGGCGGAGCCGGGCAGCAGGCAAACGACAAGGAGAACCGCGGGCAGACGCATGACAGTATCGGGCCAAGGGACAGGGCGATCCATTCTAGCCCGGATAAGAATGGGGAATGGGAAATGGGGAATAGGTAATAGCCCTTCACCCATCACCCATCACCCATCACCCCTGGACGTATTGTTGCGTGAAACGCCATCGGCATGGCCGTCTGGCTAGTCCATATGACATATGCAACTCGGCCAAAAGCCTGCGGTCAAACGGTCGATCTGCGAAGATGGCAGATTCCATAGGCTTTGGCTTTTTGTGCACGACTGTTTATCAAGGAGCAACATACAATGAAATTCAATTCCGGAATTGCAGCGGCGATCGTGTTGAGTTTTGCCGTTGCGGGCCTGACGGCATGCGAGAAAGGACCGGCGGAGAAGGCTGGCGCGAAAATCGACAACGCCGCCAAGAAAGCCGGCGACAAGATTGAAGATGCCGGCGACAAAATCAAGGACGCAGTCAAGAAGTAAAGTTATACGCGCAATACGAGCCGGATCCCAAACGTAAGCTGGTAACGCGATCTGCGCTGCCAGCGTTTCTTGCGCACATGATTCAAGTTGGCGTTTGCGGCTCTCCGTTGCTGCGCGAACACCGGAAAGAGTTGTCTCTGTATTTCCGGGCGCAGACCGTCCAGAGCCGGATGCATCATGTCCTGGCATAACCGAGAACGAGTTCTTCGGGCGCATGGCGCAGGCCGGCGCATCGCAAGATCGGCCTCCGCGGTGGATCCATGGCGAATTACTGCCGACACCTTGATCTACTTATCGGCATGTCGCGGCGTCAAGCCAAACCCATAGCCGACCGGCAACTGGCTTGCGTCCAACGTTCCACCGCGACCGAACATGATCGGCGGATCGATGACGTCATGTTCGAGTAGATGGGTTCCGAATGCGCCCTCCTGGGCGATCAGGAGGGCCCGGGCCGCGTTGGCAATGGTCAGGGCGGCCCGCGTAAGAAGACTGGTTTCCCCGACATGGGCGCCGACGATCAGGCGCAGCCCCGAGCGCCGAACAAGATCAAGCAATTCGAGTGACCGGATCAGCCCTCCCATCTTCGAAATACGCAGGTTCGCGACCCAATGCTTCGGCGAATCGGCGAACCAGGAAAGTTGATCTGCGCGCAAGAGGCTTTCGTCGAGAATGATCGAACAGCCGGTGTGTGCGGCGATCCTGTTCATGCTGGCATGGTCGCCTGCTCGCACGGGTTCCTCGATCGCCCGAAATCGGTAGTCCAGGCGGGAGAGAAATTGAATCGCGTCTTCGGCGTTTGCCCAGAGGTTGTTGGCGTCCGCGCGCACCGAATCAGGCGCAATGCCCGCGGCTTTCATTAGTGCCACCTTATCGAGATCGCGCTGAAAATCGCCGGAAAGTTTGATCTTGAAATCGAGAAATCCAGCTTGCCGGTAGCGGGAAAGCTCCGCTTCGAAGCGTTTCGCGGCCGAATCGCCGATCACCGCCGAATACTGGAACCGGCCCCCGATTTCCGGTACGCCAAGCAGCGCTTCGACGGTCTTGCCCGACTGCTTTGAAAATGCGTCGAGCAGCGCCAGTTCCACGGCGCACCACGCGGCGGGATTCGCATCGATTTCGGCTCGATGTTGTCGAGTCCACATCGACAGGGATTCGAGATCGAAAATTTCTTCCAACCAGCTTTCCGTGAGTCTTGCTACGAAAGCCAGAGCCCCTTCCAGCGTTTCACCTGTCACATAGTCCCGGGGACAACCTTCACCACAACCCGCAGCGCCGTCCCGAGTCCTGGCCTCGACCCAGACGCTTTGCGTGGTTTCGCGGGATGCCGAGGCATGCGAGAACGCGGTCTTGAATGGGATTTCGAGCGATCGCGCGACGATGGATGCGATCATGGCCGCCCACCCTCGACGAACGCATCCAGATCGAAAGCGAACTTCTGCTTGTAGGCCAACGCCACGACCTTGTACTGTCCCTCCCGCTGACCTTGTTGGACGCTTGCGTGCTTGTACGCTTCCTCCGTACCGGGACGAAGCCATGCGGCGGCGATCTCCGCAAGGCGCCCGCTTTCTCGCTTGGCGTCGTACTCGACGTTCAGGGATCGCAATTGCGCGTCGACCCGTTGTCCCAGCCGTTGCGAGTCCGGCTTCTCTCCCGCCTCTGTTTCGACATACAGGCGGTAGCGTTGGGCGGCTTCGTCCGCCAGCATCATGACGAAGCGGGGTGTCAGGCCGAGTTGTTCGAGTACTTGCCGGACTGCGGCGAGTACTTGCGATTCGTATAGCTTTTCGCCAGTGATATTGGTGACGCCCTTGCCTTTCTGCATGAACTTCAGCAGCGGCATGCGACGCAAGAAACCGGTGACGCGAACCAGGTCGTTGATGAAGTAGCGATAGAGCCCGGAGGGTGTCGTGACGATCACATAGTAGTCGGCATGCTTGCGCAATTGATCGAGCGTCAGGAACTCCGGCTCACCGCGGTCCCAGCGGTCCTTCTCCACGAACTCGAAGAAGTGGGTGTCCGAGGTAGGCAGTCCGCTGCCGGCGCGCCGGCCTATCGTGGTCGTCCCCCTGAACTCGCTCGAGACGTAGCCGAGTTCGTGAATGTGTGTGCGGGGTGACAATTCCGCGCGCAAGGCGTCTGCCGCGATTCCGGCGCTCGCGCAAGTCCACGTTACGACCAGCCGCAGGTCCGGCCAGAGTTCGGCAATGCGTCGTCCGGCGCTCGAGGCTTGCAGTCTTACGATCTCGTCCGCGCGCGACGGATCGGGCCGCAGGCGCTTTTGCACGGAGGCAAGGACGTCGGCGGGAACCCGGTCGGCGAGAAAGAATCCACCGTTGCGCAGATCCGCAACCAGTGCAGTTTCGTTCTCGCGATACAGCTTCATGAGTGCCAGAAGGGTGCTCGGATTGGCGGTGCCGAGATAGGTGATGTCGCGGCGAGCGATCGCCAGCCGGAGAATCAGGAGATATTTCACGCGGCTGTCGGCGATGGTCAGCACCGGCGCCGGCACCGCGAATTTTTCTCTCACCAGGGAGGGTGTGCTGCCCGAAACGATGCCGGAAGCAGAACCGTAAGCTTTGCCGTTGGGAAGCCGCCCCTCGGTTGCCGGGCTGGTGATGACGAGAATGCTTCCACTGAAAGCGGCTGGACAGACGCGATGCTGGCTCGACACGGACAGTCGGTTGACCTTCCGAAGTTGGTGCAGATGCGACTTCACGAGCGGAATATCCTTCGGCTTGCCGGTTGTTCCGCTGGTGCGCAGGTAGTGCATGGGCGCTTCTGCGGTCAGCGCCCGATCCCCACGTTCGATTTCCGCGTCGACGTAGGGACGCAGTGCCTCGTATTCGTGCACGGGCACGCGTTCGGCAAAGTTGGCGTAGCTGTCGATCCGGTCGAACCCGTGCTGGCGACCGAAGGTGGTTTCGCGGTTTTGCCGAAGGATTTGTGTGAGCAAGGCATGCTGGGCCCGCATCGGATCGCGGGCCGCCGCCGCGATGCGGCGACCCTGCGTCAATCGGGTCCAACGCAACTGCAAGGTAATTGCAAGGTCGGCGATGCGCGAGCGGAGACTGCGCCGCGGCGGCTTTGCGCTTCGGAACGGCGTGAACATTTGCGACCAGAAGTCCTTGGGGTAGTCACGATCCGGAATGCCGATCTCGAGGCTGCGGTTCTTTGGCAGATACCAGGTTCCGAACAACAGGTCCCAGACGATCGTGGTGTTGCCGAAGTTGCAGTACGCCACTTTGGGATCGCGCGCGTGATGCCAGCGATGGGTTTCCGCGCTTCCGACCACATAGTTCAGGAACCCGTACTGCAGGCGCAGGTTGCTGTGCTGGAAGAAACCGTTGACGGCATAGAACAGGAAATAGGCGGCAACGACTTCAGGCGCCACGCCGATCAGCACGAAGGGCACCGTGTCGAGAGAGAATTGCAGCATCTTTTCGAGGGGATGAAAACGCCCGACGTTGAGCGTGTAAAGGATGTCGGGCGAGTGATGGACTTCATGCAGGCGCCACAGTGGCGTGAACGTATGGCAGGCACGGTGCAGCCAGTAGCGCATGAAGTCGACGGCCAGAACCATCAGGAGCGCCTGGCCCAATAGCGGCCATTGATGCGGCCACCAGGGACTCGGCGAGTGCGCATGGGTCCAGGCGGCGATCGCAAGCGTCAGGCCGGCGGCCAGCACCCGTGGCATCAGGGTCTGAATGAAGATCATGAACAGCGCATCCGCCACCACGTCCGACCGGCGTGGCTTCCAGTCCATGCGTGCCGGAAAGACCAATTCCAGTCCGACAATTGCGATTGCTACCAGCACAATTGGGATGTACAGGGCGACGAGCAGATGGGATCCCTGCTTCAGCATGGTTGCGAACATCGCGATGGCGATTGCAAAGAATGCGGGATACCAGACGTAGGGCAGCGCGCGCTTCATTGTTGGTCCGCCCGTTGGGAATAGCGCAGATGGAAGTGGGCTATGGTCAGTACGAATCCTGCCAGCACCAGATGGAAGATCGCCGGAATCCAGGCCGAGAACCAGGCGGCGGCGGAGGGAACCAGGATACCGATGACAATGCGAGCGAGGGATCCTGCCATGTATATGCCGCCGAACCAGGCGAGGCCGTGGCCGAAGCGGCGGTTGGGCACACTGATTCCAGTCCCCACCCGCAGGCAAGTCCTCAGCATCAAAGAGAGGATCAGTAGTTGAATCAAAAGCAGTGTGGAATAGCCCAGGTTGCTGCCTTGAAACGCATCAAACGCCGGAAGAAAGGATCGCGGCATCCAGAACTGCACAGCTTGTCCGGCTACTCGCAGTGCAAAAAGGCCGGTCAACAAGGCCATCACAAGAACATGCCGTTTCACACGCGCATGCATGATCAACCCTCCCGTAGTTGTTCGCGGCCAAGATTCCGGATTGACGTCGATCGTTGCAATCAAACGAAGCAAAGTCGCACTCCCCTCAACAAAAAGTAGCCCAATCCGATGCCAGAGCCGCCTTTCACGCTTACGCACCTGCAATGTGCGCCAATGTGGAATGATCGCATCACTGTGGGGCGCCGGGATATGGGTCGCGTCTCGCGAAAACCAAATTCCGCTTTCAAGATCAAGACTTCCGGCTGTGGCACGCCGTTTGCAATTCATCCCGATCGAGAGGAGCGATTTCGCTTAACGCTTCTATCGTTGTCGGCTAGGGTTCCGGGCTCGCGGGAGCTGACTGGTCCGAGAGCCGACGGTCTCGCCCGAATGCGGGACTCCACGGAGGGATAAAAGCCCGGTAGGCCGAGCGCAACGTTCGCCCTCTCTTTGGCTGGTGTTTGTTGACCGTGGAGAAGGCCCGACCGTGAGATCGCAGTACAAACGTAGCCCCATTGTGGCCCCCATGGCCAATGGTCATGCCTAGCAGCGCGCGCCCCGGTTTCTGGCGACACGCTCCCCGTTGAACCTGCATCTCACCGTGCTTCGCCGCATCATCGCTACGTTCGGGAAAGACTTCGCCACTGCGAACGTCGAATTTCTTCGAGCGCCCTCGACCCGTATCGGTCGCCAGAGTCAGGTCTGGGTGCGCATGCCCGACGGATGGAAGGTAGTGGCGGCGCATATCAGTTTGATCGAACGCAAAAAATAAATCCGTAGGGAATTTATTGCTTCGCGCGATAGTCATACGGGTATCGCTTTAGGCTGGCACGTGCCAGCGACCCCGCTTTGGTTACTTCGCCATCTGCTTCTGTCACACCGTATTTTTTGTATTTTTGCGCATGGCACTTGCGCTTCTGACAAACCATTTTCTATAAGTGAGAGGTTTGCGCCACGACGCCATGATTTATTGGCCGTGTCTCAGTGAAGCGGAAAATAAGAAATAGGTGATCGATTGTAGTTAACGGGCGACAACGACCGGGGCATATATTTTGCAACGCGTTGGCTGCGATCACTCAAAGGACAGGAACCATGGGATTGGAATGTGAAACGAGTTACTTCCAGCGGACGCCCCGTTACACGAGGTGGCCCGCGGCGTTGGTGCTGGCCGCGTTGACGGCCGGGTGCGGAGGAGGCGGAGGCGACGGTTCTCAATCGGCGACGTCGTGTTCCGCTGGTCAAACGGAAGCGTTGGAAGCGCAGATGGGCAGCCAGCTTGCGCAAGCCAGCTCGGAGGTCGATTTTTCTTTCTCGGTACAACGCAAGGACGGGCGCCGCTACAACTTCAATCGCGGGGTCTCGACGTTACAAACTCATTACGAATCAGCGTCCACATCGAAACTGGTCTCGTCCGTCATCATCATGCGCCTAGTGGAACGGGGCTATCTCAATCTGGCGGCAAAACCGCAGGATCTCATTTCATCGTGGCCGATCGGAAGCAGCGACACGCTGTATCCCATGACCCTGCTGAATCTCATGAGCTTCACCTCGGGCCTCACCGTGGAGCCCACCTGTCTCAACGACCCGAATACTAATATGGAAGCCTGCGTCGACAATATCGCAAGCACCAATGCCGGCAATGGCATCGTTCCAGGCTCTCAGTTCTTCTACGCTGCCACACACCAGCAGGTGGCAGGGCTAATGGCGGTCAAGGCGCGCGGTATGACATGGCCGGACATTTTTGCGGAGTTCAAGAGACAGACCGGGCTATTTTCTACCACGACCTTTGACGTACCGTCCCTGTCCAATCCGCGCGTCGCTGGCGGCATGCATTTCACGGGAGACGAATACATGGCGTTTCTGCGGGCGTTCCACGACGGTCTGCTTCTGAATGCAGCGTCGATGAGCCAACTGCTCGCGGACCACACGGCGTCCGTTCCCATCGTTTATTCGCCGTTCATGTCGGGTATCGGGGGAGGGCCTGGCCTCGGGGAAGACTGGCACTTCGGACTCGGCCTGGCGCACGAGTGCCGGAGTGCGAAGTTCAATTGCGTGGCCGGAGCCAGAGTGTCCAGCCCCGGTGCACTCGGCTCCTATCCATTCTGGGACCGCACCAAAAACTATACGGGAATCGTTGTGCGGCAGGGCGTCTTCGGCACATTGATCAAGGGAATCGGAATCGAACGTTCGGTCCAACCCCTTATCGAACAGTGGGCGACCTGCACGTGATGTGATACGACGAAACTCGCGGGCGCTCGACTGCTGTAGCAGTTATCGTCATCTGCATGGTTTTTGCGCAGGACATAAAGGAGTCATCCACGTAAGAATAAGTATTCCGCTGTATTTTGCGTACTAAATGTAGGACGAAACACCCATTCTGCAACATCATGTGCTCCTTGCAATCCGGAATCTCGGAGCCATGAATTTCGATCAGACACAGAGACAGATTCAGCGTTGTAACCGGTGCTTCCCTCGGTGCTGCTTCTGGTGTCTGGCACCATTGATGAGTGTCCTGGTGGCCGGTTGCGGCGGGGACAGCGGAGGCAGGGTCGGCCAGAATGAGGACGGCATGTCGGCGGCTCCTGCGGCTTGTTCCGCCAGCCGACTCGAAGCGCTGGAGGCAGGAATGAGCGCTACGCTTTCTCAAACTGATTCCGAGGTCGATTTCTCTTTCTCGGTACAAAGAAGGGATGGCCGCCGCTACGACTACAATCGCGGGTCGTCGACACTGCAAAAGATCTATCAATCTGCATCCACGTCGAAGCTGGTCGCGGCAGTAATGATTTTGCGCCTGGTTGACCAGGGCTATTTGAATCTGGCAGACCGGCCGCAGGATCGCATTCAAACCTGGCCGATCCTCAGCACCGATGCGTTGTATGGCATGACGCTGGCCCATCTGCTGAGTTTGACTTCGGGGTTGAACGACGAACCGTCCTGTGTCAGCGCTGGAACACCCGATCTGGAGACTTGTGTCGTTAACATCGCCAACAACAATGCAGGCAGGAACATCCCTCCCGGACAACAATTTTTCTACGCCAACACACATCATCAGGTCGCGGGTCTCATGGCGGCCAGGGCGCGGGGTACTTCAAGCTGGCAAGACGTGTTCGCGGAATTCAAAACGCAGACCGGCCTGTTTGCGAGATCCACTTTCGACCAGCCTTCTGGGTCCAATCCCCAAATTGCCGGGGGTATGCTGGCGACCGGCGAGGAATACATGGAATTTCTAAAGGCGCTGAAGGATGGCCTGCTGTTGACTGCAGACTCCATGACCCAGCTTCTGGCGGATCGGACGGCATCGGTCGACATGGTTTTTTCACCCATCGTAGAAGGTATAGGAGGGGGGCCAGGCCTTGGCGAAGATTGGCACTACGGATTCGGTCTTTGGCACGAATGCCGCAGCGCGACGTTCAGCTGCGTGCCGGGCACGAGAGTATCAAGCCCTGGAAACTTCGGGTCGTATCCGTTTTGGGATCGAAGCAAGGGTTATACGGGAGTCGTCGTCCGGCAGGGAGTGTCCGGGACCTTGGCCAGGGGGATCGCTATCGAACGGGCTGTTCAACCCATCGTTGAACAGTGGGCCGACTGCTGATAACGGCGCCTGCATCGCCAATCTGTTGTTGGTAATATCCCGACTCGGGCGCGATGCCCGTGCGACAGTCAATAATTCCTCGGGTGCCTTGGCACGCGCGCAATGAAGCTCAGCCCCTTTGCCGGCAAGGATGCTCCGCCCGAGATTCTGGTCGATATCCCCCGGCTGATCTCCGCGTACTACACCACCATGCCGGATCCCTCAGTGCCCGCGCAGCGCGTCGCTTTCGGCACCTCCGGACATCGCGGTTCGTCCCTCGCTGCGAACTTCAACGAATGGCATGTACTTGCTATCAGCGAAGCCATTTGTCGCTACCGCAAGAGCAAGGGTATCGACGGTCCGCTGTTTCTGGGAATCGACACCCACGCGTTGTCCGTGCCCGCTGCATCGAGTGCAATCGAAGTGCTGGGTGCAAACGGCGTGGAGCTCATGCTGGCCGAAGCCGACGAGTACACCCCCACCCCGGCGGTATCGCACGCAATCATCGTATACAACCGTGGTCGAACGCACGGTCTTGCGGACGGCATCGTCATCACGCCGTCGCACAATCCCCCCGACAGCGGCGGCTTCAAGTACAACCCGCCCAATGGCGGGCCCGCAGATACCGATGTCACGGCCTGGATTGAAGCGGCGGCCAATGACCTGTTGCGAAACAGCTTGCAAGGCGTGCAGAGAATTTCCTTGGCGAGCGCGATGCGCGCCGCTACGACGCACCGGCACGACTATCTCAACAGTTATGTAAACGACCTCGGCAACGTGCTGGATATGGAGGCGATCCGCAGCGCGAAGCTGCGAATGGGAGTCAATCCCCTGGGCGGCGCAGGCGTCCACTACTGGGCACGCATTGCGGAGCACTACCGCATCGATCTTACGATTGTGGACAAGCAGGTAGATCCGACCTTCCGTTTCATGCCGGTCGATTGGGATGGCAAGATCCGCATGGACCCGTCCTCGTCCTATGCAATGCAAAATCTGCTTCGCCTCAGGAACCAGTTCGACATCGCATTCGCCTGCGACACCGACCACGATCGCCATGGCATCGTCGCGCCGAGTTCGGGGCTGTTGCCACCCAATCACTATCTGGCGGTGTCCATCGATCATCTCTTCCGGCACCGATCGCAATGGAGCGCCGCCGCCGCGGTCGGCAAGACCGCCGTCAGCAGCCAAATGATCGATCGCGTTGCGGCCAGGCTCGGCCGCAAGCTTTATGAAGTACCGGTCGGCTTCAAATGGTTCGTCGATGGATTGTCCTCGGGTTCGCTGGGCTTTGCGGGCGAGGAAAGTGCCGGCGCGTCCTTCCTGCGCATGGATGGCTCCGCATGGTCGACTGACAAGGACGGCATCATTCCGGCTTTGCTTTCGGCCGAAATCATGGCGCGCAGCGGGCGCGATCCCGGGGAGATCTATCGCTCGTTTACCGACGAATTGGGCGAGTCCTTCTTCGATCGGGCCGATGCGCCCGCGACTGCACAACAAAAGAAGCGCCTGTCGAAGCTGACGCCCCAACAGATTCGCTCGACCGAACTGGCGGGTGAGCCGGTTCAGCACATCCTGAGTCAGGCACCTGGTAACAATGCGCCGATCGGCGGAGTCAAGGTGATCGCCGCCAATGGATGGTTCGCGGCGCGTCCGTCGGGCACCGAAGACATCTACAAGATCTACGGCGAGAGTTTCAAAGGCGAAGAACACCTGCGCCTCATTTTTGCAGAGGCGCAAAAGATCGTCGACGCTGCGATTGCGCCCGACGGCAACTGATTGGCTCCTTAGGTGGCATTGCTGCGCTCGGCCATCCGTTGATCGTGGCTTGTCAAAAATCACTGCTACTGATTTATCCGTTACCGCAAGCATTCCTCTGCCGGTAAACTGGGCGTTGCCAGCCATTCAACAATAAACGGAGGAACTGCATGAAAGGATTTCGCAATGTCATCTGGAGTTTGCTCGCCGCGTTCTGCGCCGTCGCGGGCACCTCGGCTGCGGATCTGCCATCGGTTGCGCCGGAAGAGGCCGGCTTTTCGTCGGAACGCCTTGCGCGCATTGGTCCGGTCATCAAGGGCGAGATCGAAAAGGGGCAGTATCCGGGTGCGGTAATTCTGGTGGCGCGCAAAGGCAAGATCGTCTATTTCGAGAGCATCGGGCAACTCGATCCGGCCAGCGGCAAGCGGATGACGAAGGATGCGATCTTTCGGCTCTATTCGATGACCAAGCCGTACACGTCGGTGGCGATCATGATGTTGATGGAGGAGGGTAAGCTGCGGGTGAGCGATCCCGTCTCCAAATTCATTCCAGCATTCGCCAACCTGCAGGTCAGCGTGCCGACGACGGATCCCTATACCGGGGCAACCAGGTACGTGAATGTTCCCGTCGAGCGTGACGTCACAATCCAGGATTTGCTGCGGCATACATCGGGTTTTGTGTACGGGGGCTTCACGGCGCACGCCAAAGTCAAAGAGCTTTATGCCAAGGAAGGGGTCGACTGGAAGGACGTGACACCCGCCGAGCAGATCGAGCGCCTGGCGAAGGTGCCACTCGCCCATCAGCCGGGATCGACATTCGAGTACGGTTTGTCGGTCGATGTACTCGGTCGCGTTATCGAGGTGATCTCGGGTATGCCTTTGAGTCAGTTCCTGCAGGAGCGCATCTTTACGCCGCTCGGCATGACGGATTCCGCCTTCATCGTGCCGAAAGACAAACTCGATCGTCTGGCGCAGCCATTCGCCACCGACAAGGCAACCAATACTCCGGTCAACCTGCTGGATGTGACGGTGCCGCAAAAAAACGATGCCGGCGGCGCCGGGAGCGTCGGGACTGCATCGGACTATGCCCGTTTCTTGCAGATGATGGCGAACGGCGGCCAGCTAGATGGCGTCCGGTTGCTGAGTCGCACAACCGTAGCCTACATGACCGCGGACCATCTTGGCCCGGATACCAAATTCTCCGGCGTCACAACGCTGCCCGCAGGCACGGGTTTTGGGCTCGGCTTCGCGGTCAGGCGGGAGACAGGTCGCTTCGAGGTGACCGGTAACGCGGGCGAGTACTACTGGGCAGGCGCCGCGGGAACCGGATTCTACGTCGATCCCAAAGACGACATCGTTTGCGTATGGATGACGCAGGGGCAGCCGGGCATGCCGCGCCGCTACGATCGTTATCTCTTCAAGCAAATGGTCTATCAGGCCATCGCCGACTAACGCCGACTGCGATCCGCCTAACGGAGCTGAACAGGGACTGTGTCTATTCGCTTGCTGATGGCAGCTCTGACCCTTGCCGATGCGCGGCACGGACCGACGCGGGAGACGCTGCTCCGTTTCGACTCAATCAGTGTGTTGCTGACACGCAGCCATCAAAGTCAGAGAGGATCGCAATGCTGATCTGCGGCAGTTGCCACTGCAGAAACATCTCGTTCGAGCTCACCTGGGAACCCGAACCCTCGGAGATCCCTGCGCGCGCCTGCACTTGCTCGTTCTGCATCAGGCACGGTGGCGTCTGGACATCCTGTCCTGCCGGCTCGCTCAAAGTAACCGTCAAAGAACCTTTGCTCGTGTCGGCGTACGCGTTCGGAACCGAGACCGCGGAGTTCAACGTATGCTCCCGGTGCGGCACCGTTCCGCTCGTCACGAGCCGAATCGAAGGCCGTCTCTATGCGGTCGTCAGTGTCAACGCGTTCGAGAGTGTCGAGCCTTCTCTGTTCCGGCGCACCTCGGCAACATTCGAAGGCGAGAGCGAAGAGACAAGGCTTGCGCGACGCAAGCGAAACTGGATTGCCCACGTCGAATACACCGAAACCGCTAGCTGACTATTGTTCACGGGAGGCGCCACTCCCGATCTAACGCGTGTCGGTTATCTTCGCGGCACGCAAGCCGGATGCTCATCTCACGACGTCGAACGTCATCTTCGGCATTGTCCGTGGCAGCGAGCGCCCGCGCAGAAGCGGCTTGCCTCGTTATTCCACGAGGCGTGTTTGCCGCGCCTGCCATCGTTCGAGCCATTGCGGAATTTCCTCCGCGGGCACTGGCTGGCTGATGAAATAACCCTGGGCGAGATCGCAACCAAGTTCACGCAGGAAATGCCAGTCATCCTCCGTTTCGACGCCCTCGGCGACCGACTGCATTCCAAGACGTTTGGCGATGCCGATGCTGGCTTCGAGTATCGGCCGTATGATCTGATTGCCGCGGGCGCCACGCACGAAATCGCGATCAACCTTCAGCTCCGTGAATGGCACATCGCGCAACTGGGCGAGGGATGAGTGGCCAGTGCCGAAATCATCGATCGATAAACCGAAACGCTGCAAGCGCAGCCGCACCAGACTTTCCAACGGCGCCGACGTCGGGGACATCAAACGGCTTTCTGTAATCTCCAGCGTCACGTCCTGCGGGGACACGGAGCTATTGCGCACCATGGTGCCGAACCGGCGCGCGAAGTCCGGTACACGCAAGTTCTCCATCGAAACGTTGACGGCCATTTGAGTCTTCAATCCCTGATCCCGCCAGAGCGCGAGTTGCGTCATTGCTTCCTGCAGTACGAAGTCAGTCAGGGCGTCGATCGCGCCGCATTCCTCCGCTATGCCGATGAAGCGATCCGGAAACACGAGGCCGAGTTTCGGATGATTCCACCGGACCAGGGCCTCCATGCCAGCCAGGGCTCCCGTCTTCAGAACGACCTTTGGCTGATAGTGAACCACCCATTGCCCCTCGCGGTTCGCCGCGTCCAGTTCGGCAAAGGAGAACGGAACCGTTGCCGTTGCGGAGGCCGCCACGGAGGCGGGCTTCCAGCACTCAAGCAATGTGCGCAGCGGTGCCCGCCCGGCCGGCTTCTCCAGTGCGCCAAGGATGACCAATTGACCGCCGGACAGAAGTTTTTTCACTGTGTGGATGATGCGACCACCCTCGCCGCTGAGCAGGATGACGCTTCGGCGGAATGGGCTGGCGTTGAGGCCTTGAAGGAATTCGATGCCGTCGATACCGGGCATGTTGAGGTCGCAGACAATGATGTCACCCGACTGGGGATCGTGTTGCAACGTTACCAGCGCAAGTTCCGCGCTGCCTGACTCGCTGACTTTGGAGTAGCCCATATTGCGGAGCATGCTCGACAGCATCCCGAGCATGAACAGGTCATCGTCGACCAGCAGGATGCTGGGTTGTATTTGCGAATCCGGAATCGTCTGTGCAGGTAGTTCTGACTCGCCGGCAACCTTGACGCCGGCTTCGGCGAGCGGGTACCCGGGGTAGAGGAGGGACATGGATTCTATGCCGAATCGAGGAAGCTAAGCACCTTCTGAAGCTCGGTTTCGAACAGAAACAACAACGGATTGAGTGCGTCTTTTCTCCCCTGCTCGGCCACCTGTTCGATCTCGGCGCAGAGGTCGCCCAGTCGGCTGGCCCCGATCGATCGGACGGCTGACTTCAGTTTATGGGCGGCATTGGCCACTTCCTGCGGTAATCCGGAGATGACCCCTTGCTTCAACTGTTCGCACGACTGTGCGGTGCTACTGCGGAAAGCTTGCAGTACTTCGCTGATGACCGCCGGATCGTCGCCAACCAGCTCCTTGAGCACATTGAGATCCGCCGGGCGGGTTGTCCGCGTCATCGCCGCTGTTGGGGCGCGCGAGGCGCCGACCTGCGTCGCCGGACCGAGCCAGCTCTCGATAATGGCTTTCATTTTTTGCAGGCGTACCGGCTTGGTCAGATAGGCGTCCATACCCGCCGCGAGACAACGTGATTCCTCGTCCGGAAGGGCGTTGGCCGTCAGGGCAAGGATCGGCAAGTGGCGGCCCCCAATTTCTTCCGCTCGAATGGCCGACGCCAGTTGGTAGCCATCCATCTCCGGCATGTGCACATCGGTCAGCAGCATCGCGAAGTCGCCGCTGCGCCAGCGTTCAAGCGCCTCGCGACCGTTGGTGACGACGTCGGCGGCAAAACCGATCAACTTCAGTTGCAGGAGGATCACCTTGCGATTGGTTTCATTGTCTTCGGCAACCAGAATGAGGCGGCCTCGTAGCCGTGCTTCACCGCGGGGAGGCGCGGGTTCGTAAACCGGCAAGCCTTCCCGCGCGGGGTCGAGCGCCTGCGCCTCCCCCTTACCTGAAGACAGGGCGATCGCATCGAATAGGGTTCGCGGGAAAAGCGTGTCGGCGTCAATACTCACCACGTCGACCTCTTCCAGGCGCGGCCGGCGTCGCTGGCCAGGTCCCATGACGATGAAGCGAATCTGGACCTCGGGCCCGTCAGGCGCCATCTTGCGCAACTCGGCCGCAGGTCGAACGTGTTGAGTCGGCAGGATCAGCCACAGCCAAAGACCTGGGGTCTGCCTGGTCGCGACGGCCGTTGCCAGATCCGGCGAATGCTCGACAATGGCTCCGGCGTGTAGCAGATAGGCGCTGAGGTCATCGGCCAGCGGCGCGTCGGTACCCACGATACGGCAATGCAGTCCCCGGGCTGAAGGCGCGTCCTCGTCGATGGCGGCAGTGGGAAGATCCGCGAGACGCAAACGCACGGTGAAGACGGAGCCCTCATTGGGTACGCTGCGAACCGCGATGTCTCCGCCCATCAATTGCACAAGCATGCGCGAGATGGCCAGGCCCAGGCCGGTTCCGCCGAAACGACGGGTGGTCGCGGCATCGGCCTGAGAGAACGGCGCGAACAGGCGCGCCAGCGTTGTTTCGTCCATCCCAACGCCGTTGTCGGCCACGATCAGGTCTATGGTCGCGGTTTGCGCCTCTCGTTCAATCAGCATGACCCGCACCGAGACTCGACCAGGCTGTTTGCCGCCGCTGGAGAACTTGATCGCGTTGCTGGCCAGATTGACGAGCACCTGGCCAAGTCGCGCCTCGTCTCCCGAAACACTTTCAGGAATCGCCGGATCGATGAATACGGTTATCCTCACGTCCCGTTTGGCCGCCATGTGGTCGAGCATGCCGCAGACCTTCTCGACCACCTTGGGCAACTGCATCGGCAATGTCTCAATCTGCATTTTGCCGGCTTCGATCTTCGAAAAATCGAGAATGTCCTCGATGATGTTCAGAAGCGTGAGTCCCGAGTCGCGGATCATGTCGACCATCTCGACCTGATGGGCCTGCATGGCGGTCTGATGCAGCACATCGATCATGCCGATAACTCCGTTCATCGGCGTGCGGATCTCATGGCTCATCGTGGCAAGGAAGGCGGACTTTGCCCGGTTGGCCTGCTCGGCCTCGTGGCGTGCCAGGTTCAAATCGGCGGTGCGTTCACGCACCCGATCTTCAAGTTCGGCGTTCAGTTGGCGAAGTGCATCCTGGTCGCGCTTGCGTTCCGTAATGTCGCGGAGGATTACCTGAACCGTGCCGTTCTCGATCATTTTCAGGCTGACGTCGGCGGGAAACGCGCTTGCGTCCTTGCGCGTGACCATTCTCTCGAAGCGTATGGTCTTGCCCATGACGACCGATCGCATGTGCTCTGCATGAAGCTCCCTTTCTTCTTCCCGATATGTCAACTTGCCGTTCATCCCGACCAACTCGGCTTCGGTGTATCCGAGGAGCTCGCAACCCCGGGAATTGACCAGAATGAAAGTGCCCTGGATGTCGCACAGGAATATTCCATCCGCTGCCTGCTCGATGAGGTCCCGGTACTGGGCCTCGCTTGGTTGCAAGGCGTGTTCCGCCATCTTTCGCTCGGTGATGTCTTCGCCGATCCGGGCCGAGCCAATCACATCGCCGCCTCCGGATCTCAGCACCGAGTTGCTCCAGTGGATGAGCCGACGCTCGCCTGCGCGCGTGAGAATTTCGCTCTCGTGATGCGGCGCTCTGGGCTGACCGGAGAGTTGGGCCCTAAGTTTCGAACCGCGAATTTCGGGTGGGGTCAAAACCTCGAACCAGTTTCTTCCCACGATTTCCTCGTGGCGCCAGCCCGTCAGGCGAAGCAAGTAGTCGTTGCAATAGGTAATGCGCCCCTCGGAGTCAAGCATGGCGGCGACCAGGTCCAGGTTGCCGAGCATGTCGCTATACCGTCGCTCGCTCTCGCCAAGCTCCCGGTTGGCCTTGTAGATTTCCAGTTCAGCCACTTTCAGATCGTTGATATCCGTACAGGTGCCAATCCATTTGAGGATTTTGCCGGCGGCGTCTTGCAGTGGCACGCCCCGGACCAACCACCAGCGGTAAACCCCGTCAGTGCGGCGCAAGCGGCTTTCGATCGAGTAGATGCCGTTCGTCGTGGTGGCGTTCTTCCAGGCGTCCCAAGCGCGTTGACGGTCCTCCGGATGAAAAGGTATGTACCAGCCGTCCCCGAGGCTTTCTTCCAAGGTGAGTCCCGTGTAATCCATCCACTGTTGGCTGAAATAGATGTTCCGGCCATCCGGAAGCGTGATCCAGACGATTTGCGGCATGGATTCTGCCAGGGTGCGCAATTCCTCCTCGCTCGTTCGTACCGCCTCTTCAGATTTCTTGCGTGCTGTGATATCGCGAGTGGACCCGGCCACAAACTCGACAGTGCCGTCGCCCGCGACGACGGGCGAAAAAATATATTCGTAATATCCACTTCGTCCGCCCGGACTCGTGTAAGGAGTCTCGTCTATCACGCTCGTCTTCGTGTCGACCACCAATTGCAGTTGGCGTTGTAGTTGCGCGGCCAGTTCATGCGGGTATCCCAGGTCGTGGAAGTTCTTGCCTACCACCTCCGCCAATGTGATCCCCAGCAGTTTGAGGAGCGGCTGATTGGCAAACAGGAAGCGACCTTTCCGGTCGTACAGGTAGATGAAGTCGCTGGTTGATGAAAGCATCGTGCTTAACATTCGCTCTCGCCGCCCGGTCTGCTGTGATAACTCTTGCAGCGCGACTTGCGCCAGTTTGCGCTCGGTAATATCCGAGTGCATGACTACGGCGCCGTTTGAACGACCGCTGGCCAGGGGCGCAACGTTCAGCAGGAACCAGCGCTGTTCGTCCGGTGGATGACAGGAATATTCGAGGGAGAAACCCTTTGCCTTGCCAGCCAGCACCGTGCGAATGCCTTGCGACGCTTTGCGGGCATCGGACGCGTTCTCTGCCTGCGCGCGATCGCATATGTCCAGGTAATTCAGGCCGACACCATAGCCGGGACCTTGCAGGACATTCGCGAGGGCGAGAGTTTCCCAGGACTTGTTTACCGAGATGATCACGCCCTGCGCGTCGAGCATGGCGATATGGGCGGGCAACGCGTTGAGAATGGCATCCTGCTTTGAAGCCGCGCTGTGGCGCAGCCTGTCCTGCGCGCGGCGCAGCAGGAACGTGCGCCCGCCTTGGTCCGCTACCGAGTCCACCTCTCCGTCGGTCAGTTCCTCCAGCCTTTCGCCGGTTCTGTGCAAAACCTCGATCAACGCGGAAATTTCCTCGTTGGGATCGACTTGGACCGCAGCCGTTTTAAGGCTCATGCCGTCGCGGTTTCCAGTCCCAAGGCGGCCATCACGAGTCGCGTCTGACCCAAAGTGCCGATGATCTTGCGGTTCGGCGAGGGGCTGAGCTTCATGAGCGACGGGGTCATGAAGATGCCGTCCGCCAGCGCGCGTTTTGGTTCTTTGAATACATCAACGACTTCGATGGAGTGCCGGTTGGGCAGGTGCACCTGGCAAAGCGTATTTAGATTGGCAATCGCCAGCGCGGAGTTCTGTGCCTCGCCGGCGACATACAGCCGGAACTTGAACATTGCGCGCCGGCTCATGGCTGGCTCCCTGTGCTCCGGCGCAGGGCTGCATCTGCGCCCCGCAGTTCTTTCATCCGTGTGCGGCCCCGCGACAAATCGCCCTCGCGGCTTGCCGTGGTTCGCGTCAGCAGTTCCTTTTCGACCTGCTTGGCAGACAGTTCCACATGCAGCGATTTCACCCGCACCTCGAGTTCCGCCTCCTCGGCGTCGAGCTTGACGCGCTTGAGCTTCCCGGCGATGTCGGTGAGCTCGCTGGCGTGGCGCTCGGCGTTCTCCTTTTCCCAGCGCAGGGTGCCCATCAAGACCTCGCCCCCGGCACTATAGGTGTCGGTCAGCGTTACGCCCGCCTCGCTCAAGATCAATTCGCGCACCTGGTTAGAATGCGCCGTGCCGCGTGACTTGATGATGGACAGGCCGCGGTTGCGCTCGCCTGCCTGCACCAGATAGTTGAGGTGGATCCAGGTATCCGCAAGGGTGGAGATCTGCAGCGGCGAGCCGCCTTCCGATTGGGAGGCCATCTCGTCGAGCAGGCTGGTGCACACCAGGGTGATGCCGTCTGACTTGGTCCAGTCGATCAGCCGTTCCGCCACGCTGTGCGCGGTCATCTCATTGCCGGATTTCGACAAAGTGGACACTGGATCAATCACCACGCAACGGGATTTATGCTCGAGCGCGAGCGATTTGATGCGCACCAGATAAGTTTCCGCACTGCCGGTGATGGTGCGCGCCGAGACCATGTGCAGCAGCCCGCTTTTCACGTAGCGGTTCAGGCGAATCCCGACCGAGGCCAGGTTGCGGATGACTTCCGTGCCATCCGAATCGAAGCTC
>Ga0207675_100000411_pt1 | contig 41131 bp, 32 predicted proteins | sample KBSSwiS42_FD_184305 | JGI IMG/M metagenome (GOLD analysis project Ga0207675, IMG submission 184305) | Switchgrass rhizosphere microbial communities from Kellogg Biological Station, Michigan, USA - KBS Switchgrass S4-2 (SPAdes) (version 2) | ecosystem: Host-associated > Plants > Roots >...
TCGACTTCTGCGAGGACGTGGCGCCGTTGCCGCGCGCCGATGTCGACCGGATCGTGGCGATGATGGAAGCCGAAGGCATGACGGCCAAGGTGAGCTCGATCCACGTCAACGGCTGGTTCGGGCGCTACGACAAGCTGGCGATGACGCGCACGCTGCTGGCGGAAGTTTATGCGATCGACGTCGACGCCGAGCGCGAGCGATTCGTCTTCGTCGGCGATTCGGGCAACGACGCGCCGATGTTCGCGTTCTTCCCGAACGCCGTCGGGGTCGCCAATGTGCGCGCGTTCCTCGATCGCATTGCCACCCCGCCGGCGTATGTCACCACGGCGGAAGCCGGTGCAGGCTTTGCCGAATTGGCAAACCTTCTACTTTCTGGCCGGTAAGCCCGCGGTGCCCGCGAACCGGGCGTCCTTGCCGAGGCTGTCCTCGATCCGCAGCACCTCGTTCCATTTCGCCATGCGTTCGCTGCGCGCGAACGACCCGACCTTGATCTGCCCCGCGTTCCACCCGACGGCGAGATGCGCGATGGCGGTGTCTTCCGATTCGCCGGACCGCGCCGAGACGATCGTGCCGAATCCCGCTGCCTTGCCGGCATCGAGCGCGGCCTTCGCCTCGGTCAGCGTGCCGACCTGGTTGACCTTGATCAGCACGGCGTTGCAGGCCTCGTCGACGCGGGCGTCGGCGATGCGCTGCGCGTTGGTCGTCAGATAGTCGTCGCCGATGATCTGCACGCGATGCCGGGCGACGCGCGTGAACGCGATCCAGCCGGCGCGATCATCCTCGGAGAATGGATCCTCGATCGACAGGATGGGATAGCGTTCGATCCAGCCCATCAGCATCCCGGCCATCCCGTCGCTGTCCAGCTCGCGCTGGTCCAGCGCGAGCGTGTAGCGGCCGTCGCGACCGAATTCGGACGCCGCGATGTCGAGCGCAATGGCGGCATCGCTGCCCGGATGACACCCGGCGCGCTCGATCGCCCGCACCGTCATCTCCAGCGCCTCTTCGTTCGATGCGAATTGCGGCCACCAGCCGCCTTCGTCGGCAACGCCGGCGAGCTTCCCCTGTTCCTGCATCAGCTCCCCGGCCGCGCGATAGATCTCCGCCGCCATCGTCAGTGCGTCGTCGAAGCTCCATGCGCCAATGGGCATCACCATCAGGTCCTGGATGTCGATGCGCCGGCCGGCGTGCGCGCCGCCGCCGAAGATCTGCACCTCGGGCAGCGGCAGCGTCACCGGTTCCTCGCCGGCCAGGTACTGCCACAGCGGCATGTCGAAGGCCAGCGCTCCGGCTTGAGCGACCGCGAGCGAAACGGCGACTATGGCATTGGCGCCCATTTTCGACTTGTCGGGCGTGCCGTCGACCTCGATCAGCCTGGCGTCGATCTCATTCTGATCGAGCGCGTCCATGCCGAAGATCGCCCGGGCGATCGGGCCGCGCACATTGGCGACCGCCTGCGCCACGTCGAAGCCGCCGTGCCGCGTGCCGCCGTCGCGCAGATCGACGGCCTCCCGCGAGCCGCGGGAGGCGCCGGCCGGGGCGATGCCGCGGCCGACGACGCCGCTGGCCAGCCGGATTTCCGCCTCGACGGTGGGACGTCCACGCGAATCCCAGACCCGGCGCGCATGCACGCGATTGATGGTGGTCGGCGTCATGGCGCGAAGGAATGCACGAGCTGTTCCAGCGTGGGCGCCGGATGCAAAAGATGGTGTCGCGCGAACCCGCGCACCCGGGTCCGCGCGCGATCGTCGGTCAGGTATTCGACGGGCGATTTGCCGTCGATGCGCGCGAGCAGCAAGCCCGGGAGCAAGCGCGCGGTGCGGGCGTCGAGCGCGGGCCAGGACTCCCAGACGACGTGTGTGCGATAGGCGTCGCGCAGCGCGGCCGACATCGCGGCGTAGTCCGCGCGCCATTGCGGACGCCAGACGCCCTTCAGCAGCAGGTGGTTGAGGACGAACGCCAGGTCGAACGCAGGATCGCCGTACCACGCGCATTCGGCATCGAGGATGACCGTCCCCTCCGGGCCGACCAGTATGTTCTTCGGGCTGAAGTCGCCGTGGACCAGCGCCCGCTTGGTGGCGGCGGTCGTCGTGACCAGGGCAAGCAAACGATCGGCAAGATCGGCGTGCACGCGCGCCGCGGTGACGAGGTACGGCTCGAGACGAATCGCGTAGAAGATCTCGTCGGTCGGAAAACGCGCCGCCACGTCGGGCCGGTCGGCGGTCGCGGCATGGATCCGTCCCAGAGTGTCGCCAACGTGCGCGGCCATTGCCACCGTGCCCCCGCCCTCCGATAAGAGGCGTTTCCACACCGGATACCGATCCGGCGGCAGGAACGCCATCGCAAACGCGCCCGCTTGGGGGTCTTCGCCCAGGATTTCGGGGACGGCGGCCGGGACCACCGAGCCCGCGACGCGCATCCATTCGGCCTCCCAGTGGTTGCGCGTGACCGGTACCCGCCAATCGGCCGCGACCTTCAGGCAAGCAAGCGCCCGCTTCACGCAAACGACGGATGACGGCAGATCCGCCCGATAAATGTCTGACGACACCCCGCCGGCCAGCGCGGTCAACCGGACCGATTTGTGAGCGCTCACTATCTTCATACGCACCAATGCGCGGGCGAGATCGTCCTCGGCCGCGATAGCATCCGGCAGTGGCGGCGGCGTGTTGATGGAGGTCATCGGCGCACTGCGTCAGGTGGGTATGCTATTTGCATACAACATGTGTCCCAGCGCATTAACGACCTCGCCCAATCCTCGGATTGCCAAGGGTCGTCGTAGAACGGGACGGGAGGCGTGTCGTGATTCGCTACGGGTTCAACATCAGGACCAAGCACGGGCAACGGGTCGATAACATCATGATCATGGCGGCGACCCAGGGCGACGCCGAGCGGCGCCTGCGGCAGATGTACCATTATTGCGAGATCGTCGAGTGCCAGGAACAGAGCGTGCCGCGACGGGTGGATACGCTCGATATCGAAGGCGTGATCGGCCTCATCAGCCGCGGGCCTTCCTCATTGCAAAAAGCCAGCCCGCAGTAGCTCGTCGCACAGTGCCGCGTAATCATAGGCGCCACGACTGCCTGGCGCATGCCGGAAGATGTCGAGGCCGACCGACGGACTTTCGGCAAGCTTCACGTTTTCGCGAATCCGCGTGTCGCAGATTTCCTCCGGCCGCAAAAGCTCGCCCATTCGCTCCACGACGGCCGCGCTCATCCGACGCCGGACATCGTACCGCGTGACCACGTAGCGCCGCCGCAGCCGGCGCTTGAACACCGGTTCCAGCGCGTTCAACGCGCGTTCCACTTGCTCGGCCCCCCGGAGCGAAAGGAAATCGGCGGACACCGGCACCAGCAGCAGATCCGCGGCGAAGATCGCATTGAGCGACAGCACGTTGAGCAGCGGACAGCAATCGATGATCACGGGCCCGGGTGCAGCGTTGGGCGCATGCAGCGCATGCCGCAGTCGCGTGACCACGTTGACCCCTTTGCCCAGCAGCGAGTCGAGTTTCGCGAGCTCGAGATGAGCCGGACACAGGATGATGCCGCTCCTGGTGATCTGCGCAATATCGTCGAGCGGCCGTTGCCGGACGAAGAAGCTGTAGACCGAGTCGTCGGCCAACCTTGGATTCACGCCGAAGATCTGCGACAGATGGCATTGCGGGTCGAGATCGATGGCCAGCGGCCGCTGCTTGCGCTGCCCGATGGCGGCAAGGAGATTGAGCGCGGTCGTGGTCTTGCCGACGCCGCCCTTCTGATTGAACACCGCGATGATCGACACGACAGAAGAATAACCGACGGTTCGACGCGGGCGCCAATCGAAGGCTGTCAATTCGCGTGCGCACGCTACCGAACAGCCGCGAAGCGGCTAATGATAGGCGTGCTTCGTGCCCTTACTACGCGAAAAGCGCGCGGCCGCCCGAAGCTTTTCGCGCTGACTTCTTCGGGCGCAAATCGCGCGGGCGGCGGCGAAGCACCGCTCCCGGTCACGCGATTTGCGCACGTCGCTAGATCAAGCGCTTGCGCACCTGCGTCACCACAACCTCGGCAATCACGACGACGGCGAGAATCGCGACCAGGATCAGCGCGACGCGATCCCACTGGAAGAGATTGAGCGCCGCATCGAGCGCCATGCCGATGCCGCCGGCGCCGACCAGCCCGAGCACCGCCGACTCGCGGACGTTGATGTCCCAGCGAAACAGGGCGATCGACCAGAATGCCGGCTTGACCTGCGGCCAGTAACCGTACGTCATCCGCGACATCCACGGCGCGCCGGCGGCCGTGAGCGCCTCGATCGGACCGGGCTGCGCTTCCTCCAGCGCTTCGCCGAAGAGTTTGCCGACGAAGCCGATCGACCGGAACGCGATCGCCAGTGTCCCGGCCAGCGCGCCGGGCCCGAAGATGCCGACGAAGAGCAGCGCCCAGACCAGCGAATTGACCGAGCGCGATGAGACCAGGATCAGTTTCGCGAGCAGGTTGAGCGGCGTGAACCGGACGAGATTGTGCGCGGCGAGAATGCCGACCGGCAACGCCATCACCAGCGCGAGCAACGTGCCGAGCGACGCGATGTGGATCGTCTCCATCAGCGCCGCGTGCACCGTCTCCTGGTAATGCGGCCAGTCGATCGGCCACATGCGCGTGAACAGATCGACGACCTGCTCGGGTGCGTCGTACAGGAACTCCGGGATGACCTCGACCGTGCGCACCGACGCCACGATGGCCGCGACGACCGCCAGGTAAACAATGAAGCGGGTCAGCCGCTGCGCGAAGGTGAACCTTCGCCACCTGCGCTCGACGCCGCCGCGTTCTGCCGTTGCGGCCGCGTCCGCCATCAGTCGTCTTCCAGATGACGCTCGCGCGCCATCGCGCCGCCGCGGCGGAACAGGTTGAAGAGCGTTGCGTTGTCGATGAAGATCGCCCGCACCGCCGAGGCGAGCACCTCGCCGACCATGATGAGCGCAATGATCGAGATCAGGATGGCGCACACGAAATCGTAGTCGAACCGCTGGAACGCCGCGAACAGCGTGCCGCCGATCCCGCCGGCGCCGACAATGCCGACCATCGTCGAATTGCGCAGATTCGAATCGAGCTGATAGGTGCCGAACCCGATGAAGCGCGAGAACACCTGCGGCAGCACGCCGTAGGCGAGCACCGACGCGAATGGCGATCCGGTGGCGCGCACCGCCTCGACCTGCTTCTCCGAAATCTCCTCGATGGCTTCCGTGAACAGCTTGCCGATGAAGCCGATCGATGCGATGGTGAGCGCAAGCACGCCGGCCAGCGCACCGAAACCCACGGCCTTGACGAACAGGATCGCGACGATCACCGGATGAAACGAGCGCGCCATGACGATGACGGCGCGCGCCGGCCAGCTCACCCACAGCGGCATCAGGTTGCGCGCCGCGGCGAACCCGATCGGCAACGCAAGCACGATGCCGAGCGCAGTCGCCAGCACGGCGATCTGGAGACTTTCGAGAAGGCCCTTGACCAGCAGCTCCGAGCGGTCGAAGTTAGGCGGAAACATCCGCCCGAAGAATCGCGCCGCATTGTCGAGGCCGACCTCGATGCGCGCCCAGGAGATCTCCATCTGCGCGCATGCATAGACGATGTAGATGAGCAACGCTACCGCGCCGATCCGCGGCCAGAGCTTGCTCGGGAAGGGGTCGGCACGAGCCGGCCTGGTTGCAGCGGCGCTGGTCATCGTTACTGCAGCCAGTCTTCGCCGCCGTAGATCTGCTTGAGAATGCCGTCGGTGAGATAGATCGGCGCCCCGTCGAATACGATGCGGCCGCCGGTCATGCCGACCACGCGGTCGGCGAAGCGCCTGGCGAGCTCGACGTCGTGCATGTTGATCAGCACCGGAATCCCGCGCGCGCGGCCGACGCCGGCCAGGAGCTCCATGATTTCGACCGACGTCTTCGGGTCGAGCGACGAGGTCGGCTCGTCGGCGAGCAGCAGCTTCGGCTCCTGCATGACGGCGCGCGCGATACCCACGCGCTGCCGCTGGCCGCCGGAGAGCGCGTCGGCGCGGCGATGCGCGAAACCGGAAAGTCCGACGACGTCGAGCAGCTCGAAGGCCTTGCGGATGTCGTCGGCGGGAAACTTGCGCCGCCACGCCCGCCATGACGACACGTAACCCAGGCGTCCCGACAGGAGGTTCTCCATCACCGTCAGGCGCTCCACCAGGTTGAACTCCTGGAACACCATGCCGATGTGGCGGCGCGCGCGCCGCAATTCGGCGCCATTCAACTGCACGAGATCCTGGCCGTCGAAGATGATCTCACCGAGGGTCGGCTCGACCAGCCGGTTGATGCAGCGGATGAGCGTGCTCTTGCCGGTTCCCGACGGACCGATGACCGCCGTGATGCCGCGCGCGGCGATCTCGAGATTGATGTCGGTCAGGACCGGCTTGTCTGCGACGTACGCCTTCGACAGGTGGCGAAGCTCCAGCATCAGCCTTTTTTCGCCTTCGCCGCAGCCGCTTCCGCCGCCTCGCGCTTGGTCTCCTTGTCGTACGTGGCCTTGTCGAACCCGCCGCCCGAACCTTTGGCAACGTTGCGCACGACGTCCCATGTCGTCTGGTAATTGATCGGGAAGAAGCGATCGGCGCCGTCGAATGCCTTGACCATCTCCGGCGGGAAGCGGTATTCGTAGAAGCACGTCAGCATCCGGTCGACGAGCTTGGGATCGAGATCGTGCGCGTACGCGAACGATGACGTCGGGAACTTCTGGCTGCGGTAGATGACGCGGAAATCGGCTTCCTTGATCTGGCCGCGCACGCCCATCCGGTGGAAGACGTCGGAGGCCACGGCCGCCGCGTCGTAGTCGCCGGAATTCACCCCGAGCACCGACTGGTCGTGCTTGCCCGAGAAGATCGGCTTGTAATCCTTGTCCGGAGCGAGGCCTTCACCCGGGAACAGCGCGAGCGGGGCGAGGTGGCCGGAGTTCGACGACGGCGCCGTGTGCGCCACTTTCTTGCCCTTGAGATCGGCGAGCTTCTGGTACGGCGAATTCGCCTTGACGATCACGATCAGGTTGTAGCCCTGGAATTCCTTGGCGTTGCCCTTGACCGCGAACGGGATGGCGCCGGCCAGGTTGACCGCGAAGGCGGTCGGACCGGTCGAGAAGCCGCCGACGTGCAGGCGTCCCGAGCGCATCGCCTCGATTTCCGCCGCATTGTTCTGCACCTGGTAGAACACGACCTTCTTGTCGAGGCACGCGGCGAGATGCGTGGTGAACGGCTTGAAGATGTTCTCGTAGACCGCGGGGTCCTCGACCGGTGTGTACGTGAACACGATCGTCGACGGGTTTTTCCACTTCTTGGGATCGGTAGGGACGTCGGCGACCATGTCCTTGTTCGCGTCGCAGTACATCGCGTCGAGCTCGCCGCGGTTCGGGCATGCATCGGCCGCATGGGCGGCGGGAGCGATCGCCCAGAGCAAGGCAAACAGCGATAGCAGGTATCTCGTTTTCATCGGGGGGTCTCCTCCAGTTGGCGCGGGTTCTCTTTCGGAACGATCTACAAGCGGTTGGCCACAAAACTCTAACACCGACGGTGCGCCCGCGCACACCGTCCGTCGTGCCTTACCGGGGTCCGAGACGGCGGTGGCGTATCATCATCATCCTTTGCGAGAGCATTTTTCGTGGCTTCAGAGCTCAACGTCGTCGTACTCGCCGCCGGCCTCGGCAAACGGATGCATTCGGCGCTGCCGAAGGTGCTGCATCGGCTGGCCGGACGCCCCATCGTCTCCTATGTCATCGACAGTGCGCGCACGTTGTCGCCGCGCACGATTGCCGTCGTGGTTGGCCACGGCGCCGAGGCCGTGCAAAAGACCTTGGCCGCGCCCGACCTCGTGTTCGTGCTGCAGGATCCACCGCTCGGCACCGGCGATGCGACGCGCATTGCGCTGGAGGCGCTGCCGCAGGACGGCGTGACGCTGGTGACGATCGGCGATATCCCGCTGGTGCCGCCGGCGGCGCTTGCTACGCTCGTCCAGGAGGCCGAAGCCGGCCATCTTGCGGTGCTCACGGCGCGCGTGCCCGACCCGACGGGCCTCGGCCGCATCGTCCGCGATGCCGCCGGCCGCGTCCGCGCGATCATCGAGGAGCGCGACGTCAACGAATTGCAGCGCGCGATCAACGAGATCAATACCGGCGTGATGGCCGCGCCGACCGCGTTGCTGAGGCGCTGGGTCGCGCAGCTCAAGCCGGACAATGCGCAGAACGAGTATTACGTCACCGACATTGTCGCGACGTCGGTCACGGACGGCATTCCTGTCGTCGCCCATGTAGCGAGCGACGAGCGCGACGTGCGTGGCATCAACGACCGCGCGCAGCTCGTCGCCGTCGAACGCATCCTGCAGGAGCGCCGCATCGCCACGCTGATGACCGACGGCGTGGCGATCGCCGATCCCGCGCGGCTCGAGATTCGCGGCACGCTGGCCTGCGGCCAGGACGTGCGCATCGATGTCGGCTGCGTGTTCGAAGGCGACGTGACGCTCGGCGACAACGTGGTCATCGGTCCGTATTGCGTGCTGCGCGACGTGCACGTCAAGGCCGACACGGCGATCGAGCCATTTTCGTACCTGGTCGATGCCAGCATCGGCGCCAATTGCCGCATCGGCCCGTACGCGCGCATCCGTCCCGGCACGACGCTGGGCGACGATGTCCACGTCGGCAATTTCGTCGAGATCAAGTCAAGCTCCCTCGGGCAAGGCTCCAAGGCGAATCACCTGGCCTATGTCGGCGATACGGTGGTCGGAAGCCATGTCAATTATGGCGCCGGGGCGATCACGGCCAACTACGATGGCGCATACAAGCACCGGACGATCATCGGCGATCACGCGAGCATCGGGTCCAACTGCGTGCTCGTCGCCCCCGTGACCGTCGGCGCCGGCGCGACGATCGGCGCCGGCAGCGTGATCGCGCAGGACGCGCCCTCCGGTGCGCTGACCGTCGCGCGCTCCCCGCAGGTCACGGTCGAGGGCTGGCGGCGGCCGGTGAAGAAGTCCGAAGTGAAGGGCTAAACGCTCCCATGTGCGGCATTGTCGGCGCGGCCTCGTCCCGCAACGTCGTTCCGATGCTCATCGAGGGCATTCGGCGCCTCGAATATCGCGGCTACGATTCGACCGGTCTCGCCACCATCGATGGCATTGGCGCTCCGCTCGAGCGGCTGGTGTCGACGGCGCGCGTCGCCGATCTTGCGGCGCAGGCGCAGACGCGGCACCTGACCGGCACCACCGGAATCTCGCACACCCGCTGGGCGACGCACGGCGCGCCGTCCACGGTGAATGCGCATCCGCACTTGTCCGGCGCCGAAGTCGCCGTCGTCCATAACGGGATCATCGAGAACTTCGAAGCGCTGCGCGAGCGGCTGCAGAAGCAGGGCTACGAGTTCTGCACGCAGACCGATAGCGAGACGATCGCGCACCTGATCCACGCCCATTGGCATGGCGCCGCGCAAGAGGACCTGCTGCGCGCGGTGCAATTGGCGGTCGCCGAATTTCAGGGCGCCTATGCGATTGCCGTCATCTCCTCGCGCGAACCAGGCCGGGTCATCGGCGCGCGGGCCGGCAGTCCACTGGTCGTCGGCCTCGGTGAAGACGACCATTTTCTCGCTTCGGACGCGGCGGCGCTGGTCGGCGTCACCCGTCGCGTCGCGTATCTCGAGGAGGGCGATGTCGCCGACATCCGGCGCGAGGGCTATGCGATCTACGATGCACAGGGCCGGCGCGTCGAGCGGTCGGTGGTGGAGGTTCCGGCCACCGCCGGCGCCGTCGAGCTCGGACCGTACCAGCATTTCATGCAGAAGGAGATCTTCGAGCAGCCGCGTGCCGTGGCCGATACGCTCGAAGGGATCGCCGGCATCGACGCTGCGCTGTTCGGTCCCCGTGCCAACGCAATCCTGCCGCAGGTCGACTCGGTGCTGATCCTCGCATGCGGCACCAGTTACTACTCGAGCCTCGTGGCCAAGCAGTGGATCGAAACGCTGGCCGGCATGCCGTGCACGGTCGAGATCTCGAGCGAGTACCGCTATCGCGACAGCGTGCCGCATCCGCAGGCGCTGGTCGTCGTCGTCTCGCAGTCGGGCGAGACCGCCGACACGCTGGCGGCGCTGAAGCATGCGAAGTCGCTTGGTCACGCGCACACGCTCGCGATCTGCAACGTCGCGACCAGTTCGATGGTCCGGCAAACGGAGCTTACGTTTCTCACGCGCGCCGGGACCGAAGTCGGCGTCGCGTCGACCAAGGCGTTCACGACGCAATTGGTTGCCCAGTTCCTGCTGGCGCTTGTGCTGGCCAAGCTGCGCGGCCGTCTGGCGGAGGACGCCGAGGCGAAATGGATCAAGGGGCTGCGCCACTTGCCCGCGGCGATCCAGGGCGCGCTGGCGTTGGAGCCGCACTTGATCGCCTGGGCGCAGGCGTTCTCGAAAAAGCAGCACGCGCTGTTCCTCGGGCGTGGGCTCCACTACCCGATCGCACTCGAAGGCGCGCTGAAGCTGAAGGAGATTTCGTACATCCATGCCGAAGCGTACCCCGCCGGGGAGCTCAAGCATGGACCGCTGGCGCTGGTCGATACGCAGATGCCGGTCGTCGCCATCGCGCCCAACGATGCACTGCTCGAAAAATTGAAATCGAACCTGCAGGAAGTACGCGCGCGCGGCGGCGAGCTCTATGTCGTCGCCGACCTCGACAGCCATCTCACCGCCGGCGACGGCATTCACCTCATCCGGGTGTCCGAGCACGCGGGACTCCTCTCCCCGATCGTGCACGTCGTGCCGCTGCAGCTGCTCGCGTATCACGCCGCCGTGCTGCGCGGGACGGATGTCGACAAGCCGCGCAACCTCGCGAAAAGCGTGACGGTGGAATAGTCGATACCGAATCCCTCGATCGACGTGCGCGGTCCGCAATGCGCTTTTGCGGATTGCATTTCGCAGTCGCCAGCGACAGCCGGCGGGCCACCATTGATCGCGTATTCGGTCCCGTTCGTCACGTGCATCGGCACCATTGGCCGGGTTTTGTACACTAGCAGCACGATCCACGCCCACGGCTCGCATCCAAGGCGCGTCGCCTTCAGTCATTGATCGACGATCCACGATGAGCGGACCCATCACCTGCGGATACCTGATCACGCATGCGCTGCTGCTGCTGTCCGCGCGCGCGATCAAGGAAGCGCGGGCGATGAAGCAGGAGTATGGACAGGTCCTTGCGCAATTGCGCGACCGCGAGCTTGCGGTGGCGCAAGCGCGGCAGGGTCAGCGCGCCGCACGGCTGGAACGGATCGCCGCGGTTCGCCAGGAGGCGCAGCGGCAGATGGCACGCCTGGGACGGTTGCAATCGCTCGCTCAATCGCTGGCAACGCAGATGCCGGAGCTTGCGCAGAAGATCTTCGTTCCGGCGCCAGCGGCGCCGACCGGCGACGACGACGCGGCCTGGAGCGCGCATCTGCGCGCGCTCGACATTTCCGTGCGCGAGCTGGAGACGCTGCTGGGGCAAGCGGGCCGCGCGTTCGGCGCGCAAGTGCGGGCAACGCTCGCCACCGCATCGGCGACGCCGACGATCGACGACGTGTTGTCCGGCTATGTGCTGCAACGGCAGCTCAAGCCAGGGCTGGACCCGACGCAAGCCGAGCGCTTCCGGGAGACCGCGGCGCGCGTGTTGTCGCGGGTTGAAATGACGGGCGCTGCGGCGTTGCCGCAGGAGCTCGAGGCGCTGGCGAAGGCGATCGTACTTGCGCCCACGATTGAGCGGGCCGAGGCGCTGGCGTCCGAGCTGCGGCTGGCGGTGCAGCGGCAACGCGATGCCTTCCATGCGCAACGCACGGAGACCGAAGAGGCGAAGAAACTGCTGGAGGAATTACCCGAGGACGCGCCGGTGCCGCTGTTGCGCGCGCTGGAACAGGTGGCGGCCGGCGTCGAACGCATGGACGCGGCGCTGCGCGATGCGGCGCAACAGACGCTCGACAGCGCGGCCGCCGATCGCGAACAGCATGAGCACGAAGCAGCCGCGCTGGTGCTGCAGGAATCGTTGCGTGACCTTGGATACGAGGTCGAGGATATCGAGGCGACGCTGTTCGTCGACGGCGGCGCCGTGCATTTCCGCCGCACTGGCTGGGAAAACTATTTCGTCCGCCTGCGCCTGAATCCGCACGAGCACACCGTCAACCTCAACGTCGTGCGCGCCAGCGGCGACGAGGATACGGCCGAACGAAGACGCCTCGATGCGCTCGCCGAGGATCGCTGGTGCAGCGAGTTTCCGCGGTTGCTGCAAACGCTGGCGGCGCGCGGTCTTGATCTTGCTGTGACACGGCGCCTCGAGGCGGGCGAGGTGCCGGTGCAAATCGTCGACCGCGCAAGCCTGCCCGCCATCGCCGCGGAAGACGATACGGCCCGCCCGCGGCAGTCGCCGCGAGCACTCGAAAAGCCGTAGGACAAGGACCGACGTGGAAAGTACGCCGCGCTGGATCACCGACTTGAAGCGGTTGCTGCCGATCCGCTCGCAGTTCGTCGTCGCCGGCAATATCCGCGACAGCTTTCTCACGCCCTACGAACAGGGGACCACACTCGCGCCGCTGCTGCGCTGCCTGTGGGTGCATCTCGCGCAGCTCGACTACAAGTTCCTGCTGGTGTTCGATCCGGTCGAGGGACTGCGACCGTATCCGAACGAGCCGGCGGCGGTGGAGCTTGCGACCAGGCTGTTCGACTTGAAGCTCGCCGACGGCGTGATGCCGATGAGCCTCGAGAATCTGATCGCGATCATGCGCAAGGTGGCGGGCCAGCGCGAAGCGCGCTGTGCGCTCGTCATCGACTTCGCGTCGCGCCTGACGCGCCAGCCCGATCACCTCGATGCCAACGAGCACCGCTTCTTCGTCGCGGCCGAACGGATCTCGCTCGCCGCGCATCCGATCGTGCCCAAGGGCGCCGACATCGCGACGGCGAACGGCAAGGCGCATTTCAATCCGATCCTGTGGCTCGTCAACCGCGGCCAGGACTTGCCGTCGTGGCTGGCGCTCGACTCCACGCGGGTCGCGGTACTGTCGCTCGGCCTTCCCGATTACGAGACGCGGCTCGAGGCGGCGCGCCACCTGGGCAATCTCTTCGCCGGCTTTGACGCGGGCACCGTGGAGGCGCGAGGCAAGTTCGCCAAGGACTTCGCGCAGCGCACCGACGGTTTGCCGCTGGTCGCGCTGGCGGACATCGCGCAACTCGCCGATCGCCAGGGCATCGGCTTTCGCGACGTCGACGATGCCGTCCAGTGCTTCAAGGTCGGCGCCACCGAGAATCCGTGGAAAAAGGACTATCTGCGTGAGCGGATCGCCGATGCGCTGCCGTTCATCGAGGAACGTGTGCGCGGCCAGCGGCCGGCGGTCACCAAGACGATCGACATCCTGATGCGCTCGGTGATGGGGCTGACCGGCGCGCAGGCGCGCGCGACCGGCAATCGGCCGCGCGGCGTGCTGTTCTTCGCGGGTCCCACCGGCGTGGGCAAGACGGAGCTCGCCAAGACGCTGACGCAGCTCATCTTCGGCGACGATCGCGCGTATATCCGCTTCGACATGAGCGAGTTCGCCGAAGAGCATACCGGCGCGCGCCTGCTGGGCGCGCCGCCCGGCTACATCGGTTACGACGCGGGCGGCGAGCTGACCAACGCGGTGCGCGACAAGCCGTTTTCGGTCGTGCTGTTCGACGAAATCGAGAAGGCGCACCCGCGCATCCTCGACAAGTTCCTGCAGATCCTGGACGACGGTCGGCTGACCGACGGCCGCGGCGAAACCGCGTACTTCTCCGAAGCCATCCTGGTCTTCACGTCGAATCTCGGCATCTTCGTCGAGGACGAGCACGGCCAGCGCGTGCAGAGCGTGCAGCCCGGCGATCCGCACCCCGTGGTCGAGGCGCGCGTGCGTACGGCGATCCAGGACTATTTCAAGTTCCGACTGTCGCGCCCGGAAATCCTGAACCGGATCGGCGACAACATCGTCGTGTTCGGCTTCATCACGCCGGACATCGCCGCGCAGATCTTCGACGGCATGCTGCGCAACGTCGTCAATCGCGTCCGCGACGAGCACAAGGTCGACCTGGCGCTCGACGAGACGGTACGGGATCGCCTGCGCGAACTGTGCACGCGCGACCTCTCCAATGGCGGCCGGGGCATCGGCAACCAGCTCGAGTCGTTATTCGTCAATCCGCTGGCGCGCGCGATGTTCCGCTTTCCGCTCGCAGGGCGCGCGGCACTGACGGTGACCGATCTCACCGAAGATGCGAACCGGATCATGACGGTTTCGCTCGCGTGAGCATGGTTGAGAATACATATGGCTCACGTCATGCCCGCGAAGGCGGGAATCCAGTCTCGTGCGTTTTCGGTGCAAACGACGCCGGATCCCCGCCTTCGCGGGGACGACGTAGACAATTGGTAGCGCCTCGGGCATGAGCGCGCTTGCCACGCTGCAACTCAACAAAGCCCATTGGCCGGTGACGGTGCTCGGACCGGGCCGGCGGATCGGGCTTTGGGTGCAAGGCTGCACGATCGGCTGCCGCGGCTGCGTGTCGCAGGACACGTGGCCCTCCGATCCGTCGAAAACGATTGCCGTGCGTGAGCTTCTCGCGTGGTGCAAGCGTGTTGCGGGCGACGAGCTCGATGGCGTCACGATCAGCGGCGGCGAACCCTTCCAGCAGCCGGAGGGCCTGCGCGCGCTGCTTGAAGGCCTGCGCGCATGGCGGCGCAGCGCCACGCTCGATTTCGACCTGCTGTGCTACAGCGGCTATCCGCTGAAGACGCTGGAACGCAAGCACGCGAAGCTGCTGGCATTGCTCGATGCGGTGATTCCGGAACCTTATGTCGATCATCTGCCGCAAGGGAATGTCTGGCGCGGCTCTTCCAATCAGCCGCTGGTTCCGCTGTCCGAGCGCGGGCGCGCGCGTTACGCGGAGCATGTCGCTGCGACGAGCGATGCCACGGGCAAGCGGATGCAGGCGGCGATCGAAGGCGGCCGCGTCTGGATGATCGGCATTCCGGGCCGGGGCGACATGGCGCAAGTCGAAGCGCTGTGCGCAAGCCGGGGACTTGCGCTTTCGAAAGTCTCCTGGCGCAGGTAGAGTCGGGCCGTGGCCCACGAGTATGTCCGCGTCTGTCCGGTCTGCGAACAGGAGAACCCGCCCGAGCAAGCGCGCTGCGCCTGTGGCGCGTCGCTCGCGGGCATCGATTTTTCGTTGAAGCGCGCGCCGCCGCCGGCGGCGCCATCACCGGTTGCGGTCGTGCAGCCCGCGGTGGATGTCACTGCCCCACCGGCAACAGGTGCGGTCATCTGCCCGCACGCCGACTGCGCGCAGCCCAATCCGCCCGGCACGCAGCGTTGTCTGTACTGCAATCGGCCGCTACGCGATGCAGCACCAGCGGCCGTCATCGCCGGCGCGCGGCCGTTGCCGACGGCATTGCGCGACGACTTTTCCGTCGTCGACGTATTCCCCGCCTCGGGCAGCGAAGCCGACATCCTGCTGGTGGCCGATGTGCGCAGCGGCGAACGGCGCGTAGCCAAGCTCTACCGCAAAGGCGTTGCGCCCGATTTCCAGCTGCTTGCGATCCTCGCCCAAACCGTGGGCGACACGGTGGTGCGCGTGCTCGCGCACGGCGTCTCCGATGGGACGGCCTACGAGCTGCTCGAATACATTCCCGGCGGGACGCTGGAAGACCTCATGCGCGCGGGACCGCTGTCGAAGTCGGACATCAGGCGCATCGTCAGTGAAATCGCCGATGCGCTGAACGGCATCCACGCGCACCGCATCCTGCACCGTGATTTGAAGCCGGAGAACGTCCTCGTCCGTTCGACGTCGCCGCTCGAATTGGCGCTCACCGACTTCGGCATCGCGTCGCTGGCCGCGGCCACCCAGCATTTCACCAGTGCGGCGCGCACCACCAAGTACGCGGCGCCGGAAGCGCTCACCGGCGTGCTCGACGCGAAATCGGATTGGTGGTCGCTCGGCATGATCGTGCTGGAAGCGGCGAGCGGCCGCCATCCGTTCGACGGCCTGAACGAGCAGGTGATGAATCATCATCTCGCCACGCGTCCGATCGACGTGCGCGGCGTGTACGACGACGAGTTGCGCATGCTGTGCCGCGGCCTTCTGCTGCGCGACCCCAAGCGGCGCTGGGGCGCTGACGAGGTTGCGCGCTGGCTTGCCGCCGATCCCACGCTTGCGGTATCCGAGGACGCGGAAGGCGCGGCCACCGCGGTGCGCCCCTACCGCTTTGGCAACACGGAAGCCACGTCGGGCGCGGAGCTCGGGCTTGCGCTGGCCAGGCATTGGGACGCTGCCTGCCGGGATCTCGCGCGCGGCCAGATCGCGCGCTGGCTCGAGCACGAATTGCACGACTACAACCTGCTGCGCGCGTTGCGCGACATCGAGGATCAGAAACATCTCAGCAGTGACGGCCGTCTGCTGCGGTTCCTGATCAAGGCCGCACCGGATCTGCCACCGGTATGGCGCGGGACGCCGGTGAGCGAATCGGAGCTGCTCGCTTCGGCGCGCACCGCGGCGAACGGCGTCGAGGCGGCTCAGGCCTGGCTCGATTCGCTCTACACCGATCGCGTCCTGGAGGCCTACGCCGCCGCCGGGCACGGCGCGTTTCGCGCGATCGATCAGCGCTGGCGCAGCGGTTGGGACGACTTCGTCGAGTTGTGGGAAGCGGCGCGCGCGGCCGAAGAAAAATGGCGCAAGCAACCGCGCGACGTAGGAGGCGCCGCCGGCTCCCACGCGGTCAGCTACGACGACCTCGCGTTCGTGGCGACCGGTCGGCTCGAGCTCCCGGCGCAGCGCGTCGTCAATGGGGCACTGTTGTTGGCCCAGGCGGATGCTGGCTACGTCGACGCATTGCGCGGCGAGGTCACCGGCGGGCTCGGTGCCGTTTCCGGTTTCTGTCCCTGGTTCGAGGCACTGTGGGAAAAAGCGCAACGCCATGCGATCGGCGTGGTGGTCGCCCGGCATCTGCTCGCCCATGCGCAGGACGACGCGGCGATGGAGGCGCGGCGGCAAGCGGCGACGGCCGGCGCCCGCGCGCGGGTGTTCGAAGAAGCCCGCGACGAAATGCGCGAACACCTGGCCGCCGTGCTCGCGTTCGTCCCCAGTGGCGACGAGGCGCTGGCCACGGAGACGGTCACCGAGCTCCTCAATGGGTTCAACGGGTTCCAGCTCGCCTGCCAGAAAGTATTGCGCGTGGGCCACGCCGAACCCGAGTTCGAATCGCTGCGCCAGGCGACCGAGAAACTGTCGTCGCTCGGTCTTGCCGCCCAGCGCGCGCTGGCCGAATCGGAAGAGATCAGCGGCGTCAACGCGATCTTTCTCACGCCGCAACGGCTGGTGATCGGCGTGGCCGTTCTCGCCGGCGCGCTGCTGCTGCGGGTCCCGGTGGTAATCCTCGTGGTGCTGGCGGCGGCCGCGCTCGCCATCGGCTACCGCTGGTACGTGGGCTTTCGGGCGACCGAGGCCGTGATCGCGAAGCTGCGGCTCTTCAGCTTGCACGGCAAGACCTTCCTGCGCACGGGTTCGGGGGCGAACGGAGAGAAGGCGCACGCGCAATGAGCGCGCGAACGCGGGCTTGACACTGCCAGGCGCCGGCGATCCAATTGAGATTCGTCAGCGACAGCGGGAAAGGATCGCGATGACTCCGAAGCGCAGGCAAATCGCAATTGCCCTCGCCCTTGCCGGAATTGGGGCGTTCGCCACACAGCCGGGTGCGAGCGCCGGCGGCAACGACGGATTCGATCCGCTATTCGACGGGGGCCCGATCTGCAGCGCGCGGACTGGCGGTCCGCCCGCCGTGTTGCGCAATTTCATTCTCGCGAAAACCGAAACGGCGCCGTTTCAGCCGGTCCCAGCCGAACCCGCGCTGGGCGAGAAGCCGGTGCTCTACGACAACCTGGGCAAGCTCACGTTCAAGGCGGGGACGAACAACGTCAAGGCGCAGGCATGGTTCGACCAGGGTGTCAGGCTCGCATTCGGATTCAACCATGCGGAAGCGCAACGGGCGTTTCGCGAAGCGCAGAAGCTCGATCCGCGCTGCGCGTTGTGCTTCTGGGGCGAAGCGCTGATCCTCGGTCCGAACATCAACGTGCCGATGATGCCGGACGCGAACGCGCCCGCGTTGGCGGCGCTGGCGAAGGCGAGCGAGCTTGCGGCTGCGGCGCCACCACGTGACCGCGCGCTGATCGAGGCGCTCGCGAAGCGCTACGCGGCCGATCCCAAAGCGGTGCGCGCGGATCTCGACGCCGCCTATGCCCGCGCGATGGAAGCGGTGGCCAAGCAATATCCTGCCGACGACACCGTCCAGGTGCTCTATGCCGAGGCGCTGATGGACACGCAGCCGTGGGACTATTGGGAAGCTGCCGGCACCAAGCCCAAAGGGAACGGCGCGGCCATCGTGGCGACGCTCGAGACGGTGTTGCAGCGCAATCCCGACCATCCCGGCGCGATCCACCTCTACATCCACGCGATGGAGGCGTCGACGCACGCGGACAAGGCGCTTCCCTACGCGAACCGGCTGGGCCGGCTCGAACCCGGCGCCGGGCACATCGTGCACATGCCGGCGCACATTTATTATCGATTGGGGATGTACCGCGAGGCGCTCGCCACCAACCAGCGCGCAATCGCCGTCGACGAGCGCTATTTCAAGACTTCGCCGTCGGACCCGCTGTACAAGTCCGCCTACTATCCGCACAACATCCACTTCCTCATGGTGTCGGCGCAAATCGGCGGCGACGGCAAGACCGCGATCGATGCTGCCGGCAAGCTCGACGCGGCGATACCGATCGAGGTCGTAAAGCAATTCGCGATCATGCAGCCGGTCAAGGCGGCGCCTTACACGACGCACGCGCAGTTTTCCGATCCGGACACGATCCTCAGGCTGAAGGCGCCGCCAGCCGACCTTGTGCTGGTCGATACGATGTATCACTACGCGCGGGCGTTGGCCTTCGCGAGCAGGAAGGACGCGACGTCCGCGCAGGTCGAGATCGACGCGCTGACCCGCATCGAGCGCGAGGCCGACTTCAAGCCGTTCGACGAATGGAATATCCCGGCCAAGGAAATCGTGCAGACCGCCCGCCTCGTTGCGCTGGGGCGCCTGGCCGATGCAAAGGGCGACCTCGCCAGCGCCGCCAAGGACTACGAGGACGCGGTGTTCATCGAAGACTCGCTGTCGTATACCGAGCCGCCGTACTGGTACTACCCGGTGCGGCAGTCGCTGGCCTCGGTGCAGCTGCGCCAAGGCAAGCTCGATGACGCCGAGAAATCCTTCCGCGAGTCGCTGGCGCGGGTGCGCAACAACGGCTGGGCGCTGGCGGGCCTGGCGGAAACGTACCGGCGCAAGGGTGACGCCACATCCGAGCATACGGCGCGGCGCGCGTTCGCCAAGGCGTGGTTCGGCAATCCGTCAGGGCCGCCGCTCGATCGACTGTGATCACCGCGCAGATGACTCGGGAACGTCGTCGCGGAACAATTGGTAGAGCAGGATCGCGCCGAAGGTCGCCGTGCCGATGCCGCCCAGGGTGAAGCCGCCGATCTTCAATCCGAGATCGCCGGCGCCGATGGTGAGCGTGACGGCGATGGTGACGAGGTTGCGCGCGCGCGAAAAATCGACGGCATTCTGCACCCAGATGCGGCCGCCGGTCGCGGTGATGAGGCCGAACACGACGATCGCCAGGCCACCCAGCACCGGGCCGGGAATGGTCAGGATCAGCGCGCCGAACTTGGGCGAGAAGCCGAGCACGATCGCGGCCAGCGCCGCCACGACGAACACGAGCGTCGAGTAGATTTTCGTCACCGCCATGACGCCGATGTTCTCCGCATACGTGGTGACGCCGGTGCCGCCGCCCGCACCCGCGACGATCGTCGCGAGGCCGTCGCCGACGAACGCGCGACCAAGATAGGGGTCGAGGTTCTGTCCCGTGATTGCGGCGACCGCTTTCACGTGTCCCAGGTTTTCCGCGACCAGGACAATGGCGACGGGCGCGATCAATGCAATGGCCTGCGCATCCCAGACGGGAAATGAAAGCTTGGGCAGGCCAACCCATGCCGCGGCAGCGACATCGCTGAAGTCGATCGGTTTCCCGAGGCCCAACCCGTTGGTGAGGAGCGCATACAGCGCATAGCCGGCGAGCCCGCCCAGCAGGATCGGCAGGCGCCGCGTGAGCCCCGGTGCGCGCACCGCCACGAGCCCGACGGCGACAATCGTTGCGATGCCGATCCAGGTGTCGAACGTGCTGCCGGCGATGCCCTTGACCGCGATCGGCGCGAGGTTCAAGCCGATCACGGCGACCACGGCGCCCGTGACCGGCGGCGGCATCAGCGTTTCGATCCACTGATAGCCGACCTTCATCACCGTGAGGCCGATGGCCGTATAGACGATGCCGGCCACGATGATCCCGCCGAGCGCCACACCAAGGTTCGCGTTGGGTCCGCTACCGGCGTAACCGGTCGCGGCGATCACCACGGCGATGAACGAGAAGCTCGAGCCGAGGTAGCTCGGCACGCGCCCGCCGACCGCCGCGAAAAAAATGAGCGTGCCGATGCCGGAGAACAGGATCGCGACATTGGGATCGAACCCCATCAGCAACGGCGCGAGCACCGTGGCGCCGAACATCGCGACGACATGCTGCAGCCCGAGCGCGATCGTCTGCGCCGCCGGCAGGCGCTCGTCGGGAGCGATGACGCCTTCCGTGCGCAGCTTCCAGTGCGGGAAATAGCCGGGGTGAGGGCTCATCAGTGTCTCGCGCGAGTGGGAAAGGCGCATTGAACACTGAATGGCATTCCATGGGAATCGCGGCAGAATCCGCGCGATCAATTAGAATGGCTCGGGGGAGCGGTGCTCACCGCTCCTCGCCGCAACCCATTGACATGGAGCCCTCGCAATGCCCGGAACGCCTTCGCTGCTCGACGAGCTGCGCACGCAGTACGAGGCGGCGCGCACGTCGCCGCATCAACACTCGGATGTCGAGGGCTTCGAGGAAATCAACAAGCGGATGCGCGGCGTGTTCGCCTATCTCGAGAAGGTGGTCAACTATCTCGATGGATTGAAGCCGCCCATCGAGCACCGCTTCGACCTGGGCCACGGGCTCGTGTTCGAGGCGCCGAAGTTCGGGCGTGGCTACGTCGGCCAGCACACGATGCGCATCGTCGGCTACCCGGTGCTCGACGAAATCAGCATCTGGTACGAGATCGCGGCAGCGAAACCGTTAACGATCGAGATTGCGCAGGGCGGCGTGGCAATGGCCGAAAAATGCCTCGACGACGCGGGACTTCACTACACGTCCCGTCGCGTCGAGGATCGCAGCGGCGTCTTGCAGAAGTGCGTGATCACGGTGCCGCCGGCCATTCCCGCGGCGGTGACGTTTCACGTCGATTACCAGACGGGCCTGGTCGTGGTGTCGCTGGTCAACGTCGACCGCTTCGACCGCGTGAGCCTCGAGTTTCACAGCCAGGCGATCGACGAATCGGTGCTCGAGGACCTGGTTCGCTTCATCCTCGGCAAGAACTCGGCGTTCCTGAGCCGCGCGCCGCTTGCGGGCATCCACGGGATCACCCGCGGTTGACCCGCCAGCGGTTCGGCGCCGCGTTCCTGTCAGTCCCAGTTGCGCACACCGCCACCGTCGCGGCGATTCCAATGGCGCTCCATGCGCTCGAGATCGTGGAGGTCGGTCGCGCGTGCATAGGACTCTTCCAGCTCGCGTATCTCGAGCTCTTCGCGTGCGCGGGGCCGCGGCGGAATGCTGCTGTCGGGGCGCCTTGGGGACAACGCGGCGACCGCGCGGTCGCTCATCGCGCGCACGAACGCCGTCACCATGGCGACCGGATGGGCAAACCGCGATTGGCCGCGCCGCGTAAAGCCGGCCCGCAAACACATTCCGTCAACATGAGGCATGATCGTTCTCCAATAGTTCGGGCTCGATTGCGCTTCAGGTTGCCAACCACGAATCGAATCCCACGCTGTCGAAGATAGGCGCGCCGGGCCCGAAGGACCAGCGATGAATTCGGCGGTTTATGTTAAGATTTTCTACAATGTCACAGGATAGCGATGCGGCTGCCACCGTTAAATGCCGTCCGTGCCTTCGACGCCGTTGCCCGGCTGGGCTCGGTGCGCGCGGCTGCGGAAGAGCTCGCCGTCACGCCGGCGGCCGTAAGCCAGCAGCTGCGCGTGCTCGAAGCGCACCTCGGCATCGCACTTACGCAGCGGCATGGCCGCGGATTGGTGCTGACCGATTCGGGGCGCACGTGGCATGGCGAGATCGCGCGGCACCTCCGCGCGATCGCGCTCGCCGCCGAACGCCTGCGGCCCGGCCGCCGCGTGGTCCAGGTCACGGTCGTGCAATCGTTCGGCTCGCGCTGGCTGATGCCGCGGCTGCAGTCGTTCACGGCGCGCGAGCCGGAAATCGAAGTGCGCATCGATGCGAGTCCCGTGCTCGCCGATCTTGCCCGCGATCCCTTCGACCTCGCCATTCGCGAGGGGCGCGGCGGCTATCCCGAGGCGGAAACCGTCAAGCTCTTTCCGCTCGAGTTCGTGCCGGTGGCGAGCCCGGACGTTGCCAAGAAAATCCGGCGGCGCAACGGCACGATCGATTGGACGCGGGTGCGGCTGTTGCATGAGGTGTCGTACGATTACTGGCCGGACTGGACCGCGGCCGGCGGCATCACCGATGTCGATGTCGCACGAGGCCTTTTTTTCAGCCACACGATGCTCGCGCTCGACGCGGCCGTCGAAGGCCAGGGCGTCGCGCTCGCCCCGCTGTTCATGGCGCAGCGGGAGCTTGCCCGCGGCGTGCTTGCCATCGTCGACCCGCGCGGTTACGTTCCCGGTTCCGGCATTTACCTCTGCTGGCCCCGCCGCGGACTGCGCGCGCTGTCGCCCGCCGCCATCGCGTTTCGCGACTGGTTGATCGAGGAAGCGCGGCAGGCAACGGCAGAGATGGCAATATCAGGGTCAGAGACGACTTTTCGGCCGCGATCCCGCGTAGCGCCGCGGCAACGCAAAAGTCGTCTCTGACCCTACGGCGTCGATTCATCCCGCAGTGCGGCAACTCGTCAGCAAGTACCCGGGGCTGCGCCGGCTCCGTTACCATCGCGGGTTCTGATCTCACGACTTACGGAACTTCACCCATGATTGATCAAGGTTATCTGCGCCAACCGACGTTGCAGGGCGATGCGATCGTGTTCGTCTGCGACGACGACTTGTGGAGCGTGCACGCGGACGGCGGCGTCGCCCGCCGCCTCACCGCCGGCTTGGGCGAACCTGCCACCCCGTGCCTTTCACCCGACGGCCGGTGGCTCGCCTTCGTCGGCCGCGACGAACAGCATCCCGAGGTCTACCTGATGGCCGCGGAAGGCGGTCCCGCGCGGCGCATGACGTGGCTTGGCCCTGACGTGATGGTGCGCGGCTGGACGCGCGACGGCCACATCCTGTTCGTGACGACGCATGGCCAACCGTTCTTCCGCAACTATCGCGCGTTCACGCTCGATCCGGCCGGCGGCCTGCCGCAACTGTTGCCTCTGGGGCAAGTGAACCACCTGGCGCTCGGCCCCGGCAATGCGAAAGTCATCGGGCGCAACACCGCCGATCCCGCGCGCTGGAAGCGCTACCGCGGCGGCACGGCCGGCCATTTGTGGATCGACGCCGAAGGCGGCGGCACGTTTCGGCGAATGAGCGAGGTCACAGGCAACATCACGAGCCCGATGTGGATCGGGAATCGCGTCTACTTCCTCACCGACGCCGAAGGTGTCGGCAACCTGTACTCATGCAAGCCCGACGGTGGCGACCTGAAGCGGCACACGGAGCACGACGACTATTACGCGCGCCATGCGCAAAGCGACGGCACGCGCATCGTCTATCAATGCGGCGCGCAACTCTGGCGTTACGATCCGCGCACCGACGCCGCCCAACGGCTCGACATCCGCGTGCCCGCGCATCGCACGCAGGCCGCGCGCAAGTTCGTGGCGAGTCCCGACAATCTGGGTGGCTTCGCCGTGCATCCGGCCGGTCACAGCCTCGCGGCCGACGTGCGCGGCAAGCTATATACGTTCGGCCTGTGGGAGGGCGCGGTCCGCCAGCACGGAATGCCCGACGGCGCGCGCCATCGCCATCCCCAATGGCTGGCCGACGGCGTCACGGTGGCGGCGATCAGCGACGAGAGCGGAGAAGAGCGCGTCCAGATATGGACGGATGGCGCGACGCGCACGTTGCCCTGGGATATCGGGCGCGTCGTCGCCATGCGCGCGGCGCCGCGTGGTGCGCGCGTGGCGATCGCCAATCATCGCAACGAGGTGCTGTGCGGCGATCTCGAGACGGGAACGCTGACCGTGGTCGATCGCAGCGAGGACGGCCGCACCGAGGACGTCGCCTGGTCGCCCGACGGCGCATGGATCGCCTATTCGTTCTGGACCGACCCGCGCCACGTCGCGATCAAGCTCTACGACGTCGCCAACGATACGGCGACGCTGGTGACGCAGCCGGAGTTCAACGACTACGCGCCCGCGTTCGATCCGCACGGCAAGTATCTCTATTTTCTGTCGATCCGCACGTTCGATCCGGTGTACGACGCCGTCCAGTTCGAGCTGAGCTTTCCGCGCGCGGTGAGGCCTTACCTCATCGCGCTGCAGTCCGATGGTCCGCCGCCGTTCGAGCCGCCGCCGAAGGGGCTGAAGCCGGAGGATCCCGCCAAAGAGGCGAAACGCGACAGCGAAACTCCGACGGTGCGCGTCGATCTGCCGGGCATCGCGAGGCGCGTGTCGCCGTTTCCCGTGGCCGAGGGTCGCTACGGCCAGATCGCGGGCGTCGCCGGCAACAAGGTGATCTGGACGCTGCTGCCGATCGTCGGCGCGCACGGCCGCGGCGGCCACAAGGAAGCGCCGGGACGGCTCGAGCTCTTCGACTTCGACACGCTCCGCACGGAAACGCTCCTCGACAAAGTAGACCGCTTCGTGCTGGCCGGCGATCATACGACGCTGGTGATCCGCGAAGGCAAGCGGCTGCGTGCCGTTCCCGCCAACCGCAAGCTGGAGACCACCGATCCCGCGACGCAATCGGACACGCCGTCACGCAAGAGCGGCTGGATCGATCTTGGACGCGTGCGTGTATCGGTCGATCCGCGCAGCGAATGGCGGCAAATGCTGCGCGAAGTCTGGCGGCTGCAGCGCGACCACTTCTGGACGCCGAACATGTCGGGCACCGACTGGAACGCCGTCTACGAACGCTACGCGCCGCTGCTCGACCGCGTTTCCACGCGCGGCGAGCTGTCCGATCTCATCTGGGAAATGCAAGGCGAGCTCGGCACGTCGCACGCGTACGAAGTTGGCGGCGACCATCGCAAGCCACCATCGATCGCGCTCGGGCATCTCGCCGCCGAGTTGAAGCTCGCTGACGACGGGAGCTACGAGATCGTCAGCATCGTCGCCGGCGATCCATGGGAAGCGGGCGCCGATTCGCCGCTCAATGCCGTCGGTGTCGAGGCGCAGGTCGGCGATCGGATCGTCGCGGTGAACGGCCAGCCGGTCTCCCCCGCGACGCCGCCGCAGGCGCTGCTCGTCCATCAGGCGGGCGCCAAGGTCGAGCTCACGCTGGCGGCGAAGAAAAAGGGCGCGGCAGCGCGGACCGTCCTCGTCACCGCGCTGACCGACGAAGTGCCGGCGCGCTATCGCGCCTGGGTCGAGCGCAATCGCGAGTGGGTGCACGCGCAATCGGGCGGCCGCATCGGCTACTTCCATCTGCCCGACATGCAGTCGCACGGGTTCGCCGAATTCCACCGCTATTTCAGCGCCGAGTGCGACCGCGATGCGCTGATCGTCGACTTGCGCTACAACCGCGGCGGCCATGTGTCGCAATTGCTGCTGGAAAAGATCGCCCGCCGGCGCATCGGCTACAGGATCGCGCGCTTGATGCGGCCGTCGCCGTACCCGGACGAATCCGTCGCGGGGCCGGTGGTGGCACTGACCAACGAGCATGCAGGCTCGGACGGCGACATCTTTTCGCATAATTTCAAGCTGATGAAACTCGGGCCGCTGGTCGGCACCCGCACGTGGGGCGGCGTCGTGGGAATCTGGCCCCGCCACCAGCTCGTCGACGGCAGCGAGACGACGCAGCCGGAGTTCTCGTACTGGTTCAGCGATGTCGGATTCGGCGTCGAGAATTACGGCACCGATCCGCAAATCGAGATCGACAACGCGCCGCAGGATGCGGCCACCGGCCACGATCGGCAACTGGAAACAGCGCTCGCGACCGCGCAGGACCTGGTCGCGAAGGCGCGGCCCGGGCTGCCGGAGTTCGGGCCTCGCCCGAGCCTCGCCCGCGGTCCGCTGCCGCCGCGGCGCTGATCTCGCAAAGTCAGGCGAATGTGTAGCGCGCCGTCCAACGCGAATTGCGCACCGCAGTGTCATTTTCGCGATGGATGAGCGCGCTGCGCTCGTGGTGACGGCGGTCAAGGCCGTCGAAACCACCGACCGCGCACGTAGGGTCTGGACGGATGCCGATCGGGCGTGGGCGAGCCGCGCCGCCGCCGAGGTTGAAGGTGCCTCCGCAGAGCCCGCCACTTTTCTTGCGCGCCGTGCACAGCTCGCGCTCGAGCGCATCGGCGTGCGCGCCCCGGCGCTCGCGCGTGTGGTACGCGCCGCGCATTGGCGGCCGTGGGTCGGGGCGGTCCTAGTCGCGGCCGCCCTGGTTGCAGGTGTCGCCGGTGACCGCCTGGGTGACACGCAGCGCATCAATATTCTGGCGCCGCCCGTGCTGGGCGTCTTGCTCTGGAATCTTGCGGTTTATCTCGCGCTGGCCGTGGGCTACGTCGTGCGCTACGGCGACGCGACGGCACCAGGACCCGTGCGCCGCGCGGTGGCGTGGCTAGCGGGCGTCGCGCGCACTGCGCGCGCCACGCGGGTGGCAAAGGACGATCCCATGGCGCACGCCCTCGCATCGTTTACCGGGGATTGGACGGCACGCGCAGCGCCGCTTTACGCGGCGCGCGCCGCGCGCATTCTGCACCTCGCGGCGGCCGCGTTCGCGCTGGGCATCATCGGCAGCCTGTACGTGCGAGGGTTGGCCTTCGAGTATCGCGCGACCTGGGAAAGCACGTTTCTCGATGCCGCGACGGTGCGATCGCTGGTCGCGCTCTTCTATGCGCCCGGCGCATTGGTCTCGGGCATTGTCGTGCCCGATGCCGCGCACATCGCGGCGATCCGTGCCCCGGCCAGCGAAAATGCCGCGCCGTGGCTGCACCTCGTGGCGGCCACGCTGGCGGTGGTCGTGATCGTGCCTCGCCTGGTGCTGGCGCTTGGCATGTGGATGGTCGAGCGCTATCGCGCGGCCCGTGTCGGCGAGGACTTCCACGATCCCTACTTTGCCCGGTTGCTGCGCGATTTCGACGCGGGACCGGTGGCCGTGCATGTGGTCCCGTACAGTTTTACGGTCACGCCGGCGGCGGTCGCTGCGCTCGAGACGTTGCTCGCGCGCGCGTTGGGGGCAGGCGCGACGCTTGCCGTCGCTCCACCCGTGGCCTATGGCGATGAGGAAACCACGTCAGCTGACATGGCGCACGCCGGGCACGGGCCGGTAGTCGCGTTATTCAATGCCACGGCAACACCCGAGCACGAGACGCATGGGCGGTTCCTCGCTGCGCTCGCGCAAGTGGCCACGCCGTCTCGCCCCGTGCTGGTCATCGTCGACGAGGCAGCGTTCAACGCGCGCTGGCGCGACGACCAGGCGCGCCGGGAGGCACGACGGCGACTTTGGCGCGACTATTGTGCGGAAGCACGGCTGGCGCCGGTCTTCGTCGATCTTGCAGAGCCCGACTTGGCCGCGGTGGAAGAGGCGGTCGACGCCGCGCTCGCGGACCCTGATCGCCGGTGAGCGAGATTCGATGACCACGATCGCGCTGTCGCTTATCTCGCATACCAACGCGGGGAAGACCACGCTGGCGCGCACGCTGCTCGGCCGCGACGTGGGTGAAGTGCGCGATGCGCCCAACGTCACCACCGAGGCCGCCGCGTATCCGCTGATCACGACCGACGAGGGCGACACGCTGGTGCTGTGGGATACGCCTGGATTCGGCGACAGCGCGCGGCTTGCACGCCGGCTTGCGCAGCAGAGCAACCCGATCGGCTGGTTCCTGACGCAGGTATGGGACCGGTGGCGGGACCGCGCCTTCTGGCTGACGCAGCTTGCGGTCCGCAACGTGCGCGAACAGGCGGACGCCGTGCTCTATCTCGTCAACGCCTCGGAAGATCCGGCCGATGCGGGCTATCTTGCCGCCGAGCTCGCGGTGCTCGCGTGGATCGGCAAGCCCGTGCTCGTGCTGCTCAACCAGACGGGTCCGCCGCGTCCATCCGCCGTGGAAGCCGATGACGTCGCCCGCTGGCGCGAAGCGCTCTCCGCGCACCCGCATGTGCGCGGCGTGCTCGCGCTCGATGCGTTCGCGCGCTGCTGGGTGCAGGAATTGCGGCTGTTCGCGGTGTTGACGCCGTTGCTTGCCGCCGATCGGCGTGCCGCGTTCGTCCGCCTCGCCGACGCATGGCGGGTGCGGCGGTGGGCGCAGTTCGACGCTGCGATGGCTGCGCTGGCGGCACCGGTCGCGGCTGCCGTATGCGCACGGATCGCAGTACCCCCTGTCGCGGTGCTGCGCAAGCTCGGGAGCGCGCTCGGCGTCGCCGACGACGATGGTACGCGCCGCCAGGCGGCCGCGCTCGCCACGCTGGTCGAGCAGCTGGATGCCGATCTTCATGCGGCGACGCAGGAGTTGCTCGCGTGCCACGACCTCGAGGGCCGCGCGGCTGCCGAGGTCGAAGCACGAGTGGCGAGCGATCTCGCGCGCGAAGGCCCCCTTGGCGAAGGCAAGGCCGCGGCCGTGGGCGGAATCGTATCGGGTGCAGTGACCGGGCTGGTCGCGGATCTGGCTGCCGGAGGGCTCACCTTCGGCGCCGGCATGTTGACCGGCGCGATTGTCGGAGCGCTGGGCGGCGCGGGTGTCGCGCGCGCCGTCAACGTCGTGCGCGGCCAGACCGAGGACGCCATGCGCTGGGACGATGCATTTCTCCACCGCCTGGTGACGTCGTCGCTGCTGCGCTATCTTGCGATCGCGCACTACGGACGCGGGCGCGGCGACTGGCGCGACAGCGAGTACCCTTCGTTCTGGCGTGACCGCGTCCGCGACGCGCTGTCGATGCGGCACGCCGAGTACACGGCAATCTTTGCGATGCGCGGCCCGCCGTGCGACGTCGCGCGCATTGAGGCTTCGCTGCGGCCGCTGCTGGCGGATACGGCACGGGCGCTGCTTCTGCAGCTCTATCCGGACGCATTCGTCGAGGCAACGTGAAGCGCAACACGAGCGGAAAGATGGATGTGCGCTTTCGCCTGCGGATCACCCGTGGCGGCGACATCGCCGTCGGCCCCGGCAAGGTTGATCTTCTCGAGGCGATCGCTGCCACCGGCTCGATTACCGCGGCCGCGAAGCAACTCGGCATGTCGTATCGGCGTGCCTGGCTTCTCGTCGACACGATGAACCGTTGCTTCAAGCGCCCCGTCGTCGACGCCGAAGCCGGCGGCCAGCGTGGCGGCGGCACAGCGCTGACGCCGTTGGGCGCGCAAGTCGTGCTGCGCTATCGCAACTCGGAAGCGCTGGCCGCCAAGGCGGCCGCGGCCGAGATTGCGGCGTTGGCACGTCTGATGCGCAGGGCGCGCTAGAAGCCTCGCGAAGGTCGGCCGCCTCGCAGGGGCGGTGGCCAACCGTCATGTCCCACGGTATATTGCGCGATTCGCGATATACAACGATATACGACGATGGCAAACAGCTCACGCTTCGGACGTGCGATGGTGATCGCGGCCATCCTCATTGCGGCGGCGGCCCCGGTGCGCGGCGCGTCCGTCCCGAACGTCGCCGCCGCGTCCGACCTCCAGTTCGCATTGGCCGACATCGCCGTCGCCTTTACGCGCAATACCGGCCAGGCGGTCAATCTCGCGTTCGGCTCCTCGGGCAACTTCCGGCAGCAGATCGCGCAGGGCGCGCCGTTCGAGCTGTTCCTGTCCGCCGACGAGGCGTACGTCGACGCGCTCGCAGGTGAAGGGCGCACCGTCGATCGCGGCACCCGGTATGCGACCGGACGCATCGCGCTGTTCGTGCCGGCCGGCGGCACGCTCCGCCTGGACGCCACGCTCGCCGATCTGAAAGCCGCGGTCGTCGACGGTCGCGTGCAACGGTTTGCCATCGCCAATCCCGAGCATGCGCCCTACGGCCGCGCCGCCCGCGAAGCGTTACAGCGCGCGGGCGCGTGGGAGGCGATCTCTTCTCATCTCGTGCTGGGCGAAAACGTGTCGCAGGCCGCACAGTTCGCGACCAGCGGCGCGGCGCAAGGGGGCATCTTCGCGTACTCGCTTGCGCTGTCACCGGCGATTGCGGCCAAGGGAAGCGTCGTGCTGTTGCCCGCGCAAAGCCACGCGCCGCTGCATCAGCGGATGGTACTGCTGAAGGGCGCGGGCGCGACCGCGCAGGCGTTCTATGCGTACTTGCAACGGCCCGCGGCGCGCGCGCTGTTCCGCAGGCACGGCTTCCTGCTGCCGGACGAGTAACGCGATGGATTGGCCGGCGCTGGTTCTGTCGTTGCAACTGGCCGCCGCGACGGTGGCGGTCCTGTTGCCGCTCGGGATCGCCCTTGGGCGGATCCTCGCGTGGCGGCGGTTTGCGGGCCGGCGTGTGCTCGAGGCCGCGCTCGCGCTGCCGCTGGTGCTGCCGCCCACGGTGCTGGGGTTTTATTTGCTCGTGGCGTTCGGTGCGGGATCGACACTCGGCAGCGCGTTTGCCGCCCTGACCGGCCACCCGCTCGCGTTCAGTTTCGCCGGGCTCCTGCTCGCTTCGCTCATCGTCAACCTGCCGTTCGCGATCCAGCCGATGCAGCGCGCGTTCGAGGCGATTCCCGACGATGTGCGCGCCGCGGCCGCGTGCTGCGGAATGGCGCCGTGGCGCATTTTCCTGCGCATCGAGCTGCCGCTCGCATGGTCGGGCGTCCTGTCCGCCATGGTGTTGACGTTCGCGCATACGCTCGGCGAATTCGGCGTGGTGCTGATGGTCGGCGGCAGCATTCCCGGTGAAACGAAGACGATCTCGATTGCGATCTACGACCGGATGCAGGCGTTCGATCAAACCGGCGCCGCGACGATGGCCGCGGTGCTGCTCGGCGCGTCGCTGATCGCGATCGCCATCGCCTACTCGACGTCGCGGCCGCGGGATGCCACCCATGCCTGACGCCGCCGCCGGTTTGCGGGTCCGTCTCACGCAGCACGCACCGATTCCGCTGGATGCGACGTTGACGTGCGCGCCGGGCGAGACGCTGGCGCTGGTCGGGCCGTCCGGCAGCGGCAAGTCGACGATCCTGCGCTGCATTGCGGGCTTGCGCCGCGCCGCGGAAGGCCGCATCGAGTGCGGCGGCCAGACCTGGTTCGATGCGGGGACGAATGTCGACCGCACGCCGCAGCAGCGCTCGGCCGGCTTCGTGTTCCAGAGCTATGCGCTGTTTCCGCACTTGTCGGCGCAGGACAACATCGTCGCCGCGCTATCGCACCGTCCGCCCCGGGACCGCGCGCCGCGCGCGCGCGAATTGCTGGCGCGCGTGCACTTGACCGGTCTCGAAGCGCGCAAGCCGGCGCAGCTTTCCGGCGGACAGCAGCAACGCGTCGCCGTCGCGCGCGCCCTCGCCCGCGATCCGCAGGTGCTGCTGCTCGACGAGCCGTTCTCCGCCGTCGATCGCGTGACGCGCCAGAAGCTGTACCGCGAGCTCGCGGAGTTGCGGCATACGCTCGCGCTGCCGATCGTCCTCGTGACGCACGATCTCGACGAAGCCGCGATGCTGGCGGATACGATGAGCATCCTGCACCGGGGGCGTACGCTGCAGACGGGCACGCCGGATGACGTGATGACGCGGCCCGCGGACCCGCTGGTCGCGCGGCTCGTCGACATGAAGAACGTGTTCGAAGGACGGGTGGTCTCCATGGCCGGCACGCGCGCCATTGCGTGGCACGATGTCGTGCTCGAAACCAACGTGCCCGCGCGGTTTTCCGACGGCATGCGCGTGTGCTGGGCAATTCCGATGTCCGGCGTCGTCGTCCATCGGCGCGACCGGCCTTCGCGGGGCGAGCACGAAAATCCCGTCGCGGGCATGGTTGCCGAATGCGTGGCGCTGGGTGCCGATACGACCGTGGCGTTGCGGGTGGCGCACGCGCCAGTGCCGCTGTGGCTGCGCATTCCGACGCACGTGGCCCACCGCAACAGCGTGCGCGCGGGCGAAACCATGCACGTGTCGCTGCGCGCGGATGCGCTGCACGTCATGCCCTGGCGCGACCTCGCCGGGGATGCGGCGCCTTAGCGCACGCGGCGTCTCACAATGGCACGCACATCACGACCAGGTCGGCGCCATCGCCTTCCGCCAGCCAGCCCAGCACCACCATCTGGTCGCGCAGCGTGCGCACGATCATGTACCGGTGATTGGCATCGGGCCGGTTGCTGAACACGCGGTACACGACTTGCGTGCCGGGCGGGCAGGCTCCCGCCACCGGCAAGACGACGTGGAAGAATTGCGGATCCTCGTTGATGAACGACGGATTCTTCTGCCCGGTGTTGTTGCATTCGACGGTGCCGCGGCCGTAAAAGTGCGAGTTGCCGAGGCCCGGTGGAATGTAATAGCGGCACACCGGCGACGTGCCGGCGCCCGCCGCGATCCACACGGGAAACGACTGGCCGGTGCGCTGCCATCCCTTGATTTGCACGCCCGCGTCGAGAATCGCGATCTCGTTGGCGATGTGCGTGAGGAAGTAATGATCGAGCGCTGCGTTGTAGTACTCGATCGCGATGGCCGTGGCGGCCACCGGCACGCTGGCCGGGTCGATGACCGTCACCGTGTACTGGATGTTCGGCGGAACGCCGGCGCCCGCGATATTGCTCACACTGATCGTATACGTGGTGTCCGCGGCCGGCTTCGTGTAGGACATTCCGGTCGGGAGGAACACGATCGTGTTGTCGCCGAAACCGTCCATCAGCGGTTCCTTGGTCACCGCGATCGCGCCCGCCGGACCGCTCATCGTCACGGTTGCATTGCTGAAATCGGCGCCCGGATACGACAACGACCAGCGATTCGAGAGCGCCGGCAGCGTCTGATACGGGACGTAGCCGGCGGGTGGCCACGCCACGCCATTCGGCGTCGCCGGACGCGTCATCGTCGGCCCGAACACATGCAATGCGTTGGCGGGCCGGTTGGTCGTCGTGTTGCCCGTGGTGTCGCCGGTAGCCATGCCGGCACGCGGCGGGTGCAGCACCCAGCGGCGATGGCCGACGAATTGGTTGCCGGCACCCGGGTCGTCCATGTAGAGATCGATGGCGCCGACGCCATTTTTTCCGATCGCGATGTTCGACACCGAGGCGCCGGCCGCGCCGTCGGCACTGAAGCACAGCCAGCTCGGCGGCGGCGTGTGGCTCAGCTGGTTGTTCGCCGTCATGATCAGCGCGGTGGCCTGGACCTGCGGCACGATGGCGCCGCCCTCGAGCGTCACGCCCGGCAGGTCGACCAATGCGCGGTAATAGTTGACCCGCGTGATCACCGCCTGCTGGTGGTCGACATTGGTGGCGCCCACTACGCACCCGGCAAGCGTGCCCGTCCATGCGAGCACGGCCGCATTGCCCGGCAGGTAGCTGTTGTTGTACAGCGCCACGACGTCGGCGCGGGTCTTGGCCGCCTTGGGCGTCGGGTAGAAAAACCAGCCGGACGAATCTTGCGATTCATGGCGCCGCGGAGCCTCGCCGAGCTCGATGGCCAGCGGCGACTGTGCCCGTCCGTCCGGCACGATGGTGAGGGCACCGACGATGGCGCCGGCGAGCGCCAGCGAACGCAGCAGCGGACACTGGATGAGCTTGCGACGCAGCGACATGACCGTCCCTCCCATGAGATGGCGTCATTGCATCAGCGGGGGCAAGAGCGCCTCCTCGCGGACAGGCGCAAGCATCAATTGTGCCCGTGAACGGCGGCGGATAACCAGACCCGGGGCGGGTCAGATCAGCTGGAGATTCACCACCGGGCTCGGCTGCAGCGACCGGTCAGGCGGCCGGATGGGCTTCACCGCCTTCAGCACGACCACCATTTCTGCCACGACGTTGCGCAACTGGTGGACCTTGCGAACGATCGCGTCGGCGGTGAGGCCTTCGTTTTCGTTCTTGCGCACGAGCAGCGTGGCCTCCTCCATCGTCCAGTCGCCGCGGTAGCCGTAGTCGGCGCGCCAATAGGCCGGCTGGCCGAAATAGGCGAAGCTGTTCACGAAGAGATGTTGACGATGGGTCGGATCCTCAAACGCATCGTCGCTCGACCCATACGGCGCGCGGATCGTGAACAGCGCGCCGGGCTCGGCGATCCGGTGCAGCTCCTGCATCAGCGCCAGCGTGTCGCCGATATGCTCGAGCACGTGCGACATCCGCAATTGCGACGCGCTATTGTCGGCGAACGGAAGGGGCACCGTGCGGCAGGTGTCGAGATTCGCCACGACGTCGACACCCGGCATGGCGGTGACGTCGACATTCACCCATCCTTCCAGCGTCGATCGGCCACAGCCGAGGTTCAGATGCAGTCCCATGCGTCGTTCCCTTGGTTACCGCCGCGCGATTACCGCGCGGCGCGGCACACCCGTGCGAGCGCCACCCCGTGCCGAGGCTCGCTGCGGGCTGCGGGGCTCGCCCGTCGGCAAAAGCATACCAAGGGAGGCCCCGGCGTCGCCAATGCGTTACGATGCGAACCCGCACCGCCACTCGCCCCGACCATGGATTTCGCGTTCATCCTGGATCCTCTGTCCGAGCTCAAGGCCTACAAGGACTCGAGTGTCGCGATGATGCGCGCGCTCGCGCGCCGCGGGCATCGCCTGTTCACGTTCGAACAGCGCGAATTGTTCTGGGACGCCGGCGTGACCCGTGCGCGCGCACGCCCGCTCGAGCTGTTCGATGACGACCACGCGTGGTACCGCGAGGGTCCTGCCGACATCATGCCGCTCACCGGATTCGGTGCGGTCATCATGCGCAAGGACCCGCCGTTCGACATGGAGTACGTCTATTCGACGTACCTCCTGGAATGCGCCGAGCAGGAGGGCGCGCGCATCTTCAATCGTCCGCGCGCGATCCGCGACAACAACGAGAAGATGGCGATCACGAAATACCGGGACTTCATTCCTCCCACGCTGGTGACGCGCGACAGCGGGCTGATCGCGCAGTTCATCGACGAGCACGAGGACGTGGTCATCAAGCCGCTGGACGGGATGGGTGGAACGTCGGTGTTCCGCATCACGGAATCGGACCGGAATCGCAACGTCATCGTCGAGACCGTGTCGCACCACGGCCGGCAGATGATCATGGTGCAGGCGTTCCTGCCGGAAATCGTCGACGGCGACAAGCGGATCCTGCTGATCGGCGGCGAGATCGTCCCGCATTGCCTCGCGCGCATTCCCAAGCCGGGCGAAACGCGCGGCAACCTGGCCGCCGGCGGCCGCGGCGAAGCGCGGCCGCTGACGCGGCGCGACCGCGAAATCGCCGAAGCCATGGCGCCGAAACTGTGGGCCGAGGGGTTGCTGATCGTCGGGCTGGACGTGATCGGCGAAAGCCTTACCGAGGTCAACGTCACGTCGCCGACCGGCTTCGTGGAGATCACCAAGCAGAGCGGATTCGACGCACCCGGCCTGTTCGCCGATGTGCTGTTGCGGACCGTCGGCGCATCTTAAGTTGCCGTTAAGTCATGCTCGATATACCTCGCATTTTCTCCTCGACCTACGACCGATGATCGCTTCCCATCCATCCCGGCGCGGCGCGGCCCTTGCCTCCTCCGCGCTCGTAACGCTGCTGCTCACTGTCGGTGCGTGGGCTGCACCGGTCGCGAACGACGAGGTGGCCACCGCAAAGCCGCCCGCTTCCAATGCGGGCACGTGGTCGCACGCGTTCGTGGCCTATGGCGAGCCCAAATATCCGCGCGACTTCAAGAGCTTCGATTATGTGAATCCCAACGCCCCCAAGGGCGGCACGCTCTACCTGGGCAATCCCGACCGGCGCACCAGCTTCGACAAATACAACCCCTTCACGACCAAGGGCAGCGAACCGACCGGCGTGGTGATCCTGATGTTCGAGACCCTCGCCGTACGCTCGGGCGACGAGCCGGGGACGATCTACGGCCTGCTCGCCGAGGAAATGCTGGTGCCGCCGGACCGGTCGTCGATCACGTTCCGGCTCAATCCCAAGGCGCGGTTCAACAACGGCGATCCGGTCCTCGCCGCCGACGTCAAGCATTCGTTCGACATGATGACCAGCAAAGGGGCGTCGCCGGCCTACCGTTCGCAGTACGACGGCGTCAAGGGCGCGGTGGTCCTTGACGAGCGCACCATCCGCTTCGACCTCACCGACCGCACGCACGACACGATCATCAACGTCGGCACGTTACCGGTGTTCTCGCGCAAGTGGGGGTTGGGCGCCGACGGCAAGCCGAAACCGTTCGATCAGGTCATCGACGAATATCCGATCACGTCGGGTCCCTACACGATCGCCGGCACCGATTCCGGGCGCCGGATCGATTTCGCCCTCGACCCGAATTATTGGGCCCGCGATCTGAACGTGCGGCGCGGACAATTCAATTTCGATCGGATTGTCTACCGGCTGTTCCGCGACCGCTCGATCAGCATGGAAGCGTTCAAGGCCGGCGAATTCGACATCATCCAGGAATTCACGCCGCAGCAATACGTGCGCCTGCACGACGGCCCCAAGTGGCGGGACGGCCGGATCATCAAGAAGAATTTCGAATACGGGATGGGCAAGGGGATGCAGGCCTATTTGCTGAACCTGCGCCGCCCGATCTTCCAGGATATCCGCGTGCGCGAGGCGCTCGACTACAGCTACGACTTCGAGAAGATCAACCTGTACAACCAGCGTCGGCGTTCCTACAGCCTTTTCTCCAATTCGGATTTCGCCGCCACCGGGCTGCCGGGTCCGGGCGAGTTGAAGCTGCTGGAGCCGTTTCGCGCGCAAGTGCCGCCGGAAGTGTTCGGTCCGTCCTACCAGCCGCCGCGCACCGACACCGGGCCGAACGCGCTGCGCGAGAACCTGAAGAAGGCGCGCGCACTGCTGGAGGAGGCCGGCTGGAAGGTCGCTGCCGACGGCGTGCTGCGCAATGCCAAGGGCGAGCCGTTCGAATTCGAGTACCTCGAGCCGGAGAGCTCGAATCAGTTCCGTACGGTGATCTGGCAGCGCAATCTGGCCAAGCTCGGCATCAACCTCAAGTCGCGGATCGTGGATTTCGCGCTCTACCGCAAACGGCTGGAGACCTTCGACTTCGACACGGTCACGATCCGCACGCCGGACTTCGCGCTGCCCTCCGCGCTCGACTACCAGGAGTCGCTGGGCTCCAAGGCCGCCACCGAGGAGGGCTCGAACAACTTCCGCGGTCTCAAGAATCCTGCCGTCGATGCGATGGTGGCCGCGATGAGCGGCGCCAAGACCTACGAGGAGCTGCGCGATGCAAGCCGGGCGCTCGACCGGATCGTCACGTTCGGCCATTACCAGGTGCCGCAGCTCTACGCGCCGTGGTACTCGGTCTCCTACTGGAACAAGTTCGGCATTCCCAAGACGTACCCCAAGTACTACACGATCGATGAATCCGGCGATTGGCCCGTATGGGCGGTGACGGCCTGGTGGAGCAAGGACGCGGAGGCGATGGTGGGCCAGGCGTCGGGCGCTCCCAAATCCTGAGGGGACTGCCCGCATGCTGACCTATGTGCTGAAGCGCATGCTGCTGATGATCCCCACGATCCTCGGCGCGCTGACGGTCACGTTCATCGTCATCCAGTTCGTGCCCGGCGGCCCGGTCGAGCAGCTGGTCGCGGAAATGCGGGCGGGGGCCCGGGGCGAAGGTCCGGGAGCCGGCGGTGCACGCGGCCGCCGCGATCTGGACGCCAAGCAGATCGAGGAGATCAAGAAACTCTATGGCTTCGACAAGCCGCCGCTCACGCGCTATTTCGAGATGCTCGCCAATTTCGCGCGCTTCGACCTCGGGCGCAGCTTCATGCACAACAAGGACGTGTGGCAGCTGATCAAGGAGAAGCTGCCGGTGTCGATCAGCCTCGGGCTCTGGACGTTTCTGCTGTCTTATCTGATCTCGATTCCGCTCGGGGTGGCGAAAGCGGTTCGCGAAGGCTCCCGCTTCGACACGGCGACCACGCTGCTCGTGCTCGTCGGCTTTGCGCTTCCCGGCTTTGTGCTCGGCGTGCTGCTGATCGTGCTGTTCGCGGGCGGCACCTTCCTCGACTGGTTTCCGCTGCGCGGTCTCACCTCCGACAACTGGGCGACCTTGAGCTGGCCCGCGCGGATCACCGATTACCTGTGGCATCTCGTGCTCCCGCTCACGTGCTATGCGATCGGCAGCTTCGCCACGATCACCATCCTGACCAAGAACACGTTCGTCGAGGAAATCCGAAAGCAGTATGTGCTGGTGGCGCGCGCCAAGGGGCTGAACGAGCGCAGCGTGCTGTACAAGCACGTGTTCCGGAATGCGCTGATTCCGATCATCACCGGCTTTCCCGCCGCATTCGTGGCCGCGTTCTTCGCCGGATCGCTGCTCATCGAGACGCTGTTTTCGCTCGACGGCCTGGGCTATCTCGGTTACGAATCGATCGTCCGGCGCGACTACCCGGTCGTGCTGGGCACGCTGTACTTCTTCACGTTGCTCGGTCTCGTGGTCAAGCTGATCGGCGACCTGCTGTACGTCGTCGTCGATCCGCGCGTGCAGTTCGGGGCGGTGGCGAAATGAGCGACGTCATGGACGTCGCAGTGCCTGACGCCGAGCGCAAGGCCGCCGTCGCGCTGCCGGCGACGTCGCTGTCGCCGAACCAGCGTGCGTGGGCGCGCTTCAAGCGCAACCGGCTGGGGTACGGCGCGCTGCTGGTCTTCCTCGCGATGCTGGTGCTCGCCACGTTCGCGGAGCTGTTCAGCAACGAGCGGCCGCTGGTCGCGAAGTATCAGGGGAACTGGTTCTTCCCCATCTTCAACAACCAGCCGGAAACGCGGTTCGGGGGTGACTTCCTCACGCCGACCGACTGGAACGATCCGTTCATCCACGAGCGGTTCGCGCGTGACGGCAACTGGGCGCTGTACACGTTCAATCCCTATTCGGCGGGCACCGTCAACTATTTCAACAAGGTTCCCGCGCCGGCACCGCCCAGCCGCGAAAACGTGCTGGGCACCGACGACAGCGGCCGCGACATGCTGGCGCGCCTCCTCTACGGATTCCGCGTCAGCGTGTGGTTCGGCATGGCCCTTACCTTTGTCGGCGTCGTGCTCGGCATCATCATGGGCGCGGTCCAGGGCTATTTCGGCGGGCGGGTCGACCTGGGCACGCAACGGCTGATCGAAATCTGGAACTCGATCCCGGAGCTGTATCTGCTTATCATCATCGCGTCGATCTTCGAGCCGACGATCCTGCTGGTGCTGCTGGTGCTCGCGCTGTTCGGGTGGGTCGGCCTGTCCGACTACGTGCGCGCGGAATTCCTGCGCAACCGCAGCCTCGAGTTCGTGAAGGCGGCGCGTGCGATGGGGCTGTCCAACGGACAGATCATCTGGCGGCACGTGCTCCCGAATTCGATGACGCCGGTGATCACGTTCCTGCCGTTCCGGATGAGCGTCGGCATCCTGGGCTTGGCGTCACTGGAATTCCTCGGACTCGGGCCGCCCAATCTTCCCTCGCTCGGCGACCTGCTGCGGCAGGGCAAGGAAAACCTGGACGCCTGGTGGATCTCGGTCCCGACGTTCCTCGTGCTGGTGCTGACGCTGCTGCTCCTCACCTTCATCGGCGACGGGCTGCGCGACGCCTTCGACACCCGGAAATCCTGACGTGGCATCCCTCCTCGAAATCGATCGCCTCTGCGTCAACTTCGGTCCGTCGCGCGTTGTCGATCACGTTTCGTTCGACGTCGCCGCCGGCGAGAAATTTGGCCTGGTCGGCGAGTCCGGCTCGGGGAAGTCCGTCACCGCGCTGTCGATCCTGAAGCTCGTCGAAACCGCGACGTACGAAGGCGCCATCCGCTTCGAGGGCGAAAATGTCCTCGCGAAAAGCGAGCGCGCATTGCGGGGCATGCGCGGGCGCGACATCGCGATGATCTTCCAGGAGCCGATGACGGCGCTCAATCCGCTCTACACCGTCGGCAATCAGATCGCCGAAGTGCTGGAGCTGCACGAGGGCCTGGGCAAGCAGCGCGCGCACGGTCGTGCCGTCGAGCTTCTCGCGCGCACCGGAATTCCCGATCCCGGCAAGAAGGTCGACGCGTTCCCGCATCAATTGTCGGGCGGCCAGCGGCAACGCGCGATGATTGCGATGGCGCTCGCGTGCCGTCCGAAGCTCCTGATCGCCGACGAGCCGACGACCGCGCTCGACGTCACGATCCAGGCGCAGATCCTGATGCTGCTCGACGATCTGCAGCGCGAGTACGGAATGGCGATCCTGTTCATCACGCACGATCTGAATCTGGTCCGGCGCTTCACGCACCGCGTGGGCGTGATGGAGAAAGGCAGGCTCGTCGAGCAGGGTCTGACCGCGGAAGTGTTCGCGCGCCCGCGGCACCCGTACACGATCAAGCTGATCAACAGCCGGCCGCAGCGCGAAGTCCGGCCGATTGCCGCCGACGCGCCGATCCTCGCGGCCGCGCACGACGTCAATGTCGACTTCGCTTCGGCCAAGGGCTGGTTCCGCAAGGAAGTGTTCCACGCCGTGCGCAACGCGACCCTCGCATTGAAGCGCGGCGAAACGCTCGGCATCGTCGGCGAATCGGGATCGGGCAAGACTACGCTCGGAATGGCGCTGCTCGCGTTGCAGCCGATCGCGACGGGCGAAATCACGCTCGAGGGCACGCGTCTGGACGACGCCAATCGCGCCACGCTGCGCGCGATGCGCCGGCGAATGCAGGTGGTCTTCCAGGACCCGTTCGGATCGCTGAGCCCGCGGATGACGATCGAGCAAATCGTCGGCGAAGGGGTGGCGCTTCACATGCCGGAGCTCTCGCGCGACCAGCGCCGGCAGCGGATCCTGTCCATGCTGGCCGAGGTGGGCCTGTCGGAGGCGGCCGGCATCACCG
>Ga0207675_100000413_pt1 | contig 41102 bp, 78 predicted proteins | sample KBSSwiS42_FD_184305 | JGI IMG/M metagenome (GOLD analysis project Ga0207675, IMG submission 184305) | Switchgrass rhizosphere microbial communities from Kellogg Biological Station, Michigan, USA - KBS Switchgrass S4-2 (SPAdes) (version 2) | ecosystem: Host-associated > Plants > Roots >...
AAAGATGTATCACGTGTAACGTGGTTAAAGGAACGATTAAAGGACTATGAGAAATTAGAGGGATATTCTCAGGTATTGGAGATTGCTTTGGCGGGATGTAATGGTGAAACAAGATAAAGCCCAAATAGGATAAATTATAGCAATAATTTCTTGTAATTCAATTAAACCTATCTATATTAAAAAGGCAGTATCTTAGCCCCTTTCAGCCCGTTTAAATGACGGGCTTTTTCTTCTGTCATGCCATCGTCTACCGCCATATTTGTCGCAAAATTCATGGAATAGTTTGCATTGGCACAAGATAACAAATAATAAGAAGACAATAATAATTCCTTCAAGTGAAGCAGCGATTTGCAAAGTCTCGCAATTCATCATCTTCCCTTATATTCATTTAAAATTCTCAATCCTTCTTCGGAAAGAATATATTCACCGTTTTGTGGTGAAATAATATATTTGTTATCTAAAAGATGATTGAAATTTCTTTCATAGCTTCTATACCATGGAACGAAGTCTCGCAAAGCATATTCAATATCGAACCAATCTTGATTTGGATTCTTGTGAATGTAATCTAAAATTTCCGCCTGAAGATCGTTCATGATATATCCATCCAATCTGACCATTCATCTAGAATGCCGTATACAAGTCTTCCATCAGAGTCTGAGTCAACATTTTCTTTTGAAATTAAACGAGTACGATATTGAAGCTTGGAAACTTGTACTGGATCATAATAATGAGGATTTGATACGAAATGCTGCTTATATTGTCTAAATTCAACCAATAATCTATTATCCATTAACTCCTCCTAGTCTTTGAAATTTATACCTATCCACCACATAGCAAATTCCCTGCAATCCTCTTTCTGTCATCCATTTTAAAGCCTCTAGCCGACTAGGAAACCAGTGAGAATAAGGTAATGGTATATAGTACTCATTAAATATTATTTGCGGAAGCTTGCGAATTACTATGTGCATTGATATCTCCAAGAATATAATCAATGGCCCATGGAGTTACTTCATGAGTCGTGGCTGTGTCATCATAGACTATTGGATAACCTGCTGTTTCTCTGTCAACAAACCCATAAGGCCCGACATTTTTCTTTCCATAGATATGCAGTAATCTATCGCCAGCCATTTGATAAAGAGTAAAGAACGGATAAATAGTGCTTACATATTCATCCCACTCAGTAAGTTTAGGCTCCCATATGTAAAGCGGGCAATCACCCTGTATTGAGTAACCCTTCTTTATTCTTGAATCCAATGCTGTTGCATTTGTTGTTGTCCAGGCTCCGCCAGAGAATCCAACCATATAGGTTGGATAACCATCGCCAGCAATCTTATCTAATAAATTGATAACTGGCTTATAAAATCTTTCAACGGGCCCATAATTATGAGGCATTGGTGGCATTTCGAATGCATATACTCGATATCCCGCATTAAGAAAAGCTTCTGCCATAGGCGTTAAATCATATTCAGGATTATTTCCTCCGCTCCAGGCTGAATGCCCTTGATGAATAATCACATAACCCTTGATTGGAATGGTTGGATTCCATATTCCTTTTAGACCGCCAACCCAATTATTAGGGGCTGAATTATTAGGTTCATCGGCGGCCAAAGTTTTTACGGTAGATGTTTGTATGGGTGTCTGTGCCGTTGTCGTAGTCTGTGATTCCGATCCGCCACCACCTCCACCACATGAGCAAAGCATGCACATTACACTTAGAATAATTATTAATCTCATATCCCCTCCAAATACTTTACATTAAACGTTGGATGTAAAGCCCGTTGTCGCCCATCCACCTCAATCAATAAATAATCACGATGTGCAGAGCCAACTATAACACCAATCTTGGTTTCGCCCTTCTCGATGAATTCAACTTTGACGCCTTTGTGGGCGTTAACCTTATAGGTTAATCGTATTGTTTCGAGACTCAATGGACAACCTCTTTCTCATAACATACTTCACTACACCATGCCTTCGATGGGATTGGCATATTGCGAGCGATATAACCTTCAAGACCGTCTTCGCCTTCTTGACCTTCGCATGGATTGTCCGGTATTTCTTTTCCGCAAACACAGCATTTCATTTGTTTAGTCCTTGTCTTTCTTTGGTGATGGTCATTCGTCTTCAAGCTTCCTAAACATTTCGTCATGAAAAGCATATTGCCCTTCTTTTATAATTCGGTATGCTTCTCGCTTAACAAGCGCTTCAAATTCATGACTGGTGCAAACTACAACATCAATACTATATGTTACAAATGGGCTTCCCTCAGTTTCTGTCTCTTTAACCAAATCGCGAGTAATGCCATCAGTTAGTAAGTTGTACATTTGCTGACGTATATGAGTATGGGCAATGTGTTTTGATGCCTCATGCTTTGGCAGTATTTTTCTCACATGGAAAAATTCCGGTGTCTTCATAAGACTATCCCAGTTCTTTAATGTTGTTGGAGATGGCTAAATCGATAATCAATCTAACGTCATCTGTTTTTAAAAAACTTGTTGCAAGTATCAAGGCTCGTTTATCCGCCTCAGAATCTTCAACTCCACCCAAAATAGGAAGCACCCATTCGAACCGTTTCGCATCTTTCTCAGCCTTAGCAAGCTTATGCTTTAGGTAGGTAATTTGCATACCTAATTTTTGATTTTCGTGATCTAAAGATGTGTAGCCTTTTTCTGTTTCAGCAAGCTTTGATTTGAGTTCATGTATAGATTTAAGAATTTCTTCATTATCAGGTTTGCAACCCAGTTCTTTAGCTGTTTCTACAATGATTTCTTCTAACATAGCATTTACTTTGCTATTATCTGTATAGATAGTTTCACTCTGTGAGAGCTTGGCGATATTCAGCAATGCATAAGCAGCCTCATAGACATAAGGCTTTAAATCCTCTTGCCCTTTTTTGATGGTGAATCCATTTGCAAGAAATATTTCTCGAATCTGACCTTTTGAAATATGTAAAGGCTTGGAGAGTTCGGCTTGAACTAATACTATTAACTGATGGTTTTCGACAGTTAACGGAAAGTCGCTTGGCGTATGGGACAACAAATATTTATTTATTCTCTCTAACAATTCTCTGTTACTCATCTTTTAAGACCTCATCTATTTTATTTATACAAAATTCCAATGTGCTTAAAATTACCGAATCATAGTGCGCAACTGGTGGCGCATGATTCTCGGCTTCTTCGTTTATTCTTTTCTTAAACTCCTCTATCAAATCCTTAGAATAGTATTTCTTACTTAACTGACTTTGTTTTACGTTCCAGTGACCGTGATTGCCGCTCTCACTTATAAATGTAGTGGATACGTAAACAACATTCGGTAATTTATTCATTCTCCAATATCCTCTAGTCTTTGAGCTATTTGCTCGAAAGTCATTCCATTATCGTTGTCTTCATCTATTCCTATTTTGTATACTTGACGATATGTCAAATTAATACTGTAGGCGCTAAACGCAAAATTATCGATAAATGATAATTTAATATTCTCTTTTTTCACCCCTCGCCCAATGGCAATACATCCAATAGCACACGCGCAATCATTGTTTGGATTATAAAAAACACCTATAGCTTGACCTTTAACCATTCCCATTCCCTTACGTAATGCTTCACTAGCTTTCATATCAGTCCTTTAATTTATCTGCGATATCTAAAAGCTGAACAATGTGTTCAGTATTAAACATTCCGCTCAGATCATTTCCATTAGCAATCAAATTACGTATAAATTGACGATCATTGCTTGTTGACATATTTAAATTGCTTTTCAAAGGAAAAACAGTGATTATTAATTCCGGCGCTTGCACAACAAATATTATATTGTTATAGGCAACACGAAAATATCGTCCAGCAAAAGTGCCAGACATATATAAACGTGCATTTTGTGCACATGCTAACTTAATTTTGGATTTTGTTTTCTTTCCGGCTACTGATGAATTAAGATAAGCTTCTTCCTTATCAATATCGGGAAAGCGTTCAGTCCATCTTTGATTTGCGTGCGCGGTCCATTGCGGCATATTAATCCTTATAAATCCAAGTAGGAGTAGGTTGATCACAATACCAAACATGCCCATTACCCTTTATACAATTATGGGCTATTCGATAATCCGCAAATTCGTCTATTGGTGTACATCCTACTAAGAAGATGATTAGGTATTTAAGCATCAATATCCTTGTTAGTTAATTGAAGATGGTGGCCGGAGCTGATCCCGGCATTCTAGAGGTTATTCTAGCTTTGAGGCCCCGCATATCAGCCTATGCATTCACCATCAATTCTTCGGCCTCTTTGTTGCTATCCAAAACAACTTTATCGCCAATAAGAGATTCGAACTCTAGCGCCCCGTCAGGCGGCATAACCCCATGCTCAAAGCCGAAGACTTGATGGTTCCAGCTTTTATTTTACTACCCAAGCCGGAGAAGGTAGAGCTATTACTATATTGGTTGCTATGTTATTTAAGGCCCACAACCATTACATTTAGAGAATCTAGCTTAGGGCATTCAATAAATGTACATATAGTCTTTGTATCAATCGCTACATCAACATAGAAAGGAATTACATAGGGCCACCCTATTGTTCATCCCGGTTATACGATACCGGGAAACGTTTCCTCTAAGCACCTTGCCTCGCTAACAGATTCGTTGTAATTTGATAGGGAAGGCAATGGGCAGCTCTTAGAGAGAATTAAACGCCCTTTAAACGCTTTCTTTCTTTAGTGATAGCGGTTCTTGTCGGGGCATCAAATAAATCCCACAAGGCCACTTTTTCATCTTGCTCCAAATCTCTACCGCGTAATTCGCCAAATTCGTCGCGCTCGGTTATATCTGCTGAGTCCAAAGTATTTAGCGTATTTGTTAAATCGCCTTTATCAAAAAATCCCATAACTTCCATAGCAATATTTCTTAACTGCATTTGAATATCAGGCGTTAATTTATCAAATGCTCCTTGCCTTGGTGTGTGAGCGCTTTGTAATGGTTTATCGGCACTCTTTGTGGTTTCTTTAGTAGATTCATCATCCATATGCAAATCACCTTTATGCCAAAGGTCTAAAGCAGCACCAAAGCGCATGGCTGCATTGCGCAGAGCATCTCCTATTACCTCTTTTTCACGAGAGCCAATTTCTTTATACTGAGATTCTTCTGCGTGACCATAACCAAGCCTAGAATGACCGCACACCGTTAATCTAATCCATAGACCGCCAGTTTTATCGAATGCTGGCAATCCATCTTCGGTAAATGCGACAGGCTCCCAAAACCACAACGGATCAGTATCTAATAACCTATCAGTTAAAGCGGCATGTCCGACATATGAAAGATGAACAGCCGGTAACTGATGATATCCGCCGCACTCAGAGCAATGTCCCTTTTTACCATCTTTAGTCGTTGGTTTCGGAAGCTTGCTTATTTGATTTGGCGGAAATGGTTCTCTCAATTTCTTGAGTTTGTCTGTGCTCACTTTCTTCCCTTTCTTTCTGTTCCATTACTTCACAATAAAATCTAAGTTCTTCACTCATTTGTTACCCACATAACAATCAATCATTTTCAATGCGTTTTCGTTGTATAAATTATCAAGAGCTAACCTGAAGTATTTAGTTCTATTTCCAACCGAATTACACATTTTATTAGCTATACATTTACTCTCAATCGCTAACAATCGTTTACTCTTAGGAGTCTTTCTACCTACTGATACATCATGTGGAGGTAATGGTAGTTCATGGATGAATTTACGTGGTTTACCATCTCCATATTTAAGACGGGCTAAATATACTTTGTTGGCGCGTTCGTTATCAGTCATGATTTGCCTCAAACCAAACAGGCTTTGCGAATCTATCAGTGAATGTATATTCACCCTCATCAGTAGAATCAATATTAATAGCCTCGGGCCAATATTCCTTTATCTGATCTTCATTGTCCGCATAAGCAACGATGATAGAATGTGTTTCACTTTGTCCCGTATGCCAATACGGATGTGGATAAGGCCATTTAATCGGCCTAGGATCATCTTCGTTCGCTTCAAATCTAGCTCTTATCATCATTTCCCTTTCAAAAATACCTTAATAGAATACTTACCTGATATACGAATACGTTCTTTTTCGTAGGTTTTACTTACCATGCCACCCATCCTTATCTTTTTCTGGTTTATAGGTATCAGCTTCGTAACCTTCTTCCTTGTCAGAAGGTTCGCGAATCCAGCAAATCATCGAAATAATAATCACCAGAACAAAAAATCCAACAAGAAATAAAAGGGTGGCAAACATAATCAACCCCAATGAAAAGGAAATGAGAAGTAAAACAATCCAACCACAGAGCCTACAATCATCCATCCTATAACAATGGTTTTAACTCCTTCGAAGAATTCATTTGTTTGTTGTTGCCATTCCTTGTTAGAGTAGTCCCTCATAATCCATTCCTCGCATTTAGTCTGTCTTGATCAGCTTCCACTTTACGGTCTTCTTGATATTCCCTTAGCATATCTGCAGCTAATGTATCTATTAGATCACCCTGTCCTTCGATGTATTGATCAATGATATTATTGAAGTCAGTTCCTATTTCATTAGAGTCATCACCCCTAACGGAAGCCTCTAACTGAATAAGGCTACTAAGTTGCGCTTCTTGAAGAATGTCGCAAATGTCTATAAAGGTTAACTCTTTACGTATTTTGCTTTTAGCTTCAATAATGAAGTAATTGATATCTTTAGCCACGTCTAACTCCTTTCGTCAATGCAACCGCATCCTTGTATGACATACCCAACAATTTCATGATCTTTTTTACCATCTTTCTTCTCCCTCCCATTTTTTTAGATAGATTCATTAACATGGTATGACTCATACTAGTGCAGTAGAACATGATTGCCTCCTTGTTATAGTTTTGCTACGACAAACTGCCTATTCATTGATTCGAACACATATCTCTCACGTTTTTCTATTAACATTCCTATTTGGAAGTTTAATCCCTCAATTGCATCCGCAGGGTCTTTTAGCGTCCAGCCCATCAATGTATCGCAACGACCCGCTGCTATTAGTTCTTTTAAACGCTGAGGAGAAAACCAATGATCTTTCTTCTCATGTCTAAACCATTTATTATTAGATATTGCTCTGTTATATACAGGCTCAAAACATTTCAACAAAGCTTCTATTACTTCTTTATCTAATAAGTCAACATCATCATTTAATTCTTGGTTCATTTTCTAGCCCTTCCTCGTTATCCCCGTTAAGTTATATTTATTATTTACTGCACAATTTAAATGTAAATGATTTACAGATTAATTGCAAGCACTTTCGTAAAATATTTACAAATATATTTTTTTGTGTTCTAATCACTCTATGATAAAACACTTAAAGATTATGAAATCAATAAAAGAAATCGTAGAAACCTGCGGGGGTAATGTGGCCTTATCGAAGGAGTGTAAGGTTACTCCGCAAGCTATATCTATATGGATAAGGAAAAATGAAATTCCTAATTGGCATATAGAAAAGGTGATGAAAATTCATGACAGAAAAGTCAAAGCTCGATCCTAGTATTTATAAAGAAGCTGCTCGCCGAATATATGAGCTAGAGTCTTATAGTATTCTTCATGCTATTACGATGGCTGTATATGACGCCAACGCCATTTATAACCCACAAGATTACATTGATGCATGGAGAAAGGAATTTGATGTTTCGCCTATATATCCTTTATTCCCTGGGAGCGGAATGAAGACAGACGACTTGGTAAAAACACTTTTAAGAATGGCTTATTTAGCGGAGAAAGAAGATGGAAGTAGTATTTGACGAAAAATTTAATCTTGAATCAATTGGAATATATAGTGATGATAAGTTTGTGTTTTTGGCTCAAGATAGATCAATTGGATCAAGCCTAATGGAGCAATATTACGAACAACATTCTTTAGTTTGTCCTAAAGAATCATTGAGCAAACTAATAGAAGCCCTCCAAAAACTATGCTAATATCCATCTTCCCTTTCAATACACAAGTCCCCTTGTGTTCCCTCCGCCGTCTTTCTCATCGTAGGCGGCATTTTTTTATTCAAAATAGTTGCACAAGATTCAAAAAGTATTGTAAGATGAATTTGTCAAGTTCTAGCCGACTTGTGAATAAACATCCTTAAGAAGCCTTTAAGAATGCGTTCCACCCGAAAGGGGGCTGGCTAGAGCCGGGAATGCAGTCTTAAGGGCTTTTTGCATTTCTACCGTCAGAGCGCGAATGACACAGCTAATACACTTCATCCTGGTGGTACTCAAGAAAGGGATACTGAAGCGCGGCGTAAGCCAGGGTGCAATTCCTTAACGACTTCAGGGACTGGCTTCAAGACACGTCCGGGGATTAAGTGACCGACTTAACATGTCTTTCCGTGCAAACGGGGTGAATCTCCTTCTATCTTCATTTCTATTAATGGGGTAGGGGGAGGCTGTAAGGTGAATTTATGTACTAAGCATATTAAGGGGATTTATGAAAACAGAGTTTGTAATAAACGAAAACGAAGAAACAGTAACCATACAAGCAATCAATGGGGTAGTAAAAGAGTTAACATTTTCACGAGAGGATTATGAAAGACTAAAGGAGGCCATAAATCAGCCTAAAGTACTAGTAACAGATGACTTTCAAGACTTTTGGATGATGTACCCAAAAAAGAGTGCGAAAATAGCAGCCCAAAAAGCATGGAAGAAATTGAATCCCTCTAGAGAGCTAGTCATTAAGATTTTTTCAGCATTAGCGAAAGCGAAAGTGTGCAGTAACTGGAAAAAAGACGGGGGGCAGTACATACCTTTACCTGCAAGCTGGTTAAATGGTCAACGTTGGGAAGATGAACTAATTGAGGAAAGAGAGAATGACAAATACGATCCAGCTACCGCAGCACTGGAAAGAATTAGACGGAGACGGGATTCTGGACGAAATCAATCTGACGTTCCAGTCGATATTCGGGGCCAAATTTACGAGAATGGTCGACTCGGAAGAAAAGACATTGATATGGATGAATTCCTGGAAAGAGGGACTGAAGGGAATGACTAGGCAAGAAATGTATAAGGCGCTTTCCCTAACAACACAAAAGTGTAAATGGCCTCCAAGTCCGGCCGAATTTAGGGAATTAGTCCAAGATGAGATTGATTACGCGACGATGTTCGCAAACGCTCAAGTAACTCTCAGTACAGGTAAATGGGATTCCCCTTTACAGTACCATTCAGCGATTAAGTATGGAACGTTTGAACTGCGTAATGCAAGCATGAACTCACAAAACATTCAAAGATTCATGGATATTGTAGATTCCTTTAAAGACCAGCATTTAGAATTTCCTGAACACATTAATGCAAAACAACTGCCTGCGCCTGGACAGACCCACAATCGAGAAGTAGCAATTAATTTTCTTGCCAAGGCTAAAGAAATATTAAAAGGTGACGTTAAATGAAATTAGAAGAAAAGTATTTATATTTAATGAAATTTTACCAAGTCAATTCAATTGATGAATTAGTAGCTGTAATGGCAAATCATATTGAAAAACTTCAAGAGAGATTAAGGAAATCTGAATCGACTACTGATTTCGCGCTTAGATTCCCAAGAGGTTGATTTTATGATCACTGAAGACAAGCAACTAAAAGCTTATAGATTTGGAATAATCGCATTGTTGATTCATGTAACAGGTGTTTTATTCGGTATGTGGAGTGATGTTTATTTCTGGTGGATTATAGGAGCAACCATCATGATAGGAATAGGCTATATGATTCAACGAACTGTTAAAGATTGGAGAAAGAGAAAATGATGGATATGGAAAAGCCAATAAACATGACCTCTGCAGAATGGGAAGAAATGAAGAAGCCACAACATTTGTGGAGCGATTGGTTTAGAGAAAGAATGATTAATTGCCAAAGACAAAGCGTTGTAAATGATTCGCTTGATAAACAAGAAGGAGAAGATATGAAGTTATCAGAACTAGAGGGAATGACATATTCAGAAATAGTAAGAACAGCAGAGGGAAGAATTGCTGAATCAGAGGAAAGGATGGGAAATATGAGTGATAGTGAATCTTATTATTATGGAAGTCAGGCGCAAGCATTTAATGAATCTCTAAGAAACAAAGCTCAAGCACAATCAGGATTAAAGGAAATTAAATTTAATCCAGACCCATCGGATATATACAAAAATATGTTTGAGTCATTCAAGAAAAAAGAAAAGGAAAAGGAGGAATTTCATGCAAAGCAACAATACGCAGACTTTGTAAAAGCAGCCATGCAAGGATTGTTAGCTAATCCAAATTTTAAAGGTGATTTTAATCTACTTAAAGTCGATGCGAATGAAGCCGCTATAGCGACTCTAGAAGAAATGACAAGGAGATGTAAATGAAAATAAATAGAAAAGAATGCGGTTGTCGCGGTTGCATCTCTTGCGAAGGAAAAGGACGCATTTGGAACTCTAAAATAAGTGAATGGGACTACTGCCAAGATTGCAAAGGAAAAGGCTCAATCGCTTTTTGTTTTGAAGATGCTAAAAGGCTCAACATGCTAGATAAAGACGATATAGCTAGACATTCACAATACGTTAGAAAACAAGCAGCATAATGGAAGAAAGCTACACAGAAATATTCTGTAGAAAACTGGAGAAGCCGCTTATCTGGCTTTGTATATTGTTGTTTTTATGCGTATTGTTAAAGGGCATTGTTAATTAATGAGTGAAGATTATTGCCTTGAATGCCTCAGAAAACAAGCGGCATGATAGAGGCGTTTGAGGCAGCATTAGAAATTTCACTTCCATTATTACTTTTGGGGTTTATTTTGCTTAATATTTTTTCTATAGACCGTTTATTAACAATGACAATATTGGCTTTTATGCATTATGGTTTGCTATTTGCATGTTTGTCGGTCTCCATTTAATGAGTGAAAAATTCCGTTTAGAGTGTCTTGCTAGACACAAGGAACAAGTAAAGAAACTAAATGATATGACCTACAAAGACGCAGCTAATTACTGCGCTAAAGTTAAGGCAACAAAGGGGGAAATAGCAGCACTGGAGATTTGGAAATCAAGCAGACATTATGAAAAGGGAAAGCATGGAAAACCAAATAATATTAGTTGATTTTTCTCAAGATGATCAAAAGCCCTGGATCAGGGAATGTGTTTTGTTAAGGCAATCAAAGAAGGCTGTTTTATTGCGCTATGAAACAGAAAACGGGGATCGAGATCAATGGTTTTTAACTGAACAAGTAGAAATGATTGAGCAAGTTGGAATATTAAAATTTGAAACAAAATTCGGATTTATTGGGAAGTGGGTAAAACAATATATTTAAAAAGGGAAAAATATGAGATCACTGCAATGGATGTTGAACAATTGGAAAACTATAGATGTAGAAAAAAGCGAAGAAAAACCATTCGAAAAATATTTCAGATCGTCATTAAGATGTAAATATGGACACCCGCCGATTAGATATGTAAATGGAAGGCGCTGTGTTATTTGTAGTCGCGAGGCATCTGTAGAGTTTAATAAACTTCCAGAAGAGAAAAAAATAGAGGTAAAAAAGAAGAAAGTTAAAAATATAGACGAGGAAAAATACGCAAAACAAAAATATCCAGACACTTTATTTACGAAAACATTGGAAAAAATAAAATCTGGTGTTGTTTATATCGTTTTAGGTCGATGCGAGTCGGGAAGTTTATGAATAAATATATGCTTCAACTCAACAATGAAGCCGCTAGAAAGGCGGCTATTCGTTATATCAATATGGCGCAAGATGGGGATATCTTCGTTATTAAAGAACCAAATCGGACGCTTGAGCAGAACGCGCTAATTCATGCCAGATTGAATGAAGTAGGAGATACCCTTGGCTGGGTATGGAATGGGTTAGAAGTCGATCTTGACGATCTTAAAACAATATTTATGGCGGCTTATAAGAAGGTAACCGCTAGTTCGGTTAGATTCGCCATAGGGATTGACGGTCAGCCAGTTATATTGGATTGGAGAACTCGCAAGTTAACAAAGAAAGAATGTTCAGAGTTTATGGAGTACATTAACGCTTATATGGCTGACAAGGAATGAAATGAGATTATTTTTAGATACAGAATTTAATGGGTTTGGCGGACGATTATTATCGTTAGCATTATTTCCAGAAGATTCGAGCAAAGAATTATATTTCGAGTTCGAACCTACTGAGGATATTGATTCATGGGTAAAAGATCATGTCATGCCGTTAATGATATTTAACCATAAATGGATTGATCCCATTAACGCGAAAATCCAATTGCAAGGCTATTTGGCGCAGTTTGATGCTATCGAGATAGTGGTTGATTGGCCGGATGATATTAAATACTTTTGTGAATTATTAATTGCTGGCCCTGGTGAAATGATCCATACCATACCGAAAATAACGTTTGAATTAAGAAGGGATATAGATTCTTTGAAATCTGCTCATCCTCATAATGCGCTTTACGACGCAATTGCTCTAAAGGAAGCTTATGCCAAAGTGTAAGGTATGCGAAACAAAATTTACCCCTAAACACATGGGACAAAAATGCTGTTCATATGAGCATGAAATTCTTTTCTATCAAAAGAACCAAGCCGAAATGAAGGAGCGGGAAAAGGCCACAAAGGAACAGCATAAGAAAGAGAAATCAAAAATTCGCGAAACATCAAAAAGACTAGGTTATTACAAAAAGAAGGCTTGGGATTTATTTTCTATTCATGTTCGTAAAAGTTATGCCGATGATACAGGTATGAGCAAATGCTACACATGCGAAACACCGATGCATTGGAAAGAATTGCAGTGTGGTCACGCAATAGGAGGGCGTCATGGTGCTGTTTTATTTGACGAGGATATATGCAGACCTCAATGTACTACTTGTAACGTCACCAAGCTCGGCATGTACACGATATTCACTACAAAACTAATTAATGAGAATGGTTTAGATTGGTGGAATAAGAAACTTGAAGAAAGTAAACGCGAAGTAAAGCGAGGGAAATCAGATTATTTAGACCTAATAGAACAATACAAGGAGTGGTAAATGAAGGAAGTTAAGTTAATATACGATAATAAAAAAGACTATTTCATCGTTAAAGGGGTTATATTTTGGGCTGAATGGTATAATCCATACCTTAATTTAAGCAGGACAACTGAGGGAAAGCTAATCAGAATCCCTGCAGAACTACATGATGAGTACAGATCGTACCAAATCGCTTATAAAGCAATCAGAGACGCCAAAGAAAAAGCCAAAACCACCGAACTCTTGCGATTACACCTTAAAAGCAAGTGAGTTTTTAATAGAAGGGCCAAGCAAGAGGAAAAAAGGCCCGACAAAGTTAGAGATTACCGGGCGATACTTTAAGATGAGGATTTGATTCTGTACTCATACCAATTATGAGTAATTGGGAAAGCCGTGGTTCTTTTTATTCTTTCGATATTTTCAAGCCATAAAAGGCTATCATCAATAAAAATAGGTCTCCATGCAAACCATGGCTCCCATACATCAAATACTTCTGGTGAATTTAGCCATTTAATAAATTGGTTTTTAATAATCATAATCATTTAACCATTACTGTACTTAGATATGAGGGATTCATATCTTTGCAATTTTTCGTATTGTTGATCAAATCCAGTTAAATGACCGTAGGCTGCTACTGACACAGTTTTTAGTGTTTGCAGCGCTTCTGTTAATGCAGTTATTAATAATGTATTTTCTTTTTCAAGATCAGTAATCTTATCTTTAAAAGCCAACTCATGAAACCCGCTTTGTATATTTTTGATTTTGTACCGCCTCAAGCCTTTTTCTAACTCGATGTTCAGCTTTACAAGCCCCTCTCTTTCCTTCTCTACTTCCTTATCTATTTCAGATAAGGCGTTGAGCCAATCTTCTTTATTCATAACAATATCGTAATTATCATCGATATTATAAGCTCTACTGGTAGAGAGTTCTTCAAACCTATCTTTAAATTTATCTTTGATCATTTGTGTGTCCTGTCATTTGTTAGATTTAACATTATTTGAAGAAGAATTTGCATTTCTGTATTGGCGTAAAAATATCTAGTTGCAAAAGGTAAGTATAATGTTCCTTTAAGATCGAATTCACTGGTGGTAGTATCTTTATTTGTTTCTATAATTATTTTCATTTCTTTTCATCCTCTACTATATGAGCTTTCTGATATTCTATTGCTAATGCCGTTTCAAATTGATTTGTTAATGTGGTGTAAGCAAGCTTGTATTGATACCAAGCCAAATAAAGTTCAGGGAATTTATCAAAAAGCCGTTGTTTGTCAAAACCTGAACATCTTTCAATATCTTCTTTTTCCGTCCAAAAATAATGAAGCTCATCCAGGAATTCATAATTGTTCATTTTCATCTTCCGTAATATGTGCCATAAAGAGGAGGGCTGTCGCTAATTGCTCCGAATGCCATGGGTATAGAGTTGTGAATAATTGATGAAAAGCTGATAGATGAATAGGGTCTACCGAAGGCCAAAACATCGTGTCGACTATAGCGGACTCAGCCGCATCTCTATATACCTGTGGGTCAAGTTTCATCATTATTCCTTTGGTGGGGAGGGTAAGCATTTACCTTTCTTCACTATGTACCAAGCCATCATTACACCTCTATTTCTATGAAGGTATTGGTTTTGTGCCAAGAAGCAAATGCATTTATACTTTTTGGTATTTCAGCATCAACAAAATATTTACTTTTAATAGCTTCATTTGTTTCTTTATCTACGTAATGCCACAACCAAAGCTTCTTCTTTTCTTTTGGTTTGATGCGATACTGCCAATACTTTTGTTCAAATCGCGGGGCAAATGTCAATTGCCACCATTCCGGCTCTTCTTTTGATTTTACTTCTAGTACATCCCACGGCGTTTCACTTGTCTTCGCCGCTTCCGCCATAGCCATCATTTCTTTTGCGTATTTGTGCATGGTTTATCCTTCTATTTCTTTTGTTAAATTTTTAACCCGTAGCAGTAAATCTTTTACTGCGTGAGCATTATGAAAATCATAAATATCATAGCTACTGAGTTCTTTAAGCACCTTAAACATCTCAGGGGCTCTGGATATAAATAAAGCATCTTCTTTGTTGTAGCACTGAGCGATTATTGTACGGTTTTTTCCTTCATCCTCTGATGTAAAGTTAGCAAAGACAAGACGACTTTCTTTTTCATCATTTTCCGCAAATTCCTCTTGCGTCCATTGCTTAGTTATTCGAGTGAGAAGTGTTTTCCCTATTGACCATTTTCCAGTAAATTTACTCATGATTACTTTCTATCTTGGTGATTATTAAGCGTGCACTTTCTAATGTTGTGTCAAAGTGGTTATCAATCTCGGTATAGAGAGGCCCTTTATAAGTGATATTGTCGTCATATGCTTGAACCAATCTCTTTAGTTCTTCCAGAAGCAAATCACGTTCTTTTTCAACATTCATTGCGTATTCGTTCCAGTCCATCTCATCCTCTATATTTAGTTAGTAAAGCATCTATTTTCTGAATCATTTGAATCTTAGTATGCTCATCTTCAGCATATTCAATTGTGAATCGAGCAGAATATAGAGTTTCGTAAAGCTCTTTATTTTTAGCTTTGAGTTCGGAGATTTCTTCCTGGTATTCATCTAGCTCCGATTGATACACCATTCCAACACCCATTTTAGGTTCGTCTTTAGTACTCATAATCAATTATCCTTAGTCTCTTCTGGTAGTTCGCGTTTGAAGTAATGATAATAGTAATCCCCAACCGGAAAAATAGAAGTCAACTCCCAACCATCCTTGCCGTATCGATGTAATTCACTCGGACTATGGAGACAATTTTTGCGATGACACTTTATATTCAAATCTCTTCATCATTAACCTCCAATAATGTATTCTTCAGTTCATTTTTAGCTTTTCTTTAATAATCCCAATCCATATATTCATCTTCTTGCTTGTAATTCGTCCCTGAGTTATATTGCTCTTTTATATAATCGCGATTTCGCTCTAAAACTTTACGCTGGTTATCTGTTATAAAATGAGTGGTTCTTAGGGTATTGAGGATACCTTTAATATAAGGGTTTTTACAAAAAGCACTAGAAGCGTATCGTATTAATTCTTTATCCTCTTCAGAGATTTCCATGAATTTCCTCTTTTCTTTAATAAGACTAACTAAGCAAACATACAAAGATAGCCGTCTTCGTAACGCACACCACAGTGTATAAGTGTTAATATGTCTTCTTCGGTAGCAACCTCTGCAAGCCTTTCACAATCAACATCAAGAAATATTTCATCGTGCGCAGCTCCGCATATCATGTCTGTGTCCTTAGCCCCCAGTAATCTGTCAAGCAACATAAATGCGCACATATCTGGCCTTGAATAATCTAATGTCACATTTTTAGTTTCCAAATATTGGTCTTCATATTTTTCAAAAGTCTTTTCTAAGTCAATCATCCTAATTCCTCCATTAAGTAATTAATATCTACCAAACCTGTTCATCTATTTTTTCAACGATATTTAAGTTCCAATTTTTATCTACTACGGCAGAGCAATAAATTTTGTATTCATCACCAAATAATTTCCTTGTCATTTTGTTTATTCGAAATTCTTGCTCTATTGAGCGGTTGTAGTTATAAACAAAAACATTCTGGTGTTTCCCTGTAGTAAAAAGAGGTCTTTGTAACTTGACAATCGTTACCCATTGATAGAATTTGTACCTCACTTCATTTGCTCCTTTAACCTATTGATCGCATGATATAATCTATCTTTAAGTATTAACTTCTTAATAGGCTTTGGTAGATATATCGGTTTTATTATTGTTGGTTGTGGTTGTTTCATTTAACGTCCGTCCATTCTTCTTTAGAAACGTTTTGACCATAAACGCCACCATAAAAATATTGATCATCAGGCCATGAAAGATTGCCGCCATAATAACCATTAGAATCATTACGATAATCAATTAATATTTCACCTTTATCTGTTACAATCTTGAAGCCGTAGTAAGCAACAACATCGCACTCAGGCATTTCACCAAGATCAGGCATATCAATATCTTCTGCGGATATAACGAGAGCAGGGAAACCTTTAAAAGGTAATTCAATGTGTTCAATCCAAGTATACGAGCAGCAATCAGCATCACATTTGACAACTATGTCGCCAGCATCAGTTTTAAATAGTAGAGACTCTCTATCCGATGCTATTTTCAATTCATTAATGACTTTTCCAACTAAAATATTTTGTTCCATTTCCCTCTCCAATCATCTCTTAATAAGTATTAATCTTTCAACAACTCCAGCGTAGTAATGGCTGAGTTATAGCCACGATGCCATTCTTTGGGAATTGAGGGATCGCGCATTTTATTTTTCAGTGCGGCAATAGCTTCATTAATAACTAAATTTCGTTCTTCTTCATACTTCTTTTTCCAGTTATTTTTTGGTTTTTTTCGTAAGGTGGAAAAGGTTTCTTTAAATAAACTCATAACCAATTTCTTGCGCTCTTGTTCTTCTATTGCTTCATCTAATGTTTTCATTGCTTTCTCCTCTTAAATCCTCGTTTACCATCTAATCTGATATAACTGAATAAAAAGACTGCATATTAGTTTTAATCAGAAATAACTCCCAATCACTCATTGATATTTCATAAGTGCCTGATTCTAATTTCTGCCAATGGCTCAATGTTTTATGTATAATATTGGCTGCTTCTGTTTGAGTTAATTGAGCTGATTGACGAACCCATTTAATTTGCTTTGAAGTAGGTAGTTTCATTTATATACCCAGTTCAGCGAAAAGTTCATCCTCATTAATGTTGCGATTCCAATGTATATAATCTGCAATAAGCCAATCAAACAACGGGAACAAAACTAAAACATATAAAAAACCGTAAAGCATTAGATTAATTAGAAATTTCATTTCAATCCCCCGGCCAATTAATACCAACTTGGCAAATAACGTTTTAAAGTAATCTCATCAAACTTTTTCAGACCATCTAGAAAAATGGTGCAGTGATAAATGAAGTTGCTGCGTGATACATTAAAGCTTTTTTCGGTGATTGCGCCCCTCAAATAAGATTCCATATCGTCACGAAACGAATATCCATATTTATCTAGATTGCGGGAATCTTTTGATTTAAAATCGTCAAATGTTCCGGCAGCGGCACGCTCAATGCGTGATTGATAACAATCAATCATTTCTTGAATAACATTTTGTTTATTGGTGCCGCGAATAATGCGTGATTTTGCGCAAGCTGCGATACATTCATTTATATTCATTTCGCTCTCCGTGTGTGTGCTGCGTATGTATGTAATATACATATTATATGCGCATTAAGTAAGGATTATTTTAAATTAACCGACAAACGGTAGTAATTAGTTATGATATAATTGACTCACTACAATATATTGTGATATTTAAGCGTTAACTTAGGCTTCTGGTTTGTTAATAGCGGCCAGATTTTGCGAAACCGGTTGGTAGAGATACTGACCGGCAAGCTTTTAAGGTAGATTGTTAAGATGAGATATATTGAGACTAAAAACAGAAGAAATTATTTCTCTTGCGAGACGTATTACTGCCTTTTAGGATTGGAATTATTGCTTATTAAAAATCATTATTGGAATGATTCTAGAATGAGGCCGCAAATAAATTATTCAATCGATCTACACAAACAAACAGCGAAATCATACCCGAGGTTTAAATGCGTTACTTAAGAGATGATCCTAATTTAGTCATTACGGCATGCCCTGAATGCGAGTCTCCCCTCCAATTCACTGATCATCCAGAGTTTGCTTTTTGCTTACAATGTAAAAATACATATCGTATAAAAGACTTATTTAATATCACCAAAAATAAACATGACCGGTAAAACAGATTTTAATTTAGAAAAAGGATTAGAAATCTGTGAACTAATAGCAGAGGGAAAGCCTTTGACTAAAATTTGTAAGCTAGATGGCATGCCGGCACTAAGGACTGTTTACTATTGGTTAGCAAGAGCAGAGCAAGAAAAAGAAAAAGATAAAGAAGATGGTAGGGACGAAGATTTATGCGTGTTCTTGCATATGTACACGCGCGCACGAGACGATCAGGCCGACACATTAGCTGAAGAAATCATTGAAATATCAGATGATTCTGAAAAAGATTTTGTTGATGCTGGCTTGGGCGAAAACGATGATGGAACGCCAATAGCCAAGGTATTTAACTCAGAACATGTACAAAGATCAAGATTAAGAGTAGATGCGCGCAAGTGGGTAGCAGCTAAACTCAAGCCCCGCAAGTATGGGGACAAGGTGGAAACCGCTCTCACTACCCCTAACGGGCCATTACAGATAGAAACCACAGAGCGCCCAAAACTCTCCAAAGAAGAATGGTTATTAGCCCACGGAATTAAAATAAATGAATCTAATTAGGCAGATAGAAGATTACTTCAAACGTCACCAATTAGTAGCAGCAGTTACTCATCGTCCTCACTCAAACGTAATCGAAGTCACATTCAACGGCCATACACTTGTATTAATCACTAATAACGTAATTGAGAACAACGACTTATATCAAACACTAAATGCATTCGTCGAGGCTAATCGTGCATAAAGAGCTATCAGAACAAACTAAAGATATAGTGACAGGTTATTGTAAAAACAAGGGCTTATACTTCAGAGAAGCCATATCGATTAACTGTGATGCAGTGTTGTATAGGATTAATAACGCAGAGATAGCATTCAGTGGGCTAGAGTTACGTCAGAACTCTAACAATCTATTAGAGCATGTCCATAATAAGCTTAATGGAGCGTTAAGAAATGTCGCATAAAGTTAATTGCTCATGCGGCAAGTCTTATTGGCCTAATCAAGCATGGATGCATGACAAATGTGCGATTAACGACAATCAATCGGCTAAGGTTGCGATTAACAAGGCGATTAACAGCTCAATAGAGGTAACAAAGAAAATCGTTGATGGCAAGTCAGCTAATCGGCGTGATAAAAAAGATTACAACGATTACATGCGTGAATACATGCGTAAGAAAAGAGCTGAGGCTAGAGGGTAAATGCTAGATCAAACGTGGATTGATAAGTTTTGGCAAGAAGCCTCAGATATAGTCAAAGGATATAACGTAAAGACTATTGTGTTGCGTGATGAACTGGTGCTTTATGAGATAAGCAAGGATGATAAAACGGTAAAGTTTGGTATTAGTGACAGGATGACTTCTGATCCCGATAAAACTGAGACGTTAAAATTTCTCAAGGAGAGGATAGCGAGGGTATTATAAATGTTCGAGCCAAAATATGGATTTGAAATTGTTGAGATTTCTGCTGATAAAGTAGCCTTAGAAAGGCAGAGGCCTAAAGTATCAAATAGGCTTCCAGATGGAAAGATTCCTTGGAAAATCAGGGATAAGATAAAACAAGCAGCAAGAGCATGTGCTGTGAGGAGTGGCTTGAATTTTGAGGGGATGGAAACAAAATCAGAGTATGTTAATTGGCAATCAGGTTATAAGCTAATGGCTATTTTGTGGGTCAGTGGCTTGCCATTTTGTTTAACGGAAAATGAAATTGCATCTTTCGGAAAAGACAGCAAGCTAAATATTTCATATTTAAGTAACAAGATAAAGCAATTTAAAGAAGCTGAGCAATCAGGCCCGGTGGCCTACATTAAAGGTTAGCCATGGTTTGGCAGCCTCAACCGGGCCCCCAAACATCTGCATTATTAGCAGATTGGTGTGACGATCTTTTCTTTGGCGGTGAACGAGGTGGTGGCAAGAGTGATTTCCAGCTTGGTTATCAAGAGGACGGAGCATTAAGGTATGAGGGTAAATCAAGAGGAATCATGTTTCGCAAAACCTATCCTGAACTTGAGGAATTACAAGCAAGGGCGTGTGAAATATTCCCTGCTTCTGGAGCAGTTTACAAAACTCAACCTTCTTCGGCTTACCCTAACTCTAATTGCTGGTACTGGCCTAATGGGGCTACTGTCAAAATGCGCTACATCGAGCACGAGAGGGATTACGAAAGATATCACGGCCATCAATACTCACATATTAGTAATGATGAGGTTACTCAGTATGCCACGCCAAACGGTATGCTTAAAATGATGTCCTGCTTACGTAACGCACATGGTGTTCCGTGTACGATGAGATCAACTGGAAATCCTGGTGGCATAGGTCATGTATGGGTCAAGCAAAGATATGTGAGTGGTTATCCTCCTATGACGCCTTTTCTGGATAAAGAGTCTGGCATGACTAGGATGTTTGTACCCAGCAAGACGAGTGATAATCGTATTTTAATGGCTGCTGATCCTCTCTATAGGCAGAGGATATTGGCTTCTACGCAAGGTAATGATGCACTTCGCAAAGCGTGGTTAGAGGGCGATTGGGATATTGTGGCTGGTGCGTTCTTTGATTGCTGGAGTAATGCTCGGCATGTATGTAGGCCATTCGAAATACCAAAATATTGGACTAAGTTTATATCTGGCGACTGGGGTTCTGCGAGACCTTTTAGTTTTGGCTGGTGGGCTGTGGTCACAGATGATTATAAGCTTGACTCGGGTATTACTTTACCACGAGGTTGTTTAGTTAGATATCGTGAATTATATGGATGTCAAACCGATGCGAGCGGTATTCAGCTTTATAATACAGGTGTTAAGCGGCCTGCTGAGGATGTTGGATCGGAATTAGTTAGTTTAACCGGCAACGAAGAATTAACGGTGGGCGTTATTGATCCTGCGGCCTTTAGTTCTGACGGTGGGCCTAGCATTGCAGAAAGATTAATAAATGGAACGGGTAATAAATTAGTATTTAGGCGAGCTGACAACACTCGTGTCCCTCAGCGGGGGGCATTGGGTGGATGGGATCAGGTGAGAGCAAGAATGATAGGTGAGTCTGAGACAAGACCAATGATTGTATGTTTCGACACCTGTCGTGATTCTATTCGTACTGTCCCAGGACTTCAGCATGACAAAGACAGAATAGAGGATGTTGATACGGATGGAGAGGATCATGCTGCTGATGACTGGAGATATGCTTGTAACTCCAGGCCATACGCAAGACCAAAGATGATACCCAATGATCCTGAATTTGCTATTCAAGCCCAAGGCCAAGGAATGAGTGTTAACTTACAACAAGTCTTTAACGAGCACATAAGTTCGAGAAGAAAAAACGATTATGACTAAATATAAGTTCGTGAAATGGTATTTCAAAGGATTGGTCAACCAATTTGGTATGGGGACTTACAATCTTACATGGAAGTATGTATTAGTAATGCAATTAAAAATATTTGGAATGTAATACAAGGGTTTTATCAAAAGAGGTTTTATAGGAGAGCAACATGGATGTAACTAACGTACCAAGACATGTAGCAGATATCGCGGAAGAATTTGGATATACCTCTAAATACGATCATGACGGCAATGGCCATATATTTCATTTAAAGGATGAGAGCGGAAAGAAGCGTGCAAACGTAGAATTTAGTTTATCTGATCAAGATTGTGTAAATAGTGATATTATCCAATTAAAGCAAGCGATTAAAGAGCGTATTGAAGGTGGTGAGCGAGGTGTAAATTCGCAGTCTGAAGAAGACAAGAACAAAGCCAAAGCTCAAGACAGTAAATTGCATGAAGCAAAGGTAGAAGAGGCTGCATTAGATAAGTCTGATAAGCCTAAATTATCAAGCAATCCTAATAAATAGAGGTAGTTATGAATCCAGGATATGTGGCGGAAAAAGACTTGGGTTATATCCAGATTACGGCGGTCGGTGCTGTCACTGCTGTGAGTTTGGGTACTATCCCAAATGGCTGTTCCAGAGTATTAATCATTCCCGAGGGAGCAGCTATCCGCTGCCGTTCTGATGGCACTGATCCAACTGCTACGGTAGGTATGCCCAAAGCAATAGGTGAGCAATTAGATTATACGATGGGGCAAATGGGTCAATTAAAGATCATTGCTCAATCAGGAACGGCAATTCTTAACGTACAGTTTATGGGGCAATCATGACATATTACTATCCAATCATAGGGATTGATCAAGATACCCTAAAAAGCAGTTTTATGAATGACCAATTAGCACTTACTATCCCTGCCCCCCCTGGTTATGTGGGGTTTTGGCCGGGAAGTAATGTAGATAGCGTTGGTGTAATTTCAGACTTAACTTCTAATGGCAATCATCTTTTATATACTTATGGGACTACCGCAGGCAATACAGATGCGGTAGCGAAGGCAACGCCAGGATATTTTTCTAGTGGTACAGCCGCAGCTGATGCTTCTCAAGGATTCGAAGTGCCTATTTCGGTATTTAGTCCAAATCCAGGCGCGGGAGATTCATTCTTTATCTCTGCAGGACTTAATTTCACCACCACCGTGCCTACGGGACCATTAACATTGGCCGGTAATGCTGGTGATATTAATAATCTAGGGTTCGCTTGGTATATCGAATCAGATAAAACATTACAAGTATACACAAGATCATCCTCTGGCGGTTTTGGGCGAGGAAAGTCGATAGTAGTTACTCCAGATGTTGATCATAGATTGACCATGTATGTGGATGGCCCTGGAAGTCGCCTAATCGTTTGGTACGACGGAACTATTATCACGAATGAATTCGATTTAAGTTCTACCGGTACGGGATTATTCTATACAGCAGATTCACCATGGTGGTTTGGTGGTGGCGGTGCTCCGATTCGCAACAAAGCGACTCAAGCGTGTAAATGGAAGGACATCCACATTTTATTAAACAGGTCTGGTGAGAATAATTTCAACTCCCCCGCTTATTTGGAAAACAAGTTGATGCGTGAACCCGGTGTCATGTTAACTAAACTGGATTTAATACGATGAATACCATGCCTTCTAAATTAATCGAGGAATTAATGAACGAAATGTTCATTAAAGCAATGCCTCGGAATCCGGAATTTATAAGATGCACGGATCAAGTTATAGAGATGATCGATGGGGCGATTGAAAACGATCCGCGTAAAGTAAAAATCTCATTTGGCAAAATACGCTTGGAGCTGAAATGAAAAAATACGGCATTGTAATTTGTGGGCAATCTAATGAAGAAGGGCCAGCCGCCTATTACGCAGCAGGTCAATCAGCCAAGTTTAATGGGATATACGGACGACCGGCTAATGATTTAGTCTTGGATGGCACTAAGAGTCCTACTCATTGGCGGGGTACTGTATGGACATTATTAGCGCAGAAACTAGCCACCAATAAAGGTATAGACGTTATTTGGCGCAATTCAGCGGTTGGTGGTACTGGGTCATTTGATGCATGGGCTGGTGGCATTACGACCTGGGAAAGTGGTAATGCTAATGGTGGTTTCGGCGTATCTGCGGGAACATGGGTTTTACCTACCATTGCCAATGGATTTAAATACTACACCAGTTCGGGTGGTACTGCGCACGCCACGACTGAGCCCACATGGAATACTACTATAGGCGGATCAACTACTGATAATACAATCACCTGGACGACCTATGCTGCTGATGCTAACGATTTCCCCAATAAAGCCTATTCAAGAGGCGAGTCTGGATTTGATCCTAAAGGATATATAGCGCAAGCCAAATCTTACATGACCAATTTAATGACTAGATACCCTAATTTGGATGAATACATCTTCATCTTAGGAGGTAATCAAGCGGATTTGTCAGGTAGATACAAAACGGCCTTGATGAGATTTGCTGCGGTCACAAATATAGTGCAAGACCTCAGGCAATCATTTCCAAAGGCGCTTGTTGGTATCGCGTTAACATGTTACTGGAACACTGGATTTGAAACTGGATCGCGCCCTCGTAGTTATGAAGCGGTGCTTTATCCATCATATAAGATGGCCTTAAATAAATTTAAGGATGACGATAAGGTATTTGATGCCGGTGATTGGTTTACTGGATTAGGTAAAAGTATCTCTTATGTAAGAGGTGATACCGACGCCATACATATGTCTCCAGAGACAACATTAAAAGCGGCTAATGTAACTTATGATGCGTGGATTGCCTCAGGTAATTTTGACCGATGAGCGAAGACAAAAAATCTCTTGAAAAGCGGGCAGATGGACAGTTTCGACGCTGGAAACTAGAGATTACTGCCGCTTTAAAGCGTGAAAAGAATTGGCGCAAAGAAGTCCAGGGACTGTGGGATATTTATAAAGGCAAGAAGAAAGTTCCTTTTAATATTCTCTGGTCTAACGTCGAGACTTTACGTCCTTCACTCTATAACTCCACGCCTAAGCCAGATGTAAGACGTCGATTTAGAGATGAAGATAAGTTAGGTAAAGCTGTCTCAGAGGTGCTTGAAAGAGGTTCTACGTATTCTGTAGATTGTAGCAAGCTTGACGACAAGATGAAGTTATCTGTCCTGGATGCTTTGGTGGCAGGCCGCGCTTGTGCGAATGTGAAATATGTACCGACCATAGAGGAATCTGAATCTTCTCCTGTTGAGACAAAAGAAGGCATGACGCAGGAAGACACCGAGCTTGATGCTGAGGTGACTTATGAGTCTGTAGAGATAGAACATAACCAATGGGATGATTTTATACATGGTGAAGGTAAGACGTGGCCCGAGGTCATGTGGGGGGCTAAACGTCACAAATTAAGCAGAGAAGATGCAGAGAATAAGTTCGGCAAAGATAAGATCGAAGGCATTAATTTTGATACGCCTTCCGATCCTGCTTTCGAGAAGAAAGATAACGACGATATTAAACCAGTCTTCATGACTGCTGATTTCTGGGAGATTTGGGACAAAGAGAAGAAAAAAGTTCATTGGATTAATTTTGGCTATAACCAAGGATTACTTTACCCTCTAGATAACCCAGATGGAATTCCGCCCGTCAATTTCAAAGAGTTCTACCCATGGCCTGAGCCTTTAAGGTTAGTTGAAGACTCTACTTCCATGCTTCCAACGACCATGTATTCCTTGTACAAGGAGCAGGCAGAAGAGCTAAATATCCTTACTCAACGCATTTTGAAGATGGAAAAAGCGTTACGAGTTCGTGCGCTTTATGATGGGTCAATGGAAGAGGTTGCTGACTTAATTAAGGCCGATGCTCAAGATTTCATCTCTATCAAGAATGCTGCAATGTGGGCAGACAAAGGCCTTGATAAGGCTATCATGTTCATGCCATTAGACATGTTAGCAAAAACGTTACAGCAGCTCTATATTGCTAGAGATCAGTGTAAACAAGTTATCTACGAAATAACTGGCATATCCGATGTTATCCGAGGTGCCACTAACGCAGCGGAGACAGCTACTGCTCAACAGATTAAAAATCAATGGGGAACATTGCGTCTTCAACGTTTGCAGCGTGAAGTGCAAAGATATGTAAAAGACTTAATTCGCCTTCAATGTGAAGTCATTGCCGAGAAGTTCAGTTATCAAACAATGGCAAAGATGACAGGATTGAAGTTCCCTACCAACATGGAGAAGCAACAAGCGCAATACCAATATCAACAGCACATGCAACAAATACAAGTCCAGGCTCAGCAAACGGGACAACAGCCTCAACAAGTGCCACCTCCAGAAATCCTCAATACCCCGTCCTGGGAAGATATTGATGCGATGCTGAAGAACAATCCAGATCGTGAGTTTAGGATTGATATCGAGACAGATTCGACTATTGCCTCAACTCTCTCTGAAGACATGCAAGGGCTACAAGAGATCATGACGGGCTTGGGCGGATTATTGCAGACATTGGGCCCAGCCGTTCAACAGGGCTTCGTGTCAGTGGAAACCGTCAAGTCATTGGCTATGGTCATGGTAAGACGCGCCAAGATGGGCTTAGAAGTAGAAGACCAACTAGAGAAGGGTATTCAGCAGCCACCACAACAGCCTGATCCTAACGCCGCCAAAGCTCAAGCTGATATGAAGGCAAAAGAAATGGAGATGCAAGCAAAGCAAGCGGAAATGCAGCAAAACGTCCAAATGGAGCAACAACGCATGCAAGCCGAACAGGCTAGCCGGCAAGCCGAGATTCAGGCCAACATTCAGATTGAGCAAGCAAGAATGTCCGCGAACATCGAGATCGAACGTAACAAGGCTGAATTACAAGCTCAACTCGAAAGAGAGAAAATGCAAATGGAATTCGCTCAGAAAGATAAAGAAATGGCATTTGAGCGTTGGAAAATCGAATTAGAGACAGCTGCCAAGATTGAAGTGGCAGATATAAGCGCAGAAGCATCTAAAGAGAATGCGGCTACTCAAGCCGCAACTAAAGAAATAGCATCGGAGGTGACGCAATAATGCCAATCTACCAATTTAAATGCTCATCCTGTTCTGTAGAAAAAGAACTGTTTCGCCGTATCGCTACTAAAGACGATCCTTGTTACTGCGAGGAATGCGGCAGTCCAATGAATAGCGTGATATGTGCACCTGCTTTACACATTCTTAATGGCTATGTGGCTCCTAGTGGTCGATACATTAGCTCTCCTAAACAACAAAGAGATGAATTCGCAAGGACTAATACCCGTCCCTATGAGGGCATGGCATCAGAAGAGAAAGAAGCAAAACGTCGTCGTGATGAATGCGACGCAAAGATCGATAAGAAGCTTGAAGAGTCTCTTATTAAGACAGTAGATACACTCCCTAGTAAGACTAAACAACTATTTGGAATCTAAAGAGGATAACCCTAATGGATCAAGAAAACGAATTATCAAACGAACAGAACGTACAAGATTTAGCATTTGCCGCATATGACGAGTCAATGGCTGAGTATGAAAAATCAGAGGATGAAACTCCAGAGGCGGAAAGCCAGGAATTAATCGATCAAAGAGCAAGAGACGAGCAAGGTAGATTTGCTAAGAACGAACAGCCATTGCAGGAAACTCCTGCTGTTACTCCTGAAGCTCAACAATTACCGGTAGAGGACAAACCACCTTCATCCTGGAACGCTGAAGCAAAGGCTTTATGGTCAAAGATTCCTCCCGAATTCAAAGCGCTTAAAGATCAAGCCATGAAAAGGGAGCAAGATTTCCTTAATGGGTATCAGCAAATCAAGCCAGATGCTGATTATGGGAAACAGTTTAGGGAATTCTTAACTCCTTATGAGCCGATGTTTCAAGAGATGGGCGGAGCAGGTCAGGCAATAGGAGATATGCTATATACAGCCAAAGTACTGCGTTATGGCACTGCACAAGAAAAACAAAATGCCATGGTAGAAATAGCGAAGAAATTCAATATTCCATTACCATCACAGGGAGCTGAATCGGTAGCGCCAAATGATGAAATTCGTGCTTTGAATGAACGTCTTTTAGCGTTTGAAACCAAAGAGAAAGAACGTGAACTTAAAGCACAAGAAGAACTAAAAACGAGTTATACTAAGGCAGCAGAAAAATGGATGACAGAAAAGGATAAAGAAGGAAAACCCTTACGTCCTTATGTCGATGCAGTGTTAAATGATATGCAATTATGGGTTCCTCACATAAAAGCGACGAATCCAGAATTAACACCTGATAAAGTATTTCAGGAGGCTTATGATAGGGCGGTATGGGCAAACCCCGAAACACGCGCTCAATTAGAAGCAGCAAGACAGCAACAAGCGAGTAACCAAGAAGCTAACCTTCGTAAGGTGAAAGATGCTAAACGTGCCGCAAGTAATAATGTGGTGAAAAAAGGCTCTCTTTCAAGTGCACCAGGAAAAACGTCAATGGAAGAGGCCGCTTATGCAGCTTACGACGAAACCATGGAACAATACGGAGGTTAACAAATGGCAGTCCCAAATACGAGTCCGCTTTTTACAGCGTTCGACAATATAGTCTCGACCACATGGAGAAATGTGGATACCGAGATTTACGACAATCTTTCAAATCACAATGCTCTATATAACAAGATAGCCAGCAAAGGTAATGTCAAGATCAAAGACGGTGGTTTAAACATCGCTGTGATTCTTGAATATGCTGCTAACTCAACTTATACCCGTTACAGTGGGTACGATACAGTTAACGTCGCAGACTCCGAAGTATTCACAAATGCTGAATTTCCTTGGAAGCAAATTTCTATCGCGATTTCTTCAAGTGGTCTTCAATTACGCCAAAACTCTGGCCGCTCTGAGATTGTTGATTTAGGTATGGCGAAAGTTAAAAACGCTCGCAACACATTCACCAATCTCTTTACGGTTGACCTTTACTCAGATGGTACAGCAGCCAACCAGATTACTGGATTACAAGCTTTGGTATCTGATACTGGTGTAGGTACAGTTGGCGGCATTAACTCAGGCGCTTTCCCATTCTGGCAAAACAAAGTCCAATCAGCAGCAAGTCCTTTAGGTGGTGGCGGCGCAATTACGTTAAGTGCTACCACCATTGAGAACTTCATGAACATGGGTATTTTGTATGCTACTCGTGGCGCAGATAAACCTGATTTAATCGTTATGTCTCGTGAGTTATATGCGATGTTTGAGGCCTCTCAAGTCGTTAAACAACGTAATAACGGCACTACCGATGCAAGCGCAGGTTTTACCACTCTCAAATTTCATAACAACATTGATGTGACATTTGATGATGCTATTCCTGCTTATCATATGTACTTCTTAAACACTAAGTATCTCTACGTATTTGCTCATAAATACGCCAATCTTGATTTAACGGATGACAGAAGTTCTGTTAACCAAGACGCAGTTACCAAGCTGATGCTTTGGCAAGGTAACTTGGCATGTTCTAACAGATCGCTCCAAGTTGTGGGCAAGTTGTAATAACTTTTATATAGGAGAACAAAATGCCAGGAGCATCAGCTAGAAACGCACTGATAGGCATTCAGCCTTTCGGTAATTTTGCCACCCCTGATTCTGTCCAAAGACATAAATTAGGGACCATCATTGAATTTGACGATCCTTATTGGGGTGGAATTAAAGCCATATATTTACAATTCGATGGCGCTTTAACGACAACCTTCGGCGCTATATTGCAGTGGGATACCACCACTACATTTTATAACGCTACCACGATGGGAAATACGATTAACTTAGGCAATTCCTTTGGGATTCTTGCTAATAAATTAGTTGGTAGCACTACTCAACAATATGGATGGGCAGTTATTGGTGGTGTATTCCCAGTCTTATCTAATGCCTCAGTCGCAACTAACGTTGCAATAGGCATTGTGGGAGCAGGTCGTGCAGGAGCGTTGGCAGCAGGTAAACAGCTGTTGGGTGCTCGTGTAGTAAGACCAGCAACAACTACGGTAGCCAAGGCAAATTGCAGTATTGTTACTGGATCACCCGTATTGAAGGCTCCAAATACTGACGGCTGGTTTGTTGGTATGCCTATATCCGGAACTGGTATACCAGCCTCAACTACTGTCAGCGGTTTAGATCAGGACGGCTCAACCGTTACCATGAGCGCTAACGCAACGGCTAATAACAGTATTACAGCAACAGGCACATATAATGACGGAACCACTAATTATTGGAATGTCATTAGTTTTGTCGCAGGCACAATGCAAGGCCCAATAACTTAATAAGTATAGCCCTCTTCGGAGGGCTTTTTAAGGAGATAACATGCAAACAGCAGTAATGCAAGAAAGAATGCCGGCTTTCGTTTTTGATCAAATGGAAGGCCCTATCGATGAGGCTGCAAGTATCGCAGCTGGTCGTACAATTCGCAGGATTATGGATTTAATCGTCTTTACACCAGACTCCAAAACTACAGTGGCTTATGAAGTAGAATCATACTTTAAGCAAAAGAAAATAGAAGTCATCATGGAGCGCTATAACGGCTCATGGTTAGATAGATACATGGCTACCTATAGTAAATGGAAACAAGGAGAGGAATTGCCGGTTGATGGTACTGCTATAGCCTTTTGTACTGTCTTTAGTAAGCTTCAGATTAAGCAGCTCAAGGAAGCGGGTATTCGCACCGTAGAGGAGTTAGCAGAAGCTAACGAGGATCGTTTAACTACTATCGGCATGCAAGCTCGTTCATATAGAGATATTGCCCGCAAATGGTTAGAGAATGAAGACAAAAGTATGTCAGCAAAACGTTTGTCTGAAACAGAAATTGAAAACCAGCAAATGAAAGAGCAAATCGCAAAGATGGCCGATAAGATGCGAGAAATGGAGCTGTCTTTAAAGGCCAATAAGAAGTGAGTTTATTAACTATTGTAAAGTCAGTTATGGGACGGTTGGGCCTTCCTCAGCCTGTCTCGGTGATAGGCAATAATGACTCCAATGTTAAATTGATAGTGAACCTCGCTGAAGAAGAAGGGGAAGAGCTATCAGTTTATGCGTGGCAGTCTTTACAGACTATCGCTAACTTTACAACCGTTGCGGCTGAACTTCAGGGCTCTATTCAAACCATTGCGCCTGGATTTAAAACGATTACTGGTTCCACGATGTGGAATAGGACAGGTAATAACTATATTGATGGTTCTTTAAGTCCTGCCACATGGCAAGCATTAGCAAGTAGAAATGTTGCTGGCCCTTTTAATCAATTTCGCATTCGTGGTAATAATTTATATCTAATGCCTGCACCACCAGCTGGTGATCAATACTATTTTGAATATACGTCTGGAAACTGGATTCTTGATCAGGATGGATCAACAACTAAGTCTACGTTTGTAGAAGACACAGACGAAGTATTGTTTGACGACGGATTATTTAAAAATGGGGTTATCGTTAGATTCCTCAGGTTTAATGGCCTGGAGTACGCTCAGAAGTTCGACGATTACGAACGAATGAAACTTAATCTTCAAGCAAATGATGGAGGAAGGCCAAAAATCACCGATCAGCTATGGTGCAATGAAGATGATTGCCCGCCTTTTGGGGCCATTATCCCTGATGGAAATTGGAATCAATGATTAGGCAGGCTGCCATTACGAAGGGTGCTCCTCGGACGAAACGATCCGAGACAAAGACCATTGCCGCCCCAATTAAGGGATGGAATGCACGAGATCCTATAGCTAGTATGGATGAAGAATATGCAGTTATTTTAGATAACTGGGTACCTCAAGCATCAAAAATTTCTTTAAGAAGAGGTCGAGCTGACTGGAAGACAGGTATTTCCGGACAAGTATCTAGCTTAATGCCATATAACGGCATTTCTGTTAAAGCTTTGTTTGCTGCCAATGAAACCAGCTTTTACAACGTAACAACAAGCGGAGCAGTGGGTGCTGCAGTCGTAACAGGAAATACCAATGGTTATTGGCAGAGTATTAACACAGTCAATTCTGCAGGGGATACTTTTTTAATCGCTGTGAACGGCATTGATCTACTTCAACGTTATAACGGTACAACATGGTTTGATGGCACTGCGGCCCCTGCAATTACTGGTATTGACACAAAGAATCTCATAAACATTAACACATTTGCGAGACGAGTTTTCTTTGTGGAAAAGAATTCAATGTCCATGTGGTATCTACCAGTTGACTCAATAGGAGGAGCATTAGTAGAACTTCCTCTAGGGGCCAACTTTAAAAAAGGTGGGTACCTTATGGCGATGGGGACATGGACTTTAGATGCCGGCGAGGGAATGGATGATCACGCCGTATTTATTACGTCTGAAGGAGAAGTGGCGGTTTATAAGGGTACCGATCCTTCTAGTGCTAGTACATGGGCAAAAGTAGGTGTGTTCGAAATTGCACCTCCCATTGGGAGAAGATGTTTCAAAAAATTCGGTGGTGAATTACTCATTATCTGCAAAGATGGAGTTCAGGCACTTTCTAAGGCCCTTATTTCCACCTCAAGGAAAGACCTAAGCGCAATTACCGATAATATTCAAGAAGCGATGACTACATCCGCTTTGACTTATGGTAATGATCGAGGATGGGATTTAACTATTTATCCATCTGCTAACTTGTTAATCCTGAATATTCCAAGTGGCATAGGCTCACAACAGCAATATGTCATGAACACGTTAACAAAGGCATGGTGTCGATTTACTGGATGGTATGCAAACTGTTTTTGTGAGTTCAACGAAGAAATTTACTTTGGCGGGGCGGGGGTCGTGTCGAAGGCCTATCAAGGTTTTAGTGATGCTGGAGCATTTATTACCGGCTCAGCCCTTCCTGCATTTACTCAATTGTCACGCTCGAATAAGAAAACAGTGACGATGGTAAAACCCATCATCGATACGAACAGCACAGGTATTTTGCTTAGTTTAAAGACTGAGTTTGATTTAACACCGCCTATTGGAACCCCTACATTCTCGACCACTACCAGTGGAGTATGGGGCACCTTTGTATGGGGTATAGGAGTATGGGGAGGTTCTACTCAATTAAAGGATGATTGGCAAGGAGTAAGTGGGACGGGTGTTTTTGTTTCCTTATATTTGAAAGCCACAAGCAATTCCTCTCGCTGTGATTGGATTTCTACTGACTACTTATTTCAAGTGGGCGGGGTTTTATGATCGTCTTCGACAAAGATGCTGTAGGGCATTTTGTTTGTTCGAAGATACCGGGAATGAAATGGGTTCCAGATCAATTTACCGCAGTGGGACGACAGGAAAATGGCAGGATTGTAGCAGGGGCGCTGTACGAGAATTACAACGGGGTGAATGTATTTATTCACATCGCCGGAGAAGGTAAACACTTTTTGGATAACGAATCTCTGTTTGTGGTGTTTGACTACCCATTTAATCAGCTTAAAGTGAAACGTATTACCGGAATGATTTCACATAATAATTTTATAGCAAGACGATTTGCTGAAAAAATGGGATTTCAGTTAGAGCATACAATGAAAGATGCAGCTCCAGATGGTCATATTTGTATATATAGAATGTTTCGTGAAGATTGTAAATATTTAAAGGATTTTATATGAGTTCAGGAGGCGCACCACCAGCACCAGATTACACAGGGGCTGCTGTAGCTCAAGGAGCTGCAAACGTTGATACAGCCCGCGTACAGGGTAGATTAAATAACCCTAATTTCTCTAATCCTTATGGTTCGAGACAGGTTCTTTTCGGCCAGAATGGTGACCCTGATAGCGTTAATATTGTCGATAGCCTAACTCCAGCAGGACAAAAGGCTTTTGATACTGAACAGCGGATTAATTCTCAACTTGGAAATATAGCCGAGGGAGGATTAACTCGGGTGCAAAGTGGTTTCGATAAACCATTCGATACCTCTAATCTAACCAATAGAGTCACTAACATAGGTGGTGGTGATGACGAGGCCCGTCAAAGAATAGAGCAAGGATTATTTGATAGGCAACAACCTTTGTTGGACAGACAACGTGATAGAACTGAAACTCAATTAGCAAATCAGGGCATTACCAGAGGTTCAGAGGCATGGAAGAATTCCGAAGATGATTTAGCTCGTGCAGAGAATGACGCTCGTTTGGCGACTATTGCACAAGCAGGACAAGAGCAATCAAGACTCTTTGGAATGAGTCAAGCTAACGCTGATTTGGCTAATAATCAAAGACAATCACAGATATCTGAACAAGCTTATTTACGCAGCTTACCACTGAATGAATTGAATGCTTTGAGGACTGGAACTCAGGTCGCAACGCCGCAATTCCAACAATATAACGGTACAGGACAAATCCAAGCACCCAATCTACTAGGAGCGCAAACGCAGCAATACCAAGCTGCAATGAATGGATATAGTGCCGATCAAGCACAGCAAAGTAATAATATTAATGCCGGGGTAGGAACGGCAGCTTCATTGGCGGCCATTTATCTATGATAAATAAATATTTAAATCAGAAGATAGCACTTCAATTTTCAGGTGGTAAGGACTCCCTAGCTTGTTTATTTCTATTAAAAGATTATTGGGAAAGCATTACGGTTGTATGGGTAAATACTGGAGCGGCATTTCCAGAAACATTAAAACAAATGGAGTTTATTAAGAGTATTGTCCCCAACTTTTTAGAGGTAAATTCCAATCAGCCATTGAGTATTGAAATGAATGGATATCCGTCTGATGTAATTGATTCATGGGCAACTCCATTAGGAAGGCTAATTGATAAATCAGAAATAAAGAAAATGCAAGCGCCATTTGATTGCTGTAATACCAATCTTTGGCAACCAATGCAAAGGGCTATGGAAGGTTTCACGGTAATTATTCGCGGGCAAAGAAATGATGAAAAAAAGAAATCTCCAATCAGGTCAGGTTATGAAGAAAATGGAACGACATACCTATTCCCATTAGAAGATTGGACAGAAGAAGATGTATTAGGTTTTCTTAAAAAAGAATGCATTCCCCTTCCAGATAATTATAATTACTTTAATTCCTCTTTAGATTGTTGGAGTTGCACCGCATACTTAAAGGAAAATATAGGTAAAAATGAGTATATGAGAATACTTCATCCCGATCTACACGAAAAGCGCCAATTTGCCCTAAAAGACATTATTGATTCTGTATCAACCGAATTGGATATGATGAAAGCATACTATGCCAATTAAACAAGTAAATACCTCAATACCTTTGGATTATCAATCTCAACAAGCACAAATTGCCAGAGCACAGCAATTAGCCCAAGCATTGCAAGGGCAAGCATTAGCTCCAGAACAAGGGCAAATGGTAGGAAATCAATATGTAGGCACAACTCCATTGCAAGGAATTGCAAAGCTAGTCCAGGCATTTGCCTCCTCAAAGGCACTTGCTGATACTGACAAACAGCAATCCAACCTTAATAAACAAATGGCTGATGATAGGGCCTCTACTTTGGCGCGCGCATTACAGGCTAGAGAGGGAACTCCGGCTCAACCAGTATGGAGTCATGAAGACGATACGCCAATTCCTGAAGGTCAATCCAGAGAAATGACAGCAGCCTCGCCAGGAAGTGCGCAAAAAATGGCTGAGATATTGGCGGCAAGCAATGATCCTACATTATCGCAATATGGTGTGCAAACTCTTCTTAAGGGGCCGGAAAAGAAAGAAAGTCCATTTAGTAAAGTTGATCCTAAAGATTTTACGCAAGATTCGGTAATGAGGTTTGCTCAAACTGGAAATTATGCAGATTTAGTTCCGGTTAGAAAGCGTGAAGTTGCTGGTAATGGTCAAGTATATGATCCTTATTCAGTACAGCCGGGCCAAGTGATGGCCGATCCAAATAAACCATTTTCAGTAAATCCAGGCGGCGGGGTTACTTCTAATGATGCTTATCAAAACTATGAGAAACAAAAAGCAGCTTTAGGAGCATCCAAGACCACGATTAACAACTCCTTAAGTACTGAGAAGAAATATGGTGAGACGTTCGCTAATAAAGTTGCTGATTCTGATGTATCGCTAATGGAATCCGCGCAAGCCGCGCCAGCAATTGCGGAGAGAGCTAAACGTGTTATTGATTTAGTTAATAGCAATAAAGTAATTACTGGCACAGGAGCAGACTTTAGATTAGCAGCAGGAAAGGCATTAGGTATGGTTGGTTTAAGCGATAAAGAGACTATAGAGAACACCGAACGACTTTATGCTGACCTCGCCTCTACTACTTTAGATTCAATTAAGACGTCTGGATTGGGTGCTGGACAGGGATTCACCAATACAGACAGGGACTTCCTGGAGAAAGCTAAGGCAGGGCAAATTAAACTAGAGCCAGGATCACTTAAACGTATGGCGGAATTAAATTACAAAGCGGCGGTGGCTACGACAGATAAATGGAATAAGCGATCTAAACAGATTCCCAGAAGTGCAGTCGAGGGAACCGGGCTGGATGTTAATCCTATTCAAATATCTCCATTAAATTCCAGCGGAGGTTGGAAAGTGATAGGGAAAGAATAATGGCTATTTATCGTGTTCAAGGCCCAGATGGTGCTATTTATAAAATAGAAGGGCCAGATGGTGCTTCTAATGAAGAAATACAAGCCTATGCTCAACAAAACTTAAGCACGCCACAAGGTCGGGCAGAGATTAAAAGAAATGAGAAAAATGAGCTTATTCCTGCAATCAAAGATGTCGCAAAAGCTGGATGGTCTGGATTTTCTCAAGGGGTAATGGACACGACAGGAGGCATAACACAAGCTATCGCTCATAGTGCCGCAGGTGTTTTCCCCGGATTAAAAGACAGCGTAAACGAATACGATCAGATTATTAGAGATAGAGAAAATGCCTTTAAAGAAAATACCAAAGATTATCCAACAATAGGAGCAGCCACCAGAATAGGTGGAAATGTTGCTTCAACCCTACCAATAACATCTTTAAAAGTAGCAAAAGGTGCTGGAATGATTCCGCGCATAGTGAATAACGCAGCGCAAGGGGCTATATTTGGCGGCATTCAGCCAGTTACTAACCCTGATGAAAACTTTTTAGCTCAGAAGGCGAAACAAGCGGGTGTTGCTGCAGGCACTTCTGCTGCTATAACCCCAGTGGCTTCTGGGTTATCAAGAATAATTAATCCAAATGTAAATCCAAATGTAAGAACGTTATTAGACGCAGGCGTAACGCCGACTCCAGGACAAATATTAGGCGGTGCATTTGCGAATACAGAAGATAAATTAACAGCCGTTCCTTTATTGGGCGATGCAATTAAATTTGGACAAAAACGTGGCTTAGAAGAGTTTAATAAAGCCGTATTAAATCGCGCCCTAGAATCGACAGGACAAAAATCAAACTCCATAGGCAGGAAAGGCGTGGAAGAGGTAAGTGATAAATTGGGAGCTAAATATTCAACTTTATTATCACAAATTGGATATAAGCCAGACGCTCAATTTAATACCGAGTTTTCGAATATTCTGAATATGACGGCAAAGCTTCCAGCAAAGCAAAAATCACAGTTTGACCGAATTATTGATGACTCATTGCTTAATAAAAGTACACCACAAGGCAATATGTCAGGGGAATCATTTAAAGCTGTTGAAAGCGATATATCGAATGAGGTGAGAAGATTAAAAGGAAGTGCTGATTATGACGATAGAAAATTAGGTGAAGCACTTAGTGAAACTCTTACAAGCCTAAGAAACAATTTGGCGAGACAGAATCCTGCTCAGGCAGATGAACTATCAAAGATTAATCAAGGATATGCCAATTACACGAGGATTCGTGATGCCGCAGGAAAACAAGGTGCTGTGGAAGGAGTATTTACACCATCTCAACTACAGGCTGCAGTAAGGGCAGCAGACAAAAGTGCGGGCAAAGGTGATTTTGCCAAAGGCAATGCTTTGTTGCAAGACTTAAGTGATGCTGGCGTCGATGTTCTAAGTCCGAAAATACCAGATTCTGGAACCACAGCAAGAGGATTAGCCAGCGCCGCTACATTGGGCGGCGCTTATGCTGTAAATCCTGCTATACCATTAAGTTTAGCTGGCGCTAGCATTCCGTATGCTCCCGGAGGGAGACAATTGGCCGCGGCTTTACTTGCGAAGCGTCCTGACATTGCAGGGCCTATAGCGGAAGGTGTAAGGAGCGGTCTTCCTGCTGCCAGTCCCGGAATTGCTGCGATTATGGCGAGATACTTCGCGGAAAACGGAAATCAGTGAAATGATGGCGCTACCTATCATTATTCTTAAATATTCTTCCATAAGGGGTAAACATGCCTAGAGATGGGTTAGGGAATTATACATTACCAGCGCCAGATATTGCGAATGGACAGGTAAGTGATGCAACGGATTTTAACTTAAAAGTTAATGATATTGCTTCGGCATTAACAGATAGTTTCTCATCGGATGGGCAGACACCTGCAACCGGTAACCAGAATATGGCGAGTTTTCGTCATTTAGTGGTTGGAAATGCTCAACAGAGGAATGAATATGCCGCGGCTGGTCAGGTGCAGGACGGTGATTTATGTTTCCTTACTGGGGTAGCAGGAACAAACACTATTACCGCATCTATTGCCCCAGCGATAACTACTTACAATGATGGGCAGATATTCAATCTCATTCCAGCAAATAGCAATACTGGGGCTACCACCATTAATATAAATGCGTTAGGCGCAAAGAATATATGGTTAAATGGTCTTCCATTAGTTGGTTATGAAATACGCAAAAACTGTCCTATTGTGATTTTTTATGATGGAACTCAATTCCATCTTATCGGTGGTGCTTATGGTGGTGACGGCATCCCTATCGGGGAAGTAAAGGCATTAACTACCACATTGGTTCCCAATAGACATGTGCTTTTATATGGACAGGCAGTCAATAGAATTGGAGATTTTGCCGATTATTTCGCTATCGTTGGAACATTATACGGCGCAGGAAACGGAACGACCACTTTTAATTTGCCAGATTGGAGAGGTAGAACACCATTCGGTAAGGATGACATGGGAGGCGTTGCGGCAAATAGAATTACGAACGCTGTCTCAAATATTGCTGGAACTACATTGGGAGCGGTTGGTGGTAGTCAGTCAATGCAGCAGCATACCCATACCGGCACCACTGGGACACAAAGCGCTAGCCATTATCACAATGGAACTACAGATGCCGCAGGAGCGCATGCTCATTCTGTACCAGCTTCTGGATCAGGAGGTGCAGGCTTTCTGTTTAAAGATGGGGCGGATAGTGGTTCGCCGCAAACTACTGACACACAGGGAACGCATGCACATACATACACTACTAGCACAGAATCCGGAACTCATACTCACGCCATTACTATGGATAACACTGGTGCAGGAAGCTCAGAAAACATGCCACCAGCCACTATTAACAACTGGATTATGAAATATTAAATATGGGTGGCTTTATTGGGGAAGCAATTGGGGCAGTTACCGATAAGGCCGTTTTATTGGCGTCGACAGAAGTTATATCAAATGGTGAAATAAGGATTGGTTTTGTAATTTTATTTGTATCTTCCTTATGCGGGGCTATAGTAGGGTATAAGCAGATTTATAAAGGTAAGCAATTCGTATGGTTTGTATTTATTGGACATATATTTTTATCGTTGGTAGCGGCATTAATCGCCTTCCTGTTATGCTTTATTTATGGGCCATTTCGTTTATCAGGAATAAGAGAGGATATACATGTCAGTTTTGCGAAAACCGCCGTTATTTTGTTCGTAGTGGCACTTATAGGAACGGACGCACTATCTATCGTAAGAAAATTCATGAAAGACAATCTTCTATCGTTCCTAGAAAAAGTCCTCAAAGCATTCGAGAGGAAGGCATGATTAAAGATAATATTAAGTTCTTTTTTGGGGAGCAAACAACCTGCGTAATAATTGGCCTCATTGTGTGGGGAATTATGATATTATTTGGTGTAAATCAAATAATTGCAGCTTGTATTTCACTTGGTTTCTCACATTGGGCAACTAGAAGAATAGGCGTTATGCATCATAAACGGGGGTGTTCAAATCACGAATTACTTTAGGAGCTAAAATGGTAACACTGCAAAACCTAAAAACTATAATGCCAAACTGTAAACACCCTGAATTGTTTATAGATCACATTAATGAAGTATTCAACTCTTACGGATGGGATGATATTCCTATTCAAGCTGCCTTTCTTGGTCAAATCGCTCATGAATCGACCGAATTAAATCAATTGGCAGAGACCTGCAATTATTCCGCTAAATTTCTTATTACTCACTACAAGACTAAATTTGTTGCGAGAAATCCATATGACTATGTTGGCAAGCCGGAAGCCATTGCCAATATCATTTATGCGAAGAAATATGAGAATGGCGATATAGAAAGTGGAGATGGATGGAGATATCGCGGGCGGGGAGCAATTCAAATCACATTTAAATACAATTATTGGAAGATCGGCCAGTTACTCAATATGGACTTTGTAGAAAGTCCTGAACTGCTAGAAGAGCCTGAATGGGCCATTAAATCTGCTGGAGCATTCTTCAAATGGCAGAAATTAGACGAACTCGCAAAGAAGAATGATCTTGACGCATTAACCGCTAAAATCAATGCTGCTGGCCTTGGAAGCGATCAGAGAAACGCATATACGAAGAAGGCAGCCGAGGTGCTTAAATGGACTTCTTAGCCAAATATGCAGTATTAATACTTGGTGTGGCTTTAGGGTTGGCTTTAGTGGCACTGGGGATTAGTCGATACCAGATCGTTAAATTAGAGGGTAAATTAAATCTTTCTGAGCAACAAAAAAAAGAATGTTTAGATACGAATACGATCTTTGCCCAAAAACTACAAGCACAGAATGACGCCATTAATAAGATCAGCGATGAAGCAAATGCTAATAAGATCAAATACAATGATATATTAAACAGGATGAAACCCTCCATTGAACAAAGAGAGGAGCGAATAAAAGTGATAGATCATGTTCCAGTTACTAATAACGAATGTACTGATGTTTTAAACATTATCGATGCAGCAAGAGGTAAAAAATGATTAGATTTCTTCCGTTATTACTTCTTGTAGGGTGTGCTAATCAGGTAATCAAGGAGCCTGTAGAAGTAAAGGTTCCTGTTCCTGTGCCTTGT
>Ga0207675_100000415_pt1 | contig 41041 bp, 43 predicted proteins | sample KBSSwiS42_FD_184305 | JGI IMG/M metagenome (GOLD analysis project Ga0207675, IMG submission 184305) | Switchgrass rhizosphere microbial communities from Kellogg Biological Station, Michigan, USA - KBS Switchgrass S4-2 (SPAdes) (version 2) | ecosystem: Host-associated > Plants > Roots >...
CGGCGTCACCCGGCGCAGCGCCGAGCGAGGGCCGCGCGCATGACGGGTGATGGCATGGCTTCGAACCGACCGGGGCCGCGGCCCGCCATCGGCACGAGAGCGCGCTTCGAAAGCGAGTCGCGGACCTGGAGCAACAGGCTGCGCGACGCGACTCGTCAGAAGGCTCTTGCATGACCAACGCGTTCCCAGGTCATTCCACGCCCGCCGTCGGATTCGAGGTGCCGCTGGAGATGCTGGCGGCGTGCCACCAGCGTGTGCAGGCCCAGTGCGCCCTGTTGCACCGCCTGGTCATCCACCTGGGCGCGCATGGCACCGACCGGCAGGCGCGTGATGCCGCCGACACGGTGATGCGCTACTTCGACACCTCCGCGCGCCATCACCATGCCGACGAGGAGGTCGACCTCTTTCCGGCCTTGATCGAGTCGATGGCGGGATCGGACGCCGTGTGCTTGAACGAGTTGATCGACTCGCTGCGTGCCGATCATCGCGAGCTCGAGCATCGCTGGCGCCATTTGCGCCGCACGCTCGAGCAGGTGGCCGATGGCACCGCCACCGCGCTGTCGGCCGACGAGGTGCAGGCCTTCACCGGTCTGTACGAGCGACACATCACACGCGAGGAGTCCGAGCTCCTGCCGATGGCCAAGCGCCTGCTGGGCGATGCCGAACTCGACCGCATCGGCCTGGCGATGCGGGCTCGGCGCGATCCGCTCCAGATCGAGCCGCCGAACCCGTTGCACGACAGCGGATGATTTCACGGCAACGCGAGCCCGCGTTGATCGCGCGTTGAGCCACCGAGGGGGAGCTGCGATGCAGTCCTATTGGATGCAGATGACCGACCACGACACCGTGATCGAGCTGCGCGAAGTGCCGGTGCCGGAGCCGGCAGCGCGCCAGCTGCTGGTGCGCATGCGCGCCGCCGGCCTCAACCGCGGTGAGTTCATCGTCGGGCACGGGCTGCACGGCGCGGCCGGCACCTGGAAGGCCATCGGTGGCGAAGGGGCGGGTGACGTCGTCGCGGTCGGCGCTGAAGTGCTAGCGTTCAAGCCGGGCGATCGCGTGATGGGACGCTGCGCCGGCGCCTTCTCGCAATACGCCCTGATGGAGGCCGACGAGGCGATGGCCGTGCCCGCAGCGCTGTCGTGGGAAGAAGCCGCCGGGATGACGCTGACCTTCTTGGTGTCCTACGACATGCTGGTGCTGCAAGGGCGCCTGCGCGCCGGCGAGTGGCTGCTGATCAATGGCGTGTCGTCCGGCGTCGGCGTGGCCGCGCTGCAACTCGGCAAGGCGCTCGGCGCGCGCGTCATCGGCACCTCGGGCGCACAAGCCAAGCTCGATTCGCTGCAGCCGCTGGGGCTGGACATCGGCCTGTGCACGCGCGCGCCGGACTTCGCGGCGGCCGTGATGCAAGCCACCGCACAGCACGGCGCCGATCTGATCGTCAACGCCGTCGGCGGCTCGGTCTTCGCCGAGAACCTGCGTGCCCTGGCCTTCGAGGGACGCCTCGTCACCGTGGGCTACGTCGACGGCGTGCTGCATGCCGACATCGACCTGGAGACGCTGCACGCCAAGCGGCTCACCGTGTTCGGCGTCTCCAACAAGTTGCGCAGCAAGGCGCAGCGTGCCGCGGCCGTGCCGAGGTTCGTGTCGGACGTGCTGCCGCATCTCGCGGCCGGCCGCATCCGAACGCTGATCGATCACGTGTTCGAGTTCGATCAGATCGAGCAGGCCAAGTCGCGCATGGAGTCCGCCGGACACGTCGGCAAGATCATCCTGCGCATGCCGGTCGCGTCGTGATTCGTCGCACGGCGCAAGGAGACCCGACATGAAGCCCAGCCACCTGCTCGTGGCGCTCGCCCTCGGTGGCCTCGGCTGCTGCGCCTGGGCCCAGGCGGGGCCCTATCCCGTCAAGCCGATTCGGCTGGTGATCGGCTTCGCCCCGGGCGGAGCCGCCGACTACGTGGCACGCGCCATGAGCGATGCGTTCGGCAAGGCGCTCGGGCAGACCGTGGTGGTCGACAACAAGCCCGGCAGCGGCTCGAGCATCGCGGCCGACCTGGTGGCCAAGTCAGCGCCGGACGGCTACACGCTGCTGATCGCCAGCCCGAGCAGCATCTCGGTGAATCCGGCGCTGAATCCGAAGCTCACCTACGCGCCGAGCGACCTGGTGCCGGTGACGAAGATGACGACGTCGCCGCTGGTGCTGGCCGTCAACCCCGCCACCGGCATCCGCTCGGTGAGCGAGCTCGTTGCGGCCGCGAAGAAGGATCCCGACAAGCTCAACTACGCGACGTCGGGCAACGGATCGGCGCCGCACCTCGGCGCCGCCCTGTTCAGCCAACTCACGGGCGCGCAGATGACCCATGTGCCCTACCGCGGCGGTGCGCTGGCCATTCAATCGGTCATCGCCGGCGACACGCAGCTGACATTCGGCACGTCGCCCTCCGTGCTGCCGATGGCCGGCGGCGGGCGGCTGCGCGCGCTGGCGGTCAGCACGCGCGAGCGCTCGCCGCTGGTGCCCGACCTGCCCGGCATGCGCGAGGCCGGGCTGCCCGAATACAACCTGGAGTTCTGGTACGGCATGTTCGTGCCGGTGGGCACGCCGGCTGCGATCGTCCAGAAGATCTACGACGCCACCGTTGCCGCGATGCGGCTGCCTGCGGTGAAGGCGGCGCTGGCGCGCGAAGGCACCGAGGTGTCGCTGTCGGCGTCGCCCGAGCAGTTCAACGACTTCCTGGTCGAGGACGGCAAGTTCTGGGTCGACCTCGTCAAGAGCGCCAAGGTGAAGGTGGAATGAGCGCCGGCGCAGGGCGAGCCTGAAGACGGCTCTGCCTGCGCGTATTGGACCAAGGTCCCATCCCCATGCCGGGAGCGCGGCGCTATCGTCGATTTCGTGTCGCGAAGTCGGCGCGTGCCGGCGGGTGCAGTTCAACCCCACCGGAGAGCGAGCTGGCCAAGTCGAAAGGCCGATGCCCAAGAGTTGCGTGCATCGGTCAACTTGCCCACCTTCCACCAAGGAGTCGTATCCATGGCCACCAAGAAGTCGAACAACAACAAGCAACCCAACATCCTCGTGATCTGGGGTGACGACATCGGCATCTCGAATCTGAGCTGCTACACGCACGGGCTGATGGGCTACCAGACGCCCAACATCGACCGCATCGCCCGCGAAGGCATGATGTTCACCGACTCGTATGGCGAGCAGAGCTGCACCGCGGGCCGCTCGTCGTTCATCACCGGCCAGTCGTGCTACCGCACCGGCTTGTCGAAAGTCGGCATCCCGGCGGCACCGGAAGGCATGCGCGCCGAAGACCCGACGATCGCCGAGCTGCTCAAACCGCACGGCTACGCGACTGGGCAGTTCGGCAAGAACCACCTCGGCGACCGCAACGAGTTCCTGCCCACCGTGCACGGCTTCGACGAGTTCTACGGCAACCTCTACCACCTCAATGCGGAGGAAGAGCCGGAGATGTACGACTACCCGTCGGAGAAGGACTTCCCGAACTTCCGCAAGCAGTACGGCCCGCGCGGCGTGCTCAAGTGCAAGGGAAGCGACAAGGACGACAAGACAGTCGACCCGCGCTTCGGCAAGGTGGGCAGGCAGGTCATCAAGGACACCGGCCCGCTGACCAAGAAGCGCATGGAGACCTGCGACGACGATTTCGCCGACGCCGCCTGCGACTTCATCAAGCGCCAGCACCAGAGCGGCACGCCGTTCTTCTGCTGGGTGAACTTCACCCACATGCACATGTTCACGCACACCAAGAAAGAGAGCCTCGGGCAGGCCGGGCGCTGGCAGTCGCCCTACCACGACACGATGATCGACCACGACAAGAACGTCGGCCAGCTGCTCGATCTGCTCGACGAGCTCGGCATCGCCGACGACACCTTCGTCATGTACAGCACCGACAACGGCGTGCACATGAACTCATGGCCCGACGCCGGCATGACGCCGTTCCGCAACGAGAAGAACTCCAATTGGGAGGGCGCCTACCGCGTGCCGTGCGTGGTGCGCTGGCCCGGCAAGGTTCCGGCCGGCGTGATCTCCAACGACATCGTCCAGCACCACGACTGGCTGCCCACCTTCCTGGCAATGGCGGGCGACCCCAACATCGTCGAGAAGTGCAAGAAGGGCCACAAGGCCGGGAACAAGACCTTCAAGGTCCACATCGACGGCTACAACCTGCTCGACTTCCTCACCAAGAAGGGCGTGCGCAGCCCGCGCAAGGGCTTCGTCTACTTCAACGACGACGGTGACGTCGTCGCGCTGCGCTTCGACAACTGGAAGGTGGTGTTCATGGAGCAGCGCGTGCAAGGCACGCTGCGCATCTGGGCCGAGCCGTTCGTCACGCTGCGGGTGCCCAAGATCTTCAACCTGCGCACCGATCCATACGAGCGCGCCGACATCACCTCCAACAGCTACTACGAGTGGTTCCTCTACCACGACTACATCGCACTCGCGGCCTCGGTGGTCATCGTGCCGTTCCTCGAGACCTTCAAGGAGTTTCCGCCGCGCCAGAAGCCCGGATCGTTCAACCTCGACCAGGCCCTCAAGCGGATGAACGATGTGGCCAGCGGCGCCGGGCACTGAGCGGCGCGAGCCGCGTGGTTCGACCTGAGTCGGGGCGGTGACCGACAACCCCTTGCCTTCCTGGCGCGAAAGCGCAGCGCGCACCGCGCTGCTGCGCTTCGTGGCCGAGGTCACGCGCGCGGGTGGGCCGCGCCATGTGCCACCGGCCGAGCGCATCGCCACGTTCGACAACGACGGCACGCTGTGGTGCGAGCAACCGCTGCAGGTGCAGGTGTTCTTCGCGCAGGCGCGGCTGCAGGCGCTCGCCGAGCGCGACCCGTCGATGAAGGAACGCCAGCCGTTCAAGGCCTTTCTCGAGCACGATCTGAAGACCATCCACGCGCTGGGCAAGCAGGGCGTGTTCGAGACCGCGTTCGCCACCCACGCGGGCATGACCGAAGACGAGTTCGACGCTGTCGCGCGCGAGTTCCTGGCGCACGCCAGGCATCCCAAGCTCGGGCGCCTGTTCAAGTCGCTCACCTACCAGCCGCAGCTCGAGCTGCTGGCGCACCTGCGCGCCAACGGTTTCAAGACCTTCATCGTGTCGGGCGGCGGCATCGACCTGATTCGCGCATTCAGCGAGGAGGCCTACGGCATCGCGCGCGAGCAGGTGGTGGGCTCGAGCGTCAAGACGCGCTACGAGCTGCGCGACAACCGCGTGGTGCTGGTGAAAGCGGCCGAGCTCGGCAGCTTCGACGACCGCGAGGTCAAGGTGCAGAACATCGGCCTGCACATCGGCCGCCGGCCGATCCTGGCGTTCGGCAATTCCGACGGCGACCTGGCGATGCTGCGCTACGCGGTCACTGGCCGGCGGCCGGGACTGGCGCTGCTGCTGCACCATGACGACGGACAGCGCGAGTTCGCCTACGACCGCGAGTTCCGTCTGAGCCCGCTCGCCGACGCGCTCGACCACGCGGCGGAGTACGGCATCACGGTGGTGAGCATGCAACGCGACTGGGAGTGCGTGTTTCCAGACGCGGATTGAACGCAATCTGCGCGCCGATGCGTACGAGTTCAGGCCAGCTGATCGCGCGCTGAAGGCAGCCGCCCGGTTTGCGGCAGATCAAGCCGCGGCGCGCCGGCGTTTACACGGGCGCGGTAAGCTGCGCCGATGCGCCTCTCTTCGCGCGGGCTGGTTCATGGCGTCTGTGTGGCACTGTGGCTGTCGCAAGCGACGGCCACGGCGCAGACCGCGACGCCGTCGCCCAAGCCCCCGCCGATCGCGGCCTCCGCACCCGCGCGCGCGAGCGCTGCCTTCAACAGCGAGCAGCTCGAGCAGCTGGTGGCGCCGATCGCGCTGTACCCCGACTCGCTGCTGTCGCAGGTGCTGATGGCCGCCACCTACCCGGCCGACGTGGCCGAGGCGGCCAAGTGGTCCAAGGCCAACAAGGACATGAAAGGAGACGCCGCGGTGCAAGCGGTGCAGAACCAGCCTTGGGATCCTGCGGTGCAGGCGTTGGCCGCCTTCCCCCAGGTGCTGCAGGCGATGGGCGACCAGGCCGATTGGGTGCAGAACCTGGGCGACGCGTTTCTGGCGTCGTCGAAGGATGTGCTCGACGCGGTGCAGCGGCTGCGCGCTCGCGCCCAGCAGGCGGGCAACCTGAAGTCCAACGAGCAGCAGAAGGTGATCGTCGAAGAGGCGGCGCCGGCGCAGACGGTGATCAAGATCGAGCCTGCGCAGCCCGACGTCATCTACGTGCCGGCGTACAACCCGACGGTGGTGTACGGCACCTGGCCGTACCCGTACTACCCGCCGTACTACTGGCCGCCGTATTCCTACTACTACCCCGGCTACTACCCGGGCGCCGCGTTCGCCGCCGGCGTGTTCTGGGGCGTCGCAGTCGGCGCCATCCTCTGGGGTGGCTGCAACTGGGGCGGCGGCGACATCAACATCAACACCGACCGCTTCAACCAGGTCAACCACAACCGCCAGATCGACCGCAGCCAGAACAAATTCCAGCACAACGCCGCCAACCGCAAGGGCGTGCCGTACCGCGACCAGGCGAGCCGCGACAAGTTCGGACAGGGTCGCGGCGGCGCGGAAGCGCGCAACAACTACCGCGGGCGCGATCCGGTCACCGAGCAGCGCCGACAGCAGGCGCAGTCGGCGCTGCAGAACCGCGGCATGGATCCGGCGCAGGGCCGGCAGCAGCTGCGCAACGATCCGGCCACGCGCGAACGCGCGCAGGCCGCCGCCGGAGGCGCGCGCGATCGCGGCAACGTCGGCGGCGGGCAGGGTGGGCTCGGCGCGCAAGGCGCCGGCGGTGGGCGCGACTTCGGGGGCGGCAACGCCGGCAACGTCGCCTCGCGCGATCGTGCGCAGGCGCTCGGCGGCAACGACCACGCGTTTCGCGGCGCGAGCAACCCGAGCCAGTCGCGCCAATCGTTCGACCGCGGCAGCGCGAGCCGTGCATCGTCGTCCAACTTCAGCGGCGGGGGCGGCCGTGCAGGTGGCGGCGGTGGCGGCGGGCGCGGCGGTGGCGGCGGCGGTGGACGCGGCGGTGGCCGTCGCTAGCGCGAGGGAAGCGGCATGACCCGATCGATCGTCGCCCTCGTGCGCATCGCGCTGCTGGCGTGTCTGCTGGCTGCGCCGCTCGCGCACGCGCAGAAGCACTACCTCACGCCCGATGCTGCCGCCGAGGCGCTGGTCAAGGCGATGCGCACCAACGACACGCAGGCGATGCAGGCGGTGCTCGGCAAGGACTGGAAGCGCTTCATCCCCACCGACGACCTGAGCCGCGACGACGTCAACGCGTTCCTCGCGGCGTGGGACCAGTCGCACAAGATCGACACCGAAGGCGACAGCACCGCGCTGATCGCCGTCGGCCCCGAGCCCGCGTTCACGCTGCTGATCCCGATTGTCAAGAACAAGGCCGGCATGTGGAGCTTCGACGTCGTGGCCGGAGCGGATCGACTGCGCACCGCACGCATCGGGCGCAACGAGCTGGCCGCCATGCAGGCGGTGCTCGCCTACTACGACGCGCAGCGCGAGTACGCCGCCGAAGACCGCACCGGCAAGGGCGTGCGCGTGTACGCGCGCAAGCTGGTGAGCACGCCGGGCAAGCGCGACGGCCTGTACTGGCCCGCCAAGCTCGACGAACCCGAAAGCCCGCTCGGGCCGTTGATTGCGCAGCAGCAGCCCAAACCACCGGGCTACTGGGGCTACCACTACAAGATCCTCACCGCGCAGGGGAAGGACGCCCCCGGCGGCGCGTACGACTACATGATCGGCGGTCGCATGCGCGCCGGCTTCGCGCTGGTGGCGTGGCCGGTGCGCTACGGCGACACCGGCGTGATGACCTTCATGGTGAACCACGCCGGCGTCGTCTACGAGCAGGACCTCGGCCCGAGCACCGACGCGGTCGCGCGCGCGATGACACGCTTCAATCCCGACGCCAGCTGGCGCAAGGCGTCGCCGCCATGACGCGGCTGGTTGCGCACCGCGGGTGTCGCTGCGCGATGCCTCGCAGGGCTTGATGCACGTCAAGCGGGTGGGACCAAAGTCCAATGGCCCGGCGCGCGCATCCACCATAATCTGCGTCTTCACGATGCGCCGCTCGATCCGCTGGCAATCCGTTCGCATCGCCTTGCTGATGGCGATGGCCGTGCCGTTGGCGCAGGCGCAGACCACCCCGGCTCCCGCGCCGCCACCCCCCGCGGCCGCGCCCGCTGCACCGGCGGCCGCACCGGCGAGCAAGGAGCAGCTCGAACAGTTGCTGGCGCCGATCGCGCTGTACCCCGATTCGCTGCTCTCGCAGGTGCTGATGGCGTGCACCTATCCGGCCGACGTGGCCGACGCCGCCAAGTGGGTCAAGGCCCACCCCGACAACAAGGGCGACTCCGCGGTCAAGGCGGTGCAAGACCAGCCGTGGGACCCGAGCGTGCAGTCGCTCGCGGCGTTCCCGCAGATCCTCGACATGATGGGGGCGCAGCCCGACTGGGTGCAGAAGACGGGCGACGCGTTCCTGGCGTCGTCCAAGGATGTGCTCGACGCGGTGCAGCGCCTGCGCGCGAAGGCCCAGCAGGCCGGCAACCTGAAGAGCACCGAACAGCAGAACGTGATCGTCGAGAAAGAGCCGACGACTCAGCAGACCATCATCAAGGTGGAGCCGGCGCAGCCCGAGACGGTGTACGTGCCGGCGTACAACCCCAGCGTCGTGTACGGCGCGTGGCCGTACCCCTCGTACCCGCCCTACTACTACCCGCCACCGCCGTACTACTACCCCGGCGCCGCCCTCGCCTCGGGCATCGCGTTCGGCATCGGCGTGGCGGCCATCGGCTCGATCTGGGGCGGCTGCAACTGGGGCGGCGGCGACGTCAACATCAACGTCAACAAGTACAACAACATCAACAGCAACCGCCAGATCAGCAACAACAAGTTCGAGCACAACTCGGCCAATCGCCGCGGGGTGCCGTACGGCGACCAGGCGAGCCGCGACAAGTTCGGCAGCAAGGGCGTCGGCGACGCCAGCGCGCGCAACGACTATCGCGGCCGCGACCAGGGTCGTGACTCGCAGCGCCAGCAGGCGCAGTCGTCGCTTCAGAACCGCGGCATGGATCCGCAGCAGGGCCGCAATGACCTGCGCAACGATCCCGCTGCGCGCGACCGCGCGAACCAGGCTGCGCAAGGCGCCGGACGCGACCGTGCGGGTGGTGCCGGTGGCGGCGCCAGCGCAGGCAGCTACGATCGCGGTGGCGGCGGGCGCGACAGTGCGTTGAGCGGGGCCGGCAACGCCGGGGCTGCGCGCCAGCAAGCCGATCGCGGCAACGCGAGCCGCGCGTCGGCTGGCAGCCATGGCGGTGGCGCGCGCGCCGGCGGTGGTGGCGGTGGTGGCCGCGCTGGCGGCGGTGGCGGCGGCGGGCGCCGTCGATGACACGGGGAAGCGCATGAGGCCAACGTTCGTCGGCTGTCTGCGTGCGCTCGTGCTGGCGCTCGCGCTGGTCGCGTCGCCGGCATTCGCGCAGAAGGTCTACCCCACGCCCGAGGCGGCCGCCGATGCGTTCACCGATGCGCTGCGCAAGGTCGATCGCAAGGCGCTCGCGGTGGTGCTGGGCCAGAACTACAAGCAGTACGTGTCCGCCGACAACATCGAGAAGGCCGACATCGAGGCCTACCTGAAGGCCTGGGACAAGCAGCACAAGATCTACACCGAGGGCGACAAGAGCGCCATGGTGTCGATCGGCGACGAGCCGGGCTGGACGCTGCCGATTCCGATCGCCAAGCGCAAGACCGGCTGGCAGTTCGACCTCGTCGCCGGTGCCGACGAGATGCGCACACGGCGCATCGGGCGCAACGAGCTGGCCACCATGCAGGCGATCCTCGCCTACTACGACGCGCAGCGCGAGTATTCGACTGTCGACCACAACGGCGACGGCGTCCACGAGTACGCGCAGAAGTTCGTCAGCACCAAGGGCAAGAAAGACGGCCTGTACTGGGAGAGCCCGCTCGGCCTCGACGAGAGCCCGCTCGGTCCGCTGCGGGCGAAGCAACAGCCCAAGGGCGGCGCCGGCTACTACGGCTACCACTACAAGATCCTCACCAAGCAGGGAAAGGATGCCGCGGGCGGCGCCTACGACTACATCATCGGCAAGCGCATGCGCAGCGGCTTCGCGGCAGTGGCTTGGCCGGTGCGTTATGGCGACACCGGCGTCATGACCTTCATGGTCAGCCACGCCGGTGTGGTCTACGAAAAAGACCTCGGCCCAAGCACCGACGCGGTCGCGCGCGCGATGACCACGTTCAACCCGGACCCTTCCTGGAAGAAGTCGCCGGTGCCCAACTGACGCGCGGCCGGCGCAGCCGGCGCGCGTTCTAGGCAGCCTCACATGCGTCAGTTCCCGACGATCACCGCCCTGCTCGCGCTGTGCGCGGCGCTGCACGGCGGCGGGGCGGGTGCCGCCACCAACACGCCTGCCGCCGCGAGTGCGCCCGATGCGCGCGCGGCCGGCGTGCGCGTCAGCACATCGGGCACCGTGACGGCAATCGACGTCGCGCAGCGCACCGTCGTGATCCGCACCACGCAGGGCATCGAGCGCAGCTACCACATCGACCCGTCGGTGCAGCCGCTCGATGCGGTGAAGGTGGGCGACACGGTGCGGGTGGACTACCTCGTGGCGGTGGCGGTGGCGCTGCGCAAGAACGGCGACGGCATCCGCGAGAAGGTGGAAGCCGAAGCCGAGCGCCAGAACGTGCAGGACGGCCGCCCCGGCATCGACGCAGTGCGGCGCACGACGGTGGTGGCCGACGTGGTGTCGATCAACAAGGCCAAGCAGATGGTGCGCCTGAAGGGGCCGGAGGGCCGCGTGGTCGACGTGAAGGTGAAGGACAAGTCGCGCCTGTCCAGCGTGAAGGCCGGCGACCAGGTCGTCGTCGTGCTGTTCGAGGCGGTAGCGGTCGGCGTCAAAGCGGGCCGTTAGCGCAGCCCGCCGCTCGCGCAGCACGACCGCTCACGCCACGCGGCTCCATTGCGGCGCGTCGCGGCGCGCCGCGGCTTTCGCCGAAGGCAGGGTCAGGCGAAAGCTCGCGCCGCCGTCGCGCTGCTCGGCCGTCAGTGAACCGCCGTGCGTGCGCGCGATGCGCCGCGAGATCGGCAGCCCGAGGCCGAGGCCACTCTCCTTGGTGGTGAAGAACGGCTCGAAGATGTGGTCGACCTCACCGGCCGCGATGCCCGGCCCGCTGTCGGTGACCACCACCTGGGCCTGACCGTCGTGGGCGAGCACCGTGGTGACCGCCAGCGTGCGCTCGCGGCACGACGGATGGCGCATCGCGTCGCAGGCATTGGACACCAGGTTCATTACCAGCTGCTGCAGCTGCACGCGGTCGCCATTGACCGGCGGCAGCTCGGGCGACAGGCTGACGCGCAGGTCGACGTCGCGCGTGATGAACTCGCCGCGCAGGAACTCGAGCACCTCCTGCACGACCCGGTTCAGGTCGACCGGCACGAACTCCTCGTCGCCCCTCTTCATCAGCAGGCGCAGGTGATGGATCAACTCGCCGGCGCGCTTGTCGGCCTCGACGATCTCGCTGAGGATGGCGCGCAGCTCCGCCACGTTGAGCGGCTCGTGCGCCAGGAAGCGCAGCGCCGCCTGGGCATTGGCCAGGATCGCGGTGAGTGGCTGGTTCAGCTCGTGCGCCAGCGTGCTCGAGAACTCGGTCAGCGACGCCACGCGCGCCAGGTGCGTCAGCTGCAGCCGCTGCTCGCGCTCCTGGGCCTGCGCCAGCCGCTGTTCGTTGATGTCGCGCACGATGCTGATCGTGCACGCCTGGCCATTGAGCTCCACCGACTTGATGCGCACCAGCGCCTGGCGAGTGGTGCCGCGGCGATCGCGCACGCTGACCTCGACGTCGCGCACCGCGTCGCCGACGTCGCGCGCCAGCGTGGCGACGTGGGCTCGATCGGTCGCTCCGAGGTGCGCCTCCAGCGGCGGCACCTTGCCGCGCGCCAGCTCGTCGCGCCGGTAGCCGAGCAGCTCGAGCCAACGGTCGTTGGCGGTGATGATGCGGCCGTCGGCGCGGTGGCTGATGGCGATCGCATCGGGGCTGGAGCGAAACGCCGTGGCAAAGAGGTCCTCCGACGCGCGCAGGCGCCGCTCGGCGGCGCGCCGCTCCTCGATCACCGCGGCCAGCAGCAGCAGCGGCACGGCCATCGTGATCAGGAACAGCTGGATTGGCAGCGCGTCGGACGGGCTGGTCGGATGCATGAACGGGCCGCGCCCGTGCCCGGCGCCCCAGATCACCAGGAACGCCACCGCCATGAATGCCGCGCTGGTCAGCGGCGGCCCGAAGCGCAGCGCGGTCCACACCAGGAACGGCATCGGCAGGTACAGCAGGCTGGCCGACGACGGGCTGGTGAAGCCGGTGTCGAACGCCACGAAACTCACCGCGAGCAGCCCGGCCAGCAGCGCCGCGCCCTCGGTCACGTGTGCGCGGGTGGCGTGGCGCAGCAACGGCGCGTCGATCGCCGACCAGGTGAGCGCGACCGGCACGAACAGCAGCACCGCCAGCATGTTGGAGGGCAGGCGGGCGTGCCACAGGCTCCAGTAGTCGCCGCTGCCGAAGCCCACCAGCCGCACGAACGCGACATCGAGGAACGACGACAGGAACGGCGCCAGCACAGCTGCAGCCAGGAAAACGATCACGCTGCGGACGCTGCTCAGGCCGCCCTCGCTGCCGGAGAGGCGGCGCACGATCGCGGCGCCGATCAGCGCCTCGGTGACGTTGCTGACGAACCAGCACAGCACCATCACCACCGGCACGTTGTCCTGCAGCTCGGCGGCCAGGTGGGCCGGGAAGGCGGCGACGATGAGTGCCCACCACCAGCGCGTCGGCATCAGCACCAGCGCCGAGAACACCAGCGCATTGGGCGGCCACAGCACAGACAGGGGGAAGGGCGCCGCGGTGAGCGACATGCCGACGCGCGCGCCCACGTAGTACACCACTGCCATCAGCAGCAGCGCCACCAACGGCGGGCGCTCGCGCAGCCACCCGAGGGTGTTGCGCCGGGGCAGATCGCGAGGCGTTGCTTCGGCGAAGTGACTCATCGGGGATCCGGCAGCCCGCGGGCGTGCCCATGCACACACTGGTTGGGCCGCAGCATGCCGGCGCTGCGGTGATTGCCTTGCTTCCCCGAGGGACTCATTCTAGGGAGACCTGATGGTTTACCGCATTGCCCTTTGGTCCCATGGCCGCGAGCGTGGCCCTAGGGCCCAGCCAAAGTCGCCTTGGCGTCAGGGACGTCAAGCTAGCGGCAATCGATTCCAATAGGCTGCAAGACCTTACGGAAACGGGGGAATGACTTGCCAACTCGGAGGCAACGTGGATTTGCTTGATGTGAACTGGCGCAGCGCCGATGCCCTGCCCCGGCGGCCCGAAGTGCTCGTGGTCGACGACGACGCGTCGGTGTGCAACGCGTTGGCGCGGCTGCTGCGGCTGCAAGGCCATGCGGTGTATACGTTCCGCAGCGCCGAGGCCTTTCTGGCGCAGCACGATCCATTCGCCTGGGGCTGCATCGTGCTGGATGTGGCGATGCCGGGCCTGAGCGGCCTGGCGCTGCAGCAGGCGCTGCAGGAGCGCGGCAACGAGATGCCGATCGTCTTTCTCACCGGCACCGCCGACGTGCCGATGTGCGCGCAGGCGATGAAGCTCGGCGCGCTCGATTTCCTGACCAAGCCGGTGGACGACACGGTGCTGTTTGCCACCGTCGAGCGCGCGCTGCAGTGCAGCGCCCAGCGCCTGCACGAGCGCGGGCAGCGCACGCAGGCGCAATCGCGCCTGGCCTCGCTCACCGCGCGCGAGCGCGAGGTGCTGGCCCACGTGGTGGCGGGGCGCCTGAACAAGCAGATCGCCGCTGACCTCGGGACCGCCGAAAAAACGGTCAAGGTGCACCGCGCGCGCGGCATGGAAAAGATGCGCGTGCGATCGGTGGCCGAGCTGGTGCGCGTGATGGACCGCGCCCGGCACGCCGCGGCCGAACCCACCTGAAGCGGGCCTGATCCGGCCGAGTCGGCGGGGTGGGACCTTGGTCCCATTGGACCAAGGTCTCATTGCGTGCGGGCGCCAGAGGGTCAGCATGCGGCACCATGTTGCTGCCCGCTGCCCGCATCGCGATCGTCGATGATGAGGAGTCGGTGCGCAAGGCGCTCAGTCGGCTGCTGCGTGCCGCCGGCTTCGCGGTGGAGGTGCATGCGTCGGGCGCCGAGTTCCTGCGCACGCTGCAGCAGCAGCGCCCGCAGTGCGTGTTGCTCGACCTGCGCATGCCGCACATCAGCGGCCTGGACGTGCTGCGCGCGCTGCAGCAGGCCGATGCGCACGTGCCGGCTGTGATCATCACCGGCGACGACTCGCCCGAGACGCGCGCCCAGGCAACGGCCCATGGCGCGTGGACCACTCTGCGCAAACCGGTGGACGATGCGATGCTGCTCGACGCGATCGACACCGCGCTGCGCGCCAGCGCCGCGCGCGTCGGCGGCTAGTCGCGGCTCGGAAGCGCACGCGCGCGCACCAGCACGCGCCTTCGGCGCGTGCTGCGCACCACCGCGTCGTTGCTGTCACCAGCGCTGTGCAGCGGCACGTTTGCTTGACCCCCGGCATGGACCATCGTCCAATGCGCCACGCCTGCCGTTCGACGACGCTTGCCTGCCGCCATGGACCCGCTGAAGCCCGCTCGCCATCCGCACCTCCGTGCGGCGGCGTTGCTGCTCGTCGGCGTGTTGGGCGCGGGCATCGTGCATGCGCAAGGCGCCCGCCCCGCAGCGCGCTCGCCCGAGATGCAGCAGCGCATCGCGCAGGCCAAGCAGCGCCTGCAACTGACGCCCCAGCAGGAGACTCAGTTGCGCGCGATCCTGCAGGAGGAAGCGCAGAAGCTGCGCGCGATCCGCGACAAGTACGCCAACGACACCACCTTGCAGGGGCGCGGCGCACGCAGCCGCGAGCTGCAGACCGTGCAGGAAGACTTGCACGCCAAGCTGCAAGGCGTGCTGTCGCCCGCGCAGCTCGACGAATGGGATCGCATGGCCGCCGAGCGGCGCGCGCAGGCGCGCGAGCGGCGTCAACAACAACCCTGAGCGCCGAGGAGGCCCATCGATGAGCGAGTCCACAGCAAAACGCGACCAGCTGGCCGCCGATTTTCAGCGCGTGATGGACGACATCGATGCGCTGCTCGGTGCCGGCGGCACCGTGGTCGAAGGCGAGGTCAAGGCGATCCGCGACCGCCTGCGCGAGCGGCTGGACGACGCCCGCCTCAAGATCGGCGACCTGCATCACGAGAGCATCGAGCGCGCGCGCCGAGCGGCGCGCGACACCGACGAGTACGTGCACGAGCACCCGTGGCAGGCGGTGGGCGTCGGCGCCCTGTTCGGGCTGTTGCTGGGCGTGCTGATCGCGCGGCGCTGACGCTGCCGTGGTCACTGACAGCGCCGGCAGCCTGGCCGCGCTGCGCCGCCTCGGCGCGGCCACCCTCGCGCTGGGTCGCATCAAGCTCGAGCTGCTGGCGCTCGAGTGGCAGGACGAGAAGGCGCGCATCGCACAGCTGCTGCTCTACGCGACGGTGGGAGCGCTGCTCGCCGGCTTTGCGCTGATCGCGCTGGCCCTCACCGTGACGGTGGCGCTGTGGGACACGCCGCAGCGCATGCTGGCGCTGGTCGTCACCACCGTGCTGCTGGGGGCCGGGGCGCTGGCCTCGGTCTGGCGCGTGTTCACGCTGCTGCACGGCACGTCGCCGCTCGCGGCGACGGTGAACGAGCTGCGGCGCGACGAAGCCGCGCTGCGCGATGGGGCGCGCGATGGGACCTGAATGGCGCGCCAGGCCCTGACCGCGCCGCAGCGCACGCAGCGCCGGCACGACCTGGCGCTGGCGGCGCAGCTGCTGCGCCGGCAGATCGACGCCGACCTGATGCAGATCCGGCCGGCAGCCGACCGCGTGCTGATCGGGGTTGGCGCTGCGTGGTGGCTGCGTCGGCACTGGCCGCTGCAGACCGCTCGGCAGCGGCGCGTTGCGGCCGCGCTCGCCGCGCTCAGCGGCGTGCTCGGGCTCGGCGGCATCGGCAGATGGGCACTGCGCCACCGGCGCTGGGTGCGCGCCGCACTGCTCGCCTGGCGCTTGTGGAGCGGGACACGGCGCTGACTTCGTCAACGAACGTCAAGCGACCGCTCGCTGCTGTTGAACCACGCGGTGGCCGACCACCGCACGCACACGCGGAGATCGGTCTCGACGCCGAGCGCCACGTGGTGTTCGACCTCGAGTGCCCGACCACGCTGTGCGCCACCAGCTGGAACGCCGTGCCGGTGCCGCTCGAGCAGATGGCGTTTCGCCGACCGCCTCGCGCGTCAGCGCGCGCCGGCCTCGTCCTTCCACCAGCCGCCGCCGAGCGCCTGCAGCAGCGCGGCCGAGTCGGCGTAGCGGTCGGCCACCGCCTGCGTGCGCTCGATCGCGGCGTTGTGCAACTGGCGTTGCGCGTCGAGCAGCGCGAGCTGGCTGATGCCGCCGGCCTGGTAGCGTGCCGCGGCCACGTCATGCACGCGCTGCGCCTGCGCGGCGGCCTCGGCGCGCTCGCGCAGCCGCCGGGCATCGGCCTCGAGCGCGCGCAGCACGTCGGCCACGTTCTGCAGCCCCTGCAGCACCACTTCCTTGTAGGCCGCGCCGGCCTGCTCGTAAGCGGCCACCGCCGCCCGGCGCCGCGCCTGCAGCTCGCCGCCGCGGAACAGCGGCTGCGCGAGCGACGCGCCGAGCAGGTAGAAGCCCGAGCCGCTGGCGAACAGGTCACCGCCATTGGACGAGCCGATCGAGCCGACGGTGGCCGACAGCGTCAGCTGCGGATACAGGTTCGCCGTGGCCACGCCGACCTGCGCGCTGGCCTGCTGCAGCAGCGCCTCGGCCGCGCGGATGTCGGGCCGTTGGCGTGCCAGCTCGGACGGCAGCGCCAGGGGCAGCTCGGCCGGCAGCTGCAGGTCGGCGAGCCGGAATTGCGGCAGCTGGGCGTTGCCCGGCGCCTGCCCGACGTACACCGCGAGCCGGTGGCGCACCTGCTCGAGCTGGCGTTGCAACTCGGGCTGCGTGGCGCGCAAACGCGCCAGCTCGGCGCGCTGCGCGCTCACCTCCACCGCGGGCGCGGTGCCCAGCTGCTGCAGCCGCTCGGTGATCGTCAGCTGGCGCTGCTGCAGCGCCACGAGCGCATCGCTGTCGGCGATCTGCTCGCGCAGCTGCGCCTCGCGGATCGCCGCGGTGACCACGTTGCCGGCCAGCATCAGGCGCGCCGCTTCGAGCTCGAAGCGCTGATGGTCGACCTCGCTGCGCAGCGCTGCCAGCTCGTTGCGCGTGGCGCCGAACAGGTCGAACGTGTACGACACGCCCACCGTCGCCAGGTACAGATTGAATGGCGTGTTCAGCGGCAGGCCCTGCACCCCGAGCGCCTGCGGGTCGACGTCGATGCGGTTGGCCGACAGCTTGGCGTCGACCTTCGGGTACTGCGTGGCACCGCTGCGCGCCCTCAGGTTCTCCTGGGCCTGGCGCAGGCGGGCACTCGCGCGCTCGAGCGTCGGGTTGCCGGCCAGCGCCTGCTGCACCAGCGCATCGAGCGCGCTCGAACGGAACAGCGACCACCACAGCGTCGGCATCTGCGGGCCCGGAACGAAGTGCTGGGCCTGGCCGCCGTGCACGCCGGCCACCGCGGCGGGCGCCGCCACCGGCTCGACGGTGTAGCGCTCGGCGCTCGGCAGCGCGGGCGCGCTGGGCGGGTCGCTGGCGCAGGCGGCCAGCGCGGCGCCGAACAGAGCGGCCAGTGTCCGCTGCATCGTCAGTCCAGCGTCTTGCGGTAGAACACCACTGCGAACGTCATCACCACCACGGTGAACACGATCATCGGCCAGACGTGCGGCCACAGGTCGGGCCAGTGGTTGCCCTTCAGCAGGATGCCGCGCACCAGTCGCATGAAATAGGTGGCCGGCAGCACGTCGCCGATCACCTGCGCCCAGCGCGGCATGCCCTGGAACGGGAACATGAAGCCCGACAGCAGGATGGTCGGCAGGAAGTAGAAAAAAGTCAGCTGCATCGCCTGCAACTGGTTGGCCGCGATCGACGACAGCGTGATCCCCACCGTCAGGTTGGCGGCGATGAACACCAGCGCGACGATGTACAGCGTGGTGATGCTGCCGACGAACGGCACGCCGAACAGCCAGCGCGCGGCCAGCAGGATGATGGTCGACTGGATGAAGCCGATCAGGATGTACGGCACGATCTTGCCGGTCATCACCTCGAGCGGGCGCGCCGGCGTGGCGAGCAGGTTTTCCATCGTGCCGCGCTCGCGCTCGCGCGTCATCGCCAGCCCCGTCATCATCACCATCGTCATCGTCAGGATCACGCCCATCAGACCGGGCACGATGTTGTGCTGCGTCAGCCCCTCGGGGTTGTAGAGCTTGTGCACGCGCACCTCGAACGGCGGCACGCCGCCGGCCAGCGGCGCGAGCGCGCCTTGCAGGTCTTTGCGGACCACGGATTGCGCGAGGTCGCGCATCGACGCGATTGCAGCGCCGGCGGCCGCCGGGTCGGTGGCGTCGGCCTCCACCAGCAGCGCGGGGTGCTCGCCGCGCAGCAGCCGGCGCGTGAAGTCGCTCGGAAAGTTGATCACGAACTGAACGTCGCCGCGCGCCAGCGCGGCGCGCGCCGCCTCTTCGCTGGCCAGCTCGTCGACGAAGTCGAAATACCCGCTGGTCTTCATCGCCGCCAGCATGCTGCGCGTGAACTCGCTGTGCTCGCTGATCACCACGGCGCTCGGCAGGTGCTTGGGGTCGGTGTTGATCGCGTAGCCGAACAGCAGCAGCTGGATGATCGGCACGCCGATCACCATGCCGAAGGTGATGCGGTCGCGCTTGAGCTGCAGGAACTCCTTGCGCACGATGGCCCACCAGCGCATGAACGAGAACGGTGTTCTCATGCGCGCGGTGCCGCGTAGTTGTCGGCCGAGCGGTTCATCAGGTGGATGAACACGTCCTCGAGCCCGGTCTCGGCCGGCTCGATGCGATAGGCCTGGCCGGCGGCGGCCTCGCGCAGCGCCGCCTCGAGCGCAGCACCGTCGCGTCCGGTGACGTGCAGCGCTGCGCCGAACGCGGCGATCTGCTCGATGCCCGGCACGCCCTGCAGCTTGGCCGCGATCGCCGGCAGGTCGCCGCCGGAGACCGACCAGGTCGACAGGTGCTGGCTGGCGATGATCTCGTGAGCGGTGCCTTGCGCCATCAGCTGGCCGTAGGCGATGTAGGCCAGCTTGTGGCAGCGCTCGGCCTCGTCCATGTAGTGCGTGCTGACCAGGATCGAGATGCCGCGCGCAGCCAGCGCGTGCAGCTCCTCCCAGAACTCGCGCCGTGCCTTCGGGTCGACGCCGGCCGTCGGCTCGTCGAGCAGCAGCAGCTCGGGCTGGTGCAACATGCAGGCGGCCAATGCGAGGCGCTGCTTCCAGCCGCCCGACAGCGCACCGGCGAGCTGCGTCGCGCGGTTGGCGAGGTTCAACCCTTCGAGCGCTCGCTCGACCACCTGCGCGCGCTGCGGCATCTCGTAGACGCGCGCGACGAAGTCGAGGTTCTCGCGGATCGACAGATCGTCCCAGAACGAGAAGCGCTGCGTCATGTAGCCGACGCGCCGCTTGATCTGGTCGGTCTCGCGCCGGATGTCGAAGCCCAGGCAGGTGCCTTCGCCGGAGTCGGGCGTCAGCAACCCGCACATCATGCGGATCGAGGTGGTCTTGCCGCTGCCGTTGGGGCCGAGGAAGCCCAGGATCTCGCCGCGCCGTGCGCGCAATGACAAATCCCGGACGACGTGCTTGTCGCCGAAATGCTTGTTGAGCCCGCGCACGTCGATCGCGAGCGAATCGTCGCGCGGCGCGCGCGCTGCTGCCTGGTTGCCGCCGCGCGCGTTCGCGCCGTGGCGCGTCGCGGCGGGCGGCTGCGCAGCGCTCATGGCAGCTTCACCGACACCGGCTGGCCGGGGCGCAGCCGCTGCGCCGCCTCGGGCGCCGGACGCGCCTCGACCATGAACACCAGCTTGGCGCGCGTCTCGTTGCTGTAGATCACCGGCGGCGTGTATTCGGGCTCGGCCGCGATGTAGCTGACGCTGGCGTTCAATGCCGCGCCGCAGCCGTCGCACTGCACGAGCACGTTGCGCCCGGGCTTCAACGCGCCAGCCACCGCCTGCGGCACGAAGAAGCGCAGCTTCAGCTGGCCCGGCGGCAGCAGGCGCACCACCGGGCTGCCGGCGTTGACCCATTCGCCCTCCCGGTACAGCGTGTCGACCACCAGGCCGCTCTGGCTGGCGGCGACGCGCTTCTGGTCCAGGCGCCAGGCCGACTGGGTGAGCGCGGCGCGCGCCGCCGCCACCTGGGCATCCTGCGCGCGGATCTGCTCGTCGCGAGCCGGCAGCCGCGAGACCTGCAGCTGGCCGCTCAGCTCGCGCACGCGCGCCGCCTTGATCGCCTGGTTGGCGCGCGAGTCGTCGAGTTGCGCGCGCGCGATGCCGCCGATCTCGAACTGCGCCTCGTCGCGCTTCAGTTGCAGCGCCGCCTGCTCCTCGGCGGCGCTCGCCTGCGCGAGCTGCGCGCGCGCCACGTCGAGCTCGGGGTTGCGACGCCCCAGCTTGAGGTCGGCCAGCTGCGCCTGCGCCGCCTTCAGCTGTTCGTCGGCCTGCTGCTTGGCCGCGGTTTCAGCGTCGGCCTCGAGCATGAACAGCGGCGCCTTGGCGTCGATGGTCTGGCCGCGCTGCACCAGCAGCCTGTCGAGCCGGCCACCCACCGCCGACGCCACGTGCACGTACTCGCCTTCGACGTAGCCCTGGTAGCTCGCCGGCTGGTCCGAGGTGCATGCGCCCAACGCCAGCGCGGCGATCGAGAACAGCCCGGGTGCGGTGTGGCGCATCAAGTCGAATCGTAGGGCACTTCGCCCGCGGCGCCGCGCACGCATCGGCACGACGCTCCTCTACACTCGGGCCAGGGCAACGGACGGGCTGCAACGATGGCGCACCACGCGGGTAGGCTGACGACGATCGCGGCCATCGGATCGATCGCGCTGTGCATGCCGGCCGCGGCACAGAACTGGATCGGCCTGATGAAGAACACGCCGGCCGAGCGCTTCAACGAAGAGGACATCCAGTTGTTTCTCGACGCCGCGAAGAAGACGCTCAACGACACGCCGCCGGGCAGCACGGTGAAGTGGGAGAACCCCAAGACCGGCAGCCGTGGCGAGATGACCGTGGTGAAGGATTTCACCTGGCACGACCAGCCGTGCCGGCACGTGCGCGTGTACAACGAATCGGGCGATCGCACCGGCACCACCCAGCCGCGGCTGTGCAAGGTCGACGGCAAGTGGCGCGCGGTGAGCTCCGCCGAGCTCAAGCGCTGACCTCGCGCGCAGCGGGCGGCCGCGCGCTGGGCGGCGGTGCCCCAAGGTCCCATTGCCGAGCGCGGCTGCCTGCGCGATGCTGCGGTGTCGTCGCGATTGGGGCCGTACCATGTCACCGCAGCACCCCGTCTCCGAGCTGCACCACTGGCTCGGCACCGAAACCATCGCCAGCCGCGTCGGTCGCTTCGACTTCGTCGGCGGCTACCCCACCGCGCAGGCGGTGCAGCAGCTGGGCGATCTGCTCACGTTCAACCGCGCGGTCGAGGTGGTGCTGCAGAACGTGGCCGCGGTGTCGATGTTCAAGTTCCGCCAGGGGCTGTCCGACTTCGGCATCAAGCGCTCGCACCAGGTCGCCATCTGGGCCGAGCTGCTCGACGCGCACACGCTGCTGCTGACACCGAACGCCGACACCGTCTACACCATCACGTTCCTCGACCTCAGGCACGACGGCCCCACGGTGGTCGAGCTGCCGGCCGGGATGCTGGGCGTGTTCGACGACATGTGGATGCGCTACATCGTCGATGGCGGCGTCGCCGGGCCCGACAGGGGTGAAGGCGGCAAGTACCTGCTGCTGCCGCCCGGCCACGCCGGCGACGTGCCCTCGGGCCACTTCGTGCACCGCTCGCCCACCCACGGCGTGTGGGTGCTGATGCGCGCGGTCGACCCCGATCCGCGCGCCGCCAGCGCACGCTCGCGGCAGATGAAGATCTACCCGCTCGCGCACGCCGACAGGCCGCCGCCGATGACGTTTGCCGACGCGTCGGGCAAGTTCATCGACACCATCCACAGCGACGACTTCACGTTCTTCCAGCACCTGCACGCGTTGATCGACGAGGAGCCGGCCGATGCGGTGGGCTCGCTGCAGCGCTTCTACCTGGCGTCGATCGGCATCGTGAAAGGCCAGCCGTTCGAGCCCACCGGCGCGCGGCGCGCGTTGCTGGCCGAGGCGGCGCGCGTCGGCGCCGCGATGGCGCGCATGCTCTGCTACGGCAGCCGGGATCCCGATGCGTCGGTCTACCCCGACCGGCGCTGGCAGGCCGCGTTCGTCGGCGGCAGCCATCTGTTCGACAGCCAGGGTTACGAGAACCTCGACCGGCGCGCCGCGTTCGCCTATGCCGCCACCGGCAACACGCCGGCGATGGCATCGAAGGTGCTGGGCGCCGGCGCGCAGTACATCTGGACGCCGCGCGACGCCCACGGCGACGTGCTCGAGGGCCACCAGTCGTACCGCCTGCGCATCCCGCCGCAACCGCCGGCGAAGGACTTCTGGTCGGTCACCGTCTACGACGCGATGAGCCGCTCGATGCTGCACAACGGCCAGCGCTTTCCGACCGTGAGCCTGTACTCGAAGCCACGACCCAACCCCGATGGCTCGATCGACATCTTCTTCGGCCCCGAGCCGGCGCCGGCGGGCCAGGAGCGCAACTGGATCCAGACGCTGCCCGACCGCGGCTGGTTTGCGATCCTGCGCTTCTACGGTCCGCTGCAACCGTTCTTCGACAAGACCTGGAGGCCCGACGACATCGAGCCGATCGCGCGGTAGCCGGAGCCGCTGTGCGACCAGCAGGCCGTGCGCAGGCCCTCAGCCGCGCGCCGTCGGCAACCGTTGCAGCCGAGCGCGCAGCGTGCGAATCTCGTCTTCGAGGTCGGCCACCAGCGCGGCCAGCTCGGGCACCGCATCGAAGTCGCGTTCCAGGCGCACCAGGCGCTGCACGCGGCGCAGCGCCAGCGCGTCGAAGCGCCAGCCGTCGCCTTCGACATGCGTGCTCACGCTGACGAAGCCCTCGGTCACGCGCTGCTGCAGCCAGCGCGCGTCGACGCCGGCCAGGCGGCACAGCTGTTCGAGGTCGAGGGCGGCTTCCTCGGGTGCGTCGGGCGCACGGCGTGGCGCTGCGTTCATCGATTCGGCTCCTGGCGTTGCGCTTCGGCGGCGGCCACTTTGCGCGCATCGAACTCGCTGCCGAGCTCGGCCGCCATCTGTTCGTAGAGCCGCTTGGCGCGCGGCTCCAACCCGCTCGGCAGCACGACGCGCAGCTGCAGCTCGAGGTCGCCCGGCGTGCGGGCGGGCAGGCCGCGGCCGCGCACCGTGAGCAGCTGGCCGCTCTGCGCGCCGGCCGGCACGCGCACCTTCAGGCTCTGACCATCGGGCAGCAGCACCGGCACCACCGCACCGAGTGCGGCCTCCCACGGCGCGAGCGGCAACTCGGCGATCAGGTTGGCGCCGTCGAGCCGGAAGCGCGGGTGCGGCGCCACCTGCACCTCGAGCAGCAGGTCGCCGGCCGGCGCATCGCCGAGCCCCGCACCGCCCTGGCCGGCGAGGCGGATCATCTGACCGGGCTTCACGCCGGGCGGGATGCGAACCTCCAGCGTGCGCTGCACCAGCATCAGGCGACCCTGCGCATCGAGCTGCGGCGTCTTCAGCGACACCTGCGTCTGCACGCCGCGCCACGCGTCTTCGAGGTCGAGCACGATCTTCGCGTGATGGTCCTCGCCGCGCGCGTGCAGATCCGGCCGCTGCGCGCCACGCGCGCCGCCGCCGCGCGCGTGCATGCGGCCAAACAGCTCGCTGAAGAAGTCACTGAAGTCGCCGGCCTCGGCGCCCTCGAAGCCGCGCTCGCCCGAAAACTCGAAGCCGGCATCCCAATCGGGCGGCGGCGTGAAGCGCTCGCCTGGCCGATGCCCGCTGCCGAGGTTGTCGTAGGCGGCGCGCTTCTCGGGATCGGACAGCACGCTGTACGCCTCGTTGACCTCGCTCATGCGCGCCTGCGCGTCGGGCTCCTTGCTGACGTCGGGGTGGTACTTGCGCGCCAGCTTGCGATACGACTTCTTGATGTCGTCGGCAGCGGCATCGCGCGCCACTCCGAGCACCGCGTAATAGTCTTTGTATTCCATCGCTCAACGCCAGGCGCTGCCCAGCACCAGATAGATCGCATGGTCGAGTGTGCTCTTGGCAACGTCGATGCCCGCGTACAGGCCGAGCCGCTTGGCGATGAAATAGCGAAAGCCGAGGCCGTAGGCGCTGGTGCCGTTGCCATCCGAGAAATCGGTGGTGGTGCCCCACGCGCGCCCGCCGCCGACGAAGCCTACCAACGCCCAGCGCGGCGTGACGTTCCAGCGCAGCTCGGTCTCCACCACGCCGGTGCGCCTGTCCTGCATGCGCGCGGCGGGCACGCCGCGCAGGTCGACGGACGGCAGCATGAAGAACGGCACCCGGCCGTTGGCGGCGCGGCCATCGAGACGGCCGGCGAGCACGACGTCTTGCCCGATGGGGACGTAGAGGAACCCATAGCCGCGGTACGACTGGAAGCGCGTGTCGCTGCCCCAGTCGGGGTCGTAGAAATTGGCGTCGACGGCGCCGTACCAGCCGCGCGACGGCGTGAAGATGTTGTCGCGCGTATCGACCTCCACCGAGAGCCCGAGGCCCGACGCCCGGGTGGCGCGTTCGAGGTTGCTCAGCGCCGGCGCGCCTTCGACGTCGAAGCGATTCTTCAGGTCGAGGTAGTTCCAGCGCGCGACCAGCCAGACGTCGCTGCCGCCCAGGCGCGCCATGCCTTCCTGCACCGAGGCCCAGCCGTCGAGGTTGTACGACAGCGGCCGGCCCTGCCCGCCGATGCCAAAGAAGTCGAGGTTCACGCTCATGCGCGACACGCCGCCGCGCCAGCGATAGCGGCCCTGGTCGAAGTTGACCATGCCCCCCGCCATCCCGAGCCAGGTGCCGTTCTCGGTGGCGGCCCCGCCCAGCGCGTAGATGTCGGGCGGCGCCAGGCGGCCGTCTTCGGTCTTGCGGCTCGCGGCCTCGCGGATCGACTCGCGAAAGAACGTCGCCACCACGCCGGCGCCGAAGCCCACCGCGGGCTCGGTGATGATGATCGGCATCGGCAGGAAGCCGCGCTGGTCGAGCAGCCAGTCGCCCATGTCGAACGCGCCGTCGTCGGGATCCTTGAACTTGTCGAACCAGCCAGCGTGGGCGCTGGTGGCCAGCACGACCAGCCACAGGGCTGCGGCGGCGCGGCGTGCGCCTGCGGCGGTGCCGCGAAAAGGGGGGCTCGGCATGCGGTGCGACGGGTGCGTGGCCTTTGGATTCTGACCGGCCTCGGGCGCATCCCCATGGGACGAAGGTCCCATACCGGGTCGCGCATCCAGGATGCATCGTCTTCACGCCCGAGCGAATCGGTGCTACACACGACGCCCTGTCCCACCTCGGTTGATCATCATGACCCCTTCGACGAGGCCCTTGCTGCTGGCATTGCCCGTGGCCTGGCTCGCGGCGTGCGCCTCGGGCGGCGGCGCGTACTCGCAGCCTTACGCGTTGTTCGAGCCGCACGAGCGCTCGGAGGTGCAGGAGCTGCGTCCGGCGTTCATCATGTCGATCGACGGCAGGAGCCGCGCGATCAACGACAGCAACGAGCCGGTGGCTCCGGGCAAGCGCAAGGTCGAGCTCAGCCTGCCCGGGCCGATGGGCGTGAGCAATCCCAAGTACGAGACCGTCGAGGTCGACGCCAAGCCGTGCACGCGCTACCGCTTCGGCGCACGGCGCGACTCGGCGACCGCGCGCGACTGGTACGCCACGATCGAGGCGCGCGAACCGATCGGCGAGTGCCTGAAGAAGTTCCCCGACGTCAAGCCGGGTTGAAGCCGGCGCCGAACGGTCCGCCGTTTGCCGAGTTGGGGCCGACGGCGCGGGCGCGTGCCCAGCGCCATGGCAAGGAGAACACGTGATGACCGCTGCAGGCAATGCGTGGTGGCTGCTGCTGATCAACGGGCTGTGCGCGATCGCGTTCGGGGTCCTGTCGTTCCTGTGGCCTGGCCTGACGCTGCTGGTGCTGGTGGTGCTCTATGGCGCCTACGCGATCCTCGATGGCATCACCGCGCTGATGGCGGCGCGCGCACGCAACGAAGTCGGCAAGCCGTGGGGCTCGATGGTGTTCGTGGGCATCGTCAGCATCCTGGCCGGCATCGCGGCGCTGGTGTGGCCGGGGCTCACCGGGCTGGTGCTGCTGATCGTGATCGCGGTGTGGGCGATCGTGCGTGGTGTGCTCGAGATCATCGCGGCGATCGAGCTGCGCAAGCGCATCCAGAACGAATGGCTGCTCGCGCTGGCCGGCCTCGTCTCGGTGCTGTTCGGCATCGTGTTGCTGGTGGCGCCGGGGCAGGGTGCGGTCGCGCTGATCTGGGTGATTGCGGCGTTCGCCGTCGTGCACGGCGTGCTGCTGGTGACGCTGGCGCTCCGGGTGCGCGGCGTGCCGACGCCGCGCATGGCATAGCAAAGCCGCGCTTCGCCTGCAAAGCTGACTGCAATTTCGCTGCGCCGGTGTGCCGCAGGTGACGCCGCATGGTTGTCGGCGACACGAAATCCGCCCGCTTTCCCCGTACTAGGCCGGGTCTGGTCACAAGTGGGCATCTCGCACAGATGGCACGATGCTTGCTTTGAAGACATCAGAACTAAAACAGCACGCTGGTGAAAGGCCCTGGCCACCCCGCTCATCTCCGGCGGGGTGGCCCTTCTTCTTTCGTGCGCAGCGCGGCGCAGCTTGCGCGCCCCAGCGCGCCACGGTCGATGCCCACCCGCGGCACGCGTGGCCACGGTGTCACTTGCGGTTCTTGCGTGGCGGGGCTGCAGCGCCGCTGCTCTTGCGGAAGCCGTCCAGGAACGTGCGCTGCAACTGCGCGAGCTCGGCCACCTCCTGGTCGATCTGAGCCCAGTCGATCGGGTCGCCTTTCATCGCGGCGTCCATGCGCGCGGTGAACGTGATGTTGGCGCGCCGCCACGCGCGGTAGGCGTCGGCCAGCGGACCGCCGCCGGCCGGCGGCGGCGTGCTCATGCACGCCTCGCGAGGTGGGCATCGGGCGCCGGTTGACACAGCGCGCGCACCTGCACCTCGACTTCGCGCGGCACCGGCACATCGTGCGTGTCGAGCGCGACGCACAACCGCAGCGGCGTCGGCCCGTCGGCATCCACCAGTGCGTGCAGCGAAGGATCGGCGCTGGCGTTCAGCGCCGCGACCTCGTTGTCGACCACACACCGGTACCCCTCGGCGTGCCTTCTCGCCAGCAGGTACAAGTCGGTCCAGTTCACCGCCACCACCTTGTGGAAGTGTGCAAGGCGCCCAGTCGAAGGCAAACGCCGTGCCGCGCGCAGCGTCGAGTCGCGATCGGTTACTCAACTCACAGCAATCGCATCAACGGCCGATCCCGTCGCGTGGCCCGCCACCAGCAACGTGCCGGCACGCCCGGGCACCGTGTCCCAATGCAGCGGCTGCACCGGCAGTTGCTCCACGGCGAGCGAGCGATGCAGCATCGCCAGCGAGCCCAGACGATGCCCCTGGCGCCGCCAGCCCTGCAGCAGCGCATCGAACGCACGCGCGAACGCGCCGCCTTCGAGCTCGGCATGCAAGGTGAACACCTGGTCGACGTCGCGCGCGGTGCGCGCCAACAGGGCGTCGGCCACGTTGGATTCGTCGATGCCGTCCAGGCCGATCAGCTCGTCGAACGTCGGCAGCGTCGTCGGCAGCTGCACGTGGCGCAGCGTGCGTGTGCCGATGCGCGGGCGAAACGGTGCGGTGCCGCGGCAGTCCGACGCGTGCGTCAGGCCCCAGTCGTCGAGCTGGCGCAGGGCCTCGTCGTTCATCTGCCAGCCCGCGGCGCCGTGCGTGCTCGGCGGCGCATCGAAGACCTCGACGAAGCGCTCGCGCGCGCGCGCCATCTGGCGGCGCGTCCACAACGCATCGCGTCGCCGCACGTTGTCGTGCCACAGCACGTGGTCCCAGGCGTGCAGGCCGCACTCGTGGCCCGCGACGCGGCAGCGGCGCATCGGCGCCGCGGCGCGCAGACCGATCGGCGGCCCCGGCAGCAGCACCCCGTAGAGCAGCGTGGGCAGGCCGTAGTGGCGCAGCACCGAGGTGCGCGACACCTTGCCCAGAAAACCTGGCGTGAAGACGCGGCGCAGCGCCCGACCGGTGTGATCGGGCCCCAGGCTGAACAGAAACGTCGCCGCGATGCCGTGGCGCTCAAACAGCTGCAGCAGCCGCGGCACGCCGTGCAGCGTGCCGCGCAGCGTGTCGACGTCGACCTTCAGCGCGATCAGCGCCATCGGCCTCAGGCCTCGGCAGCGATCAGCGCGCGCGCCTCGACCACCTTCTCGCGGTAGGACTCGAAGACGCGGCGCAGCGACGTCTCGAGGTTGACCTTGGGTGCCCAGCCGAGCAGCCGCATCGTCTCGTCGATCTTCGGCACGCGGCTTTGCACGTCCTGGTAGCCCTCGCCGTAGAACGCCTGCGCCGACGTCGGCACGATGCGCGTGGCGCCCGCCGCCTCGGCGTACTCCGGGTAGCGCATGGCCATGCGCAGCATCAGCTCGGCGAGCTGGCGCATCGAGCGGTCGTTCTCCGGGTTGCCGATGTTGAAGATGCGGCCGCTGGCCACGCCGCCTTCGTTGGCGATGATGCGCATCAGCGCGTCGATGCCGTCGGCGATGTCGGCGAACGAGCGGCGCTGCTGTCCGCCGTCGACCAGCTCGATCGGCTCGCCGCGCACGATGCACCCGAGAAACTGCGTGACGACGCGCGAGCTGCCCTCCTTGCTCTCGAAGATCGAATCGAGGCCCGGGCCGATCCAGTTGAAGGGCCTGAACAGCGTGTAGTTCAGGCCTTGCTCCAGCCCGTAGGCGTGGATCACGCGGTCGAGCAGCTGCTTGCTGCAGGCGTAGATCCAGCGCTGCTTGTGGATCGGCCCGTACACCAGGTTGGACGTCTCGGAGTCGAACTGTGCGTCGGTGCACATGCCGTAGACCTCGGAGGTCGATGGGAACACCAGGTGCTTGCGGTGCTTGACCGCGGCACGCACGATCGGCAGGTTGGCCTCGAAGTCGAGCTCGAACACGCGCAGCGGCTCGCGCACGTAGGTGGCCGGCGTGGCGATCGCCACCAGCGGGATCAGCACGTCGCACTTGCGCACGTGGTACTCGATCCACTCGCGGTTGATCGTGATGTCGCCCTCGAAGAAGTGCAGGCGCGGATGGCGGCGCAACTCTTCGAGGCGATCGTCCGCCATGTCCATCGCGTACACCTGCCAGTCGGTGGACTGCAGGATGCGCAGCGTCAGGTGGTGGCCGATGAAGCCGTTGGCGCCCAGGATCAGGATCTTCTTCACGGCAGTCCTTCGTCAACGGTGGAGCAATCGGTCGAGCGCGGCCGCGTCGAGCACGGCGTGCCCGCAGCGCAGTTCGTGGATGTCGAGCGCGCCGCCGTCGCCGCACACGCCGACGATGCGCCCGCGCTCCAGGTGCAGACCCGGCGCGCGCGCCGCCACCGCGGCCTGGCGCAGGCGCGCCCTGGCCACCACCAGGCGCTTCCCGGCGAGCTCGGTGAATGCACCGGGAAATGGCGGCGCCACCGCGCGCACCAGGTTGTAGACCTGCTGCGCACTCTGCTGCCAATCGATGCGGCCGTCGTCTGGCCGGCGCGCGCCGAAGTAGCTGCCGCGCGCCAGATCGTTCGGGCGCCGCGGCGCCGTGCCCGCGACGATGGCCGGCAGGCTGCGCCACAGCACCTGCTCGGCCGCGACGGTGACTTTGTCGTACACCTGGCTCGCGGTGTCGTCGGGCAGGATGGGCACCGCGCTCTGGTCGACGATCGCGCCCGCATCGGGCTGAGCCACCATCTCGTGCAACGTGGCGCCCGTCTGGGTGGCACCGTGCAGCACCGCCCAGTTGACCGGTGCGCGGCCACGGTACAGCGGCAGCAGCGAGCCGTGCATGTTGAACGCACCCGCCTTGGCCAGCGCGAGCAGCGCGCTCGGGATCAGCGCGCGGTAGTAGAACGAGAAGATCAGGTCGGGGCGCGCCTGCTGCACCGCGGCCGCGAGCGAGGCCTCGCTCGGATCGTCGGCCGGCAGGCACGGCAGGCCGAGCTCGGCCGCGCTGTCGGCGACGCGCTGGAACCAGATCGCCTCGCCGGGGCCGTCGTGGTGAGTCACCACCAGCGGCAGCTGCACGCCGGCCGCGTGCAGCACGCGCAGGCAGCGGTCGCCGACGTTGGAGTATGCGAACACCACCGCCCTCATCGCCACAACTCGTTCACCCTCTGCGCCGGGCGGTTCGACGCAGCCGGCGCCTGCAGCACCTCGCTGATGCGGTAGCGCGGGCGGCGCCGCACTTCTTGCTGGATGCGCCCGACGTACTCGCCCATCAGGCCGATCCCGAACAGCAGGATGCCGATCAGGAAGAACTGCAGCGCGAACAGCGTGAACACGCCCTCGACCTCGGCGCCGAACAGGAAACGTCGCGCCAGCAGCAGCACGAACAGCGCGCCGGCGCCGAGCGAGAGCAGCGTGCCGATCAGCGAGAACCACTGCAGCGGCACGATCGAGAAGCCGGTGACAAGATCGAAGTTCAGACGGATCAGGCGGTACAGCGAGTATTTCGAGGTGCCGGCGAAGCGCTCCTCGTGCGACACCTCGATCTCGGTCGGATTCGCGGCGAACGTGTAGGCCAGCGCCGGGATGAAGGTGTTGACCTCCTGGCATGCATTGAGCGTGTCGACCAGGGCGCGGTCGTAAGCACGCAGCATGCAGCCCTGGTCGGTCATGCGGATGCGCGTGATGCGTTCGCGCAGCCAGTTCATGGCGCGCGAGGCGCCGCGGCGGAATGCGCTGTCCTCGCGGCCGCGGCGAACCGTGCCGACATAGTCGTGCCCGGCGCGAATCGACTCCAACAGGCGCGGTATCTCCTCGGGCGGGTTCTGCAGGTCGGCATCGAGCGTGACCGCGATGCGGCCGCGCATCTGCTCGAAGCCGGCGAGGATCGCCATGTGCTGGCCGAAGTTGCCGTTGAACAGCACCACGCGCGTCACGTCGGGGCGACGCCGAAACTGCTGCGCCAGCAGCTGGGCCGAGCGGTCGCGGCTGCCGTCGTTGACGAACACCACTTCGTAGGCCTCGTCGAGCGCGTCGAGCGTGCGGTACAGGCGCTCGAACAGCGCGGGCAGCACCTGCTCCTCGTTGTAGACCGGCACGATCACCGAGAGCGAGGGCGTGTTCATTGCAACAACCGTTGGCAGGTGGTGGTGAGCGCAGCGGCGACGCGCTCGACGTCGCCCTCGCGCAGCGTGGGAAACAGCGGCAGCGTCAGGATGCTGCGGCCGATGCGCTCGGCGTGCGGCAGTTGCCCTTCGTGCCAGCCGCGCCGCCGATGGCAGGTGAACAGGTGCAGCGCCGGGTAGTGCACGCCGCTGCCGATGCCGTGCTCGCGCAGCGCTTGCATCACCGCCGCGCGCCCGCCCGCGATGCGATCGGCCGGCAGCACCACCTGGAACAGATGCCAGTTGGTGATCGCACCGTGCGTGCGCGTGCGCGGCGGCAGCTCGATGCCCAGATCGGCCCAGCCGTGCGCCTCGGCGAGCTCGAAGTACAGCTCGGCCAGCGCGGCACGGCGCGGCGTGATCGCGGCCAGCTGGTCGAGCTGGCCGAGCGCGATCGCCGCGTGCACGTCGCTGAGATTGCACTTGCCTCCGGGCTCCTCGACGTCCATGCCGTCGAGGCCGCTGCGCACCACGCCTTGCAGGCGCAGCCGCTGCGCGCGCTCGGTCTCGGCCACGCTGTCGAGCACCAGGCAACCGCCCTCGGCGCAGGTGATGTTCTTGTTGGCCTGGAAGCTGAAGCTCACCAGATCGCCGAACGCGCCGATGCGCTTGGCGTTCCAGCGCGCGTCGATCGCCTGCGCGGCGTCTTCGATCACGCGCAGCGCGTGGCGGCGCGCGATCGCGTACAGCCAGTCCATGTCGACCGGCAGGCCGGCCAGATACACCGGCAAGAGCGCGCGCGTGCGCGACGTGACGGCGGCCTCGACCGCCGCGAGGTCGAGGTTGCGCGTCACCGGATCGATGTCGACGAACACCGGCCGCGCGCCGACCGCCAGCACGGCGTTGGCGGTCGCCGCCCAAGTGATCGGCGAGGTGATCACCTCGTCGCCGGGCGCGACGCCGGCCAATCGCAACGCCACCTCCATCGTCGCACTGCCGTTGGCGAAGGCGCACACGCGCCGGCCGCCGAACAGCGCCGACAGGCGCGCCTCGAGGGCCTCGACCTTCGGACCACTGGTGATCCAGCCCGACGCCAGCACGTCGCCCACTGCGGCGATCGTCGCCGCGTCGATCGCGGGGCGCGCAAACGGGATGAAGGCGTCGCTGGTCATCGCACTCACGCGCTGCGCGCGACCAGCCACACGCCGATCAGGATCAACAGCACGCCGCCGGCGCGCAGCGGACCCACCGTCTCACCGAGCAGCCACCAGGCAGCCAGCGAATTGACCACGTAGCCGAGCGACAGCATCGGATAAGCCACCGACACGTCGACGCGTGACAGGCCGACGATCCACACGCCGACGCTGACCACGTAGCACGCCAGCCCGCCCAGCACCGGCCATTGCGACAGCACGCGCAGCGTGGTCGGCAGCGCGTTGTCGACGCCGACGCTCAGCGGCCCGAGCGGCGTGACGCCCATCTTCAGCAGCAGCTGAGCCAGCGCGTTGAGCAACACGCCGGCGAGGAGCCACGAAGCGGTGGGCCAAGTCATGAGGGATCGGCAAAGTTGGCGACCACGACGCGCCGCGTGTCGCGCCCGATCTCGGTCATCGGCAGGCCGTCGTGCTTGAGCTGACTGAAGGTGTCGAGGCGCATCACCGCCAGCGCGTGCGGCCCGTGCAGCCAGCGCTCGCGAAACGCCTGCAGCGTCGGCAGCCACTTGTCGGGCTCCTGCTGCGTGCCGAACTCCAGCTCGTCGGGCGTCTCGACCATCACCAGCGTGTGGCCGAGGTAGAACGGCAGCGTGTGATCGAGCAGCTTGACGCCGTACAGCGGCATCTCGGGGGTCAGGCGCGCGCGCATCGCCGGCACCAGGTCGATGCCCGAGCTGCTGCGTCCGAGCGTCTCGTGCCCGACCAGCGCCACCGTGGTGCCGACGAACACCGCCAGCGCGTAGACGGCGATGCTGGCGATCTTGGCGCCGCGGTGCTGCAGCGCCAGCGCGCAGCAGGTGCCGACCACCAGCAGCACCGACGCCGCGATCAGCCACGGCTCGTAAGCACGCAGCAGCTCGCGCGGCGTCGCGTCGGTGGCCAGCCCGGCCACGTGCGACGACGCGGCGGCGAGCACGACGCCGACCACCACCGCCCCAATCAGCTGGTTCGACCACGCGCGCTCGCCGAGTTCGGCCAGCACGGGAGCCGCCAGCAGCGCGAGCGCCGGCACGAGCGGCAGGATGTACAGCGGCAGCTTGGAGCCCGACAGGCTGAAGAAGACGAAGATCGCGAGCGCCCACGCCGCGAGCAGGCGATCGGCCTGCAACCCAGGACCGCGCGGCGCCCCGCGCACCTGCCGCACCAGGCGGGGCCACAGGCCGGTCCACGGCAGGAAAGCCAGCAGCAGCAGCGGCACGAAGTACCACCACGGCCCGGCGCGCGAGTGGATGGTCGAGGTGTAGCGCTCGAAGTGCTCGTGCAGGAAGAAGAAGTGCGCGAACTCCGGATTGCGCTGCTGCACCAGCCAGAACCATGGCAACGCGATCGCCAGCGCCAGCAGCGCGCCGCTGGGCGCGTGCAGCCGGCGCAGCAACGCGAAGTCGCGCGTCCACGCCAGGTACACCGCCAGCGCCAGCGCGGGCAGCACGATGCCGATCAAGCCCTTGGTGAGCACGGCCACCGCGATGCCGGCCCACGCCAGCCACATCCAGCGGCGGCGCGCGCGCCGGTCGGCCTCGGGGTGCTGCGCCATCAGCACGGCGCTCAGCACAGCGGTGAGGGCAGCCGACAGGCTGAGGTCGAGCGTGTTGAGGTGCGCACCGATGTTCCAGTACGGCGATGCGAGCAGCACCAGGCCGGCCAGCAGCGCCGCACGCGCGCCGTGCCAACGCTGCGCGGCCAAAATCGTCAGCGCGATGCCGGCCGCGCCGCACAACGCGCCCCACAGGCGCGCCTGCCACTCGCCGACGCCGAACGCCCGGTACGCGAGCGCGGTCATCCACAGGTGGAACGGCGGCTTCTCGAAGTACTTCAAGCCGTTGTAGCGGATCGTGACCCAATCGCCCGACGCGAACATCTCGCGCGCGATCTCCGCATAGCGGCCTTCGTCGGTGCGCAGCAGGTGGCGCGCGTCGAGCGTGCCGAACCAGATGACCAGCACGCCGAGCGCCACGGTCCACAACAGCCAGTGCGGCACGGTGAGCGGACGTTCGACAGAACCGTGTGCGGGCCGGACCTCTGTCAACGACAACTGGCTCTCCGCGGCCGCATCGTGGGTGGGCTCATTCGTTGTCTTCCTTGCTCACCAGCTGGCTCGACACGATGCGGCCATGGATCGCATCGACCTGCACGTCGTACAGGCTGCGGTCGGTGGTGACGACCTTGACGTGCGCCACCACGCGATCGCGATCGCCCTCGAGCTCGGCCTTGGCGGCGCGCCCATCGACGTGGTGCTCCGCCAGCTCGATCGCCTGCGCGAGCGGGATCTGCGTGGTGCCGAGCGCCGCGATCGCGGCGCGCTCGCGCAAACCGGGCTGATCCAGCGCGTACTCACCGGCCACCGCGATGCCGGTGGCCACGATCAGAGCGGCGGACCCCAACCTCTGCGTCATGCTGGCTTCTTGGGCGTACGACGTGCCCGCCAAGCCACTATGCGACGCTGTCCTTAAATCAGACTGAAGGCACGCGTCATCACGCTGTCATTCATTCGAGCTTGATGCCCGCGGCCCTGACGATCGGACCGTAGGCCGCGAGGTCGCGCCGCATCTGCTGACCAAACTGCTCGGGGGTGCCGGGCGTCGGCTCGATGCCGAGCACCGCGAGGCGCTCGCGCACCGGGGCATCGTTGAGCACCGCGTTGAGATCGCCATTCAAGCGCGCCACCACAGCCAGTGGGGTCTTGGCCGGCGCCAGCAGCCCGACCCACGACTCGACGACAAAGTCCTTCAGCGTGGGCAGCCCGCTCTCGATGAAGGTGGGCACGTCGGGCAGCGAGCCGACGCGCTGCGCGCTCGACACCGCGATGGCTTTCAGCTTGCCCGACTTCACGTGGCCCTGCGCGCCGGCCACCGCGGTGTACACCAGCGGAATCGCGCCGCCCATCGCATCGGTCATCGCCTGACCGCCGCCCTTGTACGGCACGTGCTCGAGCTTGGCGCCGGTGCGCTGCGCCAGCATCTCGCCGGCGATGTGCGGCGTACCGCCGATGCCCGACGTGCCGTACGGCAACGGCTTGCCCTTCGACAGCTCGATCACTTCGAGCAGCGTCTTGGCCGGCAGGTCGGGGTGCGCTGCCAGGATCAGCGCCGCGCTGCCGATGCGCCCGATCGGCGCGAAGTCGTTCAGCGTGTCGAACGGCACCTTCGCGAACACATGGGGGTTGATCACCATCGTGCCGTCGAACGCCAGCAACAGCGTGTAGCCATCGGCTGCCGAGCCCACCACCTGGGCGGTGCCGATGTTGCCGCTGGCGCCCGGCTTGTTGTCGACCACCACCTGCTGGCCGAGACGCCGACTCAGGAAGTCGGCGATCAGGCGGCCGCTGCTGTCGGTGACGCCGCCGGGCACGAACGGCACCACCAGGCGGATCGGCCGGTTCGGAAAGCCCTCCTGCGCACGCGCCGGCCGCGCGGTTGCGCCGCTGCCGGCACACGCCGCGATGACGAACGCGCGTCGGGTGGTTGGCATCTCACGGTCTCCTGTTGGTCGGCCGGGCGTGCCGGGCGCTCACTGCGGGTCGGCCCAGCGGCGCTCGAATTCGTGCACGGCGGGGAACCCCATCAGCTGCGTCATCTCGTCGAAGCGCAGCAGCGGTTGCGCCAGGCCTTGCGACGATCCGCGCTGCTGCAGCGTCGCATACACCGCCTGCATCGCGTGCGCCGCGGCCAGCAGCGCGGTCACCGGAAAGATCGCGAGGCGGTAGCCGATGGCTTCGAGCGCCTGGCGGCTCAACAGCGGCGTCTTGCCGCCGTCGACCATGTTGGCCAGCAGCGGCACACCGAGCGCACCCGCCGTGCGACCGATGCGGCGCATCTCGTCCTCGTTCTCGGGCGACTCGACGAACAGCACGTCGGCGCCGGCGCGCGCATACGCCTCGGCGCGCCGCAGCGCCTCGTCGAGGCCATGCGCAGTGCGTGCATCGGTGCGCGCGATGATCAGAAAGTCGCGCGAGCGGCGCGACGCCACGGCGACCTCGATCTTGCGCACCATGTCGGCCATCGGCACCACGCGCCGGCCGGGCGTGTGGCCGCACTTCTTCGGCACCTCCTGGTCTTCGAGCTGAATCGCCTGCGCGCCCGCGGCCTCGTAGCCCTGCACCGTGTGCTGCACGTTGAGCAGACCGCCGTAGCCGGTGTCGCCGTCGGCGATCAGCGGCGTGCGCGCCTGCGTGGCCATCTGACGCACGCGGCCCACCATGTCGGTGTAGGTCGCCAGGCCCGCGTCGGGCAGCCCGAGGTGCGATGCCACGGTGCCGAAGCCCGTCATGTACAGCGCGTCGAAACCCAACGCGTCGGCCAGGCGCAGCGACACCATGTCGTGCACGCCCGGTGCCACCACGAGGCCGGGTCGCTGCAGGCGCTGGCGCAGCGTGATCGGTGCGGTCATCGAGCGATGTTCGCACAGTCGGCGCCGCGGCGATGCCGCCCGGCGCGCCGGCTGGCGGCGGCGCAACGCGGGCTAGGCGCGCAGCGCGGGCGGGCGCCGGGCGCGTTCGCGCACCGCCGTCGCGCGCTTCGCAGGCGCGGCCGGTGCATGCGGCGCGCGCTCGCCGGCGCGCGGGCGCTGCGCCGGCGGCGTGGCCTCGAATGCAGCGTCCGCGCCGAGGCGGGCGCGCAGCGCCTCAAGGTAGTTGTAGATGGTGAAGCGCGAGACGCCGAGCGCGCGCGCGGCGCGTTCGACGCCGCCTTTCACGATGAACAGACCGCGCTGCATCATTGCCTGCACCGCTTGCGTCTTCTCGTCCTTGCTCATCAGCGCCACCGGCTTGCCCAGGCTGCGCACGGCGTCGTGGATGATCTCCTTCATCAGCGCGTCCATCGCCGGCTCGTCGTCGCGTGCCGGGGCCGCCGCGCCGCTGGGATGCAGCAGGCTCCCCAGCCAGGCGTGCGTGGCCTCGACGATCGTCAGATCGGCGTTCAGGCACAGCGCGGCGAACGGCTGGCCCGCCGCGTCTCGAAACACCACGGTCGACGACTTGAGGCGCTGGCCGGCGCGCGTCAGCGTCGGGTAGTCGTCGACGATCGAGTGCACCGCCTCGCCGCCGGCCGACAGCGCCGCCTTGGCGGCGATGAAACCCTTGTCGTCCTTGGGACCGCTCAAGATCGAGCTGCCGACGCGCCGGTTCGACACCTGGCCGTTGGCGATCGCCACGATCGAGCGCTCGGGCTGCGTCAGGTCGTGCAGCACCACCTCGATGTGGTGGCCGACGATGGTGCCGAGCATCTGCACCACCGGCCGCAGCGCGTTCATCAGTTGGGCCCGCTCGGCGGCAATCGCGGGCGGCAGCCGTGGCGGCCGGCGCGCCGGCGTGCGTGCGCTCATGCGCTGCGCGCCATGGTCTTGGCGACGGCAGAACTGCAGGGGGTTGGGATCGACATCGCTGCGCGTTGTCACGCCTTGACGGGTGCGGACCGGCTGCTACAGTTTCATTCTAAACGTTTTGTTGAAGGCATCAACAGCGCGTTCAATGGCACCCACCGCCCTCGACGACGACTGGCAGGCGCTGCGCGACGCGTTCCCGCACCTGCGTCAGCGCGTCTACCTCGACACCGCCGCCGCGGGCCTGGTGTGGCACGGCCATGGTGCCGCGGTGGCGCGCTTCTACGACCAGGTGAAAAGCCGCGGCTACGATGCGCGCCCCGAGTGGCAGGCGATGACGCAGCGCGTGCGCGGCCGGCTGGCACGCCTGCTCGGCGTGGCCGACAGCGACGTCACGTTCGTCTCCAACACCACCGAGGGGCTGAACCTCGCGGTGCACAGCCTGCGCTGGCGCGCCGGCGAGCGCATCGTGATGGCGGCCGACGAGTTTCCGTCGGTGGTCCGGGCCTGGGAGCCGGCGCGCCGCGCCGGTGCCGACGTGGTGGCGGTGCCGGTGGCCAGCGAGGCGCAGCGCCAGGCCGCGCTGCTCGCGGCGCTCGACGCGCGCACGCGCGTGCTGGTGGTGTCGCAGACCCACTCGGGCAGCGGCACCACGCTCGACCTGTCCACGCTCGGGCGCGAGTGCCGCGCGCGCGACGCGCTGCTGATGGTCGACGGCATCCAGGCGCTCGGCGCGGTGGCCACCGACGCTTCGAGCACCGACTTCTACGCCGCGTCGTTCTTCAAGTGGATGCTGTCGGGCTTCGGGGTCGGCGTGCTCGTCACGTCGGCACGCGCGCGCGCCGCACTGGAGCCCGCCTACCGGGGCTACGCCAACATGGATGACGCCGCGCAGCTGCAGTATGCGCACGTCAACATCCCGGCGATGTACGGGCTCGATGCCACGCTCGACTACTTCGAGCGCATCGGGTGGGCGCGCGTGCACGAGCGCGTGCGCGCGCTCGGCAGCCACCTGGTTGCGCGCGCGGCGTCGCTGCGGCTCGATCTGGTGACGCCGCCCGAGCAGCGTGCCGGCATCTTCGTGCTGCGCTGCGCCGACGGCGACGCGCTGCGCCGCCAGCTCGACCAGCGCGGCATCAGCGTGTCGGCGCGCGGCGTCGGCGTGCGCGTGTCGCCGCACTTCTACAACACCACCGGCGACATCGACCGCTGTCTCGAGGCGTTCGAAGAAATCACCGCATCCCGCTGACGACGACCCCCAGGAGACTTTGATGCACAACCCCACCCCCGCGGCCCACCTCTCATCGCTGGCGCTGCTCGCCGGAGGGCTGGCGACGGCCGGTGCGCTGGCGCAGACGCCGGCCTCGGCGCCAGCGGCGGCGTCCACCAGCTCGCCGACGCTGGCGGCGGTGAAGGCGCGCGGCGTGCTGACCTGCGGCGTGATCGGCAGCTCGGCCAACTTCTCGCTGCCCGACAGCCAGGGCGTGATGCGCGGCATCGACGCGGACTCGTGCCGCGCGATCGCGGCCGCGGTGTTCGGCGACCCCAACAAGGTGAAGTACGTCAGCCTGACGCCGGCGCAGCGGCTGGTGGCGGTGCAGTCGGGCGAGGTCGACGTCGCCTACGCCAACATCACGTGGACGATGACGCGCGAGACCAAGTCGGGCGTGCAGTTCGCGGCCATCAACCACTACGACACGATCGGCTTCATGGTGCCGAAATCGCTCAAGGTCGGCACCACCGCCAAGCTCAACGGCGCGAGCGTGTGCATGATCTCGGGCCCCGGCGAATCGAACGCGGCCGAGTACTTCGGCAAGATCAAGGTGCGCTACAAGCCGGTGCCCTTCGCCGACGGCGAGCAGATGCGCAAGGCGTTCCTCGCCAAGCGCTGCGACGCGATCATCCACGACACCTCGGCGCTGGCCAGCTTCAAGCAGACGCTCGGCGCGCAGGGCAGCGACTACCTGCTGCTGCCCGAGACGGTGGGCCGCGAGCCGCTCGCCGGCGCGGTGCGCAAGGGCGACGAGCGCTGGTTCGACATCGTGCGCTACACCGCCAACGCGATGGTGCTGGCCGAGGAGCTCGGCATCACGTCGGACAACATCGCGACCTTCAACGGCTCGAACGACCCGGTGGTCAAGCGGCTGCTCGGCCTCGACGGCGACCTCGGCACGTCCATGGGCCTGGACAAAGACTGGGCGGTGCGCGTGATCGGCGGCGTCGGCAACTACGGGCAGATGTGGGAGCGCGCCTTCGGTGCCAGCGGCATGCCGCGCGGCCCGGACCGCCTGGCGTCGCAGGGCGGCCTGATGTTCGCGCTGCCGATGCGCTGACGGCGCGATGGCGGGCCCTGCAGCGCACGCGGGCGGCGTCCGCTGGGACTGGGCGCACGCGCTGCGCCAGGCGCTCGCGTTCGCGCTGCTCGGCGGCGCGCTGTTCCTGCTGTTCCACATGACCAGCGCGAACCTGCAGTCGCGCGGCATCCACTCGGGGTTCGACTTCCTGTGGAAGCCCTCGCCGACGCCGGTGTCGGACTCGCCGCTGCACTTCGAGGCCGGCGTCGACAGCTATGCACGCGCCTTCGTCGCCGGCGCGCTCAACTCGCTGAAGCTGACCGGGGTGGCGATCGTGGTGGCCACGCTGATCGGCGTCGTGGTCGGGCTGGGCCGCCTGTCGGCCAACGCGCTGGCCCGCGTGGTATGCGCCGGCTACGTGGAGGCGATGCGCAACGTGCCGGTGCTGCTGCACGTGGTGTTCTGGTACAGCCTCGTGCTGCAGCTGCCTGCGCTGTCCGACGCCGCCCCGTGGGGCGGCGTGCTCGCGAGCAACCGCGGCATCTACCTGCCCGCGCTCGCTTTCGACGGCGGCTGGCCGGCGCTCGAGCGACCGGCGGTGGACGGGCTCGAGGTGCGCGGCGGCGTCTTCATGTCGCCCGAATTCTTTGCGCTGCTCGCCGGCATCGCGCTGTACACCGCGGCCTTCGTCGCCGAGATCGTGCGCGCGTCGGTCGGCGCCGTGGAGCGTGGTCAGTGGGAGGCCACCTCGGCGC